>ERZ869909.1252-NODE-1252-length-21239-cov-4.939703_pt1 | contig 21239 bp, 19 predicted proteins | sample MGYA00520892_ERZ869909 | MGnify/ENA primary metagenome ERZ869909 (study PRJEB32215, sample SAMEA104723947) | bioreactor metagenome | biome: bioreactor; feature: anaerobic bioreactor; material: water | place: China | collected 2015-03-12 ... | reverse complement strand
GGTCATGCCCGCCATGTCCGGACTGGCCGCCATGATCGTTTCCGCCCGTCGGCTGATGCTGCTGATGATGATGATGACCATGGTGGCCATGGTCACCATGGTCACCATGCCGCTTGCCTCGACCTTCCACCGCGTCCATTGAGCACCCCGTTTGCCGCCGTCTGCGCGGCCCTGTCCCTGGTCTTTCGGGCACTATTCACCTTCCAGCAGGTGGAAGGTCAAGCGCGTGGTTGGCGATGTTTGTCGGGCTTTTGCACACCAACACCCGAAGTTGTGGGAAGTGCGCCGCCGCAGGGACCGCAGGAGTTTCTTACAAGCGTCTTCGCCCATTTGGCAGGACAGGCATCATTTGGTTCCGGAACGAGAAAGGAGCGCCGTCAGCTCCCGGGTCTTCAGCTCTCCCAGCCATTTGCGGCAGTAGTGGCTGGGGACTCCTATCCGGGCGAATCCCTTCCGGTGGGCCACGAGGTCCTCGAGGCTGACCAGTCGGTCGGCATGGCCGTTTAGGATGCCGAAGCGGTTTGAGGCGGTGTCCGGCCCCGAGGCGAGCCATGCCTCGGGATCGTCCAGCGCGTGTGCCCACAGGTCTCGCTCGCCATCGTGCAACGCCGGCCCGCCTTCCATGAGAAGGACTCTCGCACGCTGCAGGTCGGTGACCTCGTGTGGCGGCCGCGCCAAAGAAGTCCTGAGCTCGCGGTCATCGATCCAGGTCTCCGGATCGCGGTTCTGAAGCCCGGTATGGGTTTCCAGCACGCACTGCACAACCGTCTCGACCCTGTGGCGGAAGGCGATTTCCTTCCAGAGGCGATGTGCGTGTGCAGTGAGGATCAGGTTCGTGTCGACGTAAACGCGTTTCCGCACCGGGCCTACAGGTCGAAGTTCTTCTCCAGTCCGTGACCCTCAAGGAGTCGGCCAAGCCCGTCAACCGTCACGCCAAGGATCGCCGCCGCTTTCCTCACTGAAATCCTGCCTTCGCCTATGCCTTCGGAAAACGCCGACAGGAAGCGGCGCCCGAATGGGAGAACGGACTCGGTGCGCGGGGTCCGTCTCCCGTTGTTCACAAGGAGGCTCCGGTCGATCCCGTCCGCCTGCGGTTTCGTGATCCAGCCGAGGTTGAGCACGCGGTACATAAGCGCGAGGGATGTCACTCCGAACTCGTCGGCCGTCCGGTTCAGCCAGTCCACGGTAGCGACCTGGGATGTCCGGTACTTGGCAAGCTTGAACGCGGGAGTCAGCAGCGTGATCGCGAACTTGTCCGCGAGCTTTTCCGTCCTTGCCTGCTTCTTGGTCCCTTGCCCGTCGATATAAGCAGGCGGGAGCTCCTGCCACGTAAGGACGTGGAAGAGTTCATGGGCTAGGTCGAAGTTGCGTCTGCCCTCTACCTCGTGTCGGTTGACCAGTGCCGCATTCAGCCCGACGGTATGGCAAGCAGCTCCGGAAATCGAAGGGTCTGCATCCACCATCAGCACCAGCGTATCCAGATCATCCTCGATTACCCTCGCCAGACGTGCAGCGGGCACCGAATCTCCGAAGTGCTTGGCGGCAAGCCGTTCGGCGGCGGCTTCGGCCTCTTCGAGGCTCGAACGCTCGCCCAGGCCCAGCGTCGGGAGTGTGACCGGCAGGTCTCCGCTCCGCTCGGCGAGCGCCCTGTATGCCCCTAGCCATGCCTTCGCCTTCTCTTGGAAATCCCCCAGACGAGCATCGGCCGCCTCGCCGGACTTCCTCCAGCAAAACGCAGCCTTGTGGCGGAGCCTGAAAGGATCCGTGAAGTAGTCGATGGGCAGCTGCAGCTCCTGCACAAGCGCGACCAACTCGGGTGCCTTCAGCGAACGCGCGCCGCTCTCTATCGCCTGGACTGTCTGGCGGTCGTTGAGTTCGAGAAGCGCCGCAATGTCGGCCTGGGATAGGCCTTTCTCGTCACGGAGCATGCGCAGCCGCTGGCCTATCAACGAATTCGTCATACCAGCCTCCGGTGTGTGCCTTATACCTAAATTGCACATAGGCAATGTGCAAGGAATTAACGCAGTGATCTGAATTGCATTCAAGTGGCAGGCGGGGTGGCGGTCCAGACCGTTGGCATCGGAGACGCACCGCAGCACGGCGGATCGATTCCGCATTGTGCGAGTTCTTGCTTCTGCCGCAGTGACAAACTGGCTGACGCGCTGCTTCCCCGTTAACCGGAATCTCGGTTATCGAGTGCCCGCCCGGGAAGCGTCCTTCAAGCCATGTGCGTGCTCCTCTTCGCAGCCTTGAATGTGAAGTATGCAAGGAGCGGCCGTTGCCCTTGGGAGCGTGCAGTGTCGCAGCTGCGCTCACCACCTTGGGGCAGACACGGAGCCTTCGTACGGAACAACCTATGCCGGGCATCGTTAGGAGGCAGGAGGCCCCTGACGATGCCCGTGTCTCCCCTGGCCAGGATACTGGCCTCGGTCCTGTTGTCGATCGTGCTGGTGAGCGGTGCCATTGGTGCTGTCATCGAAATGGAGGCACCTCTCCCGGGAGGGGCATCGCCTTCGCTCCACGTTCCGCAAGACGAACACGCTGAAGCTGAACACTGTCCCCACCTGTCTAGCGGAACCCTGCAGTGTTGCTCGCCCATCCATTGCATCTGGGTAGCGATCCCGGCCATGGCCGGCCTGCTCCCTGAACCGACAGGAGGGCAGCAGGTAAGCCATGTGCCGCAAGTCACATCCTCTACCGCTGTGTTCCGCCTCGACCGACCGCCGGACGCTTGATCCCTTCCACCCTCCACCGCGGCGCCCCGTTATGGGTGCCGGAGCAAATTCTTTCTGGAAGGATCAACCATGCGTATGACCACAGCAGCCGCCACCGCGGCACTCGCCATCTCCATCGCCAGCACTGCGTTCGCGCAAGATAGCTCCATTTCCGATGCCGCGATCGCGGACTTCCCGGAGGCATGTGCCAAGGCGGGCACAGGCGCCGGGGAGCAGAATGCCTCCCATGGCCAGATGGACATGTCGGCGATGCAAGAACACCAGCGCGCCGCCATGGAAGGCATGATGGAGCCGGACCGCAACATGAGGAAGGGCATGATGGCCGACGATCCGGATGTCGCCTTCGCTTGCGGCATGATCGCCCATCACCAGGGCGCGATCGTCATGGCGGAGACGGAGCTCAAGTACGGCGACGACGAGGCCATGAAGGCGCTGGCGGAGGAGATCATCGCCGCCCAGAAGCAGGAAATCGCCGAGATGACCGCGTGGATCGAAGAGAACGCAAAATGAGGCGGAGTCGCGGGACTTCGGTCCCGCGTACCGTCTCTCAGCAAGGAGAAAAGGAATGCATCACATCAGCCCGGAAATGAGGCGCTGCATCGACGAGTGCCTGAACTGCTATTCGGTCTGCCTCTCGACCGCGATGGGCCACTGCCTCGAGATGGGCGGCGAGCACACGGAGAAGAAGCACTTCACGCTCATGATGGCCTGCGCCGAGATATGTCGGACATCGGCCCATTTCATGCTGATCGGCTCGGAGCACCACAAGCATACCTGCCGCGAATGTGCCGAGATCTGCGACGAGTGCGCGGACGACTGCGAGCGGCTCGGCGACATGCAGGAGTGCGTGGACGCCTGCCGCCGCTGCGCCGAGGAATGCCGCAAGATGGCTGCTTGACCCGGTAGTTCCGTCCCCGGCAAACCCGATGTTGCCGGGGATGGCTCTCGGGGAGCGAGGCATGATGTCAAGGCAACTCCATCCGGTTCCGGCAAGGACAGGCAGCCATGTCGGACAGGAGCTATCGTCAAGTTCAAGGCGTGGGAAGGACCAGCAGCCTGGAGACCAACCATTGGGCTGGTTCAGCGGCCCTCATCTGCTTCCCGTCGACTCAATTCCTGCTGATAGGCCAGCTCCTTCTCGGGCCACGTGCTCTTGATATAGGTCAATACAGACCGGATCTCGTCGTCGCTCAAAACGCCCTCGAAACCCGGCATGTCGCTCTCGTATCTGCCGCCCACGACGGCTGCAGGACCTTCCTTCGTAATACGGAACAGGATGCCGTCCGCATGGTGCCAGGTGTGTCCGGAGGCATCATGAGGAGGGGCGGGCATGCGGCCCGAAGGCAGTGGTTTCTTCCAGTCGGGCTGGCCTTCAAGGTTCGCTCCATGGCATGCCGCGCAGTGTCCGGCATAGAGCTTCCGTCCCTGCGCGATGGCGGCCCGCTCGTCGGAGCCGAATCCTAGATGCCACAAGACGAGAGCAGCGATTCCGGCGACCGCCGCAATGATGCCGAGTAATGCTCCCTTCCAGCTCATTTGCGTCCGCTGAAGAACAGGCAGTCCACCTGCGCCGCGACTGTGAGGACGAGGACTAGCTGTAGCAGGAGCCAGACCGGCCCGCTGCCCGTCATCATGTCAACCGTTCCGTCGTCCATCATCGTGGCCTCCCCGTGGCGGCAGCCTGTGCACGAGCATAAGACTTGCGCCGAAGTCCTTTCTTCGTAGCCTGGCCTCATCTCACGGCAGCTGCGGGCACCGCCTCTCCAGCGGTCCTGTCTCGAAGCGGTGCCTGGAAGCGCTTCAGCCTCAGCGCGTTGCCGAGGACGAAAACGCTGGAGAGCGCCATCGCCCCTGCCGCCAGCATAGGCGACAGCAGGATACCCCAAGCCGGGAAGAGTACGCCCGCGGCCACCGGAATGAGGGCGGCGTTGTAGGCGAAGGCCCAGAAGAGGTTCTGTCTGATGTTGCGCATCGTGGCCTTCGACAAGCCTATCGCGTTCGCCACGCCTGTCAGGTCGCCCGACATCAGCACCACGTCGGCACTCTCGATGGCCACGTCTGTTCCGGTGCCGATTGCGATGCCGACATCCGCCTCGGCGAGGGCAGGGGCGTCGTTGATGCCGTCGCCGACGAAGCTGACTACCCGGCCACCCTCGCGCAGGCGCTTGATCGCCTCGACCTTGCCATCAGGGAGCACCTCGGCCACGACCTCGTCGATGCCGAGTTCGGCGGCGATGGCGTCGGCCGTACGCCTGCTGTCCCCCGTCACCATCGCCACCTTGAGGCCGAGCGCGTGGAGGGCGGCTATGGCCTGCGGGGTGGTCGGCTTGAGCGGGTCGGCCACCGCGACCAAGGCCGCCAGCCTGCCGTCGACGGCAGCAAACAGGGGGCTCTTCGCCTTCCTGCCGAGTGCCGCGGCAGCGTCAGCGAATCCTTCCACGTCGATGCCGAGCTGCCTCATGTAGCGGTCCGCGCCAACGGCGACATCATGGCCGCCGACCCGTGCCTTCACGCCGAACCCTGGCAGCGCCTCAAAGTCCTCGGCGGGAGGGACGGTCAGGCCCTCGCGCTTGGCAGCGGCGACGATCGCGGCGGCGACCGGATGCTCGGAGCCCGCCTCGGCGGCAGCGACCAGCGACAGCACCCGGTCGCGCTCGAATCCTTCGGTTACCTCGAAGTCCGTCAGCTCGGGCCGGCCCGCAGTCAGCGTGCCCGTCTTGTCGAGCGCCACTACGTCCGTTGCCCTCAGGGTCTGCAGCGCCTCGCCGTTCCGGAACAGAACCCCCAGCTCCGCCGCCCGTCCGGTGCCGACCATGATGGAGGTCGGCGTCGCCAGGCCCATGGCGCAGGGGCAGGCGATGATCAGAACGGCGACCGCGTTGACGAGCGCGAAGATGACGGCAGGCTCCGGGCCAAAGGCGAGCCAGACCAGGAAGGTGGCCGCGGCGGCCGCCATCACGGCGGGCACAAACCATGCCGTCACCTTGTCGACAAGGGCCTGGATCGGGAGCTTCGAGCCCTGCGCTGCCTCGACCATCCTGATGATCTGCGCCAGTACGGTGTCAGCGCCGACCTTCGTCGCGCGGAAGTTAAAGGCTCCGGTCTTGTTGACGGTGCCGCCCGTCACCTCGTCGCCCTCGCCCTTCGTCACGGGGACGGGTTCGCCCGTGAGCATGGACTCGTCGACGAAGGACGAGCCGCGCAGGACGACGCCGTCGACGGGTATCCTGTCGCCTGGGCGCACCTGGAGCACGTCACCCTCGATGACCTCTTCCAGCGGGACATCAACGAACTCGCTGTCCCGCTCAACCCGGGCGGACTTGGCCTGCAGGCCCATGAGCCGCTTGATCGCCTCGCTGGTCTTGCCCTTCGCCTTCGCCTCGAGGAGACGGCCGAGCAGGATCAGCGTGACGATCACGGCCGATGCCTCGTAATAGACGTTGGCGGTCCCTTCGGGCAGCGCCGAGGGCGCGAAGGTGGCGACGACGGAGTAGGCCCATGCCGCCGTGGAACCGAGCACGACCAGGGAATTCATGTCGGGCGCGAGGCGCAGCAGGGCAGGCACGCCCTTCCTGTAGAAGCGGAGTCCGGGTCCGAACTGGACGGCGGTCGCCAGCACGAAGAAGGCGAGGTAGAGCGGCTGCTGCCCGACGTTCATCAGGAGCCAATGGTGCAGCTGCGGCAACAGGTGCGATCCCATCTCGAGCAGGAAGATGGGCAGGGTCAGCGCTGCCGCGATCCAGAAGTCACGCCGGAGGCGCCGCAGCTCCTTGTCGCGGGCTTCCTGCCGCGCGTCTGCCGCAATGCTTCCCGACGCGATCCGACGCGGCTCGTATCCTGCCTCGCGGACGGCAGCCTCGATCGCGGCGAAAGGGACGGGGGACCGTGCCTTGATCGTCGCCCGTTCCGTTGCGAGGTTGACCGAGGCCTTGAGTACGCCGGGAACGGCCGCGATGGCCTGCTCGACGCGGCGCACGCAGGAGGCGCACGTCATCCCTTCTACCTCGATTTCCGCCGTTTCAGTGGCGACCTCGTATCCGACATAGCTGATAGCCTCAGCCACCGCCTGCGGCACCGGAGAGCCATCGTAGGTGACGGATACGGTCCCGCTGGCGAGGTTGACCGCGACGGATCTTACCCCGGGCACCTTCGCGATGGCCTGCTCGACGCGGCGCACGCACGAGGCGCAGGTCATTCCCTCGACCGGGAAGGCTTGGCTCTGGCCGAAGGCATCGCTTCTGACGTGAGCATTCATCGTGCCTGGTTTCCTTCTGCGACTGTCCCGGCGACCGATGTAGTTGTTCCAGTTACTGGAAGGTCAATAGCCAGCGAGGCGTCTTCGGGATCTTGACCTTCCAGCGGCTGGAAGCCCCATCTTCTGCCCATCGGCATTTCGTGACACCAAACGAAGGAGATGAAAGTGCTGAAGCTGAACGTTCCCGACATGACCTGCGGCCATTGCGCGGCGGCGGTGACAAAGGCGGTGAAGGATGTCGACGCTTCTGCCGTCGTCCAAGTTGATCTCGCCACCAAGACGGTAGCCGTAAGTACGGCAGCCGACCCCAGCAAGGTGAGCGCGGCGCTTGCCGACGCAGGCTATCCCGCCAGAGCGGCTTGAGGCGGAGGGGTCGCCAAAGGATTACTGCCGGGCGACTCCTACGCCCAGTCGGGGCCGACGAGGGTTCGCGGCAGGCCAGGAGGCTGGCTCTCATAGACTGCGATGAAGTTGCGTTTCGGCCAAGTCGACCCGAGCTGACCGTCCCTTGGAGCCGCAGCCCGGTTGCCTTGAGGGAGGAATGTCGTTTCAGTGTAATCGAAGAGTCAGGCGCAACGGGTTCCAACCTTCCCGGTTTGCGGCCCTGCGCCGCAGACGGGAAGCGGACCGTTCGGCTAGGGGCTGGGACACAGCGATTCCCTTGCCGTTCCTATTCCAAACCGAGTTCACGCGCTGCGAAGATGCGCATCGGTGTGCTGTGACCTAGCTCGACCATTTGAGGGGTGTGTCGAGGGTTACCAAGCGACCCACGGCCTGCTGCGCTCAGGCAGCATCGGCCTGGCCGGCCGTAGCGCCGGCGAGCATCCGAATGCCCCTCGATAGCAGGACCGGGTCGCCGCCAGCGGCAATAAAGTCGCGAATGGCCTGGTTCACCTCCTGAAGCACGGGATGAATGGCAGGATGCCCGACAGGAACTGCATCGCGCGCATTCTCCATATAAATGTATAATTCGAGACGAGTAACCCTGGCCGTACGCTGCTTTAGATGGCCCATTCTCAAGTGATGGACCATCGGCTGGTCCACGCCAGCGTTCTTGGCCAGCTGACTGTCGGAAATCGCCGTCCTGTCGCAGTAATTGTTAACCAATTCCATGATATCCTTTCGCTCCTGAGGGGTGAGCGCTCGTCTGGCAGCCATACGTCAAACACCTATTGAAACTTGCGATGCGCCTATATAAATGTATAGACCGTCAGCGCGCGTCAAGGGACTATCGAAATGCGTCCAGGCTTCATCGACATGTTCAGCGGGGCTGGACTTTTCAGTGCCGGAATGATCGCAGCCGGCTTCGATCCCGTCATGGCCATCGACCTCGCCCCCGATGCTATCGAGAGTTATCGCCGCAACATTTCCACAAACGCGCTGGTTGGCTCGGTCACCGATGAACGCGACATACCCAAGGCGACAGCGCTGATCGCAGGGCCGCCCTGCCAAGGCTTCAGCACGCTCGGTCGGCGCGACCCGCTCGACCAGCGAAACTCTTTGTCGCTCGCGGTCTTGCCATGGGTTGATCGCAGCGAAGCCCAGCTGGTGGTCGTAGAGAACGTCCCCCCCTTCCTGCGGTCATCCCATTGGGCAGCCCTGCGCGATGGCTTCGTCGCGCGCGGCTTCGAGGTCGACACCTGGGAGCTCGATGCCTATGACTATGGCGCGCCTCAACGAAGGACCCGCGCCTTCACCATCGCGTCGAAGATCGGTCCCGTCGAGAAGCCGGTCCCTTCACAACCGAGCGAAGCCGCGTCCATCGTCATCTCTCGACCGGTGAGGGATGGCGATCCCATGCACTATTGGCCCACGCCAAGCCAACTTGCCTTCGATCGCATCTCGCGCATCCCTCCGGGCGGCGACAAACGGGACTTGATGCGGACCAATCCGGAGCTCTGCCCGGAATCGTGGTTCGAGATAGGTTGCCATGCCACCGACGTCTGGGGACGCATGCGCTTGGAAGGGCCATCCAATACCTTGCGGTGCACGTTCCAGAACCCATCCAAGGGTCGCTACGTGCATCCGATCGAGAACCGCGTGCTGTCGCTGCGCGAGGGCGCACGTTTGCAGGGCATTCCAGACGATTGGACATTCGTCGGCACGCCCCTCTCGGTGACCCGACAGATCGGCAACGGCGTTCCTGTGCACCTGGCGACGGCCGTTGCCAAGTCGGTCCATGACGCCATCGCCCAGCTGTTCTACTCGGCGGCCGCCTGAGGTTCAGCGGTTTCGGCCTCAGCGATCGGGGCATCTAGGCCCTCTTCCTCGTCGTCCTCCTCGCTCAACGCGTCGATGAGTTGCATGTGTACAACGCGCGAATGCTCGAGCATCGCGTTTAGGCCCAGCACCTGCAGATCGGCAATGCCCTTATCGTCCTCGATCTGTCTCAGAAGACGAACCTGATCGCTTGCCGTGGCCTGCAACGATGGCATCTTGCCGACCAACAGTCCCTTCACCTGAGCCTTGCGGTCCTTGAACTCGGCCTCCAGCCAGCTCCTGGTATCCCACATATAGTCCTTAAGCTGCTGGTAGTGCTGATAGTTGAGTGAGATCGTCGTCGACTTCAGTTCGACGATTACGATGTCATACGGCCTGTGTGGATCGTTGCCCATTACGAAAACGAGGTCTGGTCTGGTGTCGCCCTTCTTATCTATCTCGGCCTGGGGCGGTGCGAACTCGTCGATGGCAAGTCGTTGCGCCACCTTGGAGAGGGTGGTCGTCAGTTGCGCATCGCTGGATGTGAAATTGCCGTATTCCGGCCGGACCAGCCACGGGTTCTTCTTGAGCAGTTGGTGCAGCTCCTTCTCGTTCCTAGGAGTCTTGCTGTTGCCTTGCTCACCATCGTTAATCAATTTGGCCAGTCCCTCGATGGCACTCCGATGGGCCCGGTAGTGCTTCACCACGTCCTGACGCTCGACGGCCTGCCACTCCTCGAGATGCTCCGCGATCTTGTTGATGCTGATCGGATCTGTTCGTAGGTGGATCAGCCGAGCCAGCACGTCGCTGGCGTTCATGGCATGCATCATATGAGGCGCGATCTCCTTGAACTCATCGGAGTCGACATCATGGGTGACCGCGATCGCCTTCAAAACGCTCTTGGCCGCCTTCTTCTGCTTCTTCGGCAACCCTTGCACCCAACGCAGATGCTTGTCCGTTTTCACCCGGTCATCGACCTTCCGGTCGACCAGCTTCTCGCGCCAGGCGCCGTGCTCCTTGACCGCCTCCTTCATAATGGCGACCACGCGCTCCATCAGATTCTGGACAACCTCGTTGTCTTCCCGCAGTTCGGTGCGGTTGGTGTTGACGAAGTCGATCGATGCCCGGTCGAGCTCGTCGGCCTTGACGAAGCATTCCATGTAGTCGGTGGCGTAGAAGTTGTGCATGCCTGTGGGCAGGCCCTTGAGCGTAGGGCCGGCGGCCAGGCGGTTGTTGCAATAGATCCGCGCTCCACGCTTATCCGCGGGCAGCGAGCCGATCACCATGTCCTCCTGGCCCTCGCCGCGCTCGCGCGCCCGAAATTTGACCACATACTGGAAGGGCAACTCGATCGTTCCCCCATCGAGAACAAGTTTGTCCTCGAACAGGCCATCCTCGTTGCGACCTTCGGTGGGGTACTCGAACTCGTACAACGCCACCGGCACCGCCAGCGGGTCAGCGTTGACGAGGATGGCAAAGTCTTTGGGATCGATCCCATAGAAGGCCGTCGCCAAGGCATCCTCGATCGTATCGCCCTTTTGCTTCACCGCATCGCATTTGAGCCGCCTGAGCTTGATTGTCGTTCCCGTGGCGTTCAAGTCGGGATCGTTCGAGTAAGTGGCAGGTATCTCGATATTGGCCAGATTGGTGCTGTTCTTCAGCACGTCGAAATCCATCACGAACGTAGTCGAGTAGTCGTCGCCCTTGCGCTTAGTGGTGATGGCAATCTCGGCGGCCGCGCCGAAGCCGGCCAGCTTGCCCAAGCCCTTGCGTCCCATCACGTTGCGCTTGCCGGATTCAGTCAAATTGCGTGTTTCCATCCCGTTCTCGTCCACCCGGCGCTTGCGGTTTAGGGGCATAAACTTCGTGTAGATGTCCTCAGGAGACATGCCGTGGCCATCGTCCGAAATGACGATCTCGATGTTGTCGGGCAAAGTTTCGAGCAGGACAGTGAAGGGATCGGCCTCATGCGCCTCAACCTTCTTCTTTGCCTCGGCCCGGATGCGCTCTCGCTCCGTCGCGATAGCAGCGTAGGGGATGGTGATGTCGACCTTATTGGCGTCGGAATCGTAGGCATTGGCGACGAACTCGACCAAGCACTTGCCGATGGTCGTGTACATGTTGATGCCGAGGGCCTCGAGCATGCCGCCCTGGATGGCCATCGGAAATTTCCTGGGGCGCCCCAGTTCGTCCGTGGCGATCGCGATGGGAGAGAAGTCGGATGTCATGTTGTCGGTCTCGCCCTCGCCGCCCCCGTAAAGATCGTTCATCGCGCAATGCTCTCAAATCCGATATCAGTATAGCAAAGGTCGGAGGGTAAGAGAAACTGCTGCCGGCCCCGGCTTTGCCATGGGAGGGCAGCCGAATGAACGGCAGGTTTCGGGCGGCTGAGGAGATCCGTTGACCGCCTGCAACGGGGGTCGGAAGCAGTCGCGGTGACCTTGGGCTATCCAAAGATCCCATGCAGGAACCATCCGCGTGATCCCGTTTCCGGATCATCGCCGTCGTCGACCCGGAAGATCCAGTATCGCTCCCTGACATCGTCCTCGACACGGAAGTAATCCCTGACCGCCGCCAGTTCGGCATCGCGCTTCCACCATTCCCGAACACGCGCTCTGGACCGTCAGCTCTGCGCACCCGCCTGCGGACTCCACGCCAGGTGAACGTGGCGGGAGGATGGTCCGGAAGGAGCGCCACCGTCTTGATCGGCTCCGGCTGCTCCCGAAGCCGGAGCCGATCAAGACGATGTAGCGCTTGATTGTCTCGCGGCTTGGGTGGCATGGCATTAACAGCCGATCAACATCGGTTGCTTTAGATGCCCTGGAAACGGGGCCAGGTACGATGATATCCAACCACGGCGGCGGACAGATAGCCTACTCAGCAGTCATCTCCGGACTTGAAGTATGGTGTTCGAGAGATTGCCTAGGGAGAATAGCAGGGTTCTTTTTAAGCGAAGCCGACGCGGTTGCGGCCGCAGAATTCTACAGCGCCCAAATCACGATCACCCAGACGGATGAACCGACGACTGACATTTGGGTATTCCATGCGACCTATGTCGTTGTCTATCCAGATCGCAACACGCTTGTGACGACGCGGCACGTCGCCGTTGATCCTCGGACCGAACGCACCATTGGCCAGGTTTCTGAAACCTATGACGAGCTCTTAGTCGCCGTGTCACACCGCCCTGTGCCCTGAGTGCGAATGGGAAACCGGAACTGCTCCGGGATGGGACGGCCTGCCTCCTTGGTGACGAAGATTCTGATATATGTCGGATGGTCCTTGTTGAGCATGCTGCCTTTGCCGTGGACTTCTTCATGAGATCTGGCAGCGGACAGCCATGACTGTGCCGCCTCAAGCACGCGGATGGATTCCAGAGTGTGTAGCGATCGTATCCGTTCGCCATAGAATTTGACCATCCTTTCCAAGGGATCAGGCATGCCTATCTCCATGAGAAGCCTGATAGTCGGAAGGATGTGCTTTTCGATATCTGCCAAGGGCCTGCTATGGGTCATCCAACTTGCTCCTTGATGTGGCTCGCATGTGATTAGCTTGAGACACGGGCTTTGCCGGCGCAACAGGTGGAACCTCAGCCCCTCTCGTCGAGGATTCTCACGCCATCGCCGCGGATCACGCACGACAGTCCAGGCTCCTCGCCTACCACCATCAGGAGCTTGCTGCCTTCTGACGAGATCCCTTACTTCGGACAGCCCACGCAGAGTTCACGTCCGGATACAGGCATCCGCGGACTGTCTCGGGGAACGATGGCGGGTTCCTCCCGGGTGGGGGTGCTCGAAGCCGAATGGCTGAGGTGGCAGTCGGAGTAGGCGCGATACGAACCATGGATAATCCAACGGCCAGCCAGATGCCGTTGGCAATTCGGGCACGATAATGGTTCGATACCGACCGCCCTCATCGTTCGCTCGCACCCGATGTTCACAGGCGACCGCTCGGCCGCTATTGTCCGCCAATGGCTGGTAGAGAATGGTCGGATGAGGAGAACGAGGCGACCATCGCCGAATACTTCGACATGCTCGCCATGGAGCTCCGCGGACAGCCCTTCAGCAAGGCCGAACATAACCGGGCGCTCCAGCACGTGACGGGCCGCGGCCGCGGCTCTATCGAGTACAAGCACCAGAACATCAGCGCCGTCCTGATGGGTCTCGGCGAAACCTGGATCGACGGCTACAAGCCAGCCTTCAATTACCAGCGCGCCCTTGAGACCGCCGTTGTCAGCTGGCTTGAAGCACATCCGGACTGGCTTGAACGGGCCCCGGCCTACAGTCCCTCTGTCACAGCCGAGGTCAAGGAGCCGCATTCCCTTTGGGTCGGGCCTCCGCCAACGCTCTCGAACCAGCCCGATCCGACGGAGCTTCAACACGCCATGGCGGTCGCGGCTCGCCACGACGTGGCGGGGCGGGATGAACGCAACCGTGCACTCGGACGAAGCGGTGAGGCGCTCGTGGTCCGCCATGAACGCCAGTCCCTGTTGCAGGCTGGGCGCCGGGACCTAGCCGATCGTGTTAGGTGGGTGTCGGATCTGGACGGGGACGGCGCGGGATACGACATCGTCTCGTACCAGCCCGATGGACGCGAGCGTCTCATCGAAGTCAAGACTACTAATGGCTGGGAGCGGACCCCCTTCCACATTTCGGCGAACGAGCTTGCCGTGTCGAAAGAGCGGCAATCCTGCTGGACCCTCCTGCGACTGTGGAATTTCTCCCGGGAGCCGAAGGCATTCGAGCTGTATCCTCCTCTGGAAGCGCACGTCGCGCTGACCCCGACCAGCTTCCTCGCGATCGTCCGGTGACGAGATCACTGTGGGTCGGCCGCAGATCAATGCGACCCGCATCTCGGACCAGGCCCGCAGGCTAGGGCACGCGTTCTGGACCCATGGTCTGCCAACGAATAGATAACCGGGAAAGCGGTTATCGGCACCAGTCAGCGGGCCACCTGGAGGACGCACGCTCCGACTGCGGGTCGGACTGGCAACAAGCCTGATATTGCACCCTCATGCCGCTCGAGCGTCCGCCGCTCTCTCCCCTGGAACCAAGCGAACCCGGACCGTGATGAGACATGTTCCGTCGCCGTTCCGATAAAGCATTCCTGATCGAAACCGATACATCTTGTTAATCCTATCCCCTGTCGATGTTCAAACTTGCCCGAAGCTCCGCGTGCCGGTGATTTCTTAAGTACTGACGCCGTAGCCGGATCCGCAGTGGCGGGGGCTGCGGGATGGAACTTGAATCTGCGATCTATGATGACGGAACGACACCGGGATTCCTGGTGTTCGACGTGCCTTACCTGTGTTCGCCTCCCGTCTTTCCCGGATTGTCGGCCCGGTCTCCCACGCGAGTCCTGCTTCCAGTCCTTGCTGTCCGGTTCCCCGGAGGCGCCGTGGCAGTTCCGGACGAAGCCCTGAGCTGGGGGCGTCACCTGGCGGACAAGGGGGTCAGTCCCTTCCAGATCCGCCGTCGCCTGAACTCGGTGGGCCGCCTTCATGAGTTTGCCCAGACGGTGGCCGCAGACCGGATGTCCCAGCCGGGAGCAATGGACCTGCTCGTCTGGGAGTACCTCAGAAGCCGGGTAGAGAACCCGGTCGACCCCGGCGCGCGTCAGTTCCAGCACTGGCAGCCTGTGCAATACGAGGTGGTCCGGACCGAGTTCCGGGACCTGGTGGATTTCGGCCAGTACTGCGCCAGCTACACCGGGCCGACCTCGCCGATGGGATCGGCTTTCAAGGCGGGCAGCGCGGTCTGGGTGAAGGTCGACCGCTCCCTGTCGGCTGACCGCCTGCTGGCGCACCTCGAGGCCCAGCGGGCCCGCTGGCATGCCCTTTTGGGTGCCGATACCCCTGCGCCGCCGAGCGGGCTCAAGCGGCTGGCGACGACTCTCGGACGGAAGAAGTCGTCCTCGGACACCACGCTGTCGATCGAGGAAGTCGATGCCATCATCGACCGGGAGAAGAACCTCATGTTCAGGGCGCTATGGATCGAACTCGCCTACGCGGGTCCAAGGCTGAGCGAAGCGCTGAACCACTGGCGATGCGATGTCCTGGATACTTCGTATTCGAAGCAGTTCTTCAATGCCACGGTCAAGGGACCGTTGCTCATCTTCGCACACCCGATCCACTCCCGTTACACGGGATCGTTCGAGGAAACGGTGAAGACCAGGAAGCAGGTGCTGAAGGACCGCTACGGCCTCGCGCCACGTCCTGACGCAGGCGGCAGGAACCAGCGCGCCGGATGGAAGGGGATGACGATCTTCAATCCCGACCTGCAGATCACCCACGGGACCTGGACGTGCAACAAGCGAGCGGCGGAGTTCGAGGAGCTTTTCGCCGAGATCCTCGATCTCCACGGCTCTCTCCGGACTGATGCGATGCACCCATACCTGTACGTCAACTCCAAGAACGCCGCCTTCCTGGGCGAGCCGCTAAAGGTCGGCAACGTGGAGGAAGCCTTCGACCGGGCATGCGTCCGCGCAGGGGTGACACCCCATGGCCCGGGCGCCCACATCCATGGCCTACGCCACTTCTATCGCTGGTACGCCACCCACGCGCTCGGGCTCTCCGAGGAGATCGTGCAGCTGATGATGAGGCAGAAGAGCGTCACCAGCCAGCGTGCCTACGGAAAGCGGTCGGGAGATGTCCACGATGCGATGGAACGCCTGAATGAGAGAGGGGATCGCAACCATGAAGCTTGAACTACGAAACGAACTCAACCTCGATGCCTCCGATCAGGAGCCTGGAAGCTACTTCAACGTCGGCAAGCAGCCAGTTCTCCTTCGAGTGCCCGACATCGAGGAGCTCCGCGCCTTGTGGGACGAGTTCGACCGGGAACTTCGATCATCGCTGAAAGAGCTCCTGCTCATGCCCTACGGACAGGTGGTCGAGCGCCTGGGCAAGCTCGGCTTCCGCGGCGCGGAGGCGGAGAAGCGATCGGACGTGCTCTTCGGCTTGCTGACGAGCGGCAACCCCGCGAAGTCGTCGCACTTCCGGAAGTCCGCGATGGCGGAGGCGGCCATCGCCCTCCAACTCATCCCGGATCGCACTCCACACGGAAAGGCGCGCAAGAGGGTCACGCGGGGAGAAGGTTCCATCGAGGAATACGCGCTCTCGATGTCCAAGGACCAGCAGAGGTCGCTCATCGAGGCGATAGTCGACATGGATGACATCGATGGCTGGCTGGCGGTCACGCAAGGCAGCCAAGTGGGCTGGGGCGACCTCCGCGATGGCATCGTGGCCGCGACCGACCCTGCCGCCTTCCTGCACAATCTCGCAGAGCAGGTCGAAAAGCACATGGGCGACCGTGCCGCTCTCGTGAAGCGTCATTCGGGTGAAGGAAAGATCACGTTCGCGCCGTCGTGGTTCGGGCAGTTCCTGGCGCGCAAGGGCGTGTGGGCCTGGTCGGCGAGATATGTCTCCAGGATTGCTTACCTGTATCCGGCGAGGCTTGCTCCGCTGATCACCCGCATGTCCGTCGAGACGGACTACCGCCAACTCGCCGACAAGGTGTTCCGTTACCAACAGGACCAGCGCAACACGGGAGCCGTCCATTCGATGCAGGTATTCGCCATGGCGGGGCTCGCGGGGAACGCATGGTCCGGTGGCGGAGAGCCGGGATTCCGCTGGTTTCCGCTGCTCTCCTTCAAGAGCGTTGGTACCGAATTCGGGAATACCATCGGCGCATCCTTGAACGCGGTCTATAGGATCGCGGTGGAGCATTTCGGCCACGCAGTGTCTGATCGTGACGAAGCGAAGCTCTTCCTTCACGCGCTCAGGCTGAAACATGTAGGCGTGGAGGCGTTCGACTGGACGGCCCGTCCCACTAGCTTCAATACGCAGGTTGCATCCAAGCTTCTGCAGATGCCTGTCACGGAGGTTCCGGAGCACGTCCGCTCTTGGGCAGTGCAACTCCGCGAGGTTCTCCGGTACTTCGATGTCAAGACGATCCAGGGAGTGGAAAGGTCACTGAACCTCTGGCTCATATTCCTGATGACGCTTGAGCCGGACCAAGCCCCCGTGGATTTCCAGTCAATATCGCGGACCGCACACATCCACGACATCCGAAACGAGAACCAGCGAACCTTCCGCGTCTTCCTGGATTCATACTTCAGGGATGATCCCCGGGATCAGGGCAACCGGGCGTTGACCGCCCTGCAGAAGGCATTTTACCTCGCGGCAGTCAGGGATGGGTTCCAGCATCTCAACAACCCCGTGGAGATGAAACTCGACGTGATCTCCCGGAAAAACGCCAAGACTCGGGATGTCACCCACAGGAAGCCGCTGGAAATGGAGGCGTGGGAACTGATCGTTCGCAAAAACAGAGAGGGCGACTACGCCTTCGCAAGGAGCCTGGGACCCAAGAGGTTTCACTATACGCTGAGGAACCCGGAAACCGGCGAATACGACCATGTATTCTGGCCGGCCGAAGCGATCATCGTCGACATAATCCTCAATTCCGGCATGCGCCATATCAGCGCCAGGTGGGCGGATAGCGGCCAAGGTGACGAGCAGATTCTTGATGCCGTCAACCTGAAGATGATCCCGAATCCCCATCCATCAGCCACACTTGGACGAAAGGAAGCGTTTCTCCAGCTGGTGACAGTTCCCGACAAGGTCCAGCGGAAGCTGGTCGGAATGTATGTAGGCATCAACAAGTCGGGCAAGCAGTTCGTCATTCCGTGGTGTGATCCTGCGATCATCAGCGCAGTCCATCGGATGCAGGCCCTCCAGGAAAAGTACAACCCTATCAAGAGTGCCGTGAAGCCGATCGAAGGCGGCCTCCGGCAAATGACACGCGGCGCCGAGGAGCGTTTCCCAGACATCTACCCGCTGTTCGCCGATCCGGCCAATCCCAGCAACATGGCAGTGAGCGATACGAAGGTTCGGACCTACTGGAAGGAGTTGCTGCGGGAATGCCAGCCTGCCGTCAACGAGCTTTTCGGGCACGAGTACCCCTTGATCGATGACGACGGGATGGTCTTCGACCTTCATGCCCTTCGGGTGACGATGGTGTCCAACCTGCTGGAGGCAGGGGTCAGCCTGGAGATCGTGAGGGACCTGGTAGGGCATGCCACGTGGATGATGACGTGGTATTACAACGGTCGAAGAAGCGCCATGCTCCATTCCGCCGTCCAGGAGGTGATGGCCAGGCGGACGGAGGCACACGATGCGCTGGCCTCCGGGAACCGCGAGGCTATTCTTGAATACGCAGATGAGGCTATCACTCCGGACTTTGTCGAAAACCATGTAGGCAAGGAGATGCTCCGCCGATACGCCGAGCGAAAGAGCCTTCCTCCTTTCAGCGTATTCGTCCACGGCATCTGTCCGGGAGGCAGTTGCGCCACAGGCGGAGAGCGGATCTCCGAAGGGAAACACAAACCTGTGTGGCGGGAGCGGGCATGCGCCATGTGCCGCTATCGCGTGACCGGGCCGAAGTTCCTCCCCGGCATCATCAATCACCTGAACAACCTCATGGCCGAGATGCGGCTTTCAGCGAAGCGAGCCAAGGAGCTTGGCGACGAGATCGAGCGGATTGAGGCCGAGACCGGCAAGCCGGCGCACGGGCTTCGGCGGGCACAGCAGGCAGAGAGTGGCTCCCGTGACCTTCTGAGCAAGGAGTATGCCGCAGAGATGAAGGTGCTGCAGATGGTCCGGCAGGTGGTGGCGGTGGCTGCCGCGAAGGGCGCGTCCGCGGATTCGATCCTGCTCCCATCCGTGCCGGACTTCGATCTCAGCCAACTTGAATACGGCTTCGACGAGGTCCATGAGTTCGAACTCATGCATACTCTGGTCAAGGAAACGAGGATACTGCCCGCCTCGATCATGGAAATCCCTTCGGGAATCGAGGAGAACCTCAAGGCCATGGTTCGGGAGATCCTTCGTGCGAACGACATGTCGGAAATCGCATACCGCATGTCAGGTTCCGACGAGAAGGAGATCTGCATCAGGATCGGAGATGCCCTGCTTCAGGAATATCCCGAACCCACGCGGTTCCAGCGGCTGCTTGAAGGCGCCGTCCGGCTGGAACCGGAGGTTCTGGAAACCATCCGGACCGAGGTCAGCTTGCTGGTCGCTCCGGGCACCCCTCAGCTTCGGATCGGACGCGTGGCATGAATGCCCCCGATGACTCCCTCACGGCGGAAGCCTTGATGAACCGCTTGGTCTCGGAAGCCGAAAGGATTGGCGATGCTCGTCGGCTCGGGACACTGTCACGCCTCGTCGAAGCGTGCGACGAGCTGTTGTCCGGCGAGGCCTATCGCAGGGCTAAGGCAGCCCGACGCGATCCGGAGTTCTTCAATCCCAACTTCCTGCGGCTGAACTCGAATACGGTGCACCAGTATGTGAGGCTGAGGGCGCATCTTGAGGGAGGCCGCACCTCCTGGACAGGTCCCGTCGCGACAACGATCAGGGCCGAAAAGGACCTGATGGCGTACTTGAAGCTGCGCGAACAGGAGGCGAAGCGCCCCGGCATCGCCCGGTCCAGGGGACCGAGATCCCGCAAGCTGGACGAGATCGTGAACGGGCTTCAGAGCATCACGGACCAGGCGGTTCTGAGGCAGGCGCTGGCCGATGGCAGGCAGTGGAAGAAGGAGCTGGACATCGTGCTCTCGACGCTGCGGCGCCTGCCTGATTTCGATATCGATGCGTTGAAAGAAGGAAAGGTGCTCGCTCCTGGCCCGACGGCGGGAGGATCGGCTGCCCTCGCCCCCGAAGATGCCAAGACCCTTCGGAAGCTGCTTGCGCGACTCAGGGACAACGACGGGCTCTCGGATTTCGGTCTCGTCTTCAGGAACGGGAGGGTGAAAATGGACTTCGCTCCCGGAAGCGACCTCGTCCTGCCGGAAGAGATGTCTCTGCTTGCCAAGCTAGCGGATGTCCAGCTGTTCGAAGAAAGTGGATGAAGACATCACAAGAGCTGACCTTCCTTGGGCAAGACGACCGCCAGCATCGGTCGATGCGCTTCCCACGTAACCGGATATCCGGTTATGGGTAGTGAAGACAGCAATAGGGCAGACGGAGAGGTGCGGCTCGCCCTGTGCCCGGTCGGATCGGATGTCGCGCGCGAGGCAAACGGCGTGGGCTCCTTGTCGAGGCCAATTACCTGGGCGCTACGCGATCGAACCTTTTCAGGATCTCTTCCCAGACGATAACGCCAGGGTCAGAGATGGAACCGGATCGGCGACGCGAAAGCGCGGCGACGACTTCAGCCCGCCAATCCTCGCTCTTGAGCGCGAGCGGGAAGGCCGCGAGATAGGCCTCCATCTTGAGCAACTCGGCCGCGGACACGCTCCGCGCATCAAGCATGGCGACGAACTCGCGTTTCAGCAGCGGCGACAAGCGGTCCCAGTTCTCCGCGACGGCCTTGTCGAAGTATTCCCTCCCTGCCGACATCCGCTGACGGAGCTTCCAGATGCCCTGGGGCGAGGCCGCGACAAGGGAAACCGCTTCCTTGTGAAGCATCACTTCAGTGCCCCGATATTCTATGCCGAACAGGTTGCCCTTGATCTCCTGAGAGCCGAGAAACGCCAGAAGGTCCTGCTTGCGGTCCCGGACGATCCTGAAGGCGTCGAACGGCAGTCCCTCCGTCAGCCGAACCACGTAATCCACCAGTTGCGGCTGCCCGGCCGATTGCTGGAGCAGGCCATCGCGCAGGGCGAGGAACCTGTCCAGTCCAGATTCCGCGACTTGTTCAGGCGTAGCGGAATCCAGCGCAAGGAAGAGATGTGCCCTTGAGCTCTCCGGAGTCGCCGTCGACCATAGGACAGCTTGCAGCGACCGACCCTCGGACCCGTACACCGGGAGGCCGGCCTCCTCCAGCATGTCCGCGATTCTGGATGGTCGATACCCATGCTGCTCCGAGACGAATCCTTCCTCCGCTTTGTTGAAACGTTCGTCCATCAGTTCTGATCTCCTCCGCACCTTGGCGATCGATGCTGACCCGGATCCAGGAGCATGCCGGAACGGTGCAGGCCGGGCTTGATCCCGAGGCGGTCGGGCATCGGATGAGCAGGGCCGATCGCTACGTATTCGGTGTAGCTGCCGTCCT
>ERZ869909.1250-NODE-1250-length-21253-cov-9.072440_pt1 | contig 21253 bp, 23 predicted proteins | sample MGYA00520892_ERZ869909 | MGnify/ENA primary metagenome ERZ869909 (study PRJEB32215, sample SAMEA104723947) | bioreactor metagenome | biome: bioreactor; feature: anaerobic bioreactor; material: water | place: China | collected 2015-03-12 ... | reverse complement strand
GCGGCCAGCGGGCCGTCGCGCCACGCGCGGGCCTGGTGCCCGGCTTCCCGGTGACCGCCGTCGACACGACCGCCGCGGGCGACGCCTTCGTGGGCGCACTCGCCGTCCGCCTCGCCGGCGGCGCCGGTCTCGCCGAGGCGGTGCGCTTCGGCAACGCCGCGGGCGCGTTGGCCGCGACCCGTCCCGGCGCGCAGCCTTCGCTGCCGACCCCCGTCGACATCGACGCGTTCCTCGAGGAGCGTTCGGGATGAGCCTGCTGCGCATGGACGGCGTGCACAAGAGCTTCGGCCAGGTCGCCGCCCTGCGCGACGTCGACTTCGACCTGCATGCCGGCGAGGTCCACGCCTTGGTGGGCGAGAACGGCGCGGGCAAGTCCACCCTGATGAAGATCCTGGCCGGCGTCCAGCCGCCCGACGGCGGCACGATGGCGCTCGACGGCCGTCCCGTTCGCTTCGCCAGCGTCACCGAGGCTCAGGCTCACGGCGTCGTGATGGTGTACCAGGAGCTCGCCCTCGTGCCCAGCCTGTCGGTGGCGGAGAACCTGTTCCTGGGTCAGCTGCCCCCGCGCGTCGACCACCGGGCACTGGCGCGCCGGGCGCTGGAGCTGCTCGCCGAGGTCGACCTCGCCGTCGATCCTCGTCTCGAGATCGGCCGGCTCAGCATCGGCGAGAAGCAGCTCGTGGAGATCGCGCGCGCCCTCGCCCGCGAGAGCCGTATCCTGGTGCTCGACGAGCCCACGGCGGCGCTGAGCGCCGCCGAGAGCGAGCGGCTCTTCCAGATCATCGCCAAGGTCAAGGCCAGCGGCGTGGCCATGGTCTACATCAGCCACCGCCTCGAGGAGGTCTTCCGCGTCGCCGACCGCGTGACGGTGCTGCGCGACGGCCGCCGCGTCGGTACCAGGGCGGTCGCCGACACCGCGCCCGAGGAGATCGTGCAGCTCATGGTCGGGAAGGCCGTGCGCCGCGCGCACCGGACGGCGCGCGAGCGGGGCGCGCCGCTCGGGACGTTCGTGGCGGAGGCCCCGGGCCTCGCCGCCACCTCGATCGAGCTCCGCGCCGGCGAGGTCGTCGGCCTGGCGGGCGTGATCGGCTCGGGCCGCGAGCGCGTGCTGCCCACGCTCTTCGGCCTCGGCGGCCACGCGAGCTGGTCGGGTGCGCCCATCGTGTCGCCGCGCGACGCCATCCGACGCGGCCTCGTGCTGGTGCCGTCCGATCGCAAGACGCAGGGCCTCGTGCTCGACCTGTGCGTGCGCGAGAACGTGTCGTTGGCGACGCTGCCGCGCCTGCAGCGCTGGGGGTTCATGGACCCGGGCCGCGAACGCGCGCAGACGCGCGCCTGGATCGAGCGCCTCGGCCTGCGCCCGCCGGCGCCCGAGAAGCGCGTGGCGGAGCTGTCCGGCGGCAACCAGCAGAAGGTGGTGGTCGCCAAGGCGCTGGCGACCGAGCCCCGCGTGCTGCTGCTCGACGAGCCCACCCGCGGCGTCGACGTCGGCGCGCGGGCCGAGCTCTACGACGTGATCGACGGCCTGTCGGCCCGCGGCCTCGGTCTCCTGCTGTCGAGCAGCGACACCGAGGAGCTGCTCGGCCTCGCCGACCGCATCCTGGTGTTCCGCGGCGGGCGCATCCGCGTCGAGCTGCATCCCCCCTACGACGACGAGGAGGTCGTGGCCCATGTCACCGGCGCGCTGGAACTGGCGTGAGATCTTCGCCCGCTTCGGGCTGCTGATGGCGTTGGTGGCGCTGGTGGCGGCGCTGTCGCTGCTGTCGGACCGATTCCTGACCCCATCGAACGTCGTGAACGTGCTGCGGCAGATCTCGATCAACGCGATCATCGCGTGCGGCATGACGGTGGTGATCATCGGCCGCGGCATCGACCTCTCCGTCGGCTCGCTGCTGGCGCTCACCGGCGTCGTCGGCGCGAGCCTGGCGGTGGGCGGCCTGCCCGCCGGGCTGGCGATCCTGGCCGCCATGGCGTTGGGCACCGCGCTCGGGACGTTCAACGGCCTGTTCGTCGCCTACGCGGGCATCGCACCGTTCATCGTCACGCTCGCGGGCCTGACGATCTTCCGTGGCGCCGCGCTGGCGTTCACCGACGGTCGGCCCATCACGGGCCTGCCGGCGGCCTTCATGACCCTCGGCTACGGCACGTTCCTCGGGCTGCCCGTGCCCATCTGGATCATGCTCGGCTTCCTCCTGCTCACCCACGTGATCCTGCGGTTCACCGCGCTGGGCCGGGCGATCTACGCCATCGGCGGCAACGAAGAAGCGGCCCGGCTCTCCGGTATCGCCGTCCGCCGGGTGCAGGCGTTCACCTTCGCCTTCTCCGGGCTGGCGTCCGCCCTGGCGGCCATGGTGCTGACGGGCCGCCTCAACTCCGCGCAGCCGTCGGCGGGCGTCATGTTCGAACTCGACGCGATCGCCGCCGTCGTCGTCGGCGGCACCTCGCTGTTCGGCGGCCGCGGCGGCGTCTTCGGGACCTTGGTCGGCGCGCTGATCATCGGCGTGATCAACAACGGGATGAACCTGCTGAACGTCCCGTCCTTCTACCAGCAGATCGTGAAGGGGGGTGTGATCCTGGGCGCCCTGCTCATCGAACGCCTCGTCGCTACCCGTCGCACCTGAAGTCGTCCCAAGGAGGATCCATGCGCAACCCCATCCGCACCCTGGCCCTGGCCGCGGCGCTCCTGCTCGCCTCCGGCGCGCTCGCCCAGACGATCGGCCTGTCCGTCTCCACCCTCAACAACCCGTTCTTCGTCACGCTGCGCGACGGCGCCCTGCAGAAGGCGGCCGAGCTCGGCCTCGAGCTGCTCGTGACGGACGCGCAGGACAGCGTCAGCACCCAGATCAACGACATCGAGGACCTCATCCAGCGCGGCGTGGCCGTGCTCATCGTGAACCCGACCGACTCCGCGGCGGTCGTGCCGGCGGTCATGGCGGCGAACGCGGCCGGCATCCCCGTGATCGCGGTCGACCGCGGCGTCGACGGCGGCAACCTCGCCTACTTCATCGCCTCCGACAACGCGGCCGGCGGCGCCAGCGCGGCCCAGTTCATCTGCGAACAGGTGGGCGGAACCGGCAACGTCGTCGAGCTCGAGGGCATCGCCGGCACCTCCGCGGCCCGCGAGCGCGGCCTCGGCTTCAACACCTACATGCGCGAGAGCTGCGCCGGCGTCACGATCGTCGCGCGCCAGACGGCCAACTTCAACCGCGCCGAGGGCCTCACGGTCATGGAGAACATCCTCACCGCGCAGCCGGCCATCGACGCGCTCTTCGCCCACAACGACGAGATGGCGCTCGGCGCCCTGCAGGCCATCGAGGCCTCGGGCCGCAGCATCGTCGTCGTCGGCTTCGACGCGACCGACGACGCCGTCGCCGCCGTGAAGGCGGGCCGCATGGCCGCGACCGTGGCGCAGCTGCCGGCGATGCTCGGTGCCGAGGCGGTCGAGGCCGCCGCGACGATCGTGCGCGACGGCGCGCCGGCCGCGACCGTGCAGATCGCCGTCGGCCTGGAGCTGGTCCTGCCCTGACGTTCTCGCCGGCGGGCATCCCGCCGCCACGCGCGCCGGGCGGCCGGCCCCTCGGGCCACGGCCGCCCGGCGCCGCCACGGAGTCGCCATGAAGCACCGCGGCATCCTGCACGCCGAGCTCTCGCGCCTGGTCGCGGCCCTCGGCCACGGCGACCTGCTCGTGATCGGCGATGCAGGCCTCCCCGTTCCGCACGGCGTGGGCGTCATCGACCTGGCCCTACGCCCGGGCGTGCCGGGTCTCCTGGAGACCCTGGCGACCGTGCTGGAGGAGCTGCCGGTGGAGGCGGGGGTGATCGCCGAGGAGTTCCCCGGCGCGTCGCCCACCACCCACGCGGCGCTGCTCGCCGCCTGGCCGGCCGACGCCGCCCTGCGGAAGGTCCCGCACGAGGAGCTGAAGCGCCTGAGCGAACGCGCGCACGCGATCGTCCGGACCGGCGAGTTCACGCCCTACGCCAACGTGGTGCTGGTAGCGGGCGTGGCGTTCTAGGCGCCGGGCGCGCCGATCCGCCCTAGGCGTCCGCCCGCACGGCGCGCCACACGGCCTCGGCCTCGGCCACCAGGTCGGGCTCCCCCGCGAACAGCACCATGCCCGGCGCGCGCACCCAGTCCGCCGGCGCGTCGCCCAGCGACACGCTGCCGCCCACCTCCTGCACCAGGCAGATGCCGGCCGCCACGTCCCACGGGCGCAGGTCGAACTGCCAGAAGAGGTCGGTGCGGCCGGCGGCGAGATGGCAGAAGTCGCGGCAGCAGGCGCCGCTCTCGCGAACGCCGGCAGCGCGGCGCACGATCTCGAAGAACACGCGGCGGTCGACCTCGGTGTCGGCCGAGTTCGAGGTGAAGTTGGTGCCGACCAGGGCGTGCGCGAGGTCACGCGGGGCGTCACGCCGCAGGCGCACGTCGTCACGCCACGCTCCTTCGCCGCGGACCGCCCAGTACACGGCGTCCTCCACCGAGTCGTAGATCACGCCCAGCACGCTGTCGCCCTCGACCACCAGGCCGATCGACACGCAGAAGCCGGGGTACCCGCGGACGAAGTTGTGGGTGCCGTCGATCGGGTCGATCACCCAGGTGGGGGCACCGGGCGTGGACTCGTCGAGGCCCTCCTCCCCCACGAAGCCGATCTCCGGCGCGGCGGCCCGCAGCGACGCGACCAACCGCCGTTGGACCTCGGCGTCCGCGAACGTGACGACGTCACCGGGACTCGTCTTGCTGCTCACGCCCAGGTCGCCGTCTCCGGCGCGGGCGCGCGCCGCGAAGTCGCGGGCCCACCGCCCGAGCGCGCGAGCGCGCTCCGAGGCGACGTCCTTGAGGGCGAGGAGGCGCGGGGCGTCGTACGGGAGGGGGGCGGGCGCGGCCATCCGCCGATCGTACCGCCCGGTGGCGGGACGACGGGCCCGCCCGGCGCGACCCACCGGCGGTCCGGCGGGTGACCAACGTTGCGACGACGAAGCGACCGGGACGCACGGTCCTGGCGGGCACCCCGCGGCGGCGACTACGCTCGCGCGCAGGAGGTGACCGCCCATCCGCATCCTGCTCACCGTGGTGCTCGTGCTCGGCACGTCGATCGCCGCCCTGGCCGTGGGTCTGCGGATCGTGCCGCGACCGCTGCCGCCGTTCCCGGGAACGGAACCGGCGCTGGCGACGCGCCCCGTACCGCCCGGCCTGCCCGCTCCCGTGGCCCGGTGGATCGGCGAGCTCTACGGCGGCGACGTCCCCGTGATCGACTCCGCCGTCGTCAGCGGTCGCGCCACCTTGCGCCTCATGGGTCTCACCTTCCAGGGACGGTTCCGTTTCGTCCACGACGCAGGCCAGGCGTACCGGCACTACCTCGACGCCACCCTGTTCGGCCTTCCCCTCATGCGGGTCCACGAGACCTTCGTCGACGGCGCCGGCCGCCTGGAACTGCCCTTCGGCACCGTCGAGAACGAACCGCGCATCGATCAGGCCGCGAACCTCGGCCTGTGGGCGGAGTCGCTGTGGCTGCCGGCCCTGTTCGTCACCGACGAGCGCGTCCGCTGGCAGGCGGTCGACGACGACACGGCCCTGCTGATCGTGCCCGGACCCGGCGGGGAGGAGCGCTTCGTGGTGCGCTTCGACCCCGCGAGCGGGCGCCCCGTGCTGTTCGAGGCGATGCGCTGGCGCGACGCCGGCGACGAGACCAAGACCTTGTGGTTGAGCCACGCGCGCGCCTGGGGCGAGATCGGTGGACGCACGGTGCTGACGGAGGGGGCCCTCACCTGGTTCGGCGACGATGCCCCGTGGGCCGTGTTCCGCGTGGACGAGGTGGTGTACGGCGTCGACGTGAGCGAGGCGCTGGCGCGCAGGGGGCCGTAGGCCGCGCCGTCCGGGCGCACGTGGGTGCCCGGCGCCCGCGCCACCGACGATCATCCCCACGCCATGTCGGCCACCATCGCCAGGAGAAGCAGCGCCAGGTAGGCACCCGAGGCGTGGAACGCGACCAACGCCCTACGGACCGACGGGGCGCGGTACGTGCGCAGGCACACGCCCACGAACGCCACGCCCAGGACGATCGCTGCCGCGGCGTACGCCGCGCCCAGCGGCGTCACCGCTACCAGCGCGAGCGAGACCACGGCCGACGCCAGGGCATAGCCCACCATGTGCCCCGCCGTGGCTCGCACGCCGCGCACCTGAGGGAGCATCGGTACGCCGGCGGCGCGGTAGTCACGATCGCGGGCGATCGCCAGGCCCCAGAAGTGCGGCGGCGTCCAGAGGAACACGAGCGCAGCAAGCGCGAACGCGCCAGGGGCGAGGCCGGGGTCGACGCTGGCCCAGCCCGCGAGCACCCCGCAGCTGCCGGCGGCGCCGCCCCACACGACGTTGTGGGGGGTGCGCCGCTTCAGCGCGAGCGTGTAGAGCCCGGCGTAGACGACGGCGCCGGCCGCCATCCAGCAGGCGGCGGCCGGGCCGAAGATCGCGTACGCGCACGGCAGCGAGAGCGCGAGGAGCGCCACGGCCGTTCCTGCCGCGGTCGCCGGGCGCAACCGGCCGGAGGGTAGGGGCCGGTCGCGCGTCCGCGCCATACGCGCGTCCAGATCGCGGTCGAACAGGTGGTTGAGCGCGGCCGCGCCGCCAGCCGCCAGGTAGCCGAGGAACCCGAACGCCCCCAGATGCGCCACGCCCACGGTCGCCCCCGACTCGGCTGCGGCGACCACGGCGGCGACCAGCCCGTAGGCCAGCAGCAGGAGCGTGACCTTGGGTTTGGTGAGCGTCGCAAGGTCGATCGCGAGGCGTGCGACGTCGCGGCGTACGATCGCGAGGCTCATGCCCGTGGTGGCGTTCGACACGGTCGCCGCCCCCTGACCGGCCTCAGCCGATACCCCAGCCGACGCGACCGAGGTTGAGGAACGCCCACCCGAACATGACGACGAAGTACGCCAGGAACACGTACACGGCGACCGTGGTGCCGGGCGCCTGCGGCCGGGTGGCGGCGTGGTCGAACTCCGGGATCGGCACGTCCGAGACCGGGCCCGCCGGGGTGGCCATGACCCCGAGCCGCCCCACGTTCGGGCGCTCGCTGGGTCGGCCGAAGAACACGGTCGCGACCATGATCAGCACGTACATGATCCCGCCGGCGACGGCGACCAGGGCGCCGATGCCGATCAGCGCGTTGGCGAAGGTGATGACCGGCGTCGACAGCGTGTCGACCTGGAGGTAGCCCGCGCCGTAGGTCGCGTCCCACGTGCGCCTCGATACCCCGTTCTTCCCTGCGAGCATGAGCCCGGCGATCAGGGTGAGCAGTCCCGCACCGTACACGTAGGGCGTGAGGCGGGCCATGCCGAGCATGGCCAGGTCGCGCTTCATGACCAGCGGCACGACGTAGTACGAGAGGCCCATGAAGGCCATCGTCGTACCCAACACGACCGTCGCGTGGAAGTGCCCGACGACGAACAGCGTGTTGTGGATGATCATGTTCAGCTGCATCGTTCCCATGAGCACGCCAGAGACTCCGGCGATGAAGCCGAAGCCGATCAGCGAGATCATCAGCGACGAGAACCCGGGCTCGCGCCAGGGCCCAGCCACGAGCCAGCCGAACAGCCCCTGCACGTGGCCGCGAGCCCGCTGGGCGGTCTCGACCGCGGCGGGTACGGAGAAGGCGTGGATGAGGCTGCCGAGCAGGGCCGCGTACATGAAGTAGCTGGTGTTGATGATGCGCGCGTGCATCCCGATGCCGGGGTCCACGAGCAGGTGGTGCATCGACCCCATGTTGATGCCGATCAGGTACAGCACGAACGCGAAGCGGCTGAGGCCCTCGTTCACGGGCCGAGCGCCGGTGGTGAGGGCCGCCAGGGCGTACCAGCAGGCGACCATCGCCGCCAGGTTGATCTGTTGGGCGCCGTGGCCGAAGCCCCAGAACAGCGTGCGGTAGATCGCCGGGTCGAGGGTCATCCAGCCGAGCGCCTGGAAGAGCGCCGGCACGTAGGCGACCGCGCCATGCAGCAGCGTCCAGATGGCGATGACGGCTGCGGCCAGCAGGGCGTACACCACGAGCGAGAAGGGTCCGACGACGACCCCTTCCTTGCGAGCGGTCCACAACTGGACCACGAAGTGGCAGCACGCCAGGAGCGCGCCGACGGCGAAGAGGAGGATGCCCACGTACCACAGCGGGTGGTTCACCAGCGGCGGGTAGGCGGTGAACATGTTGTTGGCGTGGCCCGACAGCGCCATGACGGTCGTCAGGACGGCGCCGATCGCCATCATCCAGCTGTAGGTCCAGGCGACGGCGACGCCCTTCAGGCGGTGGTTGATCAGGATGGTGCCGCCGAAGAGCAGCGCCGCGATCTCGAAGAACACGATCCAGAACACCAGCATGACGGTGCCGTGCGCCGAGGTGAAGCGGTAGTACAGCTCGGGCGGCAGCAGGCCCACGGCCTCCCAACGGGTGAGCGCCATGAGCAGGGCCAGGACGCCGCCGGTGGCGAGCGACAGCACCGCGGCGACGGCCTGGAACACGATGAGCCTCTGGACCGGCGTGAAGACCTGGTAACCGGTGACGCGGCAGGTGCGGAAGAGGGCGGCGACGCCCTGCGGGTGCGAAACGCTGGCGGTGGTCACACGGCCTCCTCAGTCCACGACCACGATGCGGCCGGTCATCGCGTGGTGCCCCAGGCCGCAGTACTCGTTGCAGATGAGCCCGAACTCGCCGCTCTCGGTCGGCGTGAGGTTGACGACGTAGACGTAGCCGGGCAGCACCTGGAAGTTGACGTTCAGCGGCTGGATCGAGAGGCCGTGCTGGAAGTCGTACGACGAGAGGTAGATGCGCACGCTCTCGCCCTTCGTCAGCTGCAGCACGGGCTCGAAGGCGAAGGCGCGGGCGGCCAGGAAGGCCTCGCCGTCCTCGGTCGGCGTGACGAGCGGGACGCCCTGCACGTCGCCGATGCGGTAGGCGGCGACGAAGTCCTGCGTGAGGGCGCGGAACTCGGCCGGCTCGATACGGTAGGACTCGATGGGCGTCTTCTGGTTGCCGATCGCCTGCCACACGTACATGGCGGCGAAGAGCACCAGGCACCACACGACGGCGAAGAGCAGCCACAGGCGCTCGTCGCGGGAGACGCCGGACAGGTAGCGGGGATGGGGGGCGGTCAAGCTGCTCATCGCGCGTCCTCCACGACGACCACCGCCATGACCATGCCGGCGGCGTAGTGCCCGATCGTGCTGCAGTAGATGTCGTGCGTCCCGGGCGCGTCGAAGGTGAAGGAGAAGGTGCCGCCCTGCCCGAAGTCGCCGCTGCCCTCGAAGAGGCGCTCGGCGGCCGGCGTGTCGGGCGTGCCGTAGGCCACCGCGTGGTCGAACGGGTCCTGGTTGATCCACGTGACCGTGGTGCCGGCGGGGACCTCGAGGGTCCGCGGCGAGAAGGCCATGGCGCGCATCTCGACCGTGACCCCACCGGGGACGGCGGTCGTCGCCGCATCCGCGGCCCGCGTGGTGGCCGCCGCGGCCGGCAGGGTGCCGTGGAGAGCACCGTGCCGCGCGTCGCCGAAGCTCGGCAGGTCGCGCAGCTCGACGATGCTCCACACCGTGTAGAGCCCGGTGGGGAAGAACACGCCGAGCAGCACCAAGAAGGTGATGCTGTCCAGCATCCGTTGGAACGCGGGGACCGGCCCCGCGTGCCCCGCTCTGCCTTGCGTCGCCATCGATCCCGCCCTCCCGCGCGCTGGGTCGCGCCCACACGATATGCCGATGCGGTGGTCCGAGTTTAGGTGGGCCGGCGTTCCGGGTCAAGACCCGAGGCACCGCGGGGCACCTGGGGTGGGTCGATGCGGTGGCGGGCGGCGGCGCGCCGGCGACGCTACACTCGGGCGATGCCCCTGGGACCCATCGACGCCCTGGCGCGCTGCCCGCTGTTCGCGACGCTGCCCGACGAGGACCTCGTGGCCCTGGCGGCCATCGCCGCGCCGCGGCGTTACGCCGCGGGCCAGACGCTCTTCATGGCCGGCCAACGCCCCGCCGGGCTCCACGTGGTGACGAGCGGCTCGGTGAAGGTCTTCGTGGTCTCCCCTGCCAGCGGACGCGAAGTGGTGCTGACCGTGGAACACCCGTACCAGACGGTGGCGGAGCTGCCGTCGTTCGACCGTGGCACCTACCCGGCCCACGCTGCCGCCGTGGGCGACGCGGGGACACTGCTGCTGGCCCAGGCGGCGCTCGAACGGCTGCTGGACGAGCGCTCCAGGTTGGCGCACCATCTGCTGCGTGCGCTCGGCCGACGCCTGCGCAGGCTCGTGGAACTCGTCGAGCGGATCTCGTTCCAGGAGGTGGTCCAGCGCTTGGCGGCCGACCTGCGCGAGCGCGGCGGCGGCGGTGTCCCCTTCGATCTCGACACCAACGGCGCCATCGCCGCGCGCCTGGGCACCGTCCCCGAGTTGGTCAGCCGCAACCTGGCGCGCCTGGCCATGTCCGGCGCGGTGACGATGGAGGGTCGCCGGGTGGTGGCGATCGACGCCGCCGCCCTGCGGGCGCTCGCCGAGGAGACGCGCCGCTGACTCCTCCGCGCTGGGGGCGACGGCGGAGCGGGCCCGGCGCTATCCGGCCAGCTTGGTGGAACGGGCGACGTGGTGTTGCCGAAGACCGCCACGCAACGCCTCGGACGGGGGCACGGGCGACCTTGACCCAGGTCATGGCCCCGCCCGCGCGCAACGCGCCATGCTGGCGCCGTGACCCGGCCCGACGCGACCCGTGACCCACCGCGGCTCGACGGCCCGGTGGCCCACCCGGCGGACGCCCACCCGTGGGCGGTGGAGGCGCGCACGGAGCCGCTCGCTGGAGTCGATCCGCGGTGCTGGGCATGATTCGCCCGCGCGCCATGCGCATCGAGCCTTCCGCCTGCATCGTCTGCGAGCTCTGCTACCCACTGGCGCCGGCGCTGCGGTGGCCGGGCGCCGTCGTCGCCATCGACGACGCGACCCTCGACGCCATGGCGGTGTGCCCGAGCGGCGCGCTGCGATGGATCGAGCCGAGAGAGGAACCCCGCATGCAGGTCATCGACGTCCGCACGATCGCCCCGCGCGAACGCCACCCCCTCATCTTCCGCGCGTTCGACGAGCTCGCCCCCGGCGCTGCCTTCGAACTCGTCAACGACCACGACCCGCGGCCGCTGTACCACCAGCTGCGGGCCGAACGCGGCGACGTCCTCGACTGGTCGTACCTCGTGACCGGCCCGGACGAGTGGCGGGTGCGCATCGGCCGGACCACCACGGCGGACACCGTCCCGGCCCGGGCCGCGCCCACGTTCCTCTTCCACCACGATCTCGCCACCCTCGTCGGCGAGATCCCGCCGGACGCCATCGTCTCGCGCCAGGTCTACGCCGACGACCTCGTGAAGGTCACCCTGTTCGGCTTCGCCGCCGGCCAGGAGCTCAGCGAGCACACCGCCAGCAAGCCGGCGATCCTCCAGGTGGTCGCGGGCGAAGGCACCTTCGGCCTCGGCGATCAGCGCGTCGAGGTCGGGCCGGGCAGCTTCGCCCACATGGCTCCGCACCTGCCGCACACGGTGACCGCCCGGACGCCCCTGGTCATGCTGCTCACGATGGTGAAGACGGCGTGAACCGCGGCGGGCCGGGCCGACCGGGGCGCCGGCGCCGCCGTCAGTCGGCAGGGCCTCCCAGGCGTTCCAGCGCCCACGCGACGAACGACTCGTCGACCACGTCCGCCAGGTCGATCGGCGTGGCGTAGGCCGTGCGGCCGTTCTCGCGGTGCACCCGCTCCACGTCGGCGAGGCCGGCGACCGGGATCTCCTGGTTCGGGTCGTAGACCACCGGCGCCCCCGCGCGCAACGCCTCCTCGGTGGTGCCGGGCAGGAAGCCGAGGAACGCATCGAGGTTCTCGCGCGAGAACAGCTCCTCGCCCTGCATCAGCCGCGCCGCCTCGACCAGCGCCAGCACGAACCGGCGCGCGACCTCGGGCCTCTCCAGCACGAAGCGGCCCGAGCCCACGAAGGCCACCGTCATGAGACCCGGCGTCAGGTCCTCGGCGAAGGGGACCGCCACGCCGGCCGCCTCGGACTGGTCGGCGAAGGGGGCGCCGAGGATGCCGGCGTCGATCGCGCCGGACTCGAACGACAGCGGGATGTCGGGGTTGCCCACGTTGACGAGGTTGACGTCGAAGATCGTCAGGCCACCACGCTCGAGGGCCTTGGCGGCCAGGTACTCCCCACCGGACCCCGGACCGCCGGCGACCGCGACCGTGCGGCCACGCAGGTCCGCGATCGACGTCACCGACGCGGCGAGGTCGGCGCGCAGCATGAGCTTCGTGGGGCTGCCCTCGAACGGCTCCAGGCCGCCGGGGGCGATCACGCGCAGGTCGAGCCCCTGCGCCCAGCCGTTCCACAGCGACACCACGATGGCGATGCCGCCGACGTCCACCTGGCCGGTCTCGAGGAACGCGATCGCCTCGGTGCCCGAAGCGACGCGATCGATCTGCACGTCGAGGCCGTAGGCGTCGAACAGCCCCCGGGCGGCCGCCACGTACAGGGTCCCGAACTTCGTGATCGGCACGTACGCGACGCGGACGGTCTCGCGTGGGCTCAGGGGCTCGACGGCGCCTTGGGCGCCGACCATCCCGGCCAGGGTCAGAGCGAGGACGAGCGGGACGAGCGGACGGAACGGTCGCATGGGTCCTCCTGCACGGAGCGGCGCTCGGCCGCGAACGGGGTGGGCGGATGCTACACCGGCCCGGCGCCGACCGCCAAGCACCGGGCGCAACGCTCCTTCGCCGGCGACCGGGACCGGGGCCCTGCCGACACTCATCGCCGCGTGCCACACTGACCCGGTGCCGACCCCGCCCATCGCCTTCCTCGCCGGCGTGCTGTCGTTCCTGTCGCCGTGCGTGCTGCCGCTGGTGCCCACCTACCTGGCGTACGTCGGCGGGAGCGGCGCGAGCCGCCCCGTGCTGTTGCGCAACGCGGGACTCTTCGTCCTCGGCTTCTCGCTCGTCTTCGTCGCGATGGGAGCGTCCGCCAGCGCGCTCGGCAGCGTCCTCCGGGACCAGCGCGAGGTCCTCACCATCGCGGGCGGCGTGCTGGTGATCCTGTTCGGCCTGGTGATGCTCGGTGTGATCCGCCTGCCCCTCCTCTACCGCGACACGCGCCGGAACGTCGCCCAGACGACCGACACGCAGCGGCCCTGGGGGGCGACGCTGTTGGGGATGGCCTTCGCGTTCGGTTGGACCCCCTGCATCGGACCGGTGCTCGGATCGATCCTGGCCGCGGCCGGCGCGGCCGGCACGCTCGCCGCCGGCGTCGGGTTGCTCACGGCCTACGCCGCCGGCCTGGCCGTCCCGTTCCTGCTCGCGGCGCTGGCGATCGAGCCGTTCACGCGCGTGAGCCGCGGCCTGCGGCCGTGGCTGCCGTGGATCGAACGCGGCGCAGGCGCCCTCCTGCTGGTGGTGGGCGTCCTCCTCGTCACGGGCACCTTCACCCGCCTGAACGCCCTGCTGATCCGCTGGACGCCGGAGTGGCTGTGGTCGCGCCTGTGACCGGCGCCGCCGTCGAGCTGCGCGGGCTCGTCCACGGCTACGGGGGCCCACCCGTCCTGGCGGGGATCGACCTCGACGTGGCCGCGGGCCGAGTGGTCGCGCTCCACGGGCCCAACGGCGCCGGCAAGACCACCCTCCTGAGGCTCCTCGCCACGCGCCTGCGCCCGCTCGCCGGGCACGCCCGCGTGCTCGGGTTCGACGTCGTGCGGCAGGCCCACGAGGTGCGCGAACGGGTGGCCGCGCTGGCGGTCTACGGCGGCGCGTACGGTGCGCTCAGCGGGCGCGAGAACCTGCGCCTGGCGGCCGCTCTGCGCGGTCAGGACCCGCACGCCGCGGCCATCGACGACGCGCTCGGCCGGGTGGGCCTGGCGCACGCCGCGGACCACCTGGTCCGGGCGTACTCCAGCGGCATGCGCAAGCGCCTCGCGCTGGCGCGCCTCGCCCTGGCGGACGCACGCGTGTGGCTGCTGGACGAGCCGTACGCCGCGCTGGACGAGGCCGGACAGGCCCTGGTCGACGACATGATGGCGGCGGCACGCGCCGCTGGGCGCACCGTGTTGGTCGCCTCCCACGACCTTCCGCGCAGCCTCGCCACCGCCGATGCGGTGGTGGAGATCGTCGGTGGCCACCTGCGCGTGGTCGCTCGTCCCCAGCGGGCGGCCGGCGTGGAGGCGGGCGCGTGAACGACCTGCGGGCCGTGCTCTGGGTGGCGCGCAAGGACCTGCTGCAGGAGTCCCGCTCGAAGGCGGTGACGGTCGCCACCGTGTTCTTCTCCGCCGTCACCCTCGGGGTGCTCGCCTTCGCCTTCGGCGAGAACCCGCTGCTGCTGCGCGAGGGCGCGATGGGCGCCCTGTGGGTGGCCCTGGCCTTCGCGGGCGTGATCTCGGCGGCGCAGAGCTGGCAGGCCGACCTGGAGGACGGGGCGCTCGAGGCGCTGCTGGTGTGGCCGGTGCCCCGCGCGGCCGTGTACCTGGGCAAACTGTTGGCCAACTGGGGCCTCATGACGGCCCTGGGCGCCTTGCTGCTGCCGGTGGCGGCCGGCCTGTACGGCGCACCCTTGGGCCCGGGCCTGCTCCTGCTCCTGCTGGTCATCGCCGCCGGCACGCTGGGGTTCGCCCTCATCGCCGTGTTCTACGCGGGGCTCACGGCGAACCTGCGCGCCCGCGAGTCGCTCCTGCCGGTGCTGATGTTCCCGGTGGTGGTGCCCATCCTGCTGGCGGCCGTGCGCGCCAGCAACGCCATCGTCGGCTCGGGCGACCTCGCGTTGGCCGACGCCTGGCTAAGATTGCTCGTGGGGTTCGACCTGGTCTACGCCGTCGTCTGCCTCGCCCTCTTCCGCTTCGTGGTGGAGGCCTGACGTGCGGCGGCGAACCGGTTCTGACGCGAGCGGGGCCGAAGCCCCGGAGGAGATGGGACGATGACCGATCCTGCCGTTCGCCTCCGCCGTCCGACGTGGCTGCGGGTCTACTTCGCCCTCACCTTCGCGGCGTTCGCGGTGGCGGCCGCGTACGGCCTCGTGTGGAGCCCCCGCGACGTCACCCAGGGCGACCTGATCCGCATCATGTACGCCCACGTGTCGGTGGCCTGGATCGGCTTCGTCGCGGTCGGCCTCACGGCCGTGTTCGGCGCCCTCTACCTGTGGCGCGGCAACCGCCGCGACGACGTCCTCGCGGTTGCATCGGGCGAGATGGGGCTGTTCTTCTCCTCGCTGACCATCATCGGCGGCATGACCTACTCGCGGCCCACCCTGAACACGTTCTGGACGTGGGACGCGAAGCTGACGCTGACGGCGATCATGGTCGCGCTGATGGTCGGCTACTTCATCGTCCGTGGGCTCATCGACGACCCGGTCCGGCGCGGCCGGGTGTCGGCCGTCGTGGCGCTGGTCGCGGCGGCGAGCCTGCCGTTCAACTACCTCGCGGCCGAGTGGTTCCGGACCCTGCACCCCGCCAAGAGCGTCGCCCTGGACGGCTCGGGCGTGACGATGGACGGCACCATGCTGGCGGTGCTCCTGCTCAACACGGCGGTCGCCGGCATGATCTACCTCGGGTTCATGCTCGACCGCGTGCGCATCGGCCGCGTCGAGGCGGAGCTCGAAGCGGCCCGCATGGCGCCCGCGCCGGCGCCGGGCGGTGTCAAGGAGGTCGTCCGTGTTTGACGGTTGGTCGCAGTGGACGTGGGTGACGATCGCCTGGCTCGAACTGGTGCTCGCGTACGGTGGCTACCTCGCGTACCTCGGTTGGCGCCGGCGCCGGCTGCTGGCGGACGACCGCGCCCGCCGGGCCCTGCAGCGCGACCCCGCCGGGGGTGGCGCATGAACCGCAAGGTGCTGTACGGCGCCGCCGGCATCGGGGTGCTGGCGGTCGCGGGGTTCATGATCTTCCAGGCGCTGTCGACGTCGCTGGTGTACTTCATCCTCCCGAACGAGTACGCCGCCGATCCGGGCCAGTTCGACGGTCGTCGGATCCGGCTCGGCGGCATCGTCACGCCCGGCACCATCGCCTTCGACGAGCGCGACCTGCGCCTCACCTTCCTGGTCACGGACGGGCTCGCGGCCTTCCCCGTCCGCCACCGCGGCGCGCCGCCGGAGCTCTTCAAGGAGAGCACCGGCGTGGTCGTCGAGGGGCGCTTCGAGGACGGCACCTTCGTCTCGGACAACGTCCTCGTGAAACACACCGAGGTGTACGTCGCGGAGGGCGACCACATCGACATCGAGCTGCTGCGGGAGTCCCTCAAGTGACGGCTCGGGCGCCGCGCCCGTCGCGCGCCACCGCCCGCAGGAGGCCATCGTGGGCCTGAGCCTCGGCACCGTCGGCTCCGCTGCCACCGCCATCGCCCTCGGCCTCGCCGTCTATGCCGTCGTCGTGGGCGCGCTCGGCGCCGTGCGCCGCGACGCGCGGTTGCAGACGTCCGCCCGCTTCACGGCCTTGGCGGTGTTCCTGGCGGCCACCACCGCCATCGTGGTCATGCAGGCGGCGCTGCTGACCGACGACTTCAGCGTGAAGTACGTCGCCGAGCACTCGCGCATCGACTCCCCCACATGGGTGAAGGTCGTCACCATGTGGGCCGCGCTCGAAGGGTCGGTGCTGCTGTGGGCGTGGCTGCTGACCGGGTACACGGCCGTCCTGGCGCTCACGACGGCGAACCACGCGCTGCGCCCCTGGGCGCTCGTGGTCATGCAGGTGGTGCAGGTCTTCTTCCTCGGCGTCGTCGCCATCGTCGCGAACCCCTTCATCGTGCTGGCCAACCCGCCGCTGGACGGCCCGGGCGCCAACCCGCTGCTGCAGAACCACTGGATGATGGCCGTCCACCCGGTGCTCATGTACCTCGGGTTCGTGGGCCTCACCGTGCCCTTCGCGTTCGCGATGGCGGCGCTGATCACGCGCCGGCCCGGCACCGAGTGGATGCAGCTCACCCGCCGCTGGACGCTGGCCGGCTGGGGCTTCCTCACCATCGGGAAGATCGCGGGCGGCTGGTGGAGCTACGAGGTGCTCGGGTGGGGCGGCTACTGGGCCTGGGACCCCGTCGAGAACGTCAGCTTGATGCCGTGGTTGACGGCGACCGCGTTCATCCACAGCGTGCAGGTGCAGGAGCGCCGCCGCATGCTGAAGTCGTGGAACCTGCTGCTGATCGTGCTCACGTTCTCGCTCACGATCCTCGGCACCTTCCTCACGCGCTCGGGCGTCGTCTCGTCGGTGCACGCGTTCGGCGACGGCCCCGTCGGGCCGGTCTTCCTCGGCTTCTTCGTGTTCGTGGCGCTCGGTAGCCTCGGCCTCGTGGCCTGGCGCTGGGACCAGGTGCGCGATCGCGCGGAGCTCGACGCCGCCGTGAGCCGCGAGGGCGCGTTCCTGCTGGTCAACGTGCTGTTCCTGGCGCTCACCTTCATGGTGCTCATCGGCACCCTGTTCCCGCTCGTCGTGGAAGCCGTCAACGGTGCGCGGGTGACGGTCGGTGCGCCGTTCTTCGACGTCGTGTCGCTGCCCATGTGGATGCTGGTGCTGTTCCTCATGGGCATCGGCCCCCTGCTGCCGTGGCGGCGGGCCGACCATCAGACCCTGGCGCGCAACCTCACCTGGATGACGGGCGGTGCCGCGCTGGCCGCCGCCACCGGCCTGGCGTTCGGCCTGCGCGAGGTCTACCCGCTGCTGACGATCGGGCTCGCCGGCTGGAACCTCGTCAGCATCGGTCTCCTGCTGGCCGGCGCGGTGGTACCCCGGGCCCGGCTCACGGGCCGCGGCCTGGGCGCCACCACCTGGCGTTACGCCTTCGAGCAACGCCGCAAGGTCGGCTCGATGATCGTCCACTTCGGCGTGGTGGTCATCGCGCTCGGCATCACCGGCTCGTCCGGCTACCGGACCGACGTGCAGTTGCGCCTGCCGTACGGCGAGCGGGTCGCCTTCGCCGAGTACGAGCTGCAGGCGGTCGCACCGTTCAGCGAACGCGGCCCCGGCAGGCTGTCCGTCGGCGTCGAGGTGGCGGTGTTCGAGGGAGGGCGCCAGGTCGACGTGCTGCGGCCGCACATCAACGCCTTCGGGACCAGCTCCATGACGGTGCCGACGGCGGCCGTGCGCTACCGGCCCGGCCACGACCTCTACCTGAGCGTCGCCGGCGCGGTGGACCCGTCGGCCGATGGCGTGATCATCAGGGTCATCCGCAGCCCCCTCGTCACCTGGATCTGGATCGGCGCCGTCATCCTGGCGTTCGGTACGGTCTGGACGCTGGTGCCCGCGCGCGCGCGCAGCGTGCCGGCGATCGTGGACGCGGGGCAGCGGGCGAACGCATGAGGCGCGTCGCCTGGGTGGTGGCGGTGGTGGGCGGCCTGACGGCCTTGTTCGTCTTCGGGCTGCTGCGCGGTGCTCCCGACAGGAACGTGCCCTCGAACCTCCTGAACCGGCCCGTCCCGACCTTCGCGCTGCCGCTGTACGAGCGCTACTTCGCGGCGTTCGGCCCGCGCCTCGACCTCGCCGAACACGCCGGGCGGCCCATGGTCATCAACTTCTGGGCGTCCTGGTGCGGGCCCTGTTACGTCGAGGCGCCGCACCTGGAGGCCGCCCACCGGCGCTACGGCGACCGCGTCCTCTTCGTCGGCGTCCAGACCCAGGAGCGCGACGCCCGCGCCGCGGGCCGCGCGTTCATCGAACGGTTCGACTTCACCTTCCCGAACGTGATCGACGACGACTCCCGGGTGTCGATCTCCTACGGCCTGTTCGGCGTGCCCGAGACGTTCTTCGTGCGCTCGGACGGCACGCTGGCGTACAAGCACGTCGGGCCGGTGGACGCCCGCGTGATGACCCAACAGGTCGAGGCGCTGCTGCGATGACCCCGCGCCTCGCCGCCGTGCTCCTCGCGGTCGTCCTGGCCGCGGCGCCCGCAGCGGCGCAGGACATCGTGCTCGACCCCCGGGTGTTCGAGATCGGCCGCGAGCTGCGCTGCCCCACCTGCGTCGCCGAGTCCGTCTCCGAGTCCAACGCCGCCATCGCGCAGGAGATGCGCCAGCTCATCCAGGAGCAGCTCGCGGACGGCCGCGACCGGCAGGAGATCCTCGGCTTCTTCCAGGACCGGTACGGCGACTGGATCCTCCTCTCGCCGCCGCGCCGCGGCGTGCTCCTGGTCGTCTGGCTGCTGCCCATCGCCGCGGCGATCGCGGGCGCGTTCGCCCTGGTCTTCTGGATGCGTCGGTGGCGCGCCGCGGCCGAGGCCGTGGCGCCCGCCAGCGAAGAGGACCTCGCCCGCGTCCGTGCCGCGCTGGCCCGAACGGACGCCGCGCCCGACCCCACGCCCCCGTCCCCGCGCCCCTGAGCGCCCGAGGTCGCCCGTGCTCACCGCCATCGTCATCGTCCTGCTCGCGATCCTCACCGTGGCCTACGCGGCGGCCCCGCTGCTCGGCCGCAGAGGCTTCGTCGACCCGCTTCCCGACGACCGAGATCCGCGCCTGGTCGACCTCGAGGAGGAACGGGACTCGCTGCTGCGAGCGATCCGCGAGCTCGACGGACGGACCGATCTGGCGCCCGCGCGGCGCGACGAGTTGCGCGGGCGGTACGAGGCGAAGGCGGCCGGCGTCCTCAAGGCGCTCGAGCAGACCGTCGCCGGCGTCGAGGCCGAGCGAGCCGCGCGCGCCGCGCCGGCCGACGCGCCCACCACCGCGCCGCGCCGCCTGCCGTTGGGCGCCCTGACGCTGCTCGGCCTCGCCGCCGTGACCACCGCCGTCCTCGGCAGCTACGTGCTGCCCCGGGTGGGCCAAGGCACCGTCACGACCTTCTTCGAAGGCGAGCTGCGCGCGGCCGAGGCGCTGCGCGACACGATCCGCGCGGCCGAACGCGATCCCAGCGTCGCCAACCTGATGGCGCTGGGCGACGCGTACTGGAACCTGGCCGACGCGGCCGGCGCCGAGACGACCTACCGTCGCGTCGTGGCGCTGGCGACCGACGACGCGACGTCGGCCGGGGCGCCGCCGCTCGCGTACAAGCGGCTCGCCCTCCTGCTCCTGCAGCAGGACCTGCCGGCGGCGCTCGACCTGCTGCGCCAGGCACGGCGCGTCGACCCGACCGACCCGGAGACGCTCTACGCCATCGGCGAGTTGTCCTTCGCGCTGGGCGAACTCGACGCGTCCTCCGAGGCGTTCGCGGCGTACCTGGCGACCCCGGTCGGTGCCGGCGATCCCGACGCCGAGGCCCGTCTCACGCTGGTGCGGGCGATCGGACCCGCCGCGGAGGCGGTCGCCGAGGACCGATCGGCGACGAACCTGTTGGCGCTCGCCGACGTCTTCTGGAGCTCCGGCGCCAGCGACCCGGCGGCCGAGTTGTACTTCGAGGTCCTCGCGGAGCACGACGCCCTCCAACCCACGGCGCTGGCCCGCATCGGTCAGCTGCTCTTCACCCGCGGGCGCACGGACGACGCGATCGCGCTCCTCGAACGCGCCGCCGGCGCCGCCGGTGGTCTCGGACGCCTCGAACCGCAGGCGACGCTGTTCCTCGGGAACGCCTACGCGCTGCAGGGCGACGACGAGGGCGCCGTTCGCGCCTGGGAGGCGCACGTCGCGACGGTCGGCGAGGGTGGGGCCGGCCGCGTTCCCGAGCTCATCGCGGCGGCCCGGACGCGGCTGGCCGGCGGCGCGGCACCCGTCGCGGGCATCGTGAGCGACCCCACGCCCGCAGCGTCCGTGGCCGCGCCGGCCGATGCCGCCACGGCCACCGAGGAAGCCCGCGGCGAGGCCGCCCTGGCCGCCCTCGGCGATCCCGCCGCGCTCATCGAGCTCGGCGCCGACCTGTTCGCGAGCCACTGCGCCGCCTGTCACGGCGGAAGCGGCCAGGGCGGCGTGGGCACCCGACTCACCGGAAACGCCCGAGCGGCGAACGACGCGAACGTGCGCAGCGCCATCCGCTTCGGGCGCGGCCTCATGCCCGGGTTCTCCGCCACCCTCACGGAGGCCGAGATCGAGGTGTTGGTGCGCTGGGTCGGGCAGGAGCTGGCCGCGCCCCGGTGACGCCACCATGAGCGACGAGCGTCCTCACCCGGAGTCCGCGCCGCCCGATGCCGACGCCGCCCCGGAAGGCGCGATCTTCGAGATCGCCCCGGCGCGCGAGGCGCTGATGGACGAGATCGCCGCCCGCATCGCCCGCGACGGCGGCGCGGCGCTGTTCGTCGACTACGGCCATGTGCAGCCCGGCTTCGGCGATACGCTGCAGGCCGTGCGCCGCCACGCCTACGACGACGTCTTCGCCCATCCCGGCGAGGCGGACC
>ERZ869909.1248-NODE-1248-length-21302-cov-4.965041_pt1 | contig 21302 bp, 18 predicted proteins | sample MGYA00520892_ERZ869909 | MGnify/ENA primary metagenome ERZ869909 (study PRJEB32215, sample SAMEA104723947) | bioreactor metagenome | biome: bioreactor; feature: anaerobic bioreactor; material: water | place: China | collected 2015-03-12 ... | reverse complement strand
GGCCCGGCGGCGGTCGGCGGCGGGCATGAGCGCGGCGAGCGTCAGCGCCGCCGCCGCCCAGCCGGTCGCGCCGGTTGCCGCCGCGGCCAGCATGGCTGCCAGCCAGGACGGCAGGAGGCCGAGGGCGGCGGCCTCGCCCACCAGCCACAACTCGGCGCCCGCCCAGAGCCGGTGCGCTGCGAAGACCTCCTCCACGAGCGTGCTGGCGACGGCGGGTGTGGCGACGGCGTCGGGCGGCCCCAACGTCAAGCCGACCAGCACCGAAGCCAGGAGAACGGCCAGCGCCCCGACACCGTTTGCCAGCCAACGCTGTCCTGAATCGCGATGTGCGACAGCGAATTCGTGTGCCGCCACCGCGCGTATTGTTGTGGTGGTCAGAATCACCGCCGGCACCGCGCAGGCCGTCGCCAGCCAGACGCCCGGCCCGCCCGCAGACAGCCGAACCAGCAGCAATGCGGCCAACCCTGTGCCGAGGGCACCACGCGAGACGACACGCCACGCCGCGCCTCGCCAGAGCCGGCGAATGACACTGCGGTCGGTGTAGCGCCGCAGGTCGTGGCCGCGCTTCACCGCTGCCGCCGCCGCCATGGGCAGGGCGATGAAGAAGCCGAGGCAGAGGCAGAGCAACGCCGCCGCGGAGGCAGGCGCGAAACGCAAGACGGCGGCCGCCAGAGCGACCGCCGCAATTCCCCAAAGCAGTCGCGCGAACACCTGAAACGGGGCGGTGTTCGCGGGCGCGACGGACGCAACAGGCGCAACAGGCGCGCCGCCCGTCGCTTCCGGCGTCACAGACGCGCGGCGACGGCTTCCCAATTGACCAGCTTGTCGAGGAAGTTCGACAGATAGGCAGGGCGCTTGTTGCGGAAGTCGATGTAGTAGCTGTGCTCCCAGACATCGCAGCCCAGCAGCGCCGTCTGACCAAAGCACAGCGGATTGACGCCGTTTTCCGTCTTGGTGATCTTCAGCGCACCGTCGGCATCCTTGACCAGCCAGGCCCAACCCGAGCCGAACTGCCCGGCGCCGGCGGCAGCGAAGTCTTCCTTGAATTTCTCGACCGAGCCGAAAGCCTCGACCAGCGCCTTTTCCAGCGCGCCGGGGATCTTCTTGTTTTCGCCAGGGCCCATCATTTCCCAGAACTGGTTGTGGTTCCAGTGCTGCGAGGCGTTGTTGAAGATGCCGTTTTGCGCCACGGCGCCCGCCTGATAGGTGCCCTTGATGATCTCTTCGAGCGACTTGCCTTCCCATTCGGTGCCGGCGATCAGCTTGTTGCCGTTGTCGACATAGGCCTTGTGGTGGATGTCATGGTGATATTCCAGCGTCTCGCGGCTCATGCCCAGGGCGGCCAGCGCATCGTGGGAATAGGGCAGATCGGGCAGGGTGAACGACATGGGTATCCTCATCTCTTGTTGTTGCGGTTGGGGCAAATAAGGGCGCAGACGCACGAAAGGTCAAGGCCCCGGCCGGAAATGACAAAGGGGCCGGAGCGGCCCCTTCGCGGTCTTCGCCATGCGGTGTGGCTCAGCGGTAAAGCCCCACCTCGCCGCCCGGGCGCGATACGGTTTCCAGCAGATCCCACATGTATTGCGCCACCGAGCGGAAGCAGACCAGGGTGAATTCATCCTCGCTGGCGCGCCAGAGCGCGGCAGCCACCTGAGCGGCGCGGGTGCGGCGCACCTCGCCGGGTTCGAAATCGCTGAAATCGACCGGGCAGATCTTGGCCAGCACATCGCGCGCCTGCGCCCCCTCAAGGGTGAAGACCGCGCGTGCATCCGAGACATCGGCCAGCGTGAAGAACCCGCCGGCCAGCGCGGACTCAAGCGCTGCCACCAGCGCGCCGGCCCGCGCATGATCGGTGATCAGCAACAGCTCGTCCGGCGACATCCAGAGCGCGCTGCCCCCGGCGCCTGCGGCCAGACGGCGCCGCGCCGGCACCGTGCAGCCCAGCTCGGCGTTCAGGGCGGCCGCCAATCGGGGATCGGCCAGATCGCCGCGCAGGGTGATCATGCCCTTGAGCCCGGCCTCCGCCAGCGTGACCATGCCGCTGGAACGCAGCCCGTTGAGGGCGCTGACGGGTTCAGACATTCTGCTTCTCCCCTGGCTTGTCATAGAACACCGGATCGCAGATACGCGCCGGGATCGGCTTGCCGTCCTCGCCCAGAAACTCGATCACCTCGCCCATGCGCTCCGGCCCGCGATGCACCAGCGCCATGGCGATACCCTTGCCCAGCGTGGGCGAGAAATAGGTCGAGGTGACGCGCCCCTGCGTCTGGCGCTGGCCATTGGCGTTCTGCCCCGGCAGGGCGCTGAGCGCGCCATCGGGCAGCACCGAACCATCGAGGGTTTCCAGCCCCACCAGCTTCCAGCGATCCGGCGAGATCATCGCCGGGCGCTCCATGCCGCGCTTGCCCAGGAAATCTTCCTTCTTCTTCGAGATCGCCCAGTCCAGCCCCAGATCCTGCGGGATCACCGTGCCGTCGGTCTCGTCGCCGATCATGATGAAACCCTTTTCGGCGCGCATGATATGCAGGGCTTCCGTGCCATAGGGCATGACGCCGAAATCCGCGCCGGCCTCGATCAGCCGGTCCCAGAGCGCCCGGCCCTGGCTGGCCGGCACCGCCACCTCATAAGACAGCTCGCCCGAGAACGAGATGCGGAAGATACGCGCCGGAATATCCGCCAGCCGCCCCTCGCGCCAGTCCATGAAAGGCAGCGCCTCGCGCGACAGGTCGATGTCGGAACCAAGCTTTTCCAGCACCTTGCGGGCATTGGGGCCGACCACGGCGATCTGCGCGAACTGCTCGGTCAGGTTGACCACATGCACCTTCCAGTCCCACCATTCGCATTGCAGCCAGTCTTCCATCCAGGCGTGGATACGGTCTGCCCCGCCCGAGGTGGTGTGGCACAGGAAACTGTCTTCGCCCAGCCGCGCCACCACGCCGTCGTCGCTCAGGAAACCGTTCTCGTTGCACATCAGCCCGTAGCGGCATTTGCCCGGCTTCAGGGTGCTCATCATGTTGGTATAGAGCATGTCCATGAAGCGCCCGGCATCGGGGCCCTTGACCAGCAGTTTGCCCAGCGTCGAGGCATCGAGCAGCCCGAGGCTCTGGCGGGTCTGGCGCACCTCGCGCATCACCGCATCATGCTTGCTTTCATCGGCACGCGGGTAGCAATAGGGCCGGCGCCACTGGCCCACCGGCTCGAAAGCGGCGCCGTGAGCCTCGTGCCAGCCATGCAGCACCGTGCGCCGCAGCGGCTGGAAGATCGCCCCGCGCGCCTCGGCCCCGATCGCCCCCATCGAGATCGGCGTATAGGGCGGGCGGAAGGTGGTGGTGCCGACCTGCGGAATGGGCCGGCCCAGGGCATCGGCCAGAATAGCCAGGCCGTTGATATTGCTCAGCTTGCCTTGATCGGTCGCCATGCCCAGCGTGGTGTAGCGCTTGGTATGTTCAACCGATTCGTAGCCCTCGCGCGCGGCAAGCTGCACGTCCGAGACCTTCACATCGTTCTGCGGATCGAGCCACATCTTCATGCGCAGCCCGTATTGCGCCCGCGCCGGCATCATCCAGACCGGGGCAAGCGGCTCCTCAGGCTCGGCCACGGCCTGCGGCGCGCCCTTGCCGGCGGCACCAAAGGCCGCCTGCGCATCGGCCAGCACATCGGCGGTTTGCATCATCCCGTTGGCGCTGCCCAGCGCGCGCACGAAACCCTTGCCATCCTGGCCCAGCGGCGGACGCGCCGGATCGGGGCGGAAGAAGGCGCCGGCCTCGTCCCACAGGAGCTTGCCGCCGCAATGCGACCACAGATGCACCACCGGCGACCAGCCGCCCGACATGCCCAATGCGTCGCAGGCGATGCTCTCGGCCACCGCACCGCCATCGCCATCCTGACGGCAGAGCGCCACGCCGCGCACCCGCTTGGTGCCCTCGACATGATGCACCGCCATGCCCTCGGCCACGCGGATGCCCAGCGCGCGGGCGCGTTCGGGCAGGGCGCCGCGGGCTTGCGCGCGCGCATCCACCACCGCGGCCACGGCAATGCCGGCCTCATGGAGCTGGATCGCGCTGCGATAGGCATCATCGTTATTGGTGACAATCACCACCCGCTGGCCCGGCGCCACCGCCCAGTTGACGAGATAATCGCGCATCGCGCTGGCCAGCATCACGCCGGGAATATCGTTGCCGGCAAAGGAAAGCGGGCGCTCGATGGCGCCGGTGGCGTTGATGATCTCGCCAGCGCGCACCCGCCACAGCCGGTGGCGCGGCTTGTCGGCGCCGGGCTCGTGATCGGCGAGGCGCTGATAACCCAGCGCGTAGCCATGATCATGCACGCCCGCGACCATCGTATCGGACAGCAGCGTGACATTCGACAGCCCGCGCAGCTCGTTCAGCGTCGCCTCAAGCCAGGCCTCGGCGCTCTGGCCGTCGATGCGCGCGCCGTCCACCGCCACGCGCCCGCCCCAGGCGGCCTGCTCCATGACGATCACCCGCTTGCCCTGCCGCGCGGCACCCAGCGCGGCACTCAAGCCCGCCAGCCCGCCACCGGCCACCAGCACGTCGCAGAAGGCATAGAGCTGCTCGTATCGGTCGGCATCGAAGGTTTCGGCATCGGGCGCGCGGCCCAGACCAGCCGAGCGGCGGATGATCGGCTCGTAGATATGTTTCCAGAACGGGCGCGGATGAATGAACATCTTGTAGTAGAAACCGGCCGTCAGGAACCGTGCGAACCAGTTGTTGACCGCGCCGATATCGAATTCGAGGCTGGGCCAGTGGTTCTGGCTGGTGGCCTTGAGCCCGGCAAAGAGCGGCGTGGTGGTGGCGCGCTGGTTGGGCTCGAAACGCGGGCCTTCGCCCAGCCCCATCAGCGCGTTGGGCTCCTCGGCACCGGCGGCCATGATGCCGCGCGGGCGGTGATACTTGAACGAGCGCCCGACCAGCAGCTGGTCATTGGCCAGCAGTGCGGCGGCCAGCGTATCGCCGGCGAAACCGCGCATCCTGCGGCCGTTGAAGGTGAAATCAAGCGGTTTGGCGCGGTCGATCAGACGGCCGCCCCGGGCAAGACGATGGCTCATGCGTAACCCTTCCAATCCGGGCGGCGGGCCTTGATGCGGTCGATGATCTCGGCGGGCGGTTCAAGGGTCTGGGCGGGATAGGTGCCGAAGACCTCCAGCGTGGTGGTGCAGCGCGCGGCCAGAAACCATTTGCCGCAGCCATAGGCGTGGCGCCAGCGCTCGAAATGCACGCCGCGCGGGTTCTTGCGGTTGAACATATAGGCCTCGTATTCGGCATCCGAGGAGCCGGGGCCGAAGCGCTTGAGATGCGCCTCGCCGCCACCGTGGAATTCGGTTTCCTCGGCGGTGACACCGCAGCAGGGGCAGGTCAGGAGAAGCATGGGACCTCCGGATGCGAGAGCCGGGCGCGCTGCCCCCGGGCCCCCGGCGCATTGAGTGCAGGATGAGAGGGCAGGCAGCGGCGCGGCATCAATGTGCCACCCCCGCCGCCACGCTTTCGTCGATGAAACGACCTTCGCGGAAGCGATACATCGAAAACTCGTCGGCCAGCGGCGAGGCGCCCTTTGCCATCAGTTCAGCCATTGCCCAGCCCGAGCCGGGGATCGCCTTGAACCCGCCGGTGCCCCAGCCGCAGTTGATGAAACAGCCGCCCAGCGGGGTTTTCGAAATGATCGGCGAACGATCGCCCGTCATATCGACGATGCCACCCCACTGGCGCAGCATCTTCAGCCGCGAAAGCATCGGGAAGGTCTCGATCAGGGCGCGCACGGTTTCCTCGATATGCTGCCACGAGCCGCGCTGGGTGTAGTTGTTGAAATGATCCGCGCCGCCGCCGATGACCATTTCGCCCTTGTCGGACTGGCTCATGTAGCCATGCACGGTGTTGGCCATCACCACCACATCCATGCAGGGCTTGATGGGCTCGCTGACCAGCGCCTGCAGCGCCACCGATTCGATGGGCAGCCGGAAGCCGGCCATATCGGCCAGATGCCCCGAATGCCCGGCGACCACGATGCCGAGCTTGCCACAACCGATGGTGCCGCGCGTGGTGTTGACCGCCGTGACCTGACCGCCCGCGCTTTCGATCCCGGTTACCTCGCAGTTCTGGATGACATGCATGCCCATGTCCGAACAGGCCCGCGCATAGCCCCAGGCCACGGCATCATGGCGCGCGGTGCCGCCGCGCGGTTGCCAGAGCGCGCCCAGCACCGGATAGCGCGGCCCCTCGATATTCATGATCGGCACCAGCCGCTTGACCTCGGCCGGGTCGATATAGCGGGTTTCCACACCCTGCAGCGCATTGGCGCGCGCGGTGCGTTTGTAGCCACGCACCTCATGTTCGGTCTGGGCCAGCATCATCACGCCGCGCGGGCTGAACATGATGTTGTAGTTCAGATCCTGGCTGAGGGTCTCGTAAAGCCCCCGGGCCTTTTCATAGATCGCCGCCGAAGGGTCCTGCAGGTAGTTCGAGCGGATGATGGTGGTATTGCGCCCGGTATTGCCGCCGCCCAGCCAGCCCTTTTCCAGCACCGCGACATTGGTGATGCCGAAATTCTTGCCCAGGTAATAGGCGGTGGCGAGCCCGTGGCCGCCGGCGCCGACGATGACCACGTCATAGCGGTTGCGCGGCTCGGGCGAGGCCCAGGCGCGCTCCCAGCCCTGATGCTGGCGCAGCGCCTCGCGGGCGATTGCAAAGACCGAATAGCGTTTCATCGGGGGCCTTTCCGGCTGGGCCGTTTCCTGCCCCGGTCATGGAACGGGCGCGCGCCGGGGCCTTGGCTGTGAGCGGCACATGGCGGCAAAAACCGACATGGTGCGATCTGGGGGCGGTTTGCGGGCGGGGCTGCGTCGGCAAGTCGCAGCCCCTTGGGGCCAAAACCGGCGGTTTTGCAGCTTTTCTGGCGCCGATGTGAAGCGCCTCGGCTTTTGCCCGGCGCGCAAAACCGCTAGAGCTTGGCCGGATGGAAACCCCGGTGCGGGAGCGGAAATGACGATCTGGAGCTTCTGGTTGCCCGCGGCTTTGATGGTCGGTGTGGTTTCGGCGCTGGCCATTCTGGGGCTGTTGCGCGGCGCGCGGCTGGCCGGGCCGGAAGACGCGGCAAACGACCAAACCGCCCCCCGTCCCCGCGCGATGCGCATCTATGCCGACCAGTTGCGCGAGATCGAGCGCGATCTGGCCCGCGGGCTGGTCGATACCCAGGAGGCCGAGCGGCTGCGCACCGAGATCGCCCGCCGGCTGCTCGATGCCGACCGCGCCCGCCGGCCCGCGCCGCAGCCGGCGCCGCGCGCCATGCGGCTGGTGGCGGTGGCTTTGGTGGCGCTGGCGATGGGGTTTGCCGGAGTGATCTACTGGCGCGAAGGCGCGCTGCTCTATCCCGATCTGCCGCTGGCCGAGCGCCATGCCCAGGCCGCCGAGATGCGCCAGAACCGCCCGGTGCAGGCCGAGCTGGAAGCGCGGTGGCGGGCCGATCCGCAGCGCCGCGAGGCCGAGGTGGATGATGAATACCGGGCGCTGCTCGATCAGCTGCGCGGCGCCCTTGAAACCCGCCCCGACGATCTTCAGGGCCATCTGCTGCTGGCGCGCAACGAGGCCAATCTGGGCCATCACGACCGCGCCGCCGCCGCGCAGGAGCGGGTCATCGCGCTGCTGGGCGAGCGTGCCGGGCTGGCCGAGCATGTCTTTCTGGCCGAGCAGATGATCCTCGCCGGCGGCGGCGTGGTCTCGCCCGAGGCCGAGACGGTGATCGAAACCATCCTGCGGCTGGACCCTGCGAACGGGCCGGCGCGCTATTATACCGGGCTGATGTTCGCCCAGACCGGCCGGCCGGACCTGACCTTCCGGCTCTGGCGCAGCCTGCTGGAGGACAGCCGCCCGGAAGCCCCCTGGGTGCCGCATATCCGCGCCACGATCGAGGAACTCGCGGTGATCGCCGGGGTGCGCTACACGCTGCCGCCGATGGAGGCGCAGGGCGCGCGCGGACCCAGCGACGCCCAGATCGCCGCCGCGATGGAGCTGGACGAAGAAGAGCGCGCCGCCATGATCGGCGCCATGGTCGAAGGTCTGTCGATGCGGCTGGGTACGCAGGGCGGCCCGGCCGGTGACTGGGCGCGGCTGATCGCGGCGCTGGGCGTCATGGGCCAGACCGAGCGCGCCCGCGCCATCTGGGGCGAGGCGCGGGTGGTCTTTGCCGATGAACCCGACCAGTTGCGGGTGATCGACGAGGCCGGCCGTCCGCTTGGCTTTGGCGAGTGATCCGATGGCCGTTCACAACGATATCGACAGCTTCCTTGCCGCCCTGCCCGCTCAGGGCGCACTGGCCGGGCTGGATCTGGGCGACAAGACCATCGGCGTCGCGGTCTCGGATCTGCGCCGCAGCATCGCCACCCCGCTGGAGACCATCCGGCGCAAGAAATTCACCCTTGATGCCGCGCGGCTCCTGGAGATCGTGCAGGGCCGTGGGCTGGCGGGGCTGATCCTCGGGCTGCCGCTCAATATGGACGGCAGCGAGGGACCGCGCTGCCAATCGACGCGGGCCTTCGCGCGCAATCTGGCGGCGCTGACACCGCTGCCCATCGCCTTCTGGGACGAGCGGCTTTCCACCGTCGCCGCCGAACGCTCGCTCCTGGAGGCCGATGCCTCGCGCGCCCAGCGTGCGCAGGTCATCGACCATGTCGCGGCGGGCTTCATTTTGCAGGGTTTTCTGGACCGTTTGGCACAGATGCGTCGTTAACGGGCTGGACAGGTGGACCTGCTAGCCTATGGTCAGCCGGATTGAGGCGAAGCTGCGGGCAGCGATCCGCATGAGGGCAGGCATGAACGACCAGTCGCAGAACCTGATCTGGAAGCGCAGCGAGATCGAAAGCCCCTGCGTCAATATCTGCGTGATCCATCCGCGCGTCGGCATCTGCGCCGGCTGCTACCGCACGCTGGAGGAAATCGGCGCCTGGTCACAGATGGCGCCCGAAAGCCGGCAGGCGATCATGGCCGAACTGCCGCAGCGCCAGGGCCTGCTGAAAAAACGCCGTGGCGGGCGCGATGCAAGGCTCAACGGCTCGGACAGCTGAGCCCCGGCACGCCGTCAGGCTCCGGCCAGATGGCCCTGCGCGATGGCGCGAATACGCCCCACCATGGCGCGCACCCCGTTCGAGCGTTGCGAGGACAGATGCTCATCGAGCCCCAGCCGTGCCAGTTCGGCCCCGGCATCGATCTGCACGACCTCGGTCATCGGCCGGCCGGCATAGAGCGCATGCAGCACCGCGATCAGCCCGCGCACGATCATCGCATCGCTGTCACCCAGAAAATCGAACCGCGCTTGCGGCCCCTGCCCCTCGATGCGGGGAAACAGCCAGACCTGGCTGGCGCAGCCATCAACCTTGTTGGCCGGCACCTTGAGCGCCTCGTCCATCGGCTCCAGCGCGCGGCCGAGTTCGATGACATGGCGGTAGCGATCTTCCCAATCATCGAGAAAATCGAAGGTTTCGGCGATCTCGTCGAATTCGGGCTGGGCCATCGGTGCTAAAGGCTCCTTGTCGCCGGGGTCTGTCCAGGGCCGGGAAATAATGCGCTTCGGCACGAAAGGGAAGGCCGGCCGGATCGGCGGTCTTTTCAAACGCCGCGCCATGGGCTACCCAGAAAACGCAGCCGCCGCGCCCATTGTGCGGGCCGAAAAAGGGACAGCCGATGAAACGACCGCTTCTTGCCCTGCTTGCCGTTGCCACCCTTGCAAGCTGCGGCGCGATGCGCGATTCGCGCATGAACCCGCTCAACTGGTTCGGCGCCTCGCGCGAGGAAGCCTCGCGGCTGGGCCCGATAGCGCGCGAAATCGACAACCGGCTGCTGGTGGCGCAGGTCACCGCGCTGGCGGTGGAGCGCACCTCCAGCGGCGCCATCGTGCGCGCCGAGGGGCTGACACCGACCCAGGGCTGGTGGGATGCGGAGCTGCTGCCGGAATCGCGCTTTCCCGTCGATGGGGTGATGACCTATCGCTTCGTGGTCTCGGCCCCGCGCGAGGCCACCCGCGTTTCCACCCCGCAGTCGCGCAGCATCAGCGTGGCCACCACGCTGTCGGTCGCCGAGCTGGAAATGATCAGCCGCATCGTGGTCGAGGGCGCCCAGAACAGCCGCAGCGTGCGCCGCTAAGGCCCGCGCGGCCAGAAGCGGCTCAGCGCTTCAGTTCAACGGTGATCACCGATTTGCCGCGCGCCGCCAGCGCCAGCTCGCCCCGGCAAAGCCGCAGCGCATCATTGCCGAACAGTTCGCCGCGCCAGCCTTTCAGACTGGGCAGATCGCGGCTGCCGGCGGCGATGGCATCCAGCTCGGACGCGCTGGCAATCAGCTTCTGCGCCACGCCGCTCTGTTCGGCCCGCGCCTTGAGCAGCACCCGCAGCAGATCGGCCAGCGCCGGGTTGACCTGAAGCTGGGGGTTGTCCTCGTCAGGGCGGGGGATATCCTCGGGCTTCATGGCCTGGGCGGCACGCACCGCCGCCAGAATGCCCTCGGCGATCTCGCCGCGCCGCGCCTCGCGCAGCAAAAGGCGTGAACGGTTCAGCGCCTCGTGGCTGTCGGGCCGGGTCGAGGCCAGCTCCAGCAGCGCATCGTCCTTGAACACCCGCGAGCGCGGCACGTTGCGGCTTTGCGCGAAGCTTTCGCGGAACTCGGCCAGTTCCTTGACGGCGGCCATGAACCGGCCGGAATTGCCGCGCGTCTTGATGCGCTGCCAGGCCTCGTGCGGCTGGGTGATATAGGTGTCGGGCGTGGTCAGCACCTCAAGCTCCTCGGCCACCCAATGCGCGCGGCCATTGGCCTCGATCTGGGCCTTGAGATGCTCGTAGATCACCCGCAGATGCGTCACATCGGCCAGCGCATAGCGCTGCTGGGCCTCGGTCAGCGGGCGCTGCGCCCAGTCCGTGAAGCGCGAAGTCTTGTCGAGGCTGGCCTTGGCGATCTTGCGCACCAGCGTCTCATAGCCGACCTGCTCGCCGAAACCGCAGACCATCGAGGCGATCTGCGTGTCGAACAGCGGCTGCGGCAGCACCCCGCCGTCGATGAAGAAGATCTCCAGATCCTGCCGCGCGGCATGGAAGACCTTCACCACCGAAGGGTTGCGCAGCAGCTCGTAAAGCGGCTCCAGCGAGATCCCCTCGGCCAGCGGATCGACCAGCACGGCGCGCTCGTTGCCCTTTCCGGGCATCGCCATCTGCACCAGACAGAGCTTGGAATAATAGGTGCGTTCGCGGAGGAATTCGGTGTCGAGCGTGACATAGGGTTCCTGCGCGGCCTCGGCGCAGAAGGTGGCCAGCGCATCGGTGGTGGTGATCGTCTGCATCATGCCTCTCGGTGCGGGGTCATCCCGCCAATCGCGCCTGCTATAGTGAGAACGCGCGCGGAAGGAAAGGCACGGCGTTGATCGGCGGCCATTGGCAGGAAACCGCCGCCACGGGTTGATCACGCCGGGACGGGCATTAGCTGGTCAATAGAGGGCCGCCTGCCCCCTTGCCCAGATCAGCAACCCGGAGCCTTGCCATGACCGCCGTTGCCCGCCGCACCCCTTTTCTGCCCGCGCTGCTGGCGCTGGCCTTCACTGTCCTTGCGCTCTTGCCGGCGCGCGCCGATGGTTACCGCGCCGAGACGCTGGCGCAGGGACTTGACCGGCCATGGGCGCTGGCCTTCCTGCCCAGCAGCGGCGATCTGGTGATCACCGGGCGCGGCGGCGCGCTGTGGCTCTGGCAGGCCGAAAACGGCGCGCTGCAATCACTGGCCGGTGCGCCCGAGGTCGATGCGCGCGGTCAGGGCGGACTTCTGGACATCACCCCCGCCCCCGATTTCGCCGAAACCGCCCAGCTATATCTGGCCTGGAGCGGCGCCGATGCGCGCGGCCATACCGCCACGCATCTGGGCCGGGCGCGGCTGGACCGTGCCGGGCAGGCGCTGCGCGATCTGGAATTGCTTTATGTCGCCGAGCCGTTTCTGAACGCGCAGGGCCATTACGGCGCGCGCATCGTGGTTGAGCGCGATCATGTCTTTCTGGGGCTGGGCGACCGCCAGCGCAAGGATTTCGGCCCCGATCACATCGCGCAGGATCTGAGCAATGCCTATGGCGCGGTGATCCGGCTGGGCCGCGACGGTTCGGTGCCCCCTGACAACCCCTTTGCCGGCCAGCCCGGCGTTGAGGGCGCGATCTGGTCCTATGGTCATCGCAACATTCAGGCCATGGCGCGCCATCCCGAAACCGGCGCGCTCTGGCTGGCCGAACATGGCGAAAGCGGCGGCGACGAGATCAATATCGTCGAGCGCGGCGGCAATTATGGCTGGCCGCTGGCCAGTTTCGGAGTGGATTACCGCAGCGGCCGCGCCTTCGCCCCGCCGCATCAGCCGGGCGACGGGTTCATCGCCCCGGTCCATCACTGGCCGGCGGGGCGGGCCGACAACTTCCCGCCCTCGGGCATGGTATTCTATGACGGCGAGGCTTTTCCGAACTGGCGGGGGCATCTGCTGATCGGCAATCTGCGCCATCAGTATCTGGGGCTTTTCGCCATCGAGGACGGGCAGGTAACGCAGGCCGCGCGGCTGCTGGATGGCGCCGGCTGGCGCATCCGCGATGTCGCGGTGGGGCCTGACGACGGGTTCATCTATGCCATCGGTGACGGGCCGGGCGCACCGCTGCTGCGGCTGGTGCCGGCCGAGTAAGCCCTTTCCGGCGGGTCAATCCCCCTCGCCCTGCCGGCGCAGCACCACCGCGCCACGGGCGAAACCCTCGGGCCCGTCGCCCTCCAGCCGAAAGGTCAGCCCCTCGGCATGCGGGCTGAGCTCGAAGAGCGCGCCTCCGGCATCGGCAAAACGCAGGGTGCCGGCGCTGAGATCGCCGCGCATCACGGACGGCAGATCATCGGGCGGTTCGCTGCGGTTTTCAGCCAGCACCGCCCCACCATCGAGCCCCAGCATGTAGACGAAGGATTGCCCGCCCTGCGCCGTCGCGCAACGGCCCGAAAACGCCGCGCGCCTTGCATCGACCGGGCGCAGCCGGATCTGGCAGCGAAACCGCCGCGGCGGCTCGTTATCCAGCGTCAGCTGCCCCTCGCCGCGCCAGCGCCCGGCCAGATCACCGAAACCGGGCGCGCCGGCTTGGCCCATGACCTGTGCCATTGCGGGCACCGGGCCCAGCGCCAGTGCCACCACCAGAGCCAGCATCCGCTTCATCATCGCATCCCCCATCGTATCAGTGCCGGCAGCAGAAACAGATCCGCCACCAGCGCCAGCACCACCGCCAGCGCGATCAACCCGCCGAACAATGCCACCCCCGGCAGCGCGCTGGCCAGCGTCACCATCATGCCGCCGGCCAGAATGAGCGTGGTGGCCAGCATCGGCGGGCCGGCATGGCCCAGCGCCGCATCGACCCAGGCCCCGGTGCCGCCGCCCGGATCGGCCCGCCGCGCCAGCCGGAAACGGTTGAGCACATGCAGGGTATCATCCACCGCGATGCCGAAAGCCACCGTCAGGGCGATCACGTTCATGATGGTCAGTTCGCGCCCGCTGAGCACCAGCCAGGCCTCGACCCCCAGGATCGGCACCAGATTGGGCAGAAGTGCCAGCAGCGCCAGCCTCAGCGAGCCGAAGGCCAGCCCGATCAGCAGCGTGATGGTGGCGATGGTGGCATAAAGGCCCAGCCGCAGGCGTTCGATCAGCCGCGGCCCCTCGGCCAGCAGCGCATGGCCGGCACCGGCAAACCAGGCGACCTCGGACAGCCCGGCGGCGGCAAGATCGGCCTCGAGGCTGCGCAGCGCGGCATCGGCCGCATCGCCCCCGGCAAGGATCGGCAGTTGCACCGGAAAGACATGCGCCGCGCCATCGCGCGTTGCCAGCCGCTCCAGCAGGGCCAGCGCATTCGGCCCCTCCGCCAGCGCCTCGCCCCACAGCAGCCGCGCCGCAGCCAGCGCATTGGCCGGCTCGGGGCCGGCAGCCCGCGCCGGCTCGGCCTCGATGACCAGAAACAACCGGTCGCTGCCCAGCCCGCGCGCCTCCATGTCGAGCAGGGCCATGGTCACCGGCGCGCCGACCGGCAAGTATTCGCCGTAGCGAAAACCGATGCGCGTCTGGCTCTGGGCGATCACCAGCACCACCAGCAGCCCCGCCGCCAGCGCCGGCACCAGCCGCACCCGGCGTGCCATGCGGCGCGAGGGCGCGACAATCGCATCAAGCGCGCGTGAGGGGCGCCCGGCTGCCCCTGTCCGTCCCCGCAACACCCCTCGGAATGACACCGGCCCGGCCGGCAGACCGATGAGCCGCATCATCAATGGTGTCACCAAGGCCCAGGCCATAAGGCTCAGCGCCATGCCCAGAATGCCCGCCTGCCCCATGCGCACCAGCGAGGGCGCGCCCTGCGCGCTGAGCGCGGCAAAGGCGATCACCGTGGTCAGCGAGGTCAGCACGGCGGCCGGGGCGGTTTCGGCCAGCGCCCGGCGCAGCGGCTCGTCGCCCCCTAAGGCGGTTCCCGGCCCGGCCCGCAGCGCCGCATGATAGAGATGCATGCTGTCGGAAAAGCACAGCACGATCAGCACCACCGGCAGCGCGCCCATCAACGGGTCAATCGGCAAGCCCCAGAGCGCCAGCGCGCCAAAGAACCACAACACCCCCACCACCGGCGGCAGCGCACAGATCGCCACCGCGCGCCAGCTCTGAAACAGCAGCGCGGTCAAGAGCATGCAGATCACCACCGCGCCGGGCGTCAACCGTTGCAGATCAGTGATCAGCGCCCGGCCGATGGCCCGGTTGACCTCGCCCAGCCCGACCGGCTGCACGGTGAAATGACTGCCGGTGGCCGCATTGGCCTCAGCCAGCGCCAGCTCCAGCCGGCTGGCCAGCGCCTCGCCGCCGGCGCCGCGCTCGGTCACCGCCACCAGAAGCGTCGCGCCCAGATCATCGGCCAGCAGTTGGCCGGCCACCGGGCTCATGGCGCGCAACTGCCGCAGCCGGGCCTCGGGCGGCAGGGCCTGCATCTCGGGGCTGGTCAGCCAGCTGGAGCTTCCCCCCGGTTGCGGCACCGAAAACAGGCTGATCACCTCGGCGGTGCCGGGCACCAGTTGCACCTCCAGCACCAGCTCCTCCAGCGCCAGCAGCCGCGCCTCATCGACCAGGGTATCGGTTTGCAGCCAGAAGAACTCTTCGCCGGCGATCCGCCCGAAGCGCGACTGGAAATCGCGCAACTGCGTCACCGCCGCGCCGCGCGGATCGACCAGTCCGGAAAGATCCACCGCGCTGCGCAGCCCCGCCGCCTGCATCGCCGCCAGCCCCGACATCACCACCAGCACCAGCGCCGCCAGTCGCGGCCGGCGCAGCAGCAGTGCCAAGGCCCTGTCAAACAGGCCGACCATCGCCGCGGCGGCGGCCGAACGGGTATCGGACAGATAGGCAAACAAGGGCGCGCCAAAGCGAAACATCGTCGCAAGGTAGCACAGGCCCTTTCAGCGGCAAGCGCACAGAATCCGGCGCGGGACGGGAAAACGCGGCGCCGGAGCTTGCCCGGCGAGTGCTATCACCCTATGGTAGAATTCTCCATAGCGAATGGCATTCCCATGGCAATCGATCCTCTTCCCGCCGAACCCGCCTCGCGCCCGGTCGGCGCGCTGGTGCAGGCCCTGCGCATCCTGCGCCATCTTTCGGCACTGGGCACGCCGGTCGGGGTCAGCGCCATCGCCCGTGCTACCGGGGTCAATGGCTCGACCTGCTTCAACATCCTGCGCACGCTCAGCGCCGAGGGCATGGTGACCTTCGATCCGGCCAGCAAGACCTATCGGCTTGGGCTGGGGGTGATGGAACTGGCCATCGGCCTGCTGGGCAGCAACCCCGGTGACCTGCTGCGCCCCGAACTGGAGCGCCTGGCGCTGACCCATGGCGCACTGATCTGCCTGTGGCACATCACCGACAGCGACCGCATGGTGCTGATCGAACGCGCCTTCGATCCCGCGGCGATCCGGCTGGATCTGCCGCAGGGCAAGCGGTTGCCAGCACTGATCGGCGGTGTTGGCCGCGCGATTGCCGCGAAGCGCGGGCATGACATGGCCGAGCTGCGCCGCCGCTTCGCAACCCTGCGCTGGCAATCGCCCCCGGCCTTCGCCGATTACCTCGAAAGCGTCGAGGCCGCGCGGCGCCAGGGGTTCGGCGTCGATCGCGGGCAGCTTTATATCGGGGTGGATGTGGTGGGCGCGGTGATCACCGACCAGGCCGGCACGCCGCGCTACGGGCTGAGCAGCGTCACGCTCAAGGATCAGGCCGACGAGGCGCGGCTCAACCATATCGGCGCCGATCTGCACGAGGTCTGCCAGCGGCTTGGCCAGGCCCTGTTTCCCTGCGTCACAAGCCCTGCAACCGCCTGAAAACCGATTGACTGTTCTGCATCCAGAACACTATTCGAAAATGATGGCGCCCGGAACACGAAGGGCTGCGCGCCGCCTGCCCAGATGCCCCCACAAGCAACGAGGCCCGACATGTCCCTTTCCGCCAGCCCGGTCCGCTACGACGCACAGGGCGAAATCGGTATCATCTGCATCGACAACCCACCGGTCAACGCCTCCAGCCAGGCGGTGCGCGCCGGGCTGATCGCCGCCATCGACCAGTTCGCCGCCAGCCCGCAACGCATCGCGGTGCTCCACGGCGCCGGGCGCACCTTCGTCGCGGGGGCCGATATCAGCGAGTTCGGCAAGGGCCTGCTGACCCCGCATCTGACCGATGTGATCAACCATGTCGAGGCGCAGCAAAAGCCGGTGGTCTGCGCGCTGCATGGCACGGCGCTGGGCGGCGGGCTGGAACTGGCGCTGGGCTGCCACTACCGCGTGGCGGTGCCGGGCGCGCGCGTCGGCCTGCCCGAGGTGCTTCTGGGCATCCTGCCCGGCGCCGGCGGCACGCAACGTCTGCCGCGCCTGATCGGGCTCCTGCCCGCCGCCGATATCTTCTCCTCGGCCCGGCAGGTGCCGGCCGCCGAGGCGCTCGAACTGGGCATCATCGACCGGCTGGCCGAGGGTGAGCCGCTTGAGGCCGGGCTGGCCTATGCCCGCGAGTTGCTGGCCGCGGGCGCCGGGCCGCGCCGGGTCAGCGAACTGCCCGCTCCCGCCATCGACACCGAAGCCGTCGAGGCGCTGCGCGGCAAGTTGCGCCGCGCCCATCCGGGCCAGGTGGCGCAGCTCACGGCACTGGATGCGGCGATCAACGGCACCAGCTTGCCCACCTTCGCCGAGGGCCTGGCCGAGGAGCGGCGGCTGTTCATGGCGCTGATGGATACGCCGCAACGCTCGGCCCTGATCCATGCCTTCTTCAGCGAGCGCCGGGTCTCGCAGCCGCCGGAACTCAAGGGGATCGAGCCGCGCCCGTTGGCCGAGATCGGGGTGATCGGTGGCGGCACGATGGGCGGCGGCATCGCCGTGGCCTGCCTGCTCAACAAACTGCGCGTGGTGCTGATCGAGCGTGACGAAGCCGCCTGCGCCAAGGCCCGGCAGGGGATCGAGACGATGCTCGCCGACAGCGTCAAGCGCGGCAAGCTGAGTGCCGCGGCGCGCGATGCGCTGCTGGCCGATCAGCTGGTCATCGCCGCCGATTACGCGGCCCTTGGTCGGGCCGATCTGATCATCGAGGCGGTGTTCGAGAGCATGGAGGTCAAGAAGGAGGTTTTCGCGCGGCTCGATGCCGTCGCGCGGCCCGGCGCGGTGCTGGCCACCAATACCTCCTATCTGGATATCAACGAGATCGCCGCTGCCACCAGCCGGCCCGGCGATGTGCTGGGGCTGCATTTCTTCTCGCCGGCGCATGTGATGCGGCTGCTGGAAGTGGTGGTGGCCGATGCCACCACGCCCGAGGTGGCGGTCACCGGCTTCGCGCTGGCCCGCAAGCTGAAAAAAGTGGCGGTGCGCGCCGGGGTCTGCGACGGCTTCATCGGCAACCGCATCCTCAAGACCTATCGCGCCGCGGCCGATCATATGGTGCTCGATGGCGCCTCGCCCTTCCAGATCGACCGCGCGCTGGTCGATTTCGGCTTCGCCATGGGGCCTTACGCCGTGTCCGATCTGGCAGGCATCGACATCGGCTACCTGACCCGCCAGCGGCTACGCCCCACGAAAGACCCGCACGACCGCTGGGCAGAGTGGCCGGACCGGCTCCATGATCTGGGCCGGCTGGGGCGCAAGAGCGGACGCGGCTATTACATCTATGATGCCGAGAGCCCGCGTGGCCGCCCCGACCCCGAGGTCGAGGCGATGATCGCCGAGGAACGCAGCCAGCGCGGCATCACCCCCCGCAGCTTCACCGATGCCGAGATCATTGAGCGCTATATGGCGGCGATGATCAACGAGGCGGCGAAAGTGGTCGGCGAGGGCATCGCCCGCCGGCCGCTGGATGTCGATATGGTGCTGCTGTTCGGCTATGGCTTCCCGCGTTGGCGCGGCGGGCCGCTGCATCATGCCGATACGCTGGGGCTGGATCAGGTGCTGGCCACCATCCGCGCGGGCGCCGCAGATGACGCCTGGTTCTGGCAACCGGCGCCGCTACTGGAAGAGCTGGTCGCCAAAGGCCGCAACTTCGCCAGCCTCAACGAGGAGTAAGCCATGAAACAGGCCGTCATCGTTTCGACCGCGCGCACCGGTATCGGCAAGGCCGGGCGCGGCTCGTTCAACCGCACGCATGGGGTCACCCTGGCCGGGCATGTGGCGGCGCAGGCCGTGGCGCGCGCCGGCATCGACCCGGCGCTGATCGAGGATTCGATCTGGGGCACCGGCTATCCCGAACATGTCACCGGCGGCAATCTGGGCCGGCAGGCGGCGATCCGCGCCGGGCTGCCGGTTTCGGTGGCCGGCACCACGGTCAACCGCTTCTGCGCCTCGGGCCTTCAGGCGCTGGCCCAGGGCGCGCATATGATCACCGCCGAGGGCGCGCGCGCCATGCTGGTCGGCGGCGTGGAAAGCATCAGCCTGAACCTGCCGCCGGTGCGCGATTCCCGCGAGGCGTGGATCGAGGCGCACAAGCCTGCGCTCTACATGACGATGATCGAGACCGCCGATATCGTTGCTGCGCGCTATGGCGTCAGCCGCGAGGCACAGGACGAATATTCCCTGCGTTCGCAGCACCTGGTGGCGGCGGCGCAGGCGGCCGGGCTCTATGGCGATGAGATCGTGCCGATGGAGGTGCGCATGGCGGTGACCGACAAGGCCAGCGGCGAGACGCGAGAGGTGGCGCATAGGGTGACGGGTGACGAATGCAACCGCGCCTCGACGACGCTTGACGGGCTGGCGGGGCTAGCGCCGGTGCGTGGGCCGGGGCAGTTCGTCACCGCCGGCAATGCCTCGCAGCTGTCCGACGGGGCGGCGGCGCTGGTCCTGATGCACGAGGACGAGGCCGCCCGCGCCGGGCTGGAGCCGCTGGGCGCCTTTCGCGGTTATGCGGTGGCCGGCTGCGAGCCTGACGAAATGGGCATCGGCCCGGTCTTTGCCGTGCCACGGCTGCTGGAACGCGCGGGGCTCAAGATCGGCGATATCGACCTGTGGGAGCTCAACGAGGCATTCGCCAGCCAGGCGCTTTATTGCCGCGACAAGCTGGGCATCGACCCCGAGCGCTATAATGTCAACGGCGGCTCCATCGCCATCGGCCATCCGTTCGGCATGACAGGCGCGCGCATGGCCGGGCATCTGCTGCTGGAAGGCCGGCGGCGCGGGGCGAAATGGGGCGTGGTGACCATGTGCATCGGTGGCGGCGCCGGCGCGGCCGGGCTGCTGGAGATTTTCTGACCCGGCAGAACGGCGCTGTTGCCGGGGACTGTTGTAATTGCCGCATTCCTCCTATCTCTCTTGTGTGAGCAAGATTGCGGAGGCCCCATGAGCGAGACAGCCCGAACCACGGCCCGAACCGTCGTCATCGACCGCCACGGCGGCCCGGAAGTGCTGCGGCTGGAGGATCGGCCGCTGGGCGCGCCCGGCCCCGGCCAGATCCGCATCCGCCACGAGGCCTGCGGGCTCAATTACATCGATGTCTATCAGCGCAGCGGGCTTTACCCGATGGCGCTGCCGGCCGCGCTGGGCATGGAGGCGGCCGGGGTTGTTGAAGCGGTGGGCGAAGGGGTCAGCCATCTGAAGCCCGGCGACCGTGCCGCCTATGCCGCTCAGCCACCCGGCGCCTACAGCACGGCGCGGGTGATGCCGGCGGCGCAGGTCTGCCCGCTGCCCGGGGGGATCGATTTCGAGACCGGCGCGGCGATGATGCTCAAGGGGCTGACGGTGCAGTATCTGTTCCATCGCACCGTGCCCCTGAAGCGTGGCGACTGGGTGCTGTTTCATGCCGCCGCCGGGGGCGTGGGGCTGATCGCCTGCCAATGGGCGCGTTCGGAAGGGATCAACCTGATCGGCACCGCCGGGTCGGATGCCAAATGCGCGCTGGCGCTGGAGCACGGCGCATCCCATGTGATCAACTACAATACCGAGGATTTCGCCACCCGGGTGCGCGAGATCACCGGCGGGCGCGGGGTCGATGTGGTGATGGATTCGATCGGTGCGGCAACCTTCGAGGGTTCGCTCGCCTGCCTGCGGCCGCTGGGGATGATGATTTCCTTCGGCAATGCCTCGGGCCCGGTGCCGCCGGTCAATCTGGGCGTGCTGGCGGCCAAGGGATCGTTGCAGATCACCCGGCCGACGCTGTTCACCCATATCGCCGATCATGCCGCCTGTCAGGCGATGGCGCAGCAGTTGTTCGGCAAGGTGCTGGAGGGCTCGGTGAAGATCCGTATCGACCAGCGTTTTCCGCTTGATGCGGTGGCCGAGGCGCATCGGGTGCTGGAGGCGCGCGCCACCACCGGCTCGACGGTGCTGCTGCCGTAAGGGAAGGGGGCGCTGCCCCCCTCTGGGCTGCGCCCATTCACCCCCCGGGATATTTCCGGCACAAAGACGGGCGGGCCGGTGTCAGTTCCGGGTGACGGGCGGTTTGTCGATCGGATCGAAACCGTCGAGCACCACCTGGCGGGTGCGGCAATCATCGCACATGGTCAGGAGCGCGCGGCGTTTGGCGCCCTCTTCGCCGGTGAACATCCAGTGATCGGCCAGACGCTCGGTGATGCGTTCGATGCTGGAACGGGTGCCGAAGGGCTTGCCGCAGCTGGTGCATTCGAAGGGCGGCTCGTGTTTGAGCACCCGGCGCGGCTGCTGCCAGGCAGCGAAATCGATCTGCGGCGTCAGGGCGATGGCATTTTCGGGGCAGGTGGCAGCGCAGATTCCGCATTGCACGCAGGCGCTTTCCGAGAAACGCAGCATCGGCTGATCCGGATTGTCG
>ERZ869909.1247-NODE-1247-length-21306-cov-4.246455_pt1 | contig 21306 bp, 12 predicted proteins | sample MGYA00520892_ERZ869909 | MGnify/ENA primary metagenome ERZ869909 (study PRJEB32215, sample SAMEA104723947) | bioreactor metagenome | biome: bioreactor; feature: anaerobic bioreactor; material: water | place: China | collected 2015-03-12 ... | reverse complement strand
TCGAGCAGGCGAGCCTCGACGACGCGGGCTACTACGCGCGGGCGTTCCGGACGATCGGGGACCTCGAGACCGCCGACGCCCTCGATGTCGTCTACGAGGAGGAGATCGGGCATGTGAAGCACGGCGCGGTGTGGTTCGACCGCTGGCGCCCGCGGGAGCGGGACGCGTTCCGGGCCTGGCAGATCGTGTTGCCCGAAGCCATCTCACCGGCACGCGCGCGGGGGCTGGAGTTCGACGAAGAGGCTCGGCTTCGCGCAGGCCTCGAGCCACGCTACGTGGAGCGGTTGCGGCTGTTCCGCGCGTCCCGGGGGCGTCCCCCTGTGGTCCACGTGATGAACCCGGACGTCGAGCACGAGCTGCGGTTGGGCGGCGCGTGGCAGCCTCCGGCGCACGTCATCGCCATGACGGAGGACCTCGCGATCTGGCCAGGGTTCGCGGCCGCAGAGGACGATGTGGTGCTGGTGCCGGAGCTGCCCCGCGAGGCGTACCTGGCGCAGCTGGACCAGGCCGGGTTCACGTTCCCCGAGTTCGTCGTCTCGCCGCCCGGTGCGGTGGTCGACGAGGCGACGTTCCCGCACCGCCACGTGAGCGGGTTGCGCCCCTGGGGGTGGTCACCGGTGGTGAGCCGCCGGATCGCGCCGCTGGCGTCGCGGCTGGTTGGCGGTCCCGCGGCCTGGACGCGGGCGGTCGTTCAAGCGACGCACGGCGAAGGCGTGCGTTTGCTGCACGGGCAGCAGCAGCAAGCGGAGCAGGGGAGCGGCGGACGTGAGGACGGCGTACCCGCCCGTCGCGTCCGCTGGGCCGTCGACAAGGTTGACGTCGCACGCGCGCGCGCCTCGTGGATCGATGCGGTCGCTGACCCACGGCTGGCGGGCCCGGACGTGCTGGGCGGCGTCGCGGCGTCCCGAGGAGAGATCGACGTGCTGATGTCGGAGAGCGACGCAGCGGCGACGTTCGTGGTGAAGGCGCCGCTCGGCGCCGCCGGGCGCAACGCGGTGCGCATTCGACGTGGTGCCGTGACCGCCGAGCAGGAGCGGCAGCTGGATCGCATGCTGCGCGAGCACGGCGCGCTGGTGGTCGAGCCGTGGCTCGACCGCGTGCTGGACTTCTCCTGCCACCTCACGATCCAGACGGATGGCGTCGTGCACGACGGCATGATCCGGACCGAGTGCGACGCGCGGGGCCAGTTCAGCGGCGCGGTCCTGCATCGGTTCAGCGACGGCCTGAGCGACGAGCTCGTCCGGTTCATCTACGCGGACGGGAAGGACTCGCGGTGGCTGCGCCGGCGCATGACGGCGGTCGCGGATCGGGCCGCGGCGTGGCTTCGCGAGGAGGGGTACGAGGGCCCCGTGGGTCTCGATGGCTTCATCTATCGGCGCGCCGACGGCTCGCTCGCGGTGCAGCCGGTCTGTGAGGTCAACGCGCGGATGACGATGGGGCGCGTGGCGCTGGCGCTGGAGTCGCGGGTCCACCGGCGCCGCGTGGGCCTGTGGACGCTGGTCCGGGTCCGTGACCTGGTGGCGCGCCATGGCTCGATGGAAGCGTTCGCGCGCTACCTCGAGGAGCGGCACCCGGTGTCACTGCACCGTGATCGGGGCTCCGTGCTGCTCGACGGCGGTGTCGTCGCGACCAACGACCCGATCACGGCGAAGGCGGTGGTTGGCCTGCTGGCGGTCGGCTCGACGCTTCAGTCCTGTCGGGACGCGGTGTCGGGATCGTCGTCACCCGGCTGACGGTCCCTGGCGTCGTCAGCGCCGGGGGCGTCGTCGCCCTTGCTCCCGGCACCTGCACCCCCGTCGCCTGTACCCCCGTCGCCTGTACCCCCGTCGCCCGTACCCCCGTCGCCCGTACCCCCGTCGCCCGTACCCCCGTCGCCGGAGGTGCCCTTCGATGCTGCGCTGCCGCCGGTAGAGGCCCGATGGCGCCGGTAGGCCTCGTCGAGGAACCGCTCCATTCCGGAGATGACGCGGACCGTCCGCGGGGACGTGAAGATGTCGAAGGCGTGCTGAGCGCCCTCGATCTCCGCGTAGAGCACCGGCTCGCTGGAGACGTCGGAGAGGGCCGTGGCGAACAGCCGGGCGTATTCGACCGGCGCCAGGGTGTCGCGGGTGCCGTGCACGATGAGGAAGGGGGGCGCGTCGCCGTGGATACGGTCCAGCGGTGATGCGTCGCGGAAGCGCTCGGGCTCCTCGTCGAGGAAGGCCTTCATGACGACGGGCTCGAGGACACGTCGCAGGAAGGGACGGCCCATCAGCTTGAGCCGGTCGGTGAAGTCGTAGACGGCGTAGACCGGGATGGCTGCCTGGACGCTCGTGTCGGCGTCCTCGAAGCCGGGCTGGTAGCGGCTGTCCGCGTCGGTCAGCGCGGCGAGGGCGGTGAGGTGGCCACCGGCGGATCCGCCGGTGGCGGCGATGAACGTGGGGTCCACGCCGTAGTGGTCCGCGTGCTCGCGGAGCCACGCGATGGCCCGCTTGATGTCGACCAGGTGGTCGGGGAACGTCGCGCCCGGGCTCAGGCGGTAGTCGACGTTGATGCCGACCCAGCCGTTCGACGCGAGGTGGTAGAGCAGCGGCAGGCCCTGCTCCTTGCGGCTGCCGATCACCCAGGCGCCGCCGTGGATCTGCACGATCGCGGGGCGTCGCACGCCAGGCGGGGGCGGCGTCGCAGGCAGGTAGACGTCCAGCTTCAGGGATTGGCCGGCGACACGCGCGTACACGACGTCACGCTCGACCCGGACCTCGCGCCGCGCGGGATGGAACGGGAGCAGCAGCTTGGACGCCGGAACGCGCGGCCACCGGCCCTCCTGGACGTACCCCTGGAGCGTGCGCTTCATGATCCCGGCCGCGCCGCGGCCGCTGCGCAGGTGCACCTGCAGCAGCACCAGGGCGACCGCGTTCAGCGCGAGCGCCGCGACGCCTACCGGCGTCGCCCAGCCGTCCAGCAGCACGACACCCAGCGCGCCGGCCAGCAGCACGCCCATGTGATGGACCGGCAGCTCCAGCGTGAGCCACGTCGAGAAGAAGCTGACGACGAACAGCGCCAGGTTGCGCCGGTGAGGCGTGAAGGCATGCAGCGCGAGGATCACGCTGGCCACGGAGACGGCGAGCCACAGCCAGAGGTAGATCGAGACGAGCAGTGCGGGGATGCCGGTCATGGCCATTCCGGTGAAGATGTGCGTGCGGGTTGCGCTTCATCAGCCGCCGCGTAGACTGGATCACGTAGCGACAGGTTCTGCTTACGAACGACCCGGGCTGGACTCACATGCAGCGACTCAACGGCGTTGATGCCGCCTTCCTGTACCTCGAAACACCCACCATGCACATGCACATCGTGGGTGTCATCCTCCTGGATCCGGGCACCGTCCCCGGTGGCTACACCTTCGACAACCTCAAGCGCCTCATCCTCTCCCGGCTCCACCGGCTCCAGCCGTTCTACCGGCGACTGCGGTACGTGCCGTTCGGGCTCGAGCACCCCTACTGGGTCGCGGACCCGGAGTTCGACATCGATCGTCACGTCCGGCGCGTCACCGCGCCGGCGCCGGGTGGCCGCGAGGAGCTTGCGTCGATCGTGGGCACCATCGCCGGTGAGCAGCTCGATCGCGACCGGCCGCTGTGGGAGCTGTGGGTCGTCGAAGGCCTCGAGGACGGGCAGGTCGCGCTCGTCACGAAGATGCACCACGCCGCCGGCGACGGTATGGCGAGCGGCTACCTGATGCTCCAGCTGCTCGACTTCACACCCGACCCGCCGGACCTGTCGAACCTGAGCCCGGACCTGCCAGGCGCCGGTGAAGAGCTGCCCAGCGACCTGGACGTCCTGACTCAGGCCGTCCGCGACCGGATCCGGGACCCGTTCCGGATCGTCAAGCAGGTCCGCAAGACCGCGGGCCGCGCCGTCGACCTGCTGGGCCACGCCATCAAGAAGGGGACCGACAACTTCCACCCGATCCTCCCGTTCATGGCCCCGCGGACCATGTTCAACCACGCGATCACCTCCCGACGGGCGGTCGCGTTCGGCAGCGCGCCGCTCGACGACTTCAAGGTCATCAAGAAGGCCTTCAACTGCACCGTCAACGACGCCGTGCTCGCCGCCTGCACCGGCGCGCTGCAGCGCTACCTCCGCGATCACGACGACCTGCCGGACCGCGCGCTCCTCGCGAGCTGCCCGGTCAGCGTGCGCACCGCAGAGCAGACCTCCGAGCTGGGCAACCGGGTGAGCACCCTGTTCGTGCGCCTGCCCGTGCACGTCGAGAGCGCCGCTGAACAGCTGGCCATCATCTCGGCGGACACCCGCGACGCGAAGACCGTGCACCGCGCCATGGGGGCTGACATGCTCACCGACTGGGCGGAGCTGGCCGCTCCGTACGCGTTCACGGCCGCCGCGCGCATGTACTCCAGCATGAAGGTGGCTGATGTCATCCGACCACCTCACAACCTCGTCGTGAGCAACGTGCCCGGGCCGCCGTTCGACCTCTACTGCCTCGGCGCGCGCGTCCTGCAGTTCTTCCCGCTGGGCCCGGTCATGGAGGGCGCCGGCCTCAACATCACCGTCGTCAGCCACAAGGGCGACATGGACATCGGGATCGTCGTCTGCCCCGAGTGCGCGCCCAACCCGAGCCGTATCGCCGACGGGTTCTTCGAGGCAGCGTCAGAGCTTCGCCAGCTTGCCGAGCGAAGGCTGGCGCGACCCTGCGACTGAAGCTGGCGCGGCAGGCCCCGGCGCCGGTGGTCTCCGCGCCACGTGTCTCCGCGCCGGATGTCTTCGCGCCGGATGTCTTCGCGCCGGATGTCTTCGCGCCGGATGTCTTCGCGCCGGATGTCTTCGCGCCGTCTGCCGCTCGAGCGGGCGCAACGACCGCACCGGCATCGCTGACGCAGTCAGCGCTTGCGACGCCGTGCAGCCACCAGCAGCAGCCCCGCCAGCAGCATCGCTACCGGCCCGCCGCGCTGCTGCACCTGGGCGCAGCCGCTCGACTTCCCTGCGCCGGCAGAGTCGTCGCCGGGGTCCACGGGCTCGGGGTCCACCGGGTCACACTCGTCGCCGCTGCAGGGTGGGTCGACCGGCGGGGTGACCGTCGACACACACTCCGACGGCTCGCCGCTGCACCGGAAACCCGGCTCCACCGTGCACGACGACGAGCACCCGTCGCCGCTCACGCTGTTGCCATCGTCGCACGCCTCGTCCCCGAAGATCACACCGTCACCGCACCAGACCTCGCAGACGCTCACCTGGCCAGGCTCGCCATCGCAGATGTACCCGTCGACAACGTCGCAGTACTCCGTGCACCCCGACGAGCCGTCGTTGATGCCATCGTCACATGCTTCGCCTTCGTCCAGGACACCGTCGCCGCAGTTGGCCATGGGCCGGCAGTTGGGCCCGCCGAATCCCTCGAAGCAGACGCACGCGCCCACCTCCGTGTCGCAGAAGCCGTCATCGGCGCAGGTGTCGGATACCGTGTCCTCGTTCACGACGACGCCGTCCTCGCAGCGGTCCATCGTGCACGCGTTGCCGTCGTCGACCGGGATGAAGCACCCGCCACAGTGATCCGGGCTCGACAGGACGTCCGCGCAGACGTACCGATCCTCATCCAGGACGCAGTCCGTCGTTCCCGCAGGACACGGGTTCACCATGAACGAGAGCGGGCGGGTGTAGCGCAGGGTCTGACCGCTCAGCGAACCGGTCGCCTCGATGTCCGTCGTGTCGCGCGGCATCTCGGTTTCGGGTTGGCACGTCCAGATGCCTGCGCCGTCCGTGACCGCAGAGCAGCGGGCGACGCCGCCCGAGCTTACGGTGACGGTCACGCCGGCGGGCGCGTAGCCACGAAACTGCGGCCGACGGTTTCGCGCGACGAGGCCGGGTTGCTCGATGAGCAACCCGAACGTGCACACGTCACCACCGCCGATCTGGCCCCACGGGATCGAGGCGTTCAGCGTCGCGCCGGCCGTGGCGTTGTACGTGAACGTCGCTCGGCGCGTCTGGCCGGCGAGCGCCGAGGCGCTGGCGCCCAGGATGTTCGCCGATAGCGTCGCGGCGCCGTTGTTGGCGCGGACCTCGAGCAGCCCGACCCCCGACTCGGTGCCGCTGTGCAGCGCCGTGGGCTGAGGCCCGAACGAGAAGTTCACGCTGGTGCTCGTCGCCGCGCCCTGGCGCACCTGGCGGCAGCTGCCGGGCAGCTCCAAGTCAGGATTCGCCCAGGCGGCGGTCGGGGCGGCAAGGGTGAGCACGCCGAGCGTGGCGCAGGCGAGCGAGGGCAGGGATACGGGCCGCATGGGACTCTCCCGAGGGCAGGGTGCTGCTGTGAATGACGTCGCGTTCGCCCCCCCAGGGCGGCAGCACGGGGTGCAATGCACCCTGCGCCGGGGCTCACGGTAGAACGTGTTTCAGCTCGAATCAAGAGCACCGTGCCGTTGCGTCATGACGAACCGTGATGTCACCGCCGCGCTCGACGGCGACGGTGACGGCGGCCGTCGCCGGGTCGCGCCGCGCAACGCCGGCGCTGTGGCGGTGTTGGGGCAGCACCGCTGCGGCCTGCGCCGTACCGGTGTTCGCTGGGCCGGTGCTCGCCGCGCTCGAGACTGCGCGCGCCGAGAGGGTGGTCACGCTGTGAGGGCCGTCACGACGCCAGGCGGCGCTGGCGTCGCCGCAGCGCGGCCATCGCGAGCAGCGCCAGCAGCGACGCGCCAGCGGGGCCACCACCCGGGAGCTGGGTGCATCCGCGGACGCCGCCGCCCGCGACGACGAAGGTGTCGTCAGGCGTGCACACGGAGAGGAATGGGCCGTCCACGCAGGTGAACCCGTCCTCGACCTGGCAGGTGCTGCTGCAGCCGTCGCCGTCGTTCGTGTTGCCGTCGTCGCACTCCTCGCCCTCGTCGATGTTCCGATCGCCGCATCGCGGCGCGTTGGGGTCGGGGACCAGATCGCAGACCGAGGGCTGCCCGGTGCAGGCGAAGCCCTCCTCGATGCGGCAGGTGCTGCTGCAGCCGTCGCCGTCGTTCGTGTTGCCGTCGTCGCAGGTCTCATCGCCCAGGATGACACCGTCGCCGCACGTGACGCCACACACGCTGGGCTCGCCGAGCTCGCCGTCGCAGCTGTAGCCCTCGACGATGTCGCAGAAGGCGTTGCAGCCGCTGGCGCTGTCGTTGACGCCGTCATCGCACTCCTCACCCGGGTCGAGGACCCCGTTCCCGCACAGCGTCGTCGAGCGGCAGTTGGGGCCGGCGAACCCGGAGTTGCACTGGCAGACCCCGAGCGTCGTGCTGCACGTGGCGTTGTCCGGGCAGGTCGGCGTCACCACATCCTCGTTGACGACGATGCCGGCGACGCAGCTGTCGAGGGTGCAGGCGTTGCCATCATCGACCTCGACACCGCACGCCCCGCAGTTCCCGTCATTGCTTTCCAGATCGACACAGATGAACGCGTCGCCGCTGATCAGGCAGTCGCTCAGACCCTCCTCGCAGTCGTTCACGGCCACGGTGACCTCGCGACTGAACGACAGGGTGTTGTTCTCGAACGTCGTCGTCGCCTCCAGGCGAATCGTCGCCTGGGGCAGCGGGGAGGTGGGGACGCAGCTCCACGTGCCCCCCGCAGTTGTCGTCGCCGTGCAGTAGGTCGTGCCGTCAGCCCGCACCGTGATGGTGGTCCCCGCCGGCGCCACACCCGAGATCTCGGTGTTCCGGTCGATCGTCGCGAGCACTGGGCTGTCGATCCGGATCCCGAAGATGCACACCTCGCCGCCGCCGATCTGACCCCACGGGATGGACAGCCCGGCGCTGTAGAGCAGGACCGGGTTGTAGGTGAACGTGCGGCGCGTCGTCAGGCCGGCCGTCGCGGTGGCCGTCACGCCCGCGACCGAGCCGCGAACCGTCGCCAGCCCGATGTTCGCTCGACTGCGGATCATGCCCTGGGCCTGAGCCGCGTCGCTCGCGGTCACGCCCGGCTGAGGCCCGAACGAGAACGACAGGGAGGTGCTGGTCGCAGCCCCCTGGCTCGTCGAGAAGCACGTCGTCGGGAGCTCGTAATCCGCTGCTGACGCCTGGCTGGCCACCATGGCCAGGGCCGCGACAACCACGAGGGTGACCTGCACCGGTGCGCATGGCCAGCTGCTCGATCCACATCCAGACATGGTCTCGTCTCCTGTCTCGAGGCGACGGCCGAACGCCAGCGCACACGCGCTGCCCCCCGCCGTGCTGCCGTTCCGTTTCATACGTGCCTTCAACCAGACTTACTGTAGGCCGCAGCCTGATGGGGCGCAAGCGGCTGGCGAGGTCCGACGCCAGCGGCGCGAGTGCACGACGTCGCTGCACCCGTCGTACGACTCCACCGTTGACCTCTGACCTCGCGCGACCTGGCAGCAGACACCTGGCAGCACGCACCTGGCAGCACGCACCTGGCGGCACGCACCCGGCAGCACGCACCTGGCAGCACGCACCCGGCGGCACGCGACGGCGCGGCGCGCATGGCTGGCCGCCACGGCACGTCACCCGCGGTCCACGCGGGTCCTCGAGACACCTGAGCTCAGCGCGTGCGTCGACGCGCGTGAGGTCAGGGCAGCTCGATCGCGAACTCCGGCTGGCCGGGATCGACGCGCAGCCAGCCGGTCTGGCCGCCCAGGCTCACCTCGATCCACCACTCGTAGCGGTCGGGTGACGGGCCCTGGTACGGACCGTCGATGCCACCATAGTCCGCCGCGGCAGGGCAGACGGAGAGCCCGAAGACCCCCTGTGCGGAGATCCAGCAGCGCGACGCGTCAGCGCGCAGGTACAACTCGACGACGTCGGACTCGGCGACGTCCACCGAGCGCTCTCCGATCGACAGCCTGCCGGCGCGTTGCGCGCGCAGGCGCCGCGGCTGCTCCACGATCACGCGCGATTCACCGACGCGGGCCGGCAGCGCCGCCGCCGGCATCGCGAAGGCGAGCGCGGAGCTCGCGTTGGGAAGCTGGTGCACGTTCAGGCGCGCGTCCGGGAACCCCCGCCAGTGGACGGTGATCGTCCCGCCGGCCGTGCCCCACGGCGTGCCCTCGATGACCTGCCGCGTCGACGTCCTCGCCAGCGCCGGCGGTCCCTGGCGTGAAGCGGCGGAGCCAGCCGCCGCTTGCTGCGCCTGCGAGCCGCCGGAGCTCGCCTGGCCACCAGTCGCCGCCGTCCCCGTCGCTGCCGTCCCCGTCGCTGCCGTCCCCGTCGCTGCCGTCCCCGTCGCTGAGGCGGACGTCGGCGTCGCGGGTGTCGTCGCCGGACGCGCGGCCGCCGGTGCACCCGGGCAGCACAGCTCTGCGCCGGGACATCCGTCCGCCGGCTGGTCCGAGTACGTCGCGCGACCCACACAGCTGGACCAGCGCCCGCCGGCCTGAGCCTCACCCATGCAGCTGTACGCCGCCCACGCATCACGCCCGACCCCGGCAGGCAGCCGCGCCAGCGAGCCACCGCAGCGGCCGTGGGTCTGCGCTGCCGAGCCTGCGCCCGCGCCCGGGCGTGCCGCCGCTTGACCTTGTGTCGTCTGGTTCGTCGTCGCGGGCGCTGCGGCCGGCTCGCTGCGCCGGAAATTCGCCGGCGGGCAGCACCGCTCCGCGCCAGGACAGCCATCGCCGCTCGAGTCCGAGTACGCCGTCCGAGGGTAGCACGAGCCCCAGCGATCCCCAGCCTGCTCCTGCCCCACGCACACGAACTGGCCCCAGTCCTCCGTCGTCAGACCGTCCGGGATCCGCGCCCGCGCCTCCCCGCAGCGCCCACTCGCGACCGCCGGCCGTGTCCCGGCCGTCTCCGCGACCACAAGCGTCCCCTGAGCGGCCCCGCGCTGGCGCGTGCCGACCCACACGGAGAACTCGTCCGAGCCCGCCGGCAGGCGGATCGCCGGGTTCGTCCCGTCAGCGTTGTCGTTGCAGTACCATGACCCCGCGCGCGTGCCCACGAGCAGCACCAGGTCGGTCGCCGACTCCGCACGAACGACCACCGCGCCGCCTGTCCCCTGATCGCGGTACGACACCGTGGCCTGCGGCTCCGTCGTGACGAACCCGACGCAGCCGCGCGTCCGCAGCACCGTGTTCTCCTGCAGGTTGTGGGAGGTCTCGACACGAACCGGGACCGACTGCTGGCTGAACCCCGCGTCCAGCGTCAGGTGCCGCGCCGTCTGCGCCCACGCGGGGCCGGCGACCATCGCCACCAGGCACCCGGCCAGCACCACCAACGCACTCTTCCCGTTCGTCATGACTCCCTCAACTCGACTCGCAGGGGGCGTGATCCCGAGCCCTGGCCCGGTCTCCCGCGGATCCAACGTCTGCTGACTAGCAGCGCTCAGCGACGGGTCGCAAGCTCATCCGGGACCCGTCGCGGTCCCGGTGCTCGGCGCCACCGCTCATCGACCTGCGGATCACGACACCGGATCCCGGCTGCGAGCGGCGACACCCGACGGCGACGCCTTCCACAGCGACCGGCATGGCGCCGATATTCCTCGCCGCGCGCCACACGCTGCCCTTTCGTCGCCGCGCCCGGTGCACTACCATGGGCCGCCACACGCCGGTAACCGACCACCGGAACCACGACCAGGGACGACCTTGAGCACCGAACACGCCTCCTCCGACGCGGGCTTCTCCCTGCTCCCGGAAGCGCTGCCGTCAGCAGCCGAGAGCCTGATCGAGCTGGCCCGCCGCCACATCGAGCCACGCATCGCCCGCGGCGGTGAGCCGGTGGCGCCGGAGCGGGTCCCCCCGTTCGTCCGTGGCCTCCGGGGGTTCTTCGAGGGCATCGTCGACGCGACCTACGACCTGCCCGCAGCCCGCCGGCGCCGCCGCGACATCACCGTCGTGCGCAACGTCCCCTGGCAGCAGTGTGGCGACGACGCGTCGATGCTCGACGTCGTGCGCATGCGACACGCACCCGGTCCCCAGCCGGCGATGCTCTACATCCACGGCGGGGGCTTCGCTGTCTGCAGCAAGCAGACCCACGAGATCTTCGCCCACCTCTACGCCCAGCGCGGGCTCACGGTCTTCAACACCAACTACCGGCTCGCCCCGGAGGCCCGCTTCCCCGCAGCCTTCCAGGACGTCGCGCGCGCGCTGCTGTGGGTGCTCGATCACGCCCACGAGTTCGGCGCTGACCCCAACCGACTCGTCATCGCCGGCGAATCCGCCGGCGCGAACCTGACCCTCGCCCTCGTCGCCGCCGCCTGCTTCGAGATCGACGACCCGCTCGCCGGCGAGATCCACGCGCGCAACCCGACCATCGCCGCCGCGCTCCCGGGCTGCGGCGTGCTCCAGGTCTCCGACGCTGCCCGCCTGTGGCGCGAGAACCCCCGCATCCATCCTGTCGCACGCCGCATCATGCGCGGCCTCGAGCGGGCCTACCTGCCCGACCCGGCAGAGGGCCACGGCCGCCCGGACCTCGCAGACCCGCTCGTGATCTTCGAGCGCCGCCAGCCGGTGCGACCGCTGCCCCCCATGTTCGTCTACTGCGGCACCGCGGACCTGCTCTACCCGGACAGCCAGCGCCTCGCCGACGCCATCGTCCGGCCGGATACACCGCACCGATTCTACAGCTACGAAGGCGGCATCCACGCCTTTCACGCGCTGTTCTGGCAGCCCCTCGCCCGCCGCTGCTGGCGCGACAAGGCCGCGTTCCTGCAGCGCCACGTGCACGGCCACACAGCCCAGGGCCAGCCAGCAGCCCAGGGCCAGCCAGCAGCCCAGGGCCAGCCAGCAGCCCAGGACCGGCCCGCAGCCCAGGACCGGCCCGCAGCCCAGGACCGGGCGACCCGCCCCGCCCGCTGACGTGCTGGCCTGAGCGCAGCCTCGAGCGCCACCCTCAGCCGACCGCCACACCCGGCTCCGGCGCGATCACCTCGACAGCCAGCCCCAGCCGAGCCAGCTCCTCACGGAACGCGTCCGGAGTTCCCGTCAACAAGCCGAACGTCGCGTAGTGCGCCGGGATCGCCGTCTTCACGCCCAGCAGGCGGCACGCGACCGCCGCCTCGCGCGGCCCCATCGTGAAGTGGTCGCCGACCGGCAGGATCGCGATGTCCGGCGCATACAGCTCCGCGATCAAGGCCATGTCCCCGAACACGCAGGTGTCCCCGGCAACATAGACCGTGGGCCCGTCGTGGATCCCCACCACGTAGCCCGCTGCCTCACCCAGGTACACCCGCGTCCCGTCCGACTCGTCGAACGACGACGAGTGACGCGCATCGACCATCGTCACCGTGCAGCCGATCGCGTCCAGCGCGACCGTTCCGCCCTTGTTCATCCCGATCAGACGCGCCTCGTCGACCCCCTTGCCGGCCGCCCAACCCGTCAGCTCGAACACCCCGACGATCGGCCCGTCAGTGCGCTCCGCCACCGGCAGCAGGTCCCCGATGTGGTCGAAGTGGCCGTGCGTGAGCAGGATCGCGTCAGGACGCACGCCATGCATCGACTCCGGGCAGCTCGGGTTGCCGGCAAGCCACGGGTCGATCAGCACGGTTCGCCCGTTCGGGAGGCCCAGCAGGTGGGTCGCGTGGCCAAGCCAGGTGTAGGTCAGTCCCTTCAGTGCCATTGTCTGCTCCGTTGTCCGCTCGTCGGTTCGTCGGGTCGTGGGTTCGTCGGGTCGTGGGTTCGCCGGGTCGTGGATTCGTCGGGTCGTGGGTTGTCATGCGGCGGCGCGACGGGTCGTCAGGCCCTCGGCTCCACAACGCGCTGTTGCGGAGACCTTGGGTCCCGCCCCCCCTGCGCGTCAACCGCGTCACCTGTTCAGCGTGCCCCGAGGTACTGCGCGGGGTCCCGCTGGAAGCGCCGGATGCAGCTCGGGCAGCAGAAGTAGACCGGGCTCCCCTCGTGATCGACGTGGGCGTGCAGCTCGGAGACCCGGAACGCCTCCCCGCTCACCGGGCAGCGCGTCACCTGGCCGACCGCCGCGCCCGGCTGCGCGACCAGCTCAGCGGGGTCGTACTCGCCCTCGCGCAGGACATCCTCCATCCCGCCGGTCGGCGCTCGCTCCGCGCTGCCTGCCGCCTGCCCGTGGTCGTGGCCCGCGTGGTCATGCCCCGCGTGGTCATGTCCCGCGTGGTCATGCCCCGCGTGGTCGTGCCCCGCGTGGTCGTCGCCGTTGGCACCTGCCGCTTCCACCGGCTGCTCCGCCGCGGCACCTTCCGCAGCTTCCGAGGACGCCTCCGCCTCGGGTACGACCGGCTCCTCGGCGCCACGGTTGCACCCGACGGTCAGCAGCAGGGCGGCTGCGAGCGAAGTCACCGCGGCGATCGTGGCGAGCTGTCGCCCCAGCGTGCCGGTACGGCTCGGAGCGTCGAGACGGGACGCGTTGCGGGATGTCGTGCTCGTTGTGGTGTTCATCGTGTCTCCTCTTGTGGTGGGCGTGGCTGTCCGTCGGGGATGGCCACGATCGGGTGATTCGGGGCGTCATCGCCCACGGGTGCAGCGGGTCCGGCGAGCCGGTGCTGTGCTGTGAAGCTGTAGAGTACGGGAACAACCAGCACGGTGACGAGCGCGACCGCCATGCCACCGAACACCGGGATGGCCATCGGGATCATGATGTCTGCGCCGGTACCGGTGCTCGTGAGCACCGGGAGCAGCGCGAGCAGCGTCGTCGCGGTGGTCATCAGGCAGGCGCGTACCCTCCGGCGCCCGGCAGCGATGATCCGGGCGATGGACTCCGCTCGACGATGCTGCGGCGCATCGACTTCGTGCAGGGGATCCTCGTTTCGGGTGTCGTCGTGAGAGGCGTCACCGATCGGGCGCCGGAACTCCTGCTGGAGGAACGTCGCCATCAGCACGCCGTCATCCGTGGCGATGCCGAACAGCGCGATGAAGCCGACCCAGACGGCGACGCTCAGGTTCGCTGGCGTGACATGGAAGACGTCGCGCATCGAGACGCCGGCGAGCGTCACGTCGAGGAACCAGGGCTGTCCCCACGCCCACAGCAGCAGCATGCCGCCGCTCAGCGCGACGGCGACAGCCGCGAAGACCATCAGCGCCACGAGCGTCGAGCGCAGCTGGAGCACGAGCAGCAGGAGGATCGAGCCCAGCACCAGCGGCACCACGAGCATGAGCCTGCGGCCGGCCCGCTGCGCGTTCTCCCAGCTCCCTGCCAGCGTCAGCGTCACGCCGTCGGGGATGGCCAGCTCGCCTGCGGCCAGCGTTCGCTCGAGCGCTTCCCGGGCGTTGTCGACGGCCGTGAGCTCCGGGATGCCGGGGGCGCGGTCGAACATGACCCACACCACGAGCTGCGCGTTCTCGCTGCGCAGCATGTCGGGTCCGGGGACGTAGTCCAGTGTGGCGACGCTCGAGAGGGGGATCAGCGCTCCGTCTGCCCCGCGCACGGTCGCCTCGAGGATGTCCTCCGGGGTCTGGCGACGCTCGCGGACGTAGCGCACGCGGATCGGGACCCGCTGGCGCCCGTCGACCGACACGCCGGCCAGCGACCCGCCTACGGCCGACTCGAGGGTCCGCTGGACCTGCTCCATCGTCACGCCGTACTGCGCCATCGCGAGGCGGTTCGGCGTCAGCTCGAGGTAGGGTCGCCCGACCGGCCGATCGGCGATGACGGATGACGCGGCGACCCCGGGGACGTCGCGCAGCAGGCGCTCGATCTCGCTGGCGGCGCGAGCGAGGTCCTCGAGATCGGAGCCCGCGAGGCGCACCGCCATCGGCGCGCGGATCCCGCTCTGCAGCATGACGACGCGGGCGCTGATGGGCTGCAGCAAGGGCGCACCCGTCAGGCCGGGCACCTGGGCGGCAGCGGAGATCTCGCCCCAGAGGTCGTCGACGGTGCGGATGTGGTCACGCCAGGCGCGGTAGGGCCTGCCCCGCGGCGACGGGATCAGCGCACCCTGGTCGTCGCGAAGGAACGCGCCTTCGTCGTCGACCGCGAACCTGAGCACTCGGCCCCGCTCGTCCTCGATGTACTCGCTCCGGTAGGTGATGATCGTCTCGATCATCGCGACAGGGGCTGGGTCGAGCGCCGAATCTGCGCGTCCCACCTTGCCGATCGCGCGCTCGACCTCGGGGATGTTCTCGAGCAGCCGACCGAGCTCGGAAGCCATGTCCAGCGCCGAGCCGATCGAGGCGTGCGGCATGGTGGATGGCATGTAGAGGAACGCGCCCTCGTCGAGCTGGGGCATGAACTCACGCCCGAGCCCGGGCATGGCGTGTGCGACGCTGACGACCGGAGGCAGCCGCCGTACGCCGTCCGGCAGCCAGCTGAATGTGCGATCGAAGCCGAACCAGGCCGTGATCCCGACGAGCACCACGGTGGCGGGCAGGACGAGGAACAGAGCCCGGTTGCGCAACACCCACCCCAGGATCTGCCCGTAGCGCGTCTCGAACCAGCGAAAGCTCCCGAGCGTCACGCCCACGAAGACGGCGACGAGCGCGACGTGGGCGATGAGGGGCGCGCCAGCGCCCAGCGGTCGCCAGTCCCGTGCGAGCAGCACGGTGATGACGATCACCAGGACCACCGTCAGCACGCGACGGGCCCACGTGGCGACCGGAGCGCCGGCCTTCGCGTGGCGCCGGTCGGGCATGTCGTCACCCCGCGAAGGAGGCCCGGGCTTGCGCGAGGTCATCACGACGCTCGCCAGCAGAGGCAGGGCGACGAGCCCCATGATCAGCGCCGCGACGATGGCCCACGTCTTGGTGAACGCGAGCGGCGTGAACATCCGGCCCTCCGGTCCCTCGAGCAGGAACACGGGGAGGAAGCTGACGAGCGTCGTCGCCGCGGCTGTGGTCACGGCTCCGCTCACCTCCCTGACCGCCGCCGCGATGCGCGTTGCCACCGGCTCGTCCGGCCCGACCTCCGCTTCCCGACGCACGATCGCCTCGCTGACGACGATGCCCATGTCGACCATGGTCCCGATCGCGATGGCGACGCCGGCGAGGGCCACGACGTTGGCCTCGACGCTGAACAGCCTCATCGCGACGAACGTCAGCAGCGCCGCGCCGGGGACGACGAGGCTCACCAGCAGGGAGCTGCGCAGGTGGAGCAGCATCAGGAGCACGACCAGCGCCGTGATGAGTACCTGCTGGGTGAGCGCGCGTTCGAGGGTCCCGATCGTCGCGCGAATCAGCGGTGCGCGCGAGTAGAACGGGACGATGGTCACGCGTGAGACGGTGCCGTCGTCGAGGACCCGCGAGGGCAGCGCTGGCGCCAGACGCGCGATCTCACGTTCGACGGCCTCGATCGTCTGCAGCGGGTTCGCGCCGCGGCGCGCCGCGACGATGCCGCCGACCGCCTCGGCGCCACCAATGTCCAGCGCTCCCGTGCGTTCCTCCGGACCCTCCGCCACCGTCGCGACGTCCCGGACCAGCACCGGCGCGCCGTCCCGTCGAACGATCTCGACCAGCTCGATGTCCTCGAGCGAGCGAAGCAGGCCAACGCCGCGCACGGTGTAGTCCACGCCGTTGAGCTCGGTCGTACCTCCCCCCAGCTCGAGGTGCGCGCGCGTGATGGCGTCATGCACGTCGAGCATCGAGAGGTCGCGGCTCCGGAGCAGCATGGGGTCGACGTTGATCTGCCAGGCGCGCACGTACCCGCCGATCGACGCGACCTCAGCGACGCCGCCCGCGGCTGACAGCGCGTACCGGACGACGTAGTCCTGGATGGTCCTGAGCTCGTCCAGGTCCCAGCCACCGACCGGCGCACCCTCCGGGCTTCGCCCCTGCAGCGTGTAGCCGTAGATCTGGCCCAGGGCGGTCGCCTCCGGGCCGAGCATCGGACGGACGCCGGCCGGCAGCGTTCCCTCCGGCAGGCTCTGCAGGCGCTCGAGGAGCCGAGCACGAGACGCCTCGAACGACGTCGTGTCGCCGAAGACGACGTAGACCATCGAGAGCCCGAACATGCTGAACCCACGCACGGTGCGCACGTGCGACGTGCCCAGCAGCGCGGTGCTGAGCGGATACGTCAGCTGGTCCTCGACGTCCCGCGGGCTCCGGCCGGGCCACGCGGCGTAGACGATCTGCTGGTTCTCGCCGATGTCCGGGATCGCGTCGACGGCGACCGTCGAACGCTCGAACGATGGCAGCCAGCCGAACGGCGCGAACCAGGCGCCCGCACCGACGAGCGCCACGAGCAGCACGGACACGACCAGCCGATGCCGCAGCGCGGTCTCGATCCAGCCCCCACCGGCGTCGCCACGCCTGAGATCGTCGAGCCCTGGCCGGGGACCGCGATCGTGGTCAGGTTGATGCTCAGTGGGCATGACCACCTCCGCCGGCACCCGGCGCACCCGGCGCGCGGTCCCCCGGGGTCATCATGGATGGCCCCCCGGTGATCTGAAGGGACGCGTCGAGCCGGAACAGGGCGCCGGTCGCGACGACCTCACCGACGAAGACGCCGGCCCGTACCTCAACGCGGTCGCCCCAGACGGCGCCTGTCGTCACCTCGACAGGCTGATAGGCCGGCGGGCTCTCGCTCGGGTCATGGACGTAGACCAGCGAGCGTCGACCGGTGTACAGAACGGCGCTTCGCGGGACAGTGATGACGGGCTCACCGCTGTCAACGCGGATGGTGCCGCGCACCGCCGTGCCGGCGCGGAGTGACCCTGCCGCGTTTGGCAGCTCGACTCGGGCCCGAGCCGTCCGTCGCACAGGATCGACGACGGGTTCCACGAACGCGATCGTGCCCACGAGCGCGTCGGCGTAGCCGGTGGCGTGGAGCGTCACCGTCTGACCGGGCTCCACACGCGCGGCGTCCCGCTCGAACACCTCGAGCTGCGCCCAGAGCGTCGTCACGTCACCGAGCTCGACGAGCGTCGCGCCGGCGGGCACGGTCTGGCCAACCCGGACGGGCCTCCCGGTGACGATGCCCCCTCGGTCTGCGTGCAGCGTGATGACGTCCGACGCCTGTCGGTCGCGCTCGAGGCGCGTCACGTCTCGCCGCGACATGCCTGCCTGGACGAGGCGCTCCCGCGCGGCGGTGACCCCCACATCCGCCAGCCTGCGGCTCGAGTCCGTTGTGGCGCGGTCCCTGTCCTCGAGCGCCTGGATCAGCTGGCGCTGCACGGCACCGAGCTCCGGAACGAACATCCGGGCGACCGGCGCGCCCGCACGGATCTGCTGTCCCTCGTAGGTCACATGGAGGCGATCGATGCGCCCCCCGGTCCACGTGGCGATGCGGGCTTCCGACGCCTCGGGGACTTCGAGGAGCCCCCACACGTCGAGGTCGGCGTGCTCCTCCTGCCGCGTCACGGGGGACCGCCGGATGGAGAGCGCCGCCGCCGCTTCGTCGCTGAGCTGGACGACGCCTTCGATGGACGCCCCTGCGGCGCTCGCCGGGACGAGGTCCATGAAGCAGATCGGGCACGTGCCGGGGTGCGGCTGCCGGACCTGCGGGTGCATCGGGCAGACGTACTCCCGTGGCTGGTCCGCGGCGGCCTCGTCCGCGGCGACCTGGTCGGTCGCCTCGTGGGCGTCGTGGGCGTCGTCGTCGGCGCGCCCGCCACCCGAGCAGCGCGAGCCTGCAAGCCATCCGAAGCCGACGAGCGCGAGCCCGGCGACGATCGGTCTCCAGGCAACACTGCTGCTTCGGCTCGCGTCGGCTCGCGGCGCGGCGCTCCGGCGTGCATCCCGACCCGGGGCGCCCGCGACCTCTGCGCCTGGGGAGGCGTGTGCGCCGGCGTCCACACTCGCGCTCGTCGCGTCGTGCCCGTCCTGATGCTGTGGTTGCGCAGGGGTGTTCATGGCGTACCTCCCGGGACCCGGCAGCCGCCCGGCGCGTCCGGCGCGCTGACGCCCCCGGCCGTCATCTCGTCCAGGTCGACGAGCACCAGCTGGCGCTCCGTATCCATGGCCAGACGTTCGAGCTCGATCGTGAACCGCAGCTCAACGGCGCGGGCCAGCTCGAGCCAGTCCACACGTCCGGCGCTGGCCTCTGCGGCGAGCGTATCAAGCAGTCGATCAGCGCCCGGGAGCTGCTGGCTGTCGAGTCGTCGCAGGCGGCGATCGATCGCTTCGAGCGCCGCCCCACGGGAGCGCACGCCGGCCTCGAGCTCGCGCTGCGCCTGCTCACGCTCGAGCAGGTTCATCGCGGCGCGTTCGCGCGCCTCGAGCGCTGCCAGCCTCGCCGCGCGGTCGGTCGGGAGCATCACACCGAGCCCGAGTCCCACGGTGTGATGGATGACACGGTCGTCCATGGCGCGGGCTGACGGGCTGCGGTCGATCATCCGACCCCACGTCGCCGAGACGACCCACTGGGCCCGCCGTTGAGCCTCGCGTGCCCCGGCCTGCTGGCGCTCCTCCATCGATCGGGCCGCCCACGCGGCGACCGCCGGTGTGCGTTCGTCCGTGACGCGGTCGAGCAGGTCGCGGACGGTCACATTCGCTCCCTCACATGCCCGGGATGGCGCGTTGGTCGTGTCCGCCGCATCGGTGGTGACCGCAACCAGCGCGTTGGCGACGCGCTCCTCGTCGCCCACCGTGGCCACGAGGCGCGCCACAACGCCGTGCCAGTCCGCGTCCAGGGCGTCCTGGACGCCGGCGAGCGCGTCAGCCGTCAGCTGCATCCGGATGAGGTCACCGTAGGTTGCCTGACCGGCGCGCGCCGCGAAGCTCACCCGCTCGATCGATTGCTCGGCCAGCGACGCCAGGTCGGCGACCAGCAGCCGCGCGCGCACGACGCGTGCGGCCTCGACGAGGTCGCGCTGGATCGCACCGCGTACCGCCCATGCGGCCGCCGCCTCGTCGCACGTCGCCGCCTGACCTCGCGCTTGCAGCGCACGGACAGACGCCGACCGCTGCGCCCGGTTGGGGAGCGGCTGGGCCACGGTGATGCCCGCGTCCACGACGCCGTCGCCAGGGTGCATCGGGTCAACGGCGCCCATGCCCATGATCTCGAGTGGCGGTCGAGTGGCCTGGGCAGCGTCTCGTGCGAGTCGGTTCGCCCGTATCGCCGCTGCGGACAGCAGCAGGCGAGGGTTGTCAGCGAGCGCGGCTTCGACCAGCTCGTCGATGACCTCCAGAGGCGCGCCGGTGCCGTCGCAGTTCAGCTGTCGATGGTGCGCTGCCGCGTCGATGTCCGCCGTGCCGGTCTCCGGAATCGCCGGACCGGCCGTGGCAGGCCCGGCCGATGCGGCCGTCGCGACTGTCAGCCAGGCGCGGCACGCGATGGCGAACGCGAGCGTGGCCGCCACACGCTGAGTCACCAGCGCGCCGTGATGCCTCGCGCTGGCGGCCGAGGGCCGGCGTGGGTCGGAGGAGCGCCGGTCCGTCGTGTCGGGTACGGCGCGGGGTGGAGCCGCGGGTGTGCCCGCCGCTCGCGGCGTTGGCACAGGTGGGCAGCTTCCGGAACCGCGATGGTCCGGGGTGCGCCAGGAGAGGCGGGTCATGATCCTGCTCTTCGTGCAGACGACGGTGGATCCGCGTCCCGTGGAGCGCGAACGGTCACCTCGGTGCACCGAAACGCTACGTCACGGGGGCGACGACGGCCGGTGGGCACCGGCCGGACCGACACCGGGCGTCGCTAGCAGCGCAGGATCTGGAGCTGCGCGAGACGCCGGCCTGTGGCGACGGACGCAGGGGGGCGGTCTGAAGGAGGCGGCTTCGTCCACGCCCGGGAGGCCACGCCCGCCAGAATGGTCGGTTCGCCTGGCCCTGCCGCATCCTGAGGCGGCAGCGAGGGGAGCGGTCGAGGCGGGTTCGTGTGCGCGGCGTGGTCGCCCGCGGAGGCGTCTGACTTGATGGCCTCCGCGTCCGTGCAGTGGGCGCAGAGGTCGTTGTCTCCGTGGGGAGCGTCGTTGTCGTCACTCGACGACGTGCCGGGGCAGCAGCCGTGGGTGTCTCGCGATGCGAGCTCGCCTGTCTCCCGGGCCTGCGCGTCGAGCGGGCCGCACGGCGCGCAGCCGCACGGCACGGTCGCGACGAACGCGAGCAGCAGCGCGAAGACCAGGGTGAGGGGAGCGCGCGAAGGCATGGTCGAGAACACGTCGGCAGGTGGTGCGCGTCAGATACCCCCTGAGAGTATGGCTCTCGCCAGCAGCTGTCAAGGGGCGGGGTGCCGGTTCAGGTGGCAGACGTGCTGTTCGGCCCGCGCTCCGGACCTGACCCGATGCGCCCGTTGCGCGGTGGCTGCGCGTGGCCGGGGGGCGTGCCGGAGGCTCCGTTCGGTTCGTCGAGCAGCTCTCGGCGCCAGTTCTGCAGCAGCCACGCGAGGCTGCTGCTGGCGGCGATGATGAGGGCGACGAAGTGGGTCCAGAGCAGCAGGACGGGGAGCAGGAAGATGGCGCCGTAGATGCGGAACCAGGCCGTCTGGAGCACGGTGTTCACGTAGTACGCGAAGCCGAACTTGCTGATCTCGAAGAGGAACGCGGCGAAGAGCGCGGCGAGGCTGCCGTCGATCT
>ERZ869909.1246-NODE-1246-length-21316-cov-6.025472_pt1 | contig 21316 bp, 20 predicted proteins | sample MGYA00520892_ERZ869909 | MGnify/ENA primary metagenome ERZ869909 (study PRJEB32215, sample SAMEA104723947) | bioreactor metagenome | biome: bioreactor; feature: anaerobic bioreactor; material: water | place: China | collected 2015-03-12 ... | reverse complement strand
TCTCAAAGGGGAGTGTTTATGACAACGGTCAACGATGTCCTGAAGCTGATCAAGGACAAGGACGTCAAGTTCGTCGATCTTCGCTTCACCGACACGAAGGGCAAGGTGCAGCATGTCACCGCAGACGTGAGCTGCGTCGATGCCGACATGTTCGAAGGCTATGCATTCGACGGCTCGTCGATTGCCGGCTGGAAAGGCATCGAAAGCTCGGACATGTTCCTGAAGCCCGACCCGGCATCGGCTCACATCGATCCGTTCTTCGCGCAGACGACGCTCGCCATTTTCTGCGACGTGATCGAGCCGCTGACGGGCCAGCCCTATGAGCGCGACCCGCGCTCAATCGCCAAGAAGGCCGAAGCCTACATGGCCTCGCTCGGCATCGGCGACAAAGTCTACTTCGGCCCCGAAGCCGAGTTCTTCATCTTCGACGACGTCAAGTTCTCGGTCGATCCCTACAACGTCGGCTTCAAGGTGGACAGCTCGGAGCTCCCGACCAACTCGGCGACCGAGTACGAGATGGGCAACCTCGGCCACCGTCCGCGCATGAAGGGCGGCTACTTCCCCGTTCCGCCGATCGATAGCTGCCAGGACATCCGCTCCGAGATGCTCTCGGTGCTGTCCGAGATGGGCGTCGTGGTCGAGAAACATCACCACGAGGTGGCGTCCGCTCAGCACGAGCTTGGCATCAAGTTCGGCGAAATGATCACGATGGCGGACCATCTCCAGATCTACAAGTACGTGGTGCACCAGGTTTCGCAGGCTTACGGCAAATCTGCGACCTTCATGCCGAAGCCCGTCTATGGCGACAATGGCTCGGGCATGCACGTGCACCAGTCGATCTGGAAGAACGGCGAGCCGACGTTTGCCGGCAACAAGTACGCCGATCTTTCGGAAACGTGCCTGTTCTACATTGGCGGCATCCTGAAGCACGCGAAGGCCATCAACGCCTTCACGAACCCGCTGACGAACTCCTACAAGCGTCTCGTCCCGGGTTACGAGGCCCCCGTACTGCTCGCGTACTCCGCGCGCAACCGCTCGGCCTCCTGCCGCATCCCCGTCGTCACGAGCCCCAAGGGGAAACGCGTCGAAGTCCGCTTCCCCGATCCGGGCGCAAACCCCTACCTCGCCTTCACGGCCCTTCTCATGGCGGGCCTCGACGGCATCCAGAACAAGATCCATCCGGGCGACCCGATGGACAAGAACCTCTACGATCTGCCGCCGGCCGAGCTGGCCGAGATTCCAACGGTCGCGGGCAGCCTTCGCGAGGCTCTCGCCGCACTCGACGTCGACCGCGGCTTCTTGAAAGCCGGCGGCGTGATGACCGACGACATGATCGATGCCTACATCGAGCTGCGCATGAGCGAGAACATGCGCTACGAGATGACGCCGCATCCGGTCGAGTACGACATGTACTACTCGGTCTGATCGACTTCATTCGCGAGGAAAAATGGGAAAGGCCCGGCAGCGATGCCGGGCCTTTTCACGTTCTGGGAGAGTGCCCTCAGTAGAAGACGAGAACCCCGAGGAAGACACCGACGAGACCGAGCCGGAAGAAGACGCGCTCATGACCGAGCAGCCATGCGACGAACCTGCGCGGCAGCTCAGACCACGAGACGCGGGCAAGCGCGGAGAGTACGACGCCGAGCACGAGACCGATCAAGAGCGAGCCCGGATGCAGCCCGCTCACGCCGTCGCGTAAGCTGAGAAGCTCAGCCACCGCCGCATCTCCCCCGGCCGAGCCGAGGACGGTCAGGATACCGGCGCCGAGGACGCCGAACGCAAGGAGCGAGAGAAAGCTGAGTGCCGATCTCATGAAAAGCCACTCTCGAAAATTGAGCATGAAGGAGGACACGATCGGCCTCCGTCGCGCAGGTTTCAGATGAGCATAAGCCGCCGGCGTCAACGCTCGGTTAACTATGCGTGTGCCCACGAACCTGCGCATACTTCGTGAATTGACAGGCGAGCCGATCGAGCGCACACTTCACAGGCATCCAAGAAGGAGGTCTAAGAAAATGTGGCCACCGGATCGGTATTAGCCGCTTGATTGAGGCCTTGGTTGCTCGACAACGTCGGTCATCGGCGAGCGGCACGAGACAAAACAATTCAGATTTCATGCGTGGAAACTTGAAGGAGACTGCGATCATCTTGAATCGCGCTCGATAATCGTGCGTTCGCGTGCAGACGCCCAGGCGAGACCGGAGATCGGTCGCCGGAACCGTGCATGAGGGCCGTGATAGCAGGATCGTTGCACGGAGCCCGATCCGAGCCGCCCCCAAAGCGAACCCAGCCGATAGGGAGAGCCGTCGAGAAGCCGCAGCTTTTTCAGGAACCCACGAAACCAAAGATCCAACGACTTGGACAGAAGGGCGGTACGCACACCCGATCCACGCACCGAAACCGCATCCCGATAACGGAGCATCCTCGGATTGAGCAACGGATCAACGGCGACATCGGCCCACGAAGTCTCACCAGTCCTTGATCGTGATCTCGCGAGCCCGTCCCGGATATCCTCCGCGGCGGGCTCGCATCTTCTCAGCGGCCCGTTTTCGGCGGCATGAACGCCGAGCCGCCGGGCAGGTCCGCTCCACGGACAGCACCGTCTTCCACACCGCCATCAGATCCGCGCCCGCATGCCCGTCGCGGCAATGCCACGATTGCGTGCGAGCCACAGAAGCATGATACCATTCTTCCGCACCCGCGCGATGCAGGCGGCTGCCTCCGTCGCACTCACGGTCGTCGCGCTGTACTCGCCCACCGCCGAAGCCCGCCCCACCTATGGCTGGGCATCGGAGAAACGCGCCGCGACACCACTCGCAACGCGCATCGCACCCCCGGCCGGATTTACACGCATGGCCGCCGAGAAGGGCAGCTTCGCCGATTGGCTGCGCGGTCTCCCGATGAAACCGGAAGGCGCCCCCGTGCTCACCCACACCGGCAAGCCGAAATGGCGCCAGGACGTGCACACCGACGTCATCGATATCGACGTGGGCGAGCGTGACCTCCAGCAATGCGCCGACGCGATCATGCGGCTGCGCGCCGAATGGCTCTATAGTGCACGGCGCGACAAGGACATCGCGTTCAACGACACCAAGGGCAAGCGGCTGATCTTCGTGAACCGCGCAAAGCGAACCGACTACCCGGGCCTGCGCCGCTACCTGAATTACGTGTTTGCCTACGCCGGCACCTACTCGCTCGAACGCGAATTGAAGCCCGTCGCAATCGAGGAGATGCAGATCGGTGACGTGTTCATCCGGGGCGGCTTCCCCGGACACGCGGTGCTCGTGGCCGACATGGCCGAGAACCGCGACACCGGCGAGAAGCGCTTCCTGCTGCTGCAAAGCTACATGCCCGCGCAGGACATCCACGTGCTGAAGAACCCGGCTGCCGACGATGGCTCGCCCTGGTATTCCGCCGCCATAGGCGAGACGCTCGTGACACCGGAATGGACGTTTCCCAGAAGCCAGCTCCGCCGCTGGCCCTGAGAGCGCAGCTCACCCCCTGTTGCGGAGCGCAGAGCGCGGCTTACCGCACGCGAGACAGCCGGATCACGGCCGAGCCTCTATTGCTTGTCAGCCGCGCGACCATGCTGCCGCCGGAGAGGTTGAGCTGGATGTTGCCGGTCGTGTCGAATTGAGGATTGTAGAACGTGCCCCGATAGCGGTTGCCGCGTCCGCGCACGAACGCTTCCTGCGTGACGGTTCCCGTTTGAGAGGAGCATGACGCAGTCGCGTCGTAGGCACCCCGCCCGCTCGGCTTGAAGTTGGCGCGGCAGGTCGCGCGCTCCTGGGCGCCGTTGGAAAACGTGACCGTGCCGCTTCCGCGCCAGGCCCCGCGCAAAGAATCCGCCGCAGCCGGCATCGCGAACGCGGCAAGCCAGAGCGAAGAGAGGATCGTCCCCCAGAGGGCACTTTTCATCGGACTCCCTTTCTAGTTTTTGGCCTGCCGCGCACCGACATGCTCGCGTCCGGCCCGTCTTTGGTCTCGTGAATCAGGCGTCTCAGCTTACCATGATCGTGTGGAGCCTTATTGGCCCGAAGCGTGACTGAGCACCCTCACTGCGACGCGGCACGCTCCCGCGCCGCCTCGAGCGCATCCGGAAATATCCGGGCAAGGACATCCAGATCCTCATCCCGTCCGCATGACACCCTGATGCAGCGGTCGAGCGGCGGCACGCCGGGCTTACGGGCGAACACATCCCGCTCGAGAAGCGCATCGAGCACCGCCTTTGCGAACAAGCCGTCAGCCCCGCAATCGATGGTGACGAAGTTGGCGCCCGACGGGAGCGGTGCCAGCCCGCAGTCCCGCGCGAGACCCGCGATCCGCTCCCGGGCTCGCGCAATTCTGCCGACGGCCATCTCAAGATAGGGTTGGTCCTGGATCGCCGCCAGAGCACCGATCTGTCCGACGCGGTTGATGCCATAATGGTTCCGTACCTTGTCGAAGGCGGCAATGATGTCCGGCGCACCCACCGCATATCCGATCCGCGCGCCCGCAAGCCCATACGCCTTGGAAAAGGTACGAAGCCGCAGGACCTGCGGATTGCTGACATCGATCGTCGGCACGGCCTCGGGCGGCGCCGTGTCGCAATAGGCTTCGTCGAGCAGGAGAAGCAGACCGTCCGGCAAGGCCGCGATCAGCCGCTGCAAATCTGCCGCCGGCCACCACGAGCCCATCGGATTGTCGGGGTTCGAAACGTAGAGCACCCGCGCATTGTGACGGCACGCCGCATCGAGCAGCGCGTCGAGATCCTCCCGGTCGTCGCGGTACGGCACTTTGACGAGGCGCGCTCCCTGCGCCGCCACGTGAAAATTGAAAGTCGGATACGCCCCATCCGACGTCACGATCGGTGTTCCCGGGTCCGCAGCCACCTTCACCGCGAGCCCTAAGAGCCCGTCGATGCCTTCACCGACCACGACACAGTCGGCGGATACGCGGTGATGCGCGGCGATGGCCTCGCGCAGGTCATGGTTCTCGGGATCCGAATACATCCAGTTCTGAGGCACCGCATCGATCATCGCGCGGATCGCATTGGGGCTTGGGCCGAACATGCTCTCGTTGGCACCGAGGCGGAGGCGGAACGGCCGTCCGCGGGCGCGCTCCTGCGCCTCCGGCCCGACGAACGGAACGAGCGCCGGCAAATTCCGCACGATGTGCGTCAGCGTCGGTCGTCCCATGATGTCCTCGGGAAAATGGCGGTCAGATCAGGCACAGCTCTAGCAGCTCTTGGCGCAGCTTGGGCGGAAACGATGCGAGGTCTCCTCCGCGCCCGTTTCCCAGATCTTCAGGCGCATCATCCGCCGTAAGATAGCGCCAGCCCTGAAAAGCGCGCCGCGGAACCGGCCGCACGGGAACGAGCGTCTTGTCGAGAAGGATCAGGCAGCAGGACGAGCCGTCCTCGCGCGTGCCGTCCTCGAAACCCACGAGGCGCTGCCGCACCTGGATGACGCCCTTGATCACCCAGTAGAGCGAGCCGCCGTCGAGCAGCTCGGCCTGCCGCTTCGGGGTTTGAAACGTCGCGTGAAAGAGCCGCGCGCGCTCGCCGCGGGCCTTCTGCTCGGCAAGCCGCCCCTTCTGCCAGGAGGCCAGATCCTCGATGGAGGTGGCACCGACGCAGAGCTTCACAAGGTTGAGCGACATGCCTGTCTCCGAACTTCCCGCGCGACCCGTCTATCTTTTACCTTGAAAGACGCGGGCCGGAACGCGGCCATCCACAGGCTGTTCACTCGGGGCGGCAGAACCCCGTGTACTGGCCGAACACGGGCTGGCCGATGAGGCCGAAGTGGCGAGAGTGAACGGCGGGATGCTGCCCCGTTCGCTGGTCCACATCGTACACCGTCGTGAGGTTCAAAAAGCCTTCGGTGACGGCCTCGATGAAATGGTTGGCATTGATGGCACGCACAACGCTGAGCTTGCCGCCCTCCGAACCGGGCTTGAGGCGGAGCGTCGCCGTCTGCTCTTCGAGATCGATGTCGCCGATGCTGAACGACAGCGGATGCGACGCCGTGGACTTGAACGCGCCGTCCTCGTAGCTCCAGGAGGCGCCATTTTCGAACGTACAGGTCAGGTTTCGCGGCCCCTCATCCGCCGCGGCAGGCCCGAGACCCACGCCGATCGTCACCAGCACGGCGAAGGAAAAAAGAGCGAACCTCCGAGCAAGGATCTCCATCCGACCACAGCCAAAACCCGATCCGTGTTCCATGTGCCCTCTCTCGAACAGGCTCCCAGAGCCTCGATACTTTCTGCGATGGGGTAGCCTGTGATATGGACGAGGGTCAACCGGAGCCTGGGCTCCGAACTCCGCCTTCCCGTTTCCGCGGCATGTGGTGGCGAGGTCACACCTGAGGGCGCCTCCTGTCGTACACTCGGCAACGTCGAGTCCCCTTGAGCCAAGTTACTTCACCGCGCCATAGCCTATGACACCCGGATCGAGATCGCACCTGACAGCCGCATTCGCGGCCCTGCTGCTGGGCGCATGCGCTTCCCCAGGCAGCGATCTCACGACGAGCAGCCTCGGCCCTGCCCCTCAGGCGGCATCTGCCGGCCACCCGTCGGCCAGCCTCGTGCCCGCCACTCAAACCGTGTCGCGGCTTCCTGCCGAAGGGAGCTATCAGCTCACCGCCGCCGAGCGTGACATGGACTGCAGGACGCTGACCGGCCGCATGGCGGTCCGGATCATGCAGCTCCGCGATTATGAGAACCGCCACCAGGCTTCGCTGGTCTCCCGCGCCATTCAGTCGACGACCAGCCCCGTGTTCTTCGGCGGCTCCAGCGCCGGCCTCGATCCCGATGGCCGCTACCGGCGCGACCGGGCGCAACTCGTGGCCTACAACGGCCTCCTCGCGGAAAAGCAATGCGCGAATTTCGATCTCGATGCCGAGTTGAAGCCCGGCGCAAAGGAGCCGCCCCGCACGCGGCCGTCCAAGCCCACGTAGACGCCAGCCTCCTCACGGCGCGGGAAAAAGCTCGTCGATCCGGCCGAGCACGCGATACGCAACGAGCCCGATCCATTCGTTGGCCGCCACATCGAGCCGCATGAGCCCTTGCGGGATGCGTGCGAACGTCCGCGTCACGTCATCGGGCCCGCGCGTGCGATAATCGACCGGATAGGCGATCACATCGAACCCGGCTTTGCGAAAGATCCCCACGGCGCGCGGCATGTGATAGGCGCTTGTCACGAGATACCAGCGCTGGCCCGGTTGCGGCTGGACCATGTCCCGCGTGAACACGGCGTTCTCGTAGGTGTTGCGCGACCGGTTTTCGAGCACGAGGCGCGCCGGATCGACACCGGCCTCGGCGAGAAAGGCGCCGACCGGCCCGGAGGCTTCTGCCGTCGTGAACAGCCCGCCGGCGCCGCCCGTGAAGACGACCTTGGCCTCGGGGTGGCTGAGCGCCAGCCGCAAGCCTTCTGTCACGCGCTCCGCCGCCTCGTTGAGGCCGAGCCCGCCGCGGCCGGTCGAAACGTGGGCATCCTCGAAGCCACCGAGCAGAATGATCCCGTCGACACGGGACCCCGGCTGGGGCGCGGGCACGGCGGCGAAGCGCTGCTCGAGCGGAAGGATGAGGATGTTCCCGAGCGGAGAGAGCCCGCCGCCGACGAGCAGCAGAAAGCCGCCCCAGGCGAGCAGCCGGGAGAGGCGCGGCGCACGACCACGCCCCAGCAGCCAGATGCCGACCAGCAGCCCGAGCACCGCGACCGAGGACGGCTGCGCGAGCGATCCGAGGATTTTCGAGAGCGTGTACGACATCACGAGCCCGAAGAGCGCGAGCCGCTGTCACGCGGCCCGCCACAGGCAGAGCAGCCGAAGGGCATCGGCGAGAGGGCTAGCCCGGGCACTTCACCCGGCGCATGAAGTTCTTGTCCGCATAGCCCTCGATGGAACCCTTGCGGATCGCGCACCAGAAGCCGCGCGGCGTGCAGATCAGCTTGCGCTTCTCCAGGATGTCCCCCTTCTTCGCCATCCCGACCACCTCGGACGCCGCGCGCGGACGGGCCCGAATGTTGAGGGAATCCGTCGTCACCACGAAGCATCCATAGGGAGAGGCTTCCGCTTCGGTCGCGGAGCCTGTGAAAATCATCAGCCCGAGAGCGGCCGCGGCAATCGAATAAAACAGTCTCATGGGACTTCCCTCCTTGAAACTTGGAACGCAGGGTGCGTTGAGACACCCCGTACACGGGCCATTATGAACGGGAATTGAACCGTCGCTCAGGCCTGGCTGCTGCGCATACCGATCACGGATGACGGGGTGTGGCTGGGGCCCGTTTGTTTGCATGACGTGCCCACGCCCGTTAACCCTAGGCCACGCCCCAATCGGCTCGCCGGAAAATGACGCGGCCGCCCCTGAAAGTCGAGAGCATGACGCAACCGAATGCCACCCGCACAGCCCCGCCCCGCGTCCCCTGGCCCCCCATTCTCCTGCTCTCGGCCATCGCGGGGGCGATCGGGCTCGGAGAGACGTTTCCGCTCGCCTGGCCCGGCGTGGACGACGCGGCGACGCGGCTCGTAGGGTACGCGTTCGGGCTCGCGGGCGCGGCGCTCCTCGTCTGGAGCGTCGTGACACTCCGCCGGCACGGAACCACCGTGCGCCCCGACCGGCCGGCAAGCGTCCTCGTCACGGGCGGGCCTTTCAAGCTCCGCCGCAATCCGATCTACCTCGCCCACCTCCTGATCCTGCTCGGCGTGGCGGAGCTTACGAAGAACGTCTGGTTCGCGATCCTCGTCCTCCCCTACGCCGCGCTCGTGACGTGGCTCGCCATCCTTCCCGAGGAGCGCCACCTCGAGGAGCAATTCGGCGACACCTACCGCGACTACAAGGAGCGGACCCGTCGTCTGCTGTGATCGCGAGACGCCTCAACATCATGTGCCCGGCCGCCACCATGTACGAACCGAAGCGAGCAATCCCGTGAGCATCGACTATGGAGAAAAGGAGCGCCAGTTTCTGGCGACGCTCAAGGCGGACACGGGCCGCGATCTTGACGAGTGGATGGCCGCCATCGCCGCCGAGGGGCTCACGCACCGCAACGACGTCATCGACTGGCTGCGCCGCCAGGGCTTCATGTTCTCGAAAGCCTCGTGGATCGAGCGCATCCATAACAACGGCGGACGGCCGATTTACGCCGGTGCAGGAGCCGCACGCCCGCGCACGGCCACCCGCCGCACGCCGCCCCGTATCCTTCCGGCACCGTCCGCAGCGCAACCAGCGCCTGCAACACCGGCACCTGCACCCGCCGCGCCCATACCGTCTCCACACGCTGCAGCACCGGCCGCCGCCGATCCGACAGCCCTCGAGGCCCTGCTCGCGCGCGCCAAGGCCTACCGTCCGCTCGCCGCGTACGTCGTGGCGGAAGTCCGCAAGGTGGCCCCGGACGTCACGGTCGTACCGCGCGACGGCTACATCGCATTTCACACCGCCGGGCGGGAGTTCGCCGTACTCGCGATCGGTGCCCGCGAGTTGCGTCTCGGACTTACGATGCGCGATCCACCGGCAAATGCCGCCCTCGAACCGGCACGCTTCTCGCCCCCGCTCCGGGGCGCGCCCGCCATGAGCCACATGGCGGTGCTGACCGATGCCCGCCAGATCACGCCGGCCCTCATCGACGCCGTGTCCGCAGCAGCCAAGGACGTCTGACGCCGCGCGCCGCACCGAGAGCATTGGCGCCGGGCCAACGCGCCCCCACATCATCGATTTGCCCCATTCGAAGCGCTGCATGGCCTGAATTGAGGAGGATTGATTGAGACCGGACACACGCCCCGCCGCATCATTTTGTTCCCGCCGCATCGGCGCGATGGGCGGCGTTGCGGTATGCGTGCTCATCGCCTCGCCTCTTTTCGCAGACGCCGCAGCAGCCGAGACGCCGCGTGCCCATGGCGATGCCATCGGTGATCTTTTGAGGGCCGAGGCGCCCCTGCGGCTCGCGGAAGGCCCGGCACCCGAAGCGGAAGCCCAGCACGATCCGCGCGCCGACGACCCCTCCCACCAGCAGGCCCGCGCGTTGATGAACGCCATCGACAAGCTGCTCGCCGACGTGGCGGAGCAGCGCGCCGAAGCCCGCAAGCTCCCCGCCAAAAGCGAATTCATCGTCACGCCTTTGTGGACCGAGACCCGCGAAGACCGTGAGATCCGCATCCGCAGGCTGCTCGACAGCGCGCTCGGCATCGTGACCAACGTGCCCGTGGTGGACGTCCAGAAGCGCATCGAAACCCATCGCCGCAACATTCGCGATCTCGAAACCGAGATCGTGGCGCTGAAGGAAAAGCAGCTCAAGGCGCCGGCCGAGGGAATGCTGCCGGGCGTGCTGACCGACACGGTCGATAGCCTGGGCGGCAACATCCGCGACCGCGAAAAACGCATCGTCGATAACGAGGCCGCCATCGCCGCGGCAAAGGGCGAGATCGGCAAGGCGCTCTCCGAGACCGGCGTCACGCTCGAAGACAACCAGCTCGACCTCCTGCTCGACGGCGTGCTCTCCGGTGACCTCGTGCGGCTCGCCGCAACCTTCCATGCCGCCAAGCTGATCGACAGCCAGCTCTCGCGGCTGATGGAGGCGACCGCCGACAACGCAGGCGCGGCACGCAAGTACTTCGCCATGCACGCGGCCCTGTTCGCCGTGCTCGTGCACGCGCAGGACGCGGCCATCGAAAAGATCGACACGCAGTATCTGCCGCGCCTCGACGCCATCCTGAAGGATCTGGAGAAGGCCAAGGCCAAGACCCGCGAACTGATGCGCGCCGACAACCGCCCCGACCAGCAGCGCGCGCTCGAAGCCAATCGCGAAAGCCAGGCGCTTGCCGAGGAAGCGGCCAAGGGCTATCGCCGCTATCTCGCCCAGCAGCGCGAGCAGATCGCGGGCGCACGCACCCGCGCCGTGCACGACCTCAGGATCGCCGACAACACCTTCGAGACCGTCGAGGCGAGTCTCGAGCTGCACAACCTGATGCGCGACAGCCGCACGTCCTTCGAGGCGATCCAGAAGCTCGAAGCGCCGACCTTCGAGCAGATCTTCAAGAACGAGGCGTTGCGCCGCGAGTTCGAGAACCTGACCCGCAAGCTCGACCAGCCGACGAGCTGAGCCGGGGAACCGCACGCGGAGCGATCACACTTTTCGGCCAGCGGAAATTGCTTATCGGCAATTCGTTGTTCGCAGCGCGCCAAAGCCTCTGTACGTTCGTATTTTTGCCAACCCGTCACACGCTGCGAATTCCAGCCACGCGGTGGAAGATGGATGCGCGCTCCGGCGTACGATCGGAAGGTGGACCATCATGGAGCAGCATCATATCGACATCGCCATCCATCTCGGCGCTGCGTGGATGGCCGGAAGCCTCATCGGGCTCGAACGCAGCTTCCACGGCCGCCCCGCGGGATTCCGCACCCACGCGCTGGTGTGCCTGTCGTCGGGACTGCTCATGCTGGTCACGGCCTACCAATGGGAGTGGCTCGGCAAAGTGCCGCTCGACACGGTGCGCACCGATCCGACGCGGATCGCGCAAGGCATCATGACCGGCATCGGCTTTCTCGGCGCCGGGGTTATTTTCAAGGAAGGGCTGACGGTGCGCGGCCTCACCACCGCAGCCTCCATCTGGATGACGGCCGCCATCGGCATCCTGTTCGGGGTTGGCTTCTTCTATCCGGCCGCTATTGCCACGCTGGCCACGCTCGGCACCCTCGCCGTTTTCCGGCGTATCGAGGGCTGGATGCCGAGCCAGTCGTTCAGCCAGCTCGTGCTGAGGTTCGCGGAGGATAGCGTTCCGGCTGAAAGCGACGTCCGCGCGGTGCTCGCGAAGGAAAGCTTTTCGATCGCGCAAATGGCCTACCGGCTGGACCGCCAAGCCGGCTTCTTCGAGTACCGCATGATGATCCGGACCCAGAACGGCAGCGCCGTCGAGAAGCTCGTGGATTCGCTCAAGACACGCACGGACCTGCTCGAGTTCCGCATTTCGCCGAGCGGGGATTGACGCGCGAGCGCTTAAAGCAGGATCAGCGAGGCAAGACCTAGGAACGCGAAAAAGCCGACGACGTCGGTGATCATCGAAACGAAGACGCCCGACGCAGGCGCGGGGTCGAGCTTGAGCCTATCGAGCGCGAGCGGGATCAGGATCCCCGCAAGTCCCGCGGCAAGCAGGTTGACCACCATCGCCGCCGCGATCACGCCGCCCAGCATCCCCGAGCCGAACCACAGGAACACGATCCCGGCGATGATCGTCGACAGGACGACGCCGTTGATGAGCGCCACCAGCGTTTCGCGCGTGATGATGCGCGGCGCGTTCGCGGCACCCAGCTTGCTCGTCGCAAGCGCGCGCACCGTGACCGTCATCGTCTGCGTCCCCGCATTGCCGCCGATCGAGGCGACCACCGGCATCAGGACGGCCAGCGCGACCATTTGCTCGATGGTGGCGTCGAACTGCTGAATGACGAGCGAGCCGAGCACCGCCGTCCCGAGGTTGACGATCAGCCACGGAATGCGGCTGCGCGCCGTCGACGCGACCGTGTCGCCGATGCTTTCGTCACCAACGCCGCCGAGCGCGAGCATGTCCTCGTCGGCCTCCTCCTGGATCACCTCGACGATGTCGTCGACGGTGATCACGCCCACGAGCTTGTTGTTCTGGTCGACGACCGGCGCGGCCATCAGGTCGTAGCGTTCGAACTGGCGCGCCACCTCTCCCTGATCGTCGGTCGCCTTCACGACGTGGATGTCCGTCTCCATGATCTCGGAGACCAGAACCTCGCGCTTGCTCCTGAGCACGCGTGAGAGATCGACGCTGCCGAGCACCCGGAACGCAGGATCGACGACGAAGATCTCGGAAAAGGTGTCGGGCAGGTCGTCGGTCTCGCGCGCGTGCTCGATCACCTGCTGAACGGTCCAATAGGGCGCGACAGCGACGAAGTCGCTCTGCATGAGGCGCCCGGCCGAGTAATCGGGGAACTCGAGCTGCCGCTCGAGGATGGCGCGCTCGCTGCGGGGGAGCTGCGCGAGAATTTCCTCGCGGTCTTCCTCCTCGAGGTTTTCGATCAGGTAGGCGGCATCGTCCGTATCGAGCTCGGTGACGGCCTTGGCCAAAAGCTCGTTCGGCAGCGCCTCCGAGAGCTGGTCGCGCACCGCCTCGTCGATTTCCGAGAGCACCTCGAAGTCGAACGCCGACCCCAGCGCCTGGATGAGGGCGATCCGATTCTCGGGCGTCAGCAGCTCGATGACGTCCGCAAGGTCGCGCGTGCGCAAGTCCTTGACCATCTCGGCCGCGCGCGCGCTCTCGCCTTCCTGCATCGCCAGGGTGACGTCGCGCACGAGCTCGTCGGCGCTCAGCACCTCAGGGGCCGGAGTGATCTGCTCTTCTACGCCCGCCATCGATGCTCCAAGGCCCCATGGGCCAACCCGAAGGAGACCCTCACGGGCCTGCCTGAAAGACGCCGCGATGATCCTGCATCACGCCGCGCCTTGTGAAAATCGCACTCGCGTAGCATAGGCGTCACACCGGCGACACTGCGAACCTCCAAAAAAGGTGCCGATCTTGAGCTCGGTTGCCAAATCGCTACAAACTCTTCTACGAACCAGGGGCAAGACGACCGGCGGACCGGGCTGAAAGGGAGACGGACGATGAGCGCCGGCCGTGCGACATGGCTCCTGGCGGTTGGGATCGGGCTGGCCGCGTTTGCCGGCACGGATTTCCGTCTGGAACGCGCTCTCGCGCAAAATGCCGAGTTTCAGGAGGCGGCCGCCGTGCCACCCGCCCTGATCACCGTCGGTGCGACGAGCCTGCGCCCGACCATAGCGCCGGAATGCGCGAACCGGACCGACGTTCTCGGCGTCTCGCGCATCGTCGAGATCGACACCAGCCGCGGACCCCACTTCGGCGAGCAGTACAAGGGACTTGAGGACGACTTCCTGAACTACGGCGAGGTCGTCATCACGTTCGACGACGGCCCGATGCGCCGGCACACCATCCCCGTGCTCGACGCGCTGGATGAACAATGCACCAAGGCCACGTTCTTCGCGGTGGGCCGCATGGCCGCCTCCGATCCCTCGACGCTGCAGGAGGTCCAGAACCGCGGGCACACCATCGGCACCCACACCTGGTCGCACAAGAACCTCGCGAGCCTCGGCGCCGAGGCCATGAAGCGCGAAATCGAGCTTGGCATCTCCGCCGTGGCGGCGGCCGTGGACGGACCGACCGCGCCATTCTTCCGCTTTCCCTACCTGGGCCACAGCAAAGCCTCGCGCGCCTATCTGGAGAGTCGCGGTGTTGGCATTTTCGGTATTCACGTGGATTCCCAGGATTTTCGCACCCGCAACGCGGCCGTGATGCAACGGACGCTGTTGAACCGGCTCGAGCGCAACGGAAAGGGAATACTACTGTTTCATGACATTCAGGTGTCGACCGCCCGCGGCATCAGGGAACTTCTCGCCGAGCTGAAAACGCGCGGGTTCCGGGTCGTCCACATCGTGCCGAAAGACCCCGCGACCACGCTCCCCGAATTCGACGCCATCGCCGCGAAGTCGATCAAGGGACGCAAGGGCGTAACCGCCAGCGCGCCTCTCGCAGACCGCGCCGTGACGTGGCCCGTGGCGAGCGACGAGCCTGCGGCCCCCGTCGAACGACCGGCTGCACCTCCGCCACAGGCCGAACGCAAGCCGTCGTCGCCGGCCGTCAAGGACTGGGCGAATCCGGACAACGACCCCTGGCAGCTCCGCTCGATGGGTCACTAGGCTGCGTGCGCGTACGTCGCCGGATCGTCCCCGTGACAAGGGCATAACGAGGGGGATCGTGCCCATGCGCCATAGCACCGCCCACGCAATCGTCGCGCTCATCGCCATGGCGATAGGAAGCACGCCCGCAAGCGCCGACGACTGCAAGGACCCGGCGAAAGCCCTCGGTGTCTCCCGCATCGTCGAGATCGACACGACGCACGGCCCGATGTTCGGCTCCGCCACGAAGCGCGACAAGGAAGAGAGCTTCCTCGCCGACGACGAAGTGGTGCTCACCTTCGACGACGGCCCCGTCCCGTGGGTCACCAAGTCGATCCTCGACACCCTCGATCAGTTCTGCACCAAGGCGACCTTCTTCGCGGTCGGCCGCATGGCGCTCTCCTATCCGGCGTCCGTGAAGGACGTGCTGGCGCGCGGCCACACGGTGGGCACCCACACCTGGTCGCACCCGAACAATCTCACCCGGCTCTCGCATGAGAAAGCGGTCGACCAGATCGAGCGCGGGTTCGCAGCGGTCGCGCTGGCCGCCGCGACCGACATCGCGCCCTTCTTCCGCTTTCCGGGTCTCAACGACAGCGACGAGCTTCTCGCGTATTTGCAGGACCGCCATATCGCGAGCTTCACCGTCGACGTGATCTCGAACGACAGCTTCATCGGCAATCCCAAAGCCATCGCCGACCGCACGCTCCGCCTCACGAGCGCGCGGAAGGGGGGCAGCATCCTGCTCTTTCACGACCTGAAGCGCCCGACGGCGCGCGCGCTGCCCGCGATCCTCGCCGGGCTCAAATCCCGCGGCTACAAGGTGGTCCATCTCGTCTCCAAGGCACCCGCCAAGCCGCTCGCCACGCTGGACGCCGAGTTGCAGCCCACGCTCGCCAAGGCCAGGCCCAGCGCTCTCGTGCCCTTCTACGGGCCTCCGGCCCGAGCCCGCACGCGCGAGGGGGATCGGCCCGACGTCACGACCCTGGTGCCGGAGCCGCGCGCCCGTGGCCGCGAAACACAAACATTGGCAACCGGGACGCAAACGGTGAGCGAGCCCTGAGCGGCGGTCCAGGATGTCCCCCGTGTCCAAGGCCACGCGGCCAAGACCGTCGTCATTTCGGCCCCTCCAAGCACGGCGCTCAAGAGAGCCTGTAGCTCCCGCCATATTTCGAGCGTAAACTCAGGGCCCTGAAGCCCGGTCCCCCCACTCGAAAAAATTTCGACGGGTGGGAAGGGGCTCCAACGTTAGCAGACGTACGCCGCAGGATGGCCGGCCCGCCAGACGACCACGGACCACGCTTTGCGTCGAACGTTCTGGTGCGGGGCACGATGGATCCTCCACCGGTTACGGGTCCCATACGTGACAGCCTCCGACCGCCAGGATAGGGTGCCGACATGTGGAAAATCTTGTTGGTGGTCATGGCCTTGCTGATCGTCTCGGCGGGCGCGGCGTTGCACTGGTCGGGCGAGAGCCCGGAGACGCTCGCCGAACGGCTGGGTCTGCGCGTCTCGAACTCGGTCGCAGCCCCCAAGATACCCGGGGATCCGCAAGCGGAAGTCCGCCCGCCGGCGGGCGTCGCTGTCGAAACGGCCGTCGCCGTCGCCTCCACCTCGACCGAGGATCTCCGCGCCATCGGCACGCTCCAATCGGACGAGTCGGTCCGGATCAGCCCCGAGATCGCGGGCCGCGTCACCGAGATCCCCCTGTCCGAGGGCAAGCCCGTCGCGGCAGGCGACATCCTGGTGAAGCTCGACGATGCGCTGGCCATCGCTGAGGTGGCGGATGCGCAGGCGCGCTACAATCTGGCCGTCGGGAACCTGCGCCGCGCCGACCGGCTTGCGGAATCGGGCAACGTGACCGAGCGCGCCCGCGACGAAGCGACCATGACCGCCGAAACCTCACGCGCCGCCCTCGAGCTCGCCAAGGTGCGCCTCGACAAGCATACGATCCGCGCCCCTTACAGCGGCGTGGCCGGCATCCGCCGCATCTCTCCGGGAGCCTACGTCGCGGCGGGCGACGCCATCGTCAACCTCGAGAAGATCGATACGCTCAAGATCGACTTCAAGCTTCCCGAGCGCTACCTCGCCCAGGTCAAAGTGGGCCAGAGCGTGGAAATCAACGTCGATGCCCTCCCGGGCCGCACGTTCACCGGCATCATCTACGTCATCGATCCGCACCTCGACGTGAACGGCCGCGCGCTCGCCATACGCGCACGCCTCGAAAACCCGGATCTCGTGCTTCGACCGGGCCTGTTCGCACGCATCAGCGTGAAGGGGCAAGTGCAGCGGCGCGTGGTGGTCGTCCCCGAAAGCGCCATCGTCCCGCGTGGGCAGGACAAGATCGTCTACAGGATCGAGAACGGACAGGCGCATGAAGCCAAGGTCACGCTCGGCAATCGCAACAACGGGCTCGTCGAAATCCTCGACGGGATCCTGGCCGATGCCACCGTCGTCACCGCCGGCCAGCAACGCCTCAAGGACGGCGCCGCCGTCGAAATCGTGACCGGTGCCGGCGAACCGCGCGCACGGGGCACCTGATGGGCCTGTTCGAGCTTTGCATCCGCCGGCCGGTTTTCGCCACCGTCCTAAGTCTCGTCATCGTCCTGATCGGCTTCGTCTCCTACACGCGCCTTTCCGTGCGCGAATATCCGAACGTGGACGAACCTGTCGTCTCGGTCCAGACGCGCTATCCCGGCGCGTCAGCCCAGATCGTCGAAACGCAGATCACGCAGATCCTCGAAGGCTCGATTGCCGGCATTCCCGGCATCGACGTGCTCGAATCGCGGAGCCGGTCCGAGCAGAGCCACATCTCCGTGCGCTTCCGCCCCGACATCGATCAGGACGTCGCCGCAAGCGACGTGCGCGACCGCGTCTCCCGCGTGCGTGGCCGCCTGCCGCCCGAAATCGACGAGCCGGTGATTGCGAAGGTGGAAGCCGACGCGCAGCCCGTGATGCTGCTGGTGTTCACGAGCCCCCAGCTCAGCCCGCTGCAAATCAGCGACTACGTCGACCGTTTCATCATCGATCAGCTCAAGAACCTCGATGGCGTCGCCGACGTGACCATCTACGGCGAGCGCCGCTACTCGATGCGGATCTGGATCGACCGCGAACGCCTGGCTGCCTTCGCCCTCACGGTTCAGGACATCGAGAACGCGTTGCGCGCGCAGAACGTGGAGCTGCCCTCGGGGCGCATCGAGAGCGCCAACCGCGAGTTCAGCGTGCTGTCGCGCACCGGCCTCACGACGCCCGCAGAGTTCGAGAACATCGTCGTCAAGGTGTCCGGCAACCATCAGGTGCGGCTCGGCGAGGTGGCGCGCGTCGAGCTCGGTCCCGAGGACGAACGCCGCGAAAGCCGCTACGAGGGCGGGACCGCCATCGCCGTCGGCGTGATCAAGCAGGCCGTCGCGAACCCGCTCGACGTGTCGAAGGGTGTGCGCGCGCTTCTCCCTCGCATGAACGAATCCCTGCCCGACGGCTTGAAGGCCGACGTGGCAAACGACGACGCCGTCTTCATCGAGCATTCGATCCACGCCGTCTACGTCACCATCGCCGAAGCGATCCTGCTCGTGGTGCTCGTCATCGTGTTCTTCCTGCGCTCGCCGCGCGCGTCCCTCATCCCGATCGTCACCATCCCGATCTCGCTGATCGCAACCTTCACGCTGATGCTGATCGCGGGCTTCAGCGTCAACACGCTGACCCTGCTTGCCATGGTGCTCGCGATCGGCCTCGTCGTGGACGACGCCATCGTCGTGCTCGAAAATATCTATCGTCACATCGAGAACGGCATGAAGCCGGTCGAGGCCGCGATCAAAGGAACCCGCGAGATCGGCTTCGCGATCATCGCCATGACGCTGACGTTGGCCGCCGTCTACGCGCCCATCGCCTTCGCGCCCGGAAAGACGGGCCGCCTCTTCCTGGAATTCGCGCTCACGCTCGCGGGCGCCGTGATCATCTCGGGCTTCGTCGCGCTGACCCTGACGCCGATGATGTGCTCGCGCCTCTTGCGCCACGAGAGCAAGCCCGGGCGCATCTTCATGTTCATCGAGCGTCTCTTGAACGGGCTGGAACGAGGATACCGCCGCACGCTCGAGGCCGTGCTCGGGTATCGGAGCGTGGTGCTCCTCATCGCGGTGGCGGTCGCGGGCTCCTGCGCCTTCTTCGTCATGAACCTCAAGTCCGAGCTTGCGCCCGTCGAGGACCGCGGCGTGATCCGCGTGCGCGGCATCGGCCCCGAAGGCGCGACGCTGGCCTACACGAGCCGCTACAGCGCCGAGGCCGACAGCATCCTGGAGGACGTCCCCGAAATCCGCTCCCGCCTCGTCATCGACGGCAACCCGGAGGTCTCGGGCTTCCTGATCTTTGCGCCGCTTCACGACTGGAGCCAGCGCGCCAGGTCCCAGCAGGAGATCCAGCGGCAGATCGCCCCCAAAGTGCGGCGCATCGCTGGCGTCCAGGCGTTCATCCCGAACCCCAACGCCTTCGGACAGCGGGGATCCTCGCGCCCCGTCGAGTTCGTGCTCCAGTCCTCGGGCACCTACGAGGAGCTTGAGAGCTTCGCGAACCGGATCGTCGATGCCTTGCAGACCTACCCGGGTCTCGAAAGCATCGAGGTCGATCTCAAGCTCAACACGCCCGAGTTCCGCATCGAGATCGACCGCGACAAGGTCTCCGATCTGAGGCTCGACGTGAATATGGTCGGGCGCACCCTCGAAACCCTGCTCGGCGGGCGGCAGGTAACGCGCTTCGAGATGAACGGCGAGCAATACGATGTGATCGTTCAGCTCGCCGAAGCGGATCGCTCGACGCCGACCGCGCTCGACACCATCTTCCTGCGCTCGCCCGCGGGCGAGATGATCCAGCTTTCCAACATCGTCCGCGTCGTGGAAGACGTGGCGCCGAAGGAGCTGCGGCGCTTCAACCAGCTCCGCTCCGCAACGCTCTCCGCCAACATCGGAGACGGTTATGCGCTCGGCGAGGTGCTGGAACACCTGGAACGCGTCGCCGACGAGGTGCTCCCGCAGACGGTGCAGACCGACGTCAGCGGGCAGAGCCGCGACTATCGCGCGTCCAGCGAGAGCCTCGCGCTGATTTTCGTTCTGGCGCTCGCCTTCATCTATCTGGTGCTGGCGGCACAGTTCGAGAGCTTCCGCGACCCGTTGATCATTCTCGTCACGGTTCCGCTCTCGATGGCCGGCGCGCTCGGCGCGCTCTATTACGTCGGCGGGTCGCTCAACGTGTACTCCCAGATCGGCCTCGTGACCCTCGTCGGCCTGATCACCAAGCACGGCATTCTCATCGTCGAGTTCGCCAACCAGCTCGCGGAGCGGGGAATGCGGCGTGTCGAGGCCGTCGTCGAGGCCTCCACGTTACGCCTGCGCCCGATCCTGATGACGACCGGCGCGATGGTGCTGGGCGCCGTCCCCCTCGCGCTGGCCGATGGCGCAGGCGCGGAAAGCCGTCAGCAGATCGGCTGGGTCATCGTGGGCGGGCTGAGCCTCGGCACGCTGCTGACGCTGTTCGTGGTGCCGACCGTCTTGAGCTACGCGGGAGAGGCCAAGGCGGGCGAGGAAGACGCCGCGGCCGCACCCGCCGCCTCACCGGCCGAGTGATAAGCGGATCGAGCCCAGGCTGTCATCCCGGCCAAGCGAGGCGTCACGCCGGAGGCGTGCCTTCGGCACGACGCCAAGCGCAGCGCCGGGACCCAGCGAAAGCTCCTATCGCGATATTTTTCTTTGAGCGCCTTCGGCGCGGTTTTTGCGTTAGATCCCGGATAAGGCTCCGGCTTGCGCCTTCGCCTTTCCGGGAGGACAGGAGGGGGAGGGGCTCGCTCCCCGAACCCTACGGCTCAGCACCAGCGCCGCGCGGCGCCCTCGGCATCGAGCACATGGCCCGTCACGCTGCGGGCTCTGCGGCTCGCAAGGTCGAGCGCGATGGCCGCCAAATCCGCGTCCGAGGCGGCCACGTCCCCGCTCATCGCCGCCACCGACGAGGGAGGCGCAATCGCGTTGACGCGAATGCCGGCCTCCGCCCAGTCCTCGGCGAGGCCGCGCGTCATGTCCGCCAGCCGCGCACGCAGCACGTCGGCGAACATCATGGCCCGCCCGCTGCGGGACGCCCCGATGCGCACGACGTTGAGGATCATGCCTTCCGTCCACACGAGCCGCATGCGGTTGGCGGCCACGTCCGTAAGCGCGAGCGGGAGCCGCAGCGTTTCGGCGACCAGCCCCTCGACATCGTCCATCGTCTCGAGGGCGGCGATCGCATGCGGCGCGACCGAAACCAGATTGACGACAGCATCGAGCCCGCCGAAGTCCTGCACCGCCGCCTGCACCAGGCGCCGGGCATCCTCGTCGCTCATGAGCGGATCGTTGAAGAGACGGATCTCGGCCGCGTTCTCGGAAAGCACGGCGCCGAGTTCGGTCATCGCGGGGCTGTCGTCGGGTGACTGAACCACGAGACGCGCACCGTGATCGGCAAAACTACGGGCAATATCAAAGCCTGAAGACGGAGTCAGGCCGGAGATGAGAACGCGAGAACCCATGATTTCGGGCGTGGCAACGGACTCAGCGCAGCGCGCAATCACACTCATCAACATCGGGTCGTGGTCTCCTTCGTACGCCGGACGGAAGCGAAGAG
>ERZ869909.1245-NODE-1245-length-21319-cov-6.210103_pt1 | contig 21319 bp, 15 predicted proteins | sample MGYA00520892_ERZ869909 | MGnify/ENA primary metagenome ERZ869909 (study PRJEB32215, sample SAMEA104723947) | bioreactor metagenome | biome: bioreactor; feature: anaerobic bioreactor; material: water | place: China | collected 2015-03-12 ... | reverse complement strand
TGATGCGTAGAGGTTAACCAGGAAGTAGTCGGGGAGCTTTCCATACGTGTCGTTCTTGATAATGCGGAGTGCATCGTCCGGACGACCGATCCAGGAGTCTCCCACGTACTGGATTCCGCCACCAAAAGTGAACTTGTCGGTCACGTCGTAGGTCATCCAGAGTGATGCAGAGAAGTTGGGAGTGAAGGCAAGCTCATCACCATTTGTGCGATTAGTGCAACCGACTGGGTTGCCGCCGGGGCAGTTATAGTCACCTCCACCGCTCGCGCCATTCCTGCGCGCCGCATCAAGGCGAGCGCTATGCTTGCGCTCGCTATCCATAAAGAGCACGCCACCGTAGACCTTCCAACGATCCGTCAGCTCGCCTGCGATGCTAAGCTCAATACCTTGTACGATCTGCTTGCCATAGCCCTTGAAGGTATCGACAGTTTCAGCACCCTCTCGCCCAACAAAGGGAACTTTGTGCTTCTCGGTATGAAAAAGTGCTGCCGCAGTGGAAAGCCGACCGCCGAAGAAGTCCCACTTTACGCCGAGTTCGTAGTTGTGCAGCTCGACCGGATCTGCACCAGGCACGAAGCCCGGAAAGGCATTCTCACCATTACGCGCGATATCGGGATTCGATAGGAGCGAGCCGTGCGGGAGGTGCGAAAGGCCGTAAGCTGCGTAAAACGTCCCTGCCTCGACAGGCTTATAGGCAAGACCGATCTTACCGCCGACCGTTGTATCGGAATCGCTCCAGTTGAGGACTCCCGTACCCGGCACGCCCGCGATGGCCTCTCCCTTGAGATCGAGATCGTAGTGCTCGACGCGGATGCCACCGGTGAGCTGCCAGTGCCGGCTCAGCTCCACGGTGTTAAAGGCGTAGAACGCGATAGTGTCGATCTGGATATCGGCAATCTGATCAGACTGCGTAGCGCTTGTCGCGGGGCGGAACGAGTATGTTTCCTCACGAGACAAATCCACACCCGTCGACAGCGTATGCCGGAAGGGACCTGTATTGAACTTCGCCCTAAGATTGGTCTGATTATACAAGGACTCGTTTTCGCGATAATACTCAAACTGTCCCGTGCCAGCCGTAGGATTAGTCGTAATGCCAGGAATGTTACCGGCATTGATGTAATAGATGCTGGCATCGCGTTCGACACCAGCCCACCGCGTCTGGTTGCTGATCGTCACGCCCGGAACGACATCGTATTCGAAGCGCGCGAGAACGGAATCGGACTTGAGATCGTCATAGTGCGCGCCCGCAAGGGGAGAAAATGCCGGGTCGGCAAGATAGGCGTAGTCACGAGAAAGCCCCCCGGGACCATCCGGAAACAGACCAGCACCCGGAATGCGAACCGAACCAATATTGCCAGTGCCCCCTCTGTTGACACGCAATCCCATATCCGGAACGTCGTCCCGCTCATAATGTTCATAGGCAAGGATGGTACGGAAGTTGGTCCCGAGGCCAAACGCCAAAGAAGGCGCCACACCCCAGGCATTCGCTTCGGCGAAGTCGCGACCAGCCACACCACCGTCCTGGATCATCGTATTGAGGCGGACACCGACCGTACCAATACCCTGGTTGACGTCGAGCGTCGCGCGGCGGCGCATCTCGGAATCGTATTCGTCGAAGCCGATTCCCACCCCGCCTTCGATGAAGTTGCCGATGCGCGGCGTCTTGGTTACCTGATTGACGTAACCACCGGCGGTGCCGCGACCGTTGTCGGCCGCCGGACCCTTGACGATCTCTATGCCCTCGATATTGAAGGTATCGCGCGTGAAACTGCCGTTGTCGCGCGTATCATCGACGAAGAGGCTGCCGACCGAGTTGAAACCGCGGATATTGAACTGGCTCGGACCGGCGCTAAAGCCGTTCTCGCCCGCATCGAAGGTAATGCCCGGCGTGTTGCGCAGCGCTTCGACCATCGTGGTCGCCTGACGCTGCTGGATGATCGTGCCCGGAATGACCGTAACGGTCTGCGGCGTGTTGAGCAGCGGGGCCGTCTGCTTGGGCGAGGAACCCTGCCCCGGATTGAGGGCGCCGCCGCCACCGTCGCGCAAGCTCAGATCGGCAGGGGAAGCCGGAGCCGGTGCTGGCTCGGCATAATCCTCGTCAGGGGCCGCGGCCGATGCGGGCGTCCCGCCGCCGCCGACCGTAATCTCGTCCACGGAAACCGAGCTCTGGGCGAACGCCGAGCTCGACATCGCGGCAGAAACCGCCAGGAGCGGCAGAAGACCGAGCGTCGTACCCACACCGGCCGACGACCCTGGCTCCGCACGGGCTGGCGCGCTCTCGTCGTGCTCCCGCGAGTTTTCTGTGCAATCCATTTTCTACTTCCCCAAAATCCAGACGAATTTTCTTCGCCAGACGACGCAGGCCCCACGCAAATAAAACGCGGCGGCCGATTCCCCTCCCGCCGAGCGGTCGACGGCAAGGGCGATCCTGCTGAATCTATACTACCTATGTCAACTATTGACGCCTACGGAAGGAACGCCTGCTCAGCAGGTGAAGCTTTTTTGCAACCCCGCCGCGGAATGGCACCTCCGCCGCCCGTCGGCCGCAGGATTGCCGCAAAGCGCGGCGCCGTCGTAAAAAAGTTGACTTTCTTGACGTAGTTTTCGGCACTGCTCTATGGAAATGCATCCTGCCGGCCGGAACACGTGGGACGTAGGCACACGCCGACACCCCCGACGGCCAGCCGATAGCGGGACCTTGACCCCCGATTATTGGAGAACTGACCTATGACAAAGCTACGGACCGCCCGTCTTGCCAGGGCTGCACGGTCACGCGCCCTTCTCGTCGTCGCCGCGATGAGTGTTCTGGGCGCCCAGGCCCAGGCAGAGGAGGTGGTCAACATCTACTCCTACCGCGAGCCCGGTCTCATTCAGGAGATCCTCGACGCGTTCACCGCCGAAACCGGCATCAAGACCAACATCGTGTTTGGACGGAACGGCATCATCGAGCGCATGACGGCCGAGGGCCGCAACAGCCCTGCCGACCTCCTGATCGTGAACGACTCCGGTCTCCTCATCCAGGCTAAGGACGCCGGCGTCACCCAGCCGCTCGAATCGAAAGTCGTCGAGGAAACGGTCGACGCCCGTTACCGTGATCCCGAGCGCCATTGGGTCGGCTTCACCCAGCGCGCGCGCATCGTCTACGCCTCGAAGGAGCGTGTACCCCAAGACACCATCACGTACGAGGAGCTGGCCGAACCCAAGTGGAAAGGCAAGGTCTGCTCCCGCTCCGGCCAGCACACCTACAACATCGCCCTCATCGCATCCATGATCGCCCACCATGGGGAGGAAAAGGCCGAGGCATGGCTCACGGGCCTGCGCGACAACCTGGCCACAAAGCCCGCTGGCGGCGACCGTGAGGGCGCGCGCAACGTGCACGCCGGCCTCTGCGACATTGCCATCGGCAACACCTATTACATGGCCGGCATGATGCGGAACGACGAGTACAAGCCGGTCGCGGAATCGATCAAAATCCTCTTCCCGAACGCTGCCGATCGCGGCACGCACGTCAACATTTCCGGCGGCGCGCTCGCAGCACATGCCCCGAACCGCGACAACGCGGTCAAGCTGATCGAATTCTTCCTCTCAAAGAAATCGCAGGAAAGCTACGTGGGCAAGAGCGGCGAGTACCCGATCGTTGTCGGCGCCGAAAGCTCGGATCTGGTGAAAAGCTGGGGTGAGCTGAAGGCAGACACGCTTCCCATCGCCGAGATCGCCGCTCTGCGCCGCAAGGCCTCCGAGCTGGTCGACAAGGTCCGCTTCGACGCCGGTCCTCAATAAGCCCCGCGCGCTTCAGGTTTCGAGCGCTCCAAATTTTACGACACGCCAACCGGCGGGCGCCCGATCAGCCCGCCGGTTTCTTTTTTCAGCTGCCCCCTCTGAAACCGGATTTGTCGCGGTACGTTACATGACCTGATCATGAACTGGGGGTAACGTTCGACGGATATGCGCCGATCGCGTCGTTCACATCGCGACCGTCGCTGAACACCGAAAGAAACACGCCACCGACGAGAGCCGTCTCTCGGAAAGATTGGGGGATCAATGATCTCGAGTTCCGCACCCGCACGGCGATGGCCGCTTCTCTCCGCCCTCGTCGGCGCCACCGCAGCCCTCATCGTGAGCGCATTTCCGACGCCCGCCGACGCCCAGCGGGGACGCCGCATGATCGACGGCGATCCCGTGATCTCCACCTATGAGGTGCGCACCGCCCCCGCCATCGAGCGCGTCGCAGCGGTCGGCTCCGGCCGCGCCCGCCAGCAGGTGACGCTGACGACGCGCGTCGCAGGCGTCATCGAGGAGGTGCTGTTTCAGGGCGGCGACAAAGTGGAGGCGGGCCAGCCGCTCATCCGCCTGAGTTCCGAGCAGGAAGCCATCGCAGTCGAATCCGCCGAAGCCCAGCGCCAGCAGGCCTTCGATGCCGTAGAGCGCTACAAGCAGCTCAGCGAAGGCGCGGTCTCCAGGGTCACGCGGGCGGATGCGGACACGGCACTGAAGGTTGCCGATGCCGCCCTGCGCCGCGCGCGCGACGACGTCGAACGCATGACCATCCGTGCACCGTTCTCCGGCATCATCGGCCTCACCGATCTCGACACCGGCGACTATCTCGCCATCGGCACGCCCATCGCCAGCCTCGATGACCGTTCCATGATCATCATCGAGTTCACGGTTCCCGAAGCCGCAGCGCCGGCGATTAAGATTGGGATGCCGGTGAGGGCAACGCTCGCCGCACGGCCCGGCGAGATCCACAACGGCACCGTGCAGGCGGTGGGCACGCGCATCGACCCCGTGACGCGCACGCTGACCGTACGCGGCGAGGTCCCGAACCCCGACATGAGCCTCATTCCAGGCTCCACCTTCTCCGTCAGCGTCCAGCTCACCGGCGACGAATCTCCCGTCGTGCCGGGACTCGCGATCCAATGGGATCGGGCCGGCGCCTACGTCTGGCGGGTCACGGGGGAGAACACCGTCGAGCGGGTCAACGCCGCCATCCTTGCGCGAGACGGCGACCGCGTCTTCATCGACGCGGCTCTGAAGGCCGGCGACAAGATCGTGCATGAGGGCGGCGGTTTCCTCCGCCCGGGACAGCAGGTGAGAGAGGCCGGCTCGTGAGGGTCGCGCCTCGAACCCCGTCGCCCAGCCCATAAGCCTACCGGAGCCGCCTGATGAGCACCTCACCGAACGACACGGCCCCTGTGCGCCGACTGGCCCGTGACGGCGGATGGGTTGGCGTGTTCATTCGCCGGCCGATCCTGGCCATGGTCGTCAACCTGCTCGTGATCATCGCCGGCATCGCGGCGGTGCAAAACATCGAGATCCGCGAGCTTCCCGACGTGGACCGACCCGTCGTCACGGTGAGCTCGAGCTTCCCCGGCGCATCGCCCGAAAGCATGGACGCGCAGGTGACGGCCATCATCGAAAGCGCGGTGGCCCGCGTCCAGGGCGTGACGGGGATCACCTCGAATTCGTCGTACGGATCGAGCCGCGTCTCCATCGAGTTCTCCACCGCGACCGACATGCAGGTCGCGGCGATGGACGTTCGCGACGCGATCGCCAGCGTCGCGCGCCAGTTGCCGAACGACATGGACCAGGAGCCGCGCGTCATGAAAGCCGACGCGGACGCCTCTCCCATCATTCGCATGGCCGTCGCGTCCGACACGCTTTCGGAAAGCGAGCTGACAGATCTCGTGGAAAACGTGATCGAGGATCGGCTCGCAGCCGTCGAGGGCGTCGCCGCCGCGAATTCCTACGGCCTGCGCGCACGCACCATCGAGGTTCGCGTGTCCCAGGTTGCGCTGGCCGCGCGCGGCATCGGCCTCAGCGATCTGATCTCGACCATCGGCGCAGCCTCCGTCACGACGCCCTCCGGTGCGCTGGAGAACGCAACGCAGCGGCTCATCGTGCGCGCGGAAGCCCCCGTCGACACACCCGCCGACGTCGCGGCCCTCGAAATCGACGCCCGCACGAAGGTCGGCGACGTGGCGTTCGTGCGGTGGGCCTTCCAGGAAGCGACCGCCATGACGCGCCTCGACGGCAGCACGGCCATCGGCATCGAGATCGTGCGCCAGGCCAAGGCCAACACCATCGCCATCTCGGACGGCGTGCGCCAGGCGGTGGCGGATCTTCAGCGCTCGCTGCCGGAAGGCGTCAGCATCGCCATCACATCCGACGACGCGATCTTCATTCGCGCCTCCATCACAGAGGTGGTGATCACGCTCCTGCTCGCCACCGTGATCGTCATCCTCGTCATCTTCGCGTTCCTCGGCTCGGCCCGCGAAACGATCCCGCCCGCCTTCGCGATCCCCGTCTCGCTCATCGGCACGCTAGCCGCGATCTGGATCGCGGGCTTCTCCATCAACATGCTGACGCTGCTCGCGCTCGTCATCGCGACCGGCCTCGTGGTGGACGACGCCATCATTGTCGTCGAGAACATCTCGCGCTATCGCGCCATGGGCAACGGCCCGCGTGCCGCCGCCGTGCTCGGCACCTACGAGATCGTCTTCGCGGTGCTCTCCACCACCGCCGTTCTCATCGCGGTGTTCGTGCCGATCTCCTTCATGCCGGGCGTCGTCGGCAACTTGTTCTCCGAGTTCGGCTTCGTCCTCGCGTTCGCCGTCACGATCTCCTCGTTCGTCGCGCTCACCGTCGTTCCGATGATGGCCTCGAAGCTCGGCGCACCGACGGCACACCCGCAAGCCAACGACGAGCCTAAGCGCGAAAGCTGGTTTGCCCGCCTCTCGAACCGGCTGGTCGGAGCATACGCGCGCACGCTCGATCTCTGTTTGCGTGCCCGCTACCTGTTGGTCGCAGCCTCATTCGGCTTCGCCGCTCTCGGCTGGATCGCCTACACGATGCTGCCCCAGGAAATCACGCCGACCGAGGACCGCGGCATCATCATGGTCAGCCTCAACACCCAGCAAGGCGCCAACCTGGAATACATGGCGAAGCTTACGGAGCGGGTCGAAACCGCGCTGGCGGAGCTGAAGGAGAAAGGCGAGATCACCGGCGTGCTGGCCACCATCGGCAGCGGCGGCAACGCCAATCGCGCCATGATCGTGGCCCCGCTCGCGGCCTGGAGCGAGCGCGGCCGATCCCAGCATGAAATACAAGCCGAGTTGCAGCAACGGCTGTCCAATATCCCGGGCCTCACCGTCGCCATGCGCCAGCCCAACAGCCTCGGCATCCGCGGCGGCGGCCAGGGCTTCCGCTTCGCCATCGCCGGCCCCGACTATGACCGTCTCGCCGAAAAGGCGATCGAGTTCGCAAGCCGTCTTTCGGAAACGCCGGGCTTCCGCAACGCACGCACGGATTACGACACCACGCAGCCGCAACTCTCCGTCCGCATCAACCGCGAGGCGGCGACCAAGCTCGGCGTCCCCATCGCCACCATCACCAGCCTCATCAACACCATGGTGGATTACCAGAAGGCGGCGGACCTCTTCATCGGCGACGAGATCGTCGAGGTTCAGGTGAAGGCCGGCGGGCGGCCCATCGATGACCCGACCGACCTCGGCAACGTCTTCGTGAAGACCAACAACGGCAGCTTCGTCTCGCTGTCCTCACTGGTGACGATCGAGGAAAACGCCATCGCGCCGAGCCTCGGCCGCGAGGACCGCCAACGCGCCGTCCCCATCACCGCCGGCCTCGACGAAGGCATGGTGCTGAGCGACGCCGTCGAAGCCATGCGCACCATCGCTGCCGACGTGCTCGACCCCACCATGTCGACCATCCTGCTGGGCGAAGCGCGCACGCTGGCCGAGACATCGCAAAACACCGCGTTCGTGTTCGCGATTGCGCTCCTCGTCGTGTTCCTGGTGCTCGCCGCCCAGTTCGAAAGCACGGTGAGCGCGCTCGTGATCCTGTTCACGGTGCCGTTCGGACTGGCCGCAGCAGCCATCGCGATTCTGCTGACGGGCGGCACGCTCAACGTCTACAGCCAGATCGGTCTCGTTCTTCTGGTCGGCATCATGGCTAAGAACGGCATTCTCATCGTCGAGTTCGCGAACCAGCGGCGCGACGAGGGCATGGATGTGGACGCCGCCATCCGCAACGCCTCCACCGTGCGCCTGCGCCCGGTGATGATGACGATGGCCGCCTCCGTGATCGGCGCGGTCCCGCTCGTTCTCGCCTTCGGCGCCGGCGCGGAAGCCCGCCTCGCCCTCGGCTGGGTGATCATCGGCGGGCTCGGCTTCGCAACGCTGCTGACGCTCTTCCTGACGCCTGTCGCTTACCGCATCCTGGCCCCCCTTTCGAAGCCGCGTGCCCACGAGACGCAGATCCTCGAGAAGGAGCTCGAGGCCGCGCACTTCGGATGATCAACGCACCCGCGAGCGGCCACTGCTTTGCTTGACCGCGACCGTCCCGTTGGCGGTCCGCCGGTCACGCAGCGCGACCCAGCGCCGGCAGCTCGGAAGCGCCATCGAGCAGGGAATGCTGGGCTTCGCGGCCGTCTCCTCCGGAGGCAGCTCGCCTTTCACTGCGGCACGCGCCGCCGCCATCACGCTGCCGTACGCTTCGAGATCCTCTTCGCACAGCGCAACCTCCCCGCCCGCGCTGCCGGCTTTGCCGTCTGCGATCCGATAGCGATGTCCGCACACTGTCACGCGCGGCGCGCGCCGCGTTAGCTCGAATGCGTCATAACCCTTCTTGAGATCGGCCCAGAAGTCCTTCCAGGCGCCGTTGCTGTGAGCGGCAAGGTTCGCGTCCGTCATCCGGAACGGGAAGACGTGCACGGGTACATGCTCCTGTCCACGCCGCAGCGCCGCCGAGACGAGATCGTAAAGCTCGGCGTTGACCGCATCCGTCATCGCGAAGCATCCCACGGAATCGCACCCGCCGTGCACGAGAATGAGCGATCCCGTCCGCCCGTTCACGCGATCGAACACGTTCGGATAGCCGATATCGAGCGAGCGCCGCCACCGTCCGCCGTGATGGAGCTGCCCGGCCGTGATCGTATAGAAGCCCTCGGGCGCCTGCCGGTCGCCCTCCCGCAGCTTGGGTCCGATCTTCCCCGACCAGTAGCAGATCGGATAGACGGCGAACGGCACATAGACACCGTCCTTTTCCGCCCAGACCTCGAGCTCGGACTCGGCCTTGAACACGCGCAGCATCACCGGCGCGCCCGATTGCACGCCCGCAACGGCGAGCCGCGTCAGCGTGCGCGTCGTATCCGGCGTGTTGGGAAGGGGAACCTGCAGCCGGCCGGTCTTCACCGCGCGGCGCCGTTCCAGACGCTCGGCCGTGGCGCGTTGGACGGAGATCGCCGCAGCGCCCGGGAGCTCCGCGGCAAGCGGCTCACGCGCCGTCGCGGCCAGAGCGGAAGCCAGCGCCAGAAGGCCGACAAAGGAAACAGCACGTCCCGCTGGGCTTGAGATCGCAGCCATGATGCCCCTCTGCTCGCCGCCCTATGGGCAGCTCGGAAGGCTTACCATAGACCGAAAAATGTACGATCGCGTGGCGGGCGGCGCCGCTCCTCGTAATAGCGGTCGTAGCGACCGTACCGTCGATCGTTCTGACGGTCATAGCGGCGACGATCGTAGCGCCGGCCACGCTCGTCATAATAATAGTAGCCGTCGTAATCGACAAAGTATTCAGGAACCTGCGGCTGACGTTCGCGGCGCGGGCGAATGACGATGCCGCCCTGCGGCTCGCCACTGATCAGCACGACGAAATCGGTCGACTCGCCCGTCTCCTTGCTCTGCTCCTCGTCCGACACGATGATCGAGGATCCCGGCCACAGCGCCGCGGAGATCCGCGCACGCACCTCAGCCGGCATGTCGATCCTGTCGAGCGCGGCGCCCGCCTGCTCGGTATCCGTCGGCGTCGGTTCTGCCTTCTTGCGATGGCCTTCCTGCCCCGGCACGTGTGGACCGATGGACACCGCAGTCCAGCGCATGTCGTCACCACCCGGCGCGAAATCGACAGCCGTGTAGACATGCGTGCCGATCGGAGTTGCAGGGTCCGAGATCGTCACCGGCACATCCAGCACCGCCTCGTGGCCTTGGCGGATGTAGAGCCGCTGCTCCTTGAGGCTGACGAACACCGAAATCGGGACGGTCTTGCGCCGGGCTTCCTTTGCGGCCGCATCCGCTTCGGCGAACACCGCCTCGGCCGCGGCCAGATCCTGCTCCGCAGCGGCGTTGGCTTTTTCGGCAGCCTCCACCTCGTCAACGGCTTCCGTAAGCTTGGCCTCCGCCTCGGCGAGCCCAGCCTGCGCCTTCGCCAATGCGTCTTCCCGCGACTTGATCGTCGCCGGCTGCCTTGCGGCCGCGAGCCGCCGTTCGGCTTGCTTCACCCGGTCTTCGGCGCGTCCCTTTGCCCGCTCGGCGGTCCGCTTGGCCCCGGCCGCCGTCTTCACGGCTGCAGCACGCGTTTTGACCGTCGCCTTCAGCTCCTCGACGGGTGCCGCAGCCGCTTTCGCCGTCGCCGCCTTTTCATCCGCCACGGCGCGGAGCGATTCGAGCGTCGCCTGCTGCTCCGGCCAGTTGCTCAAATCCGGCTCGAATACGCTGCCCTTGCCCTGCGCGTCGGCCGACGGATCGAACGTCGTACGGGTCAGCACGGCCTCCGCGGCCGCAAGTTCCGGTTGCGGCAATGCCGAATGAGAAAACGGCACCGGCGCCACGTCGCGGCGCGCCACGATGATCCGGGTGCCAAGCTTGGTCAGCTCGAAAATCTCGCTCGCAAACTTGTGGGGCAGCCGCACGCAGCCGGCCGACGCCGGATAGCCCGGCAGCGCGCCGCCATGCAGCGCCACGCCCGACCATGTCATCCGCTGCATGAACGGCATGCCGGCATCTTCATAGAGGTTGGAGACGTGATCGCGGTTCTTCTGCAGAACGCTGTAGATGCCCACCGGGGTCTCATACGACGTCCGCCCGCTCGACACCCGCGCCCGCACCACGCCGCCATGGGCGTCGTAAACCGCGATCCGCTGGTCGACGAGCGAGACGATGGCCATCACCGCCGGGCCCGACAACCCTTGCGTTTCCGTCCCCTCACCGCCCGTCGCTTGCGCGGAGGCCACGCGACTGCCTCCGACCGCCGTCAGCGCAACCAGCGCGGCAACGGCCCCTCCAACGACGACACGGCTCACGAATTCATGCATTTTTTCGGACCTCGCACGGCACGGGCGAGGCGACGCCATAGAAGTCCCTCTCCCACCTGCAAAAACAACGTCCCTGTCTTCCCACTGTTCCATGTCACGACAGCATGGCTACACCGAGGCTGTGCCCTCTCGCGAAGGTCCCGCCGCAAAGGAACCGGGGGTCGCACCCGGCGTTGGCTTCCAAAGTCTCTTGGGAACGGTTCGGACCGCGCGAGAGATGCGAAAACCGGGAGCCAAACCATGACATCCAAACGCTCGAACAAGACGGCTGACAAAACGGCCCGGAAGGATCACGTCACTACCCCCGAGAGCGCAACGAGCCTCGAGAAGGAGCGGCTGGACGACGATGCCGTTGAAAAGGCGGTAACGGTCGACCCGGAGACCACTGGACAGAAGTCGATCCTACCGTCCCCGCCGATCCCGCCCAAGACGCAACGCCGCGTGAGTGAGGGTATGGTTACTGAAGACACCCAGCCGGCTCGGAAAAAGTTTCGGAAAAAAGCCGTCTCGGATTAGCCGCCAGCTCTCGGCCAACGCGATCGGCAAAGAAGTGCCGACGGCTACTTGGACGCACTACCCTCAAGGGCCGGGTGCGCCGCCTTCGTTCGGAGCCTTCGGAGCCGGCGCGTCCGGTTCCGCGTCCTGCGGCGCACCCTCCGCGTCGCGGGGTGGCGGGATCACAGGCGTCTTGCTCTCGAACTCTTCCGGAACGGGCTGCGTGATGCCAGGATCGATGCTGCGCGGCGGTTCGAGCACACCCTCTCCGCGCTTGAGCTTTTCGGACAACGGCTCCCGAGGGTTCTCACCCTGAAGGCCAGGATCTGCCGGAGGGACGGTGCTCTCGGACGGAGGCTCCATCGCGGGCGGTGGCGCGCCGGGCTGGCCGGGCGACTGGAGCTGCGCGTCGGCCCCGGTGGACGCAAGCACAATACCGGCTGCCAATATGGCGAGGGTGGACACGGAACTGGCCCCCGGGCGGCGGCGGCGCATGGTTCTCCTCCTGGCGCTTCTTGTCGTCTTGCAAACGTAACGGCCCCCGGACGCCTCCGTTCCGAGGATGCGCGCTGAAACTCCCTGGGCTGCGAGAGCGTTGTCGCTCCAACAGGATGGAGAGACGTTCAATCATGGCCCGCCAAAAGACGCTGGAACGCGCGAAACACGCTTCCGAGGAAAGCCGCAAGATCCAGTCGCACATCAACGAGCAGGATAAGAGGGAAGGGACCTCGCGCGGCGGGCGTAAGAAGCATGGGCCCGTGCAAGCCGGCCAACGCCGCTACCCCGACGAGCTCGACGAAACACAGCTCGCCAAGCCGGGGCATGAAAAGGATCTTGCGACATCGCCGATGTATGAAGCGCCCGCCTACAAGGGCTCCGAAAAGCTCACCGGAATGGTCGCACTGATCACGGGAGGCGATTCCGGCATCGGCCGCGCGGTCGCCGTTCTTTACGCCAGAGAAGGCGCCGATGTCGCGATCTCCTACCTCGACGAGCACGACGACGCGCACGAAACGAAGAGAGCGGTGGAAAAAGAAGGCGCACGCTGCATCCTTCTCCCCGGCGACGTCACGGACCGCGCGGCATGCGAGGACGCGGTCAAGAAAACAATCGAAGCCTTCGGCGCGCTCGACATCGTTGTCGCCAACGCCGCCTTTCAGGAGCACGCCTTCGAAATCGCGGACATCACTGACGACCACTTCGACCGCACGATAAAGACCAACCTTTACGGGCTTTTTTATCTCACGCGTGCTGCGATCCCGCATATCCGCAAAGGCGGCTCCATCATCATGACCGGATCGATCACCGGCATCGACGGCAGCAAGGATCTTCTCGATTACTCCATGACCAAAGGCGGCATCCACGCTTTTGCACGCGCGCTTTCCGCGCATGTTCTGCCGCGCGGGATCCGCGTGAACGCCATCGCACCCGGCCCCGTCTGGACACCGCTCAATCCCGCCGACCGCCCGGCAGAGGAGGTCCGCAAATTCGGACAAGGCACGCCGATGAAACGCGCGGCGCAGCCGGAGGAGATCGCACCCGCCTACGTCTTCTTCGCCGCACCTTGTTGCGCGAGCTACATCACCGGCGAACTGCTGCCGATCATCGGCGGCTACGATTGAGCCCCGTTCCCCTCAGCGGCACGAACTGTTGAGCACCCCCGCGTCCACCACAACAAAACAAAAGGAGAGGCACGACATGGGATTTTTCACATACGACATCAAATCGATGGACGACCTGTTCGTTCACACGCTCCGCGACATCTACTATGCCGAAAACCAGATCGCGAAAGCACTCCCCCACATGATCGATCAGGCGACCGATCCGCAGCTTAAAAGCGGTCTCGAAAACCACCTCGGTGAAACGCATCGTCAGATCGAGCGTCTCGAGCAGGTCTTCCAGATGCACGGCGTCGAGATCGGCGGCGTCTCATGCCCGGCCATCGACGGCATCATCGAGGAAGCGAACGAGGTGACGGGCGAGGTTGCGGACAAAAGCGTTCGCGATGCGGCGCTGATCGCCGCGGCTCAGGCCGTGGAGCATTACGAGATCACACGGTACGGAACGCTCGCCGCATGGGCCAAGGAGTTGGGGCGCGACGACTGCGCCAGCGTCCTTCTCGAAAACCTCAAGGAGGAGAAAGCGGCCGATGCCCATCTCAACAACATGGCCGAAACCCGCCTGAACCGTCGCGCCGCCTAGCGTCCTCCCGAAAACACGGCACCCGGCGCCACCGCGCCGGGTGTTCCCCGTAGACGAACGAAAATTTTTAATTCCACGAATGCCTTCCCGCCGAAAGACGAAATCGTGACTGGAAGGAACCGGAACTCGGCGCCAGGATCCAGGATTACGGTTTATATGGCTGAGAGCGCATCTACAGGAGGCCACCGTGTTTGAGCTGGTATTGACCGTCTGTTCGATCGTCGTCGGCGCATCCTGCCGCGAAGAGCATCCGATCCAGCTCCACGAGCATGTCGGCATGAGGGGATGCCTGATCGCCTCCCAGATTGAAGGCGCGAAGTGGGTCGAAGCCCACCCCAATCACTACATCGCGAAATACACCTGCCAGCCCGCACGAACGTTCACGCGCGCCTGAACCTCTTCGCATACCGAAGAACTACGTTCTTTTCGTCTCGAGAACTTCGCGGATCTTGGCCGACAGCTCCTCGAGCGAGAACGGCTTGGCGAGAAAATTCACGCCGGGATCGAGCACGCCGTTGTGCACCACCGCATTCCTCGTGAACCCCGTCATGAAGATCACCTTGAGATCGGGCCGTGTCTTCAGCGCTGCATCCGCAAGCTTGCGGCCGTTCATTTCCGGCATGACGATATCCGTCAGGAGGAGAGCGACCTCGACGTCGGTCTGGAGGTGCCCGAGCGCATCCTTCGCACTTCCCGCGACCAGCACCGTGTATCCCAGCTCTCGCAGGCTCGCCGACGTCAGCTCCAAAACCCGCACGTCGTCCTCGACCAGGAGAACGGTCTCCGTTCCTTTTATTTGCACGATGTCCTGCACCGCCGCTTCGTGACGCTCCGTCTCCACCGCATAATGGCGTGGCAGGTAGATCTTGACCGTCGATCCCTGCCCGAGCTCCGAATAGATCTTCACATGTCCGCCGGACTGCTTGACGAAGCCATACACCTGCGACAGGCCGAGCCCTGTCCCCTTGCTCGCATCTTTCGTCGTAAAGAACGGATCGAACACCTTTTCGAGAATATCGGGCGACATCCCCGTGCCGGTGTCCGTCACGGCGATCAGCACGTACTGTCCCGCGGGGATGCCGGGATGAAGACGAGCATAGCGGTCGTCGAGATGGCAGTTCGCCGTCTCCACCGTGAGACACCCACCCTCCGGCATCGCATCGCGCGCGTTGACACAGAGGTTCAGGATCGAGTTCTCGAGCTGAACCGGATCGACGTGCGTCAGCCACAATCCCCCGCCGAGGATCGTTTCCATCTGGACCGTCTCGCCGAGGGCGCGCGAAATCAGTTCCGAAATGCCCGCGACGAATTTGTTGGCGTCGATAGCCTTGGGCGCGAGCGGTTGCTGGCGCGAGAACGCGAGCAGCCGCTTCACCAGCATCGCGGCGCGGTTGGCACCGTCGAGCGCGCCGTCGAGAAACTTCTCGGCACCGTCTTGGCCGCGCTGAAGCCGCTTTTGCGCCAAGCCGATGCCGCTCATGATCACGGCCAGCATGTTGTTGAAGTCGTGCGCGATCCCACCGGCGAGCTGGCCGACGGCCTCGACCTTCTGCATCTGACGGATCTGCATTTCCGCCACGTCCCGATCCGCGATCGTTTCCTGCAGAATCCTGTTTGTCGCCGCGATTTCCGCCGCATCACGCCGCGCGCGGATGATCCAGGCGGAAAGCGCGAGCAACGTCACGAGAAATACCAGCACGACGGCGATCGCAAGATTGTTCACGGTCCGCAGCCGATCGGCCTCGCGCGAGGAGAGCAGCGCGTGCTCGACCTTCCGCAAGGCTTGGAAGCGATCACGCAACTCTTCCGTCACCTTCAGGCCGTAGCGCTGCAGGACACGCTCCTGTGCGGCCTCGAAACCCTGCTCGCGCCGTGCGGAAATCGTCTCTTCTGCATAGGCGAGGCGCCGTTCGATGATCGGCACCGCCTCCTTGAAGGATTCGAGTTGCCCTTCGTTGTCGGCAAGCAAAGCCTTGAGTTCGGCAATCTCGCCCGAAAGCTCCGTCTTTGCGCGCAGGAACGGCTGCAGGAAGTCGACCTCGCCCGTCAGAATGTAGCTCCGCTGGCCGATCTCGGCATCCTTCAGCAGCGCGTAAATAGCCGAGAGCTTCATCTCCACACGAAGGGAATGGCGCACCCATTCGGCCTGCTCCGCATACCGGGTGCCAAGCCAAAGCGTCAGCCCAAAGATGAGGATGAGCGCCGTACCCGCCACCTCCGGTACGCGGGGCCCGAGCAAGTTGGCCAATCTGTTCAGCATTGGTTGTCGAACCCACTCCCGTTGGCGAAGGGCATCATACACAAGCCTCGGCCGCTCGCCATATTGCCCCTGAAAAAGCTCGAATTTTCCACGCACGGCAGGCCTTGCACCCAAAACCCTCCGCCTGCGCCGAAAAAAACGTCCCGGGAACTATTCCTGGGGATTTGACGTTGATTTCCGCGACCCGCAAGAAAAAGAAACAAGGAGAGCTATCAATGCGGACGGCATCCCTGGCGCTCATTCTGAGTGCGGCCTGGGCACTACCGGCAGCAGCAGGCGCAGACCCGGCCCCTGGTGGCGACGCGAGCAAAGGCCAGATCGAGTTCAACAACCATTGCCGCACCTGTCACACCGTCAACGAAGGCGACAATCGTCTCGGCCCGAGCCTCTACAACATCTTTGGAGCTCCCGCAGGTCAGGTCGAAGGCTTCGATAACTACTCGGGCGGACTTTCGTCGAACATCACCTGGGACGAGGCCACGCTCGATAAGTTCATCGCCAACCCGCAGTCCATCGCATCCAACACGACCATGACGCCGTTCGCCGGCGTCGAGGATGCCGAGACGCGCAAAGAGATCATCCAGTATCTCAAGGAGCAGAAGGAAGGGTCCTGATCCGCTGCCCCACCTATCTCGGTCATGACCGCCTGCCGCTCAGCGCCCTGAGGAGGAACCCCCACCTCCTGCGGGGCGTTGATACAGGGGCCATAGCTGACAGAGAGGCCATGAACGCTCTGGACCCTGTCGGTCCGCAGCATGACATCGGTCTCGTCAAAACCTGGAGCATCTGATCCAATCGGCTCATTAGGGCTTCAGGCCTTGTGTGATGGGCCGACCGACATCACCTGTCACCGATCAACACCGTCACCGATGAGAGGCGTCATGGCGAGATGGGCTGCAGCGCTGAGGGGCGTGCTGCCGAGCCTGTCTGGAACCTCCAGGCCGGGCACGTCCAACGCACGGCCCGCCCCCGGCCCTGGCCGAACCAACGAAAGTGGCCGAGCCGCCGAAGGCGGAGATGGTCGCCCCCAGCATACGGAGCTGCAGGCTCCTGTCGTCTGGCTGCTCGGCAAAGTCCAAAGCGGCAAGACGTCGATCATTCGCGCCATCACGCAAGCGAGCGATGCGGACATCGGCGATGGCTTTCGCCCTTGCACGAGAACGGCCCGCCTCTACGCCTTCCCGGACGATACGCCCGTGCTACGTTTCCTCGATACGCGGGGCCTCGGCGAGGTGGCATACGATCCCGCCGACGACCTCGCGATCAGCGAAGCGGCAGCTCATCTCATCGTCGCCACCATGCGCGCAACCGACCCGGACCAGGGGGCGGTGCGCGACGCGCTCCATCGCGTCCGCACCCGCCATCCGGACTGGCCCATCGTCGTCGCGCAAACGACGCTTCACGATGCGTATCCGTTGGGCCAGGGCCACACGCAGCCCTATCCATTCGATCCCCATGCACCTCCGGAGGCGATCGATCGCATCCCCGTCGACCTGATGCGCGCCCTCGCCTATCAGCGGACGTTGCTCGATGGACTGCCCGGAAAGGGCCCGCTCATTTTCGTGCCCATCGACCTGACGAAACCCGAAGACGGACTCGTCCCGCACGACTACGGGCTCGACGCGCTGACAGAAGCGCTCGCCACCGTCGCCCCGTACGGAATGCTTGCTGCGCTCAAAGCGATGCCCGGATTTGCCGCCGATCCCAAAGCGCGCGCCGCGGATCCTATCGTCATGGGCCACGCCATGGCGGCGGCCGGCGGCGACCTGGTGCCGATCCCCGTGGCCGGGACCATCGCCGCCACCACGGTCCAGGCGCGCATGCTCACCCGTCTCGGCACGCTCTACGGCATCGAGTGGGATCGGCGCTCCTATGCGGAGTTGAGCGCCGCCCTCGGCGCGGGCACGCTCACCAAGGTTGCAGCGAGCATTGGCCTGCGTCAGCTCGCCAAGCTCATCCCCGTCTACGGACAAACCGCCGGCGCCGCGGCCTCGGCGGCGGCAAGTTTCGCGGTCACCTATGCCCTCGGCCGTGCCGCGATCCGCTATCTTCACGGGCGCCGCCTCGGCGTCACGGACAGACGGGATATTGCCGAGACCTATCGCCACGCTCTTCGCGAAGCCTTCCGCATCGCCAAGGAGCAACGACTGTCACGCAACGACGGCGGGGAGCGCCGATGAGCGACAAGATCAAACGCAAAGGCTCGGCGAGACGCACGGCGTCTCTGATCCTACTCGGCATCGGCCTTCTCATACCGGCGCTCTCGCTCATCCCGCTCGGCAGCATCTGGCTCTGGCAGAACGGCTACCTCCTCTACTGGACCGCCTTCGCGCTTGCCGCCGTCGCGTTTGTCTACTTCACCCAGCGCTGGCTCCTCCCGGCTGCGGAGCCCTCAGAGAGCGCAACGCCGGAAGCGCCCGCGCCGGCTCCCGCGGAGACTCCAAGCCTTCACTGGTCTCCGGCCGAGGAGCTGGCCTGGGCGGATGTGATGCGCCTCGCCAAGAAAACCGACCCTGCGGCCATCACCAGTCCCGAACTCCTCCTGAAGCTCGGACAGGATACGATCGAGGCCGTCGCCCATCGCATCCATCCCGATCGCAAAGACCCGCTCTGGCAGTTCACAATGCCGGAGGCACTCGCGATCATCGAGCGCGTGAGCCGCCGCCTCAGGACGCTCACGCTCGAACGCGTGCCCTTCGGGGATCGCCTCACGGTGGCGCAGGCCCTGGCCCTTTACCGCTGGCGCGGCGCGCTCGATGTCGCCGGGCAGGCCTACGACGTCTGGCGCGTCATCCGCATGATCAACCCCGCAACGGCGGTCGCCAACGAGGCGCGCGAACGCCTTTCAAAAGCCATGATGCAGTGGGGCCGCGATGCCATCGCCCGCCGTCTGACCGAAGCCTACATCACGGAAATCGGCCGCGCCGCCATCGACCTTTACGGCGGCCGCCTGCGCGTCACCTCGGGCGCGCTCACGAGGTACGTGTCGGACGAGACCGCCGCCGATGAAGCCGCGCTCAGTCAGGTTCGTGCGGAACCGCTCCGTATCCTCGTCGCCGGCCAGACGGGCGCCGGGAAATCGAGCCTCGTCAACGCGCTCGCCCGCGAGGCGCAAGCGGCCACCGATACTCTGCCCGCCACCGCCAAGTTCACGCCCTATCGGCTCGAGCGTGAAGGCTTCCCGGCGGCCATGATCATCGACAGTCCCGGCATCAGCGCCGATCCGCGCGCCATTGGAGCGCTGATCGAGAAGGCCGCAGACTGCGATCTCGTCGTGTGGGTCGCGGCCGCGAACCGCGCCGACCGTAAGGTCGACAGGACGGCGCTCGACGCATTGCGCCGCCACTTCGCCGCCCGCCTCAACCGCCGCCGGCCGCCGATCATCCTCGTCGCGACCCACATCGACCGTCTCCGTCCGTTCAACGAATGGAACCCGCCTTACGAGCCGGACGATCAGCGCGAAAAAGCCCGAAGCATCGCCGCCGCCGTCTCCGCCGCGGCAAACGATCTTGGCTTCGGCCCGGACGAGGCCGTAGCGGTGAGCTTGCTGGAGGCCGCGCCGTACAATGTGGAACGCCTCTGGCAGCACATCGCGGACGCGCTCCCCGAGGCGACGCGCGCCCAACTCTTGCGGGTTCTCCACGAGCTCAAGGACAAATGGAGCTGGGGCTCGCTCTGGTCTCAGGCGAGCGGAGCCGGACGCGCGCTCGCCGGCACCTTCAAGAAGGGAACGACGGGCAAACCAAGCCCATGAGCCCTCAAACATGAGCCCTGAAACATGAGGCAGAGGGCACCTCCAACAACGAACGATAAAAAGTGGGAGTGAGACGCCATGGCAATCCCGGAGGTGCCACCGGAGGCGATGCCGAGAAACGGAGAAACACCCGCGTCCGCAGCATCCACGTCCGACTCATGGGCACTCGCCGCCCATGTCTCCGTCACCGGGCTGTTCGCACTTGCCGTCCTGGCCGCGCTTTACCTGATGCGCGATGTCGCCGTGCCGGTGATCCTCGCCTGGGTCGTCGCCAACATCCTGCTCCCCGTCGTCGCGTGGATCGAGCGCCAAGGCCTGCCCCGTGTTCCGGCGGCGATCCTCGTGACGCTCGCCTTTGTCGCGGTCCTGCTCGCGATCGCGGCCTTGCTCTCGCTCCCGCTCACCTACTGGCTCGGCCGCGCCAACGAGCTGGGCGATCTCATCCGGCAAAGGCTCGCAGCCATGTCCGGTCCGCTCGATGTCCTGGAGGAGGTGCTCGCCGCCTTGAACCAGGCCACCGGCGGCCAGGGCGGCACCGGCCTCCGGGTCGAGGAAAGCACGAACATCGTGCACGGCATCGTGGCGGTTCTCACGCCCGCCGTCACCCAAGGCATCCTCTTCCTTGGCGCACTGATTTTTTACATGATCTACCAGAAGGAGATCAAAACGCGCTCGGTCCTCGTTTTTCCCAGCAGAGAAGCGCGGTTGACGGCGCTCAAGATCCTCTCCGACATCGAGCACAAGACGACCGTTTATTTCGGCACCTTCACCCTCATCAACACCGCGCTCGGCTGCGTCACCGCCCTGCTTGCCTATGCCGTCGGCCTCCCCAACCCCCTGCTGTGGGGCGTATTGGCGGCAGTCCTCAACTACGTCCCCTACATCGGGCCGGCCATCACCACCGGCGTGCTGTTCCTGATCGGCCTTTTCACCTTTCCGACCGTCGGCGAAGCGTTCATCGCGCCCATCGCCTACCTCGTCATCACCGCGCTCGAAGGGCAGTTCTTCACGCCCACGCTGCTCGGGCACCGCATGACCCTGAACCCCTTCGCCGTCTTCCTCGCCATTGGCTTCTGGGCGTGGATGTGGGGACCCATCGGCGCCTTCGTGGCGGTGCCGATCCTGATGACGACCATCGTCACATTCCGTCACCTGTTTCCGGACGAAGGCCCTGAGCTGCCCGATTGAAACCAAGTTCAGTCGTCCGCGTTTAGTGAGCCGGGGCCGGACGGCCCTTCGGGTACAGGAATAGGAGCTGCGTTTCCCATGACAAACACCTCATCGACCACCACGCGCGGCGGCGCCAAGACAGCGGACGATCTGGCGGAAAAAGCCACCGACTTCGCCGAGCGCACCGGCGAGGAAATCCAGCGCGTGGCGCGCAATGTCGCCGACCAGGGCCGCGAGGCATCCGAGCAGGTCCAGGAAGTCGCGCAGAACTTCAAGAGCGCCGTCGACAAATCGGTCAAGGATCAGCCGCTGACGACACTCGCCGTCGCCGCCG
>ERZ869909.1244-NODE-1244-length-21325-cov-32.616905_pt1 | contig 21325 bp, 19 predicted proteins | sample MGYA00520892_ERZ869909 | MGnify/ENA primary metagenome ERZ869909 (study PRJEB32215, sample SAMEA104723947) | bioreactor metagenome | biome: bioreactor; feature: anaerobic bioreactor; material: water | place: China | collected 2015-03-12 ... | reverse complement strand
TCGACGAGAATGTTCTCGTTCACGCCGTCATAGTCCCACTGGTCGAACGGGGTCATCTGGTAGGCCCAGACCACCTCACCCGTGTCCACCTTGCGGGCGAACGTGGTCATCGACCACTTGTTGTCCCACTCGCCGGTGTTGCACTCGTCGTGGGTCTTGGCGCCGCAGCGATACGACGGAGACCAGTGGCCGGGGTTGCCGGTCGACCAGTAGACGATCTTGAGCTCGGGGTCATAGCTGCCCCATGCCCAGTACGCGCCGCCACCGATCTGCCACTCGCCTTCCGTGTGATCGCCGATCGGGCCCGGATACGACGTGATGCCGATGTCCTTGCCGTAGCTGCCGAAGTGCGGGTTGGCCTTATTACTATCGGGCGTCAGGCAGACGTCCTTGTCCGAGCCGGTCGCGTGGCAGGTCCACACGGTATTTCCGGTCTCGATGTCGTAAGCCGTGAGACGGCCACGTGCTGCGAACTCGTCGCCGCCGAAGCCGGCGATCACGAGGTTCTCTGCAACGAGCGTGGGACCGGTCAAGGTTTCACCCTTTTCCGGATACGCGTGCTTGACGACCCACTTCTCAGCGCCGGTCGAGGCGTCGAGGGCGATCACGAAGCCGTCGAGCGTGTGATAGATCACCTTGCCGGCGGCATAGTTCACGCCGCGATGGATGGTGTCGCAGCATGCGCGCGGAACAGCCGATTCATCACGATCGGTCTTCTTGACGTAGTTCCAAACCTGCACGGGGTTGTCGGGATCGGAGAGATCCAGCGCCTGCAGGATGTTGCACTGAGCCATGTTGGGGCAGCCCGACGAGAAGTACATCATCGGCTTGCCGTTGTGCTCGACCACGACCGGCTGGCCTTCCTGGCCGCGAAGCGCGCCCATGGACTGCGACCAGATGTGGTTCAGCTTGCTTACGTTGTCCTTCGTGATGTCGGACAGCGTGGAGTGACGCGTGAGCTTGTTGTCGCGGCCGGGAGCCGGCCACAGGTTTTCGTTCTTGGCTCTTTCTTCGATCTCGGCATTCGCGAACGCGGGCGTGCCCACGCTGCTCATCCCGAGAAGAAGTGCGGCTACGCCGGCCGCCACAAAGGCTAACCTCTGTCTCATATGGTTTCCTCTCCTAGTTCCAGGCGGATCCCCGGTGCCCATCAGATGCGATGCGTTCACTTTGGAACCCACACTCACCTCGCTTTCGGCATGAGCGCGAAAACGAGATCCCGCGTTGCGCAAAACCGCATCGGCAGCCTTTTTGGCCGCGATCGTTTTGCACATTCAAACTTCCAAGTGTTGTTTGCTGACCTCCGCGAAGGGCAGGTGTCTTTTGGCTCGCCGAAAAAAAGCTGGACGCCGGGAAAACCCAAGGAGGAGAGCGGTTGTCTCGGCGCCCAGCCGTTCTGCAAGCAGTGGGACCTTAGGCAAGACCAATGACTTGCACTATGGGACTACCTCCCGATGTCGATTGCCAACTTTCCCGATCACACAGACGTGATCGCGTCCCGGATTGACGGGATTATTGCCTGGGATTTCAAAGGGGCGGGAGAATGAAGAGGCGTTTCGAAAAAGCGACGTGAAAATCAATTGCGCCGGTTCTCGATGGAGAAACGGATCAGGTCGGACGTGCGGGGAAGATCGAGCTTTTCCTTAATTCGCCCGCACGAATTCGCCACTGTCTTGTATGCAATGCCAATCGCATCCGCGATGCCTTGCAAGCTCTTCCCCTCGCCCAACATGCGCAGGATCTCGATCTCGCGGTTGGTGAGCTTGCGCAGAGGGTCCTCCGCGCGGACGGAGCTCATGACCAACTCGCCCGCAATCGTGCTGTCGAGATAGCGCTCGCCCTCGGCGACGCGCAGGACTCCGGTGGTCAGCTCGGAGGCGTCGGCGCTCTTGCAGACATACCCATAGGCCCCAGCCTTGAGCGCGCGGTTCGCGTAGATCGGCTCGGCATGCATCGAGAACATCAACACACGCACATTCGGGCTCTCGATGCGCAGGCGCCGGAGAAGCTCAAGGCCGCTCGCCCCTTCCAGATTGATGTCGAGCACGAGGACGTCCGGCGCCTCCTTGCGGGCGAGATTCAGCGCCTCGTGCGCGGTCGCAGCCTCGAGCACCACGGCATTCGGAATCGACGACAGCAAACGCCGCACCCCCTCACGAACGACGGCATGATCGTCGACGACGAGAATCTTCATGAAGCGACCTCCGAGCCGGCCGAGCTGTCGAATGCGGCGTAGCTTTCCCGGATCGGGATCCGGACATCGACCGCGACGCCCGCCCGATCCTTCCTGTTCACAATATCGACTGTGCCGCCCAGCGCCGTGACGCGCTCGCGCATGGCAATCAGTCCGAAACCGCTGGTGAGACTTCCCGGCTGAAGGCCGCCGCCGTCGTCGTGGACCGAGACGCAAACATCTTCGGATGCGTCGCGCGTCACCCGGACGTCGATCTCGGTGGGCTTGCCGTGCTTGAAGGCGTTCGCGATGGCCTCGCGCACAATGCCGTGAATGACGGTGTCGAGCTTCTGGCCGCAGCCTCGGTCCGTCACCTCGACGTTGAACGTGACATCGGGATTTCGGAGCTGCCAGGACGCGACGAGGGTTTCTATGGCGTTGGAGAGGCCAAGCTCCAGATGAACCGCGGGCCGCAAGCGGCCGAGGATCGACTTCACATGCTTCTTCATGTGCGCGACGGCATCGCGGATCGCATCGGCCCGCGCCGCGAGGGGGCTCTCGGGATCTTCCGCCATTTGCCGGATCGTGGACGCGTCGACATCGACGGAGAACAGGAAGGGGCTCACTTCGTCATGCAGGTCGCGGGCGAGATCCGCGCGCTCCTCGTCCTGCACGGTCGCGAGCTGATCGTTGAGGTGCCGGTTGCGCGTTTCCATCTGGCTGAGACGCGCGGCCATCTCGTTGAAGCCGGTACACAGGCGCGCAAGCTCGGTGGGGCCCGCTTCCTCGACCCGCACGCCGTAATCGCCTCCGCCGAGCCGCGTGAAGGCGGCGGAGAGCGCAGGCAGGGGCTCCAGCGCGCGCCCGATCGTGATGTAGATCAGCGTCGAAACGAGGCCGCAGAAGAACGTCAGGATCGCGAGACGCATCACGAAGTCGTCCCAGACCTCGCCGACCTCGCCGCGCTGCTCCGTCTCGAGTTCGATGGCACCGTAACGCGCGAGGCCTTCCGGCATATCGATGCGCACGATCCGGGGCTCGCGCGCGATCAGATTATAGAACCACTCGGGAAGCTCCTCGGCGGGTGCTGCGAAGCTCGAAATGCGCGCGCCGATGGGCTCGGGCTCGACGAGGGTGGCGCGCACGTGGCGGTTGCCGTCGAAGACGCGCACGAGGCGCACGAGCTGGAGCCGCGGATTTTCATCGTGGGCAAACTCCTGCACGAGCTTGCGCACGCTGCGCTCGGCAATCGCCAGCGCCGCATCGACCTCGGTCTCGACCTTCGTCGCCGCGTGCCAGTAGGTCAGCACACCGCTCAGCACCAGCGTGAGGATCAAGACGATCGAGATGTTGCGGATGAGCGCGGTGGACAGCGATTCCGATTGGCGCGGCCCGAAGGGATTGCGGAAACCTTTGAGTTCAACTTTCGTCACGTCGAACTCCGCTCGTCAGGGTGCAAGATTGCGCGCGACGCGGAAGCCGACGCTGATGTTGCGAAAGTCCGGCTTCTGGCGCAAGCGCATTGCCGAGCGCATGGACCTCGCCGGAAAGAACGCCGATCCGCCGCGCATCGTGTAAAGACCGCGAACGGCGGGGCGATTGCCGACCGCCGCGCAGTCGTCGGTGACGCGCGCGGTGCCGTCCCGCGGGCCGGACGCATAGTCGTCGCAGAAAACGTCGGCCACCCATTCCCACACGTTCCCGTGAACGTTGTAGAGACCCCAGGGATTGGGATCGAACGATTGAGCCGGCGCAAGGCCCTTCATGTCCCATTCGGTGCCGCAACCCTCGCACGCCGCGCGCGGACGCTCGGCGCTCGGCGGCTCGTCGCCCCACCAGAACGCAGTCGTCGTTCCCGCACGCGCAGCGCGTTCCCATTCGGCCTCGGAGGGCAGGCGATAGACGTGGCCCGTCCGCCCCGCCAGCCATTGGGCGAACTGGGTCGCATTCTTATGGCTCACACCCACGATGGGCTGCTCCGGCTTGGTCAAGTGCTCGCCAAGGGTCGCATAGTAGCGGCTGGTGCCCGTCTCGACGTTGTACTGGCCGCCCTCTTCCAGCCACTCGGGCTGGTCGCAGCCGCCAGCTGCAACGCAGGCCTTGTATTCCGCGACCGTGACCGGGCGCGTCCCGATCGCAAAGGCCGGGACGCTCACGTCCGTCTGCTTTTCAGAGGCCAGACGGCCCCCTTCGCTTTCGGGCGAGCCGATCCTGAAGCCCGCGAGCGACGCCGGCACGACAACCATCGGGGGGCAGCCGTCCGCCCCCCCGCAGTCGTGAAACGGCTTTGCTCCACCCGCAACGCGCAGCGCGTTTCGAGCTTCGGTGGTCTTGCCGACCGGAACCTCCACCACAGCGAGGCCCAGGGCCTCGGCGCGAGCAGCGACTAGGTCGCGCGCCTCGGGATGGGTTTCCAGGATCTTTTCCAGCGCCGACCCGTCCGTGGCGGCCGCGAGGGCCGCCGCAGGGCCGGCCGCGCCCACAGCGGCAGGCGCAGCGACGATCGCCGCGGCCAGCAGCGCCGTCAGAACCCGGACCGGCGGGGAAAGATCGCGCACGAATTTCATGAAAACTTCCAATGTAACAAGGTAACAACTCCTATGTTATAAAATGTCATAGTGCGCAAGTGCTTGCCGCCATATTCCTTGCGACCGGTCAACGGATGGCGGCGGTCGAGCGCCAATGGAGGAGATCAGCCATGACCCACACCCCGACGATGCGCCCCGCGCGATCCGGCCCAATCGTCCGCCTCATCGGGGGCGTGATGCTGCTTCTCGCCGGGCTGATGGCGCCCCACAGTGCCAAGGCCGACGACAAGGAAGCCCTCTGGGCCGAGCTCAAGCGCGAGATCTTCGGCGACCGGGAGGTCGTTCCGTCCACGGGCGCCGTTACGCTCTACGCCCCCGAAAACGCGCAAGACGCGGCGCTGCTTCCCGTGAGCATCCGGATCGCGGCCGGCACGGTGCCTCACGCGGTGGGGCTCACTCTCATCGTCGACACCAATCCCGCGCCCGTCGCCGCGACGTTTACCTTCGGCGACGGTTTTCGCCAGGGCAGCGATATCGGGGAGCGCAGCTTCGAAACCCGCATCCGGCTCGACTCGCTCTCCAACGTGCGCGCCGTGCTCGAAACCGCCGACGGCAAACTGCACATGTCGGCCCGGTACGTGATCGGGGCGGGCGGATGCTCGGCCGCGCCGTCGAAAGATTCCGAAGCCGCGCTGGCCGATCTCGGCCGCATCGACATCCGCACGACGGCCGCGGATGCGCGTGGGCCGGCATGGCGCGAAACGCGCGTGATGATCCGGCACCCGAATTTCACCGGCCTGCAGATGGACCCGATCTCACGCGGCTACGTCCCGGCCCGCTTCGTCCAGAATCTCGAGGTCTCGACGGGCGGCAAGCTGCTGTTCCGCATGGAGGGCGGCATCTCGATCTCCGAGAACCCGCATTTCCGTTTCAGCTACGGCGCTTCCGGCGACGAGCCGGTGGAGGTCAAGGCAACCGACACGACGGGCGCGCAGTTCACCGAGCGCTCGCCGTCACGCGATTCCTGACGCGGACCTCTCTTGCTCCACCTCACGGCTGACGGGCGAGGCGCATCAGCTCTTTCGCCAGGCTTTGCATTTCGTCCGGCGCCACGTCCGTGTTGAGGAGCAACGTGACCGACGTCCATTTCCGGTCGCCACGCGTCTCGGCCGCGATCATGTTGATCGAGGTATAGCCAGGGACCATCCCTGCGTGGGTGAACACCTCATGATCGCGCCGATGCTCCACGAACCAGCCCATCCCGTAATAGATCTCGGGCGAGACGCGCCCTGCCCCGGTGATCATCAGCGCGGAGAACTCCGGCGGCAGCACGCGACCTTCCATGAAGGCGGTATTCCAGGCGAAGAGATCGGCGGCGGAACTCGTCATGTCCGCGCTGCCCTTGAGCCAGTTCGGCTGATCGAAGACAGGGAGACGCCGGCCGATGGGCAGCGCAACCTGCGAGCCCGGAGCGTAGTCGCCGATGAAGCCGGTCTCGACGAGGCCGGCACGCGGAAAGATGTTCCGCCTCAGGTAATCATGAAACGCACTTGGCCGAGCCTCGCCGGGCATCACCGCTTCCTCGATCACTTCGGCCAGGAGGAAGTAGCTCGTGTTCGAATACTCGAAGGTGTTCGGCCAGCCCCAGGGGCGCATCTTCTTCACCTCCGACAAAAGCTCCGGAGCGCCGATGCGGCCCCACGGATTCGTATCGGGCGGCGGGCGCCGCGTGAAGTTCGGCAGGTTCGACGTCATGGTGAGCAGGTTGCGGAGCGTCACGTTCCGCCTGCGCGGGCCGGTGTCGTGGGACGTCCAATGCTCGACACCGTCGAAGATCTCGGCGAGCGCGAGGTCGAGGCCCAGAGGCGTGCCATTGCGCAGGTGCGCATGGCGCGCGACGAGATCCAGCACAGCGGCGGCCGTGAACTGCTTGGCGATGGAGCCCACGTGATAGACCGTATGCGCGCTTGCAGGTAAACCGGGCGCGGCCTCGCCATATCCGTTGGCATGCAGGAGCGTGCCCCGGCTGCCGATTGCAAGCGACAGGGCGGCTCGCGGCAGATCGGGATGCGAGGCGTCGAGGTACGTGAGAAACCGCTCGACGACGTGATCGATCTCAGCCGCCTTCTTCGCGTCCCATGACGCCGCAGCGGCGGAGGAGGCAACCCACAGCAGCGCCATGGCTCCCGCGGCTGCCATCGACCAAGCCCGTGCGCGGACCGACCGGACGCTTGCCGCCAAGACGCGCCGTTTCGCGGCGGGCAGCCCGATGCGCCCCCACAGGAGGGGGCTCTGAAAGTGCTCGTTTGGAGCCATGGCCGTCGTCGATCTTCGGTGGCGCCATCGGACGAGTCAAGGCAACGGCGGAGAAGACGCGCGTGAGAGCGCCTCCCCCAACAAACAAAATCCCCGGTGCGCGAACACCGGGGACCTTTGAACTCGCATCCTGTCGACGACGAGGATGTGTTAGTCGGTCGCATCGTCCGTCGGGATGCGGGCAGCAGGATCGGATCCAGCGGCCGGGTCAGACGGATTGGCAGCGCCCGGGCCCGGCTGGACGTTCTCTTCCGTATTCGGGTCGGCGGGAATGCCGGCCGGCGAATCGAAGCCTGTCTCACCGGCACCCATGCCCTCGGCCGCAGACGGCTCGGAGCCTGGCGGCGAGGTCGGAACGCGTGCGGCCGGATCAGAGCCCGCAGCCGGATCCGACGGGTTGGCAGCGCCCGGGCCCGGCTGGACGTTCTGTTCGGTGTTCGGATCGGCCGGAATGCCTGCAGGACTTTCGACCTGGGCAAATGCCGTCGACGTGCCGAGGGCCAATGTCAGGGCCGCGAGAAGAGATGTGACTTTGGTCATGAAGCATCCGTCCTTTGTTGGTTTTTGACGTAGGTGCCTCCCCAGCTCAAAAACGCGCGCGCAGCGATGGGGTTCCCCGGCGCTCGATGTGCCGGCGAGATCCATCGACGCGCCCTTGGCCGCGCGTCAGATGCCGCGCTGCACGGACACGCTCGTCGATACGTTATGCGAACGGGATTATTCGGCGCCGGTCTCGGCAGCGGTTGCGATCTCGGACACGCCGCCGCCAGAGGCGATCTGGGGCAGGCGGTGGGTGCCGAGGAAACCGTCGGCAAGCGTGCCCCACACATTCCAGCCGGCACGATCGTTGGCGATGTCGTGGCCTTCCTCGCCATAGGGCGGCAGGATGTGAAGCTCGGCTTCCGCACCGTTTCCGCGCCAGGCGTCGGCCATGGCGGATGCAAGCTTCGGTCCGAAGTAGGAATCGTTCTCCGCATAGAGCCACAAGGTCGGGATCCGCGCCGTGCTGCCATAGGCGGCCGCAGCCTCGATCAAGCGGCTTTCGGCGCAGACCGCATTGCGCGCCCCGCCTGCATGGCCGCCCCGGCCGCCTGCGATGTTGATCACGCCAGCGACGTTCTCGGGATTGCGCGCGGCGAGGGCCAGCGCGGCCCATCCGCCCGTCGAAATGCCGACGACAATGGTCTCGCGGGGGGCGACGAACGCCTCGCGGGACAGGAAATCGACCGCCGCCTCGATGTCGTCGGCAGCGATCGCGCCGGACCTCGCATGATCCGGATCGGCGCAATTGCCGACCGCTTCGACGAGCGGGCCGCCCGTGGCGCCGTGCCCCCGGCGCTGCGGCAGCGCGACCACGTAGCCGCGGTCGACGAACCATTTGGACAGCCAATAATAGACCGGCATGGCGACGGAAAGCCGCGTGGCCGCAGACGTTCCGTGGTTGATGACGACCAACGGGCGCGGCGCGGGCTCGGCACCCGGCGGGTCGTCAGGACGGAAAACGGTCGCACGAAGGGCGTGGCCCGGCTCGCCGCTCGGCAAGACCCAGAGCTGCTCGCGCATCCGTGGGCCTTCGGGGCCGAAAGGCCCATAGGCTGCGAGATCCCTCGCCTGGGCCGGCGCGAACATCGCCACTGTCGCCAGTGCCACAAACAGGCACGCGCGTGCGCTTTCGACCATGCTCCTCTGCCCCCGCGTCCTCGATATGAGAGAAGCCGCGAAGTACCAGCAGCATGTTGGCAAAGTTGAGGCGTGGGGAAATAGCGGCCGCTACTGCGGCCCGGGCCGGCTCCAAGCGCCGGCCAACCGGGTCAAGCTCGATCCGGAGACGTGTCCTCGGGCCCGTTGTTGCACTGAGAACGCCGGGCAAGTTCCTGCTCTGCGTGGTGAAGACGCTCGAGCCACTGGGCGATCGGCTTCGGCAGCGCCGACTCCTCGAGCTCGTAGACACGCTTCATGCGCGTCCCGAATACTCTCGCCAATTCGTATCCATATTCTCGTTCCATCGCTCTGACGCCTTCTCTGGCTGAACTCCTTTCGCTTCACGCTAGTAACAAAGCTCTTCAAATCCGCTTGCAGTTCCAATCGTTACAGAAATGCTAAGTTACGCTCACGCTCCTCGCACCGGCTGCAACAAGATCGTCCTGTTTTATTAGGATCGACCACAACTGTGGCACTCAAGTCTTACGATTTGCTGGTGTCCGCTCGTATTTCTAAACAGTGGGCGGCCCCCTCGGTTCCCCCGAGATCTCTTCGGTCGCACCGCACGTATCTGGCTGCGTCGTGTCGGAGCGCCCCGCTCCCTCCTTCCGCACCCCCGCCAAGGATGAAGGACCGGAGGGCATGGGCCCTACCGGTCCTGTCGCTGCACATCTTATGATTTTTCTCGCAGCGGGATGTCTGCGCGATCGGCGCGCAAGCATCCGAGAGATGACGCGCGACGTTACTTCGCGTTGTCGTCCGCAGCGCCTTCCGGGCGATGCTCCGCAGGGCCCGTGCGCGTATCGGGGAAGCCCTGGACGCCGCTCGCATCCTGGCTCGGCTGGGTCGTGGCAGGGCCGCCTGCGCCGTCAGTCCCTGCCGCACCCTCGCTGGCGCCTTCCTCTGCACCATCAGGGGCGCGCGTGGCCGGGCCCGTGCGGGTGTCCGGATGGCCCTGAACGCCCGGCCCAGACGTGGGATGCTCCTTATCGCCGAGCGCCGGCTGACCCGCAGGCGCCTGCGCGTCGTCCGCCATGGCGGCGATAGATGCAGCGGTTGCCATCGAAGCGGCGAGGGCAAGGGATACAACATGCTTTTTCATTGTCATTTTTGTTGTTCTCCTGGGTGATTTTTAGGGACATGCATTCCCTGCCCGCTCAACCCGCCAAAGCGGGAATGAGTTCCCGCCTCGATATGCCAATCCACCTCGCGCGCACTTCGTGATCACGCCGAATTTATGTCCGTCAATTCGCGCCCGACATGGCGTGGCCATGAAACCAAAAATGACACGGGGATTTTAATTATCGGCCCCGCAATTCAGCCCGGCCCAACAAGATTTTGGAGGCGTTCATGGCTCGCGCTACAGCACATCCCGATCACCGGCTCATCTCGAGCGAAGACGTGCACGGCACCGACGTCATCGGTGCGGAGGAAGAGGTGATCGGCGAGATCGACCATCTTCTGATCGAAAAAACCACCGGACGCGTCGCTTATGCCGTCATGAGTTTCGGCGGCATTCTCGGCCTTGCCCACAGCCACTATCCGATCCCGTGGTCGGCTCTCAAATACGACCCGCAAGTCGCGGGATATCGTACCGGAATTACCGAAGCCCAGCTTCGAAACGCGCCGGAATTCAGCGACGATTCCTGGGCGGATCGGGAATGGGAAACGCGGACGCACGAGCATTACGGCGCGCCGACGTATTGGGCACGGTAACCGAGGCGATCCGCCACCGGGCATTCGAGGCGAGCCGGGCTCGCGCACAGGTGTCTTACAGCCCCTCGTGCGCACCCGGTGGCGCCGCCGCAATATGCCGGTCTCAGCCTTAAAATACGTCATGGCTTCAGCGTCACCGAGCACGCGATGCCATAATGGAGAGGCATCCGCGACCCGGCATGATGCAGATTCATCATGCCAGGTCCATTTGGCCGTTACTTCAGCCGCACGCTCAGCGCGGCCACCGCCGCAACCAACTCCGCTTGCCGGTTCACGCCCATCTTGCCCATCGCCGCCGCCAACTGGTTGCGGACCGTCACTTTCGAAACCTCCAGGATCTCGGCCACCTCGGTCACGTCGAACCCGGACGCGATCAGGCTCGCGACATCGGATTCGGCGGGGGTCAGCCGGTAGAGGCTTCGCATCACGTCCTTGGGGATGGCCTCGGCCTTTTCCCCCGTCCGAACGACGACGAGCGCCATCGCGCCGGCCACGCCGCCGGCGAACGACGCGAGCGGACGCAGCGGCAACACCGTGACGACGGTGCCCGCAGGATCGCCCGCGGCGCGGAACGCGCGCGGACCGCCCCGCGCCGCGGCGTCGAGCGCCGTTTCGAGGAGACGCGCATAGGCGCCCTCATCGTCGGGGTTCGAAAAGCAGAGCCGCCCTTCGCCCTTCGAGATCTTGAACAGGGAGCCGGCCCTCGCCAGAGCCTCTCCGGCGGTGTTCATCATCGCGGCCTTGCCCGCCGCAGATACGAGGATCGCGGCCCCGTCCACGCGCCCGATCATCGCTTCGAGCGTCGCCTCCGCAGCGCTCGCCGCGCCGAGCCGCTCGTTCACTTCGAATGCGCGCGCAAGGTGCGGACCCAAACGCCCGACGAGCGCTGCGGCCGGTTTCTCAAGATGAGCGAGGCGATAGGGAAGATCGAAGCTGAGGCGCAGAAGGCGACGCGAATCGCGGGCAATGACGAGCCCCGTCCCGCATTTGAGGTCGCCTGCGGGCTTCAGCCACTCATGATAGAAAATGTGCCGGTCGAGCCAGCCTTCCGGCACGAGGCCGCTCACCGTGTGCACCTGCCCGACCGGAATTTTCCGAAAAAGATCGTTGTAGGGATTGAGCCGGTGATAGTGGGCGAAATAGCTCTCGATCTGTTCGGGCGGGATGCCGGCGGCCGACCCACTCAAGCGCGTTCCCTCGATCGACAGATGAATGCTGAACGCACTTCCCGGAACCGCATCGTGGACGCGATCGACGAACGTCTTCCACTGATCCGGATCGCAACCGGCAGCATAGATGTGCTCGACGAGATCGAGGACCATGCGGTCCGACACCAGGTGAGTCACGTCGCTCCCCATAAAAAGGATCTGACGACGGATGATGATCACCTTCGCCGAGATTGGGCAAGCCGGATCTCGGCTGGCGGCCCGTTCTCGGGCGAAATGGCTAACGCCGGAGCTGCGGTTTTTTACTGCGAGGCCTGATCGGCCGCTTCGGGCATGGAGCGGACGTACGCCGCAATCTGCCAGATCTGCTCCTCCGGCAGGAAGCCGCGATAGGATGGCATGCCGTTCGGCCGTCCTTCACGGATGGTGGCTGCGATGTTCTCGATCTCACCGCCGTAGATCCAGTCGTCGTCGATGAGCGCCGGTCCCATGCCGCCACCGCCATGGGAATGGCATCCAACGCAGTTCATTGCGAGATAGAGCTGACGGCCGGCGGCGATCTGCTCCGGATCGTCCATGACGGCGCGCATCGCGTCGCTCTGCTCACGGACAGGTCCGCGACCGCCCGGCGCGAATGGAACCTGCGCGATGGCCGGCACGCGCTCCGCATCGGCGGGCTCAGGCGCCGTGCTCGCGTCCGTCGTGGAAGGCTGCTCACCGCATGCGGCGAGACTTCCAGCGAGAAGCATGACGGCTGCGAAAGCCCGCGTGATCGCGGGAAATTTCATCGGAGCATCCCATTCGATATCGACACGTCAAATCTCTGAACGAACGCCCCCTTCTTCCCATTCGTTCCACTCGGCCAGGGAGTTTTGCCTACGCGCCTCGCGCGCCGGGCAAAGGTACGAAAACGAAAGTCCGCGAGAGGTCTCGCGGCCTTTCGGAGGCACAAAGCGCCTTCAAGCTTTCGTTCAATCCGTGGCGGGCGGCTCGCTGCGCGCGTCGGCACAGTATTCGCCGTTCCAATATTTGAAGGTGCCGCACGACGTCGGCGGCTCGGCGTACTCCCAGCCGTAAACGCGGGGTCCCAGCACGCGCGGCTCCTCGTCCACCGGCTCAGCGCGCTCGATGATCGTCTCATCGACGTAGGCCGGCTCCTCAAGAACCGGATCGTCGTAGAGATCCGCTTCGTCTTCAATATAGACCTCCTGCGCGGCGGCACTGCCGGCGGCGAGCACAGAGGCAGCGAGAACCAGGAACGCTTTGCGCATATTACGCACTCCTTGCTTCTTATGGTCTTCTACGAGGCGCTTCGACCGCCCGCTCCGGCGGCATCGGTGGCGTGCGACGTGTGGGCCGTCCCTGCGATGGCAACCCTCGGGCTCGCCCCGCGGTTCCTTCGGCCAAGATCGACGCGCTTTACGGTGCCAGCTCCGCACGGCTCTTTCGCGCCGGCTGGGGCAGGCCGTAGCTGTCGAGAAGCGAGCGGATCTCGGGCGCGAGCTTGACGAGCGCCGCATCCAGTTCCTTCGCCAAGTCCTCGTCGTCTCGGCGCACGCCCATGCCGATCTCGAACGTCATCGGCACGACCGTCTTTTCGTTCGCATCGACGGGATGGACATCGAGCGGCACCGCCTCGCGCGTCGCGAAATAGCCGGCGGGCGGGCCCCAGACGACAGCGACATCCACCGTGCCGTCCGCGACGGCCATCATGATCTGCTCGTGCGGCGCGCCTTTGTCGGGAACGCGCCCCCACGCCATGTAGCCTTTGAGTTCGGACGTGTAGCCGCGCGCCGCCAACTCCTCGACCGGCGGAGAATTGACGCCGTCGTCGCCGATCAACTGGACGCCGATCGCCATGCCCTTGCTGAGATCCGCGAACGAGCGGATCGGCGCGCGGCCGCGGCGCGTCACGAAGACGTAGCTCGACGTGTAATAGGGACGCGTGGTCCGCGCGCGGTCGATGCCGGCTGGAATACCCGGGATCACGTCGCAGGCCTTGGCACGCAGGGTCTTCCGCACGAAGCCGCGCCACTGAGGCGCCCATACGAACGTCACCTCGGCGCCTATCTCGCGCGCGACCAACGCCATCACCTTGTTCTCGAAACCCTCACCGGACTGATGCGAAAACGGCATGTTGTCGGGATCCGCGCAGACGCGAAGCTCGCGCGCATCCGCCGCGCTTGCTGCCGCGAGCGGCACCGCGGCAAGGATCAGAAGCCAGCTACGGCAAGCCAAAGACATAAAGCGCACCTCCTGCGGTCGTGTAGTCCGGGAGATCTTTCATGGCGTTGACGAAGCCGAGCGCGGCGGTGCCGTCGCGGGCGTCGATGTTGCCCGAGACGATCGCGCCCGCCCATCCGCCGACGCCCGACAGAACGGACACGTACTGCTTGCCGTCCGGGCCCTGCCACGTGGTGGGCTGCCCGATGATCCCGGAGCCGGTTCTGAAGCGCCAGAGCTCTTCGCCCGTGGTCGCGTCGATGGCGCGGAACCAGCCCTCCATCGTGCCGTAGAAGACGAGATTGCCGGCGGTCGCGAGTGCGCCGCTCCACACCGGGAAACGCTCGTTGATGGTCCAGACTTCGGCGCCGGCCACCATGTCCCAAGCGCTGAACTCGCCGCGATGTCCGCCGGGACCCGGCTTCATCCACACGTCGGCGCCGACGTAAGGCGTGCCCGCGATGTAGCCGACCTCCTGCTCCACGAGATCCATGCAGAGGTTGTTGTGCGGGATATAGAACAGGCCCGTGTCGTGCGAAAACGCGGCGGGCTGCCAATCCTTCGCGCCGGGCGGCGCGGGGCAGATGTCCGTGACCTTCTTGCCGGTCTCCGGCCGCTTGTCGGTGTTGTAGATCAGGGCTCCGGTCTTGAGATCGACGCCGTGCGAGCTGTTGACGGCGTGGAACGGCTCGGCGGAGAGAACCTCGCCCGTCTCGCGGTCGATCACATAGAAATGTCCGTTGCGGTCGGGATGGGCGAGAACCTTTCGCTCTTTGCCGTTCCACTCGATGTCGACGAGGATGTTCTCGTTCACGCCGTCGTAGTCGGACACGTCGTGCGGGCTCATCTGGTAGAACCAGCGTGCCTGGCCGGTGTCGACGTCGCGGGCGAAAATTCCGGCCGTATACTTGTTCGCGCCCGGACGTACGCTCGAATTCCAGGGGCCGGGGTTGGACGTGCCGTAGTAGACGAGATTGAGATCGGGATCGTGGGAGATCCAGCCCCACACCGTGCCGCCGCCGGTCTTCCACATATCGGTGGGCCATGTGGTGACGCCGAGGTTCTCGCCCTTTTCCTGATCGTAGAACGGCTCGTATTCGGCGCCGATCAGCACCTCCTCGTCCGGGCCGGTGCTGTAGGCTTTCCACGCGGTCTCGCCGGTCGCCACGTGAAGAGCTTGCGCCCATCCGCGCACGCCCATCTCGCCGCCGGAATTACCGACAATCACCTTGTCCTTGGCGACGAGGGGCGCCATCGTCATGGTCTCGCCCTGCTTGATGTCGGCAAGCTGACGGCGCCAGATCTCCTCGCCCGTTTCCGCGTTCAACGCATACGTCTGTCCGTCCAGCGTGTTGAAGAAGATCCGCCCGTTATCGAACACGACGCCGCGATTGACGATGTCGCAGCAGGCCATGCCCTGAGATGCCGCAACGACCTTCGGCTCGAACTTCCACTTCATCGGGAAGCCGGGCTGGCCGAGATCGAGTGCGTAAACGACGTTCGGATAGGGGGTCACGAAGTAGAGCGTGCTGCCGACCACGACGGGGGCGGCTTCGTGCCCTGCGCTCAACCCGGTCGAGAAGGTCGAAACCGCGCGCATATTTGCGACGTTGCCGGCGTTGATCTCGGTCAGGGCGCTGTAGCGCGTATGGGCTTGGTTCTTGCCCGGTGTGATCCACTCCGGCCCCGAATCCGCGAAAGCGGGCGCGCGCGGCTTCACGGTCGTCGCGGTGGCGTCCGCAGCGGGACCCCGAAGGGGTTTTACGGAGAGCGGCTGAACCGACGCTTTTTCCGAGGGCCCCGCGGACGGCGACGGGGCGTCCTGAGCCGCAACAGGATATGCGAAGAGTGCCGCAGATCCCGCCACAATCGAAACGATGCATGGAATGCGGAGCATGTCCGAAACCTCCGCTCATCGAAGTGCTGCCTCGCGTTCCAATGCCTCGCAGCCGCGAGCGTTCCTCTTAAGCAGGAACATTTTTCTCCGCCGCGACGTTGCCCTCACGAAAACGCGCACCAATAAGAACGCGAGCGGTGTCCATGATCCACCCGAGTGCTGCACCATCGCGGCGGCCCCACGCAGCGCTCTGGGGAGCCCTCGAGATTGCGGCTGTCTCGGCTGTCACCGTCGCGATTGGCCTCTGGGGGGCGCGTGCGCTCGGCCACGCGCTCGGCCTCGGCCCGCTCTCCCAGCACATGGTCGACCATATCGCGCTGCTCGTCGTCGCGGCACCGATCGCGGCGTGGCTGCTGCGAACCAAACTGCCGGCCACGACGCGGCGCGGCTTCGTCCTCATCGTCGCGCTCCATATCGGGCTGATATGGGCGTGGCACCTGCCGCCCGTGCTCGACGCGGCGCAAACCGGACATGCTCTTCATATCGCGATGTGCGTCTCGCTGTTTGCGGTCGGCGTTTTCTTCTGGCACGCGATCATCGGCCTGGGCCCGGATCGCTGGCAGGCCATTGTCGCACTTCTCCTGACCGGCAAGCTCTTTTGTCTCTTCGCGGCGCTCCTCGTCTTCTCGCCGCGCCTCCTCTATGCGGGCCTCGCTCATTCGCATCACGCCCATCACGGCGCGGTAACGGGGATTGCCGATCAACAGATGGCGGGCCTGATCATGCTCGCGATCTGTCCCCTCGCCTACGTCGCGACCGGAATCGCGATTGCCGCGCGGTGGATCCTCGACATCGAACGCGCGAGCCCTGAGCCGCCGCTCAGTGCGGGACGCGCCGCCGCGCCCAAAAGCAGCCTTCTCGTGCTGCCGCTCATCCTGCTGCTCGGGGGGTGCAGCGAACTGCAATCGGTGATGGCGCCTGCCAGTCCCGAAGCGGAGCGCATCCTTCAACTTACATGGATCCTGTTCGCGGGCGGGACGGCGATCTTTCTGCTCGTGATCGTCGCGCTCGCTCTCGCCATGACCGGGGGCAGCGGCGTCCGTCGACACATCGCGGGAATTCGTATCGTCACGGCGGGCGGTATCGCGCTCCCCGTCGTGGTGCTCACGGCGCTGCTCGCTTACGGCGTCTGGCTTGCCCGCGCGGACGCCGCGGCGGGCGGCGACGTTCAGGACATCACCGTCCAGGGCGAGCAATGGTGGTGGCGTGTCACCTATCACGACGCGCAAGCAACGCGTCTCGCGAGCGCTAACGAGATCCGCCTCGAAGCGGGGCGTCCCGTGCGTCTCAACCTGACGTCGCGGGATGTGATCCACAGCTTCTGGGTTCCGGCACTGGCGGGCAAGGTCGACGCCATCCCGGGACGAACCAACGAGATGCTCTTCACGCCCCAAACGCCGGGCACATATCGCGGCCAGTGCGCCGAATACTGCGGCGGACCCCATGCCCTGATGGCGCTCCGCGTCATCGTGATGTCCTCGGAAGACTACGCGCAGTGGATCGAGGGCGAGCGCCAGCCCGCCGAGGCGCCGGCCGACGACAAAGCCAAGCTGGGCCAGCAGATTTTTCTCGCCTCGTGCATCGCCTGTCACGCCGTCCGCGGCACGGAAGCGCGCGGCCAGCTCGGCCCGGACCTGACGCACGTCGGCAACCGCGCGACGCTCGGCGGCGAGGTGCTCCCCATGTCGACGGAGAACATCGCGCGGTGGATCACGGATAACCAGAGCCTCAAGCCCAACAACCTCATGCCCGAATTCCGCACTTACTCGGCGGAAGATCTGGATGCGCTCGCGTCCTACATCGCAGGCCTCAGATAGGAAGCGAGACATGACCGACCAGCCTGCAGCGTCCGCGCCCGCCGCCGAGGGGCCCTATCCGAATTCGCTTCCCCGGCCGCCGGGCGAGCTCGAAGAATTGAAGCGGGTGTGGCGGACGCCACGCGGTCTGGCTTCCCTCACCGACATCAACAACACGCGCGTCGGCGTCTGGTACGTCGGCACGGCGTTCGTGTTCTTCCTGCTCGGCGGCATCCTGGCGCTGCTGATGCGCCTGCAGCTCGCCGTGCCCTCGAACACGCTCCTCTCGCAGGAAGCCTACAACCAGATCTTCACCATGCACGGCTCGGTGATGATGTTCCTGTTCGCCGTGCCGGTGGTGGAGGCGCTCGGCGTGCTCATGCTGCCGCAGATGCTCGGCGCGCGCGATCTGCCCTTTCCGCGTCTCACCGCCTTCGCGTTCTGGGCCTACGCGATCGGCGGCACGATGTTCTTCTGCTCGCTGTTTCTGGATCTCGCGCCGAGCGGCGGGTGGTTCATGTATCCGCCGCTCACGAGCAGCGAGTTCTCGCCCGGACACGGCGCGGACTTATGGCTGCTCGGCATAGGCTTCATCGAGATCTCGGCCATCGCGGGCGCCATCGAGATCATCATCGGCATCCTCAGAACGCGTGCGCCGGGCATGACGCTTTCCCGCATGCCGATCTTCGCCTGGGCCATGCTCGTGTTCGCCGGCATGGTGATCTTCGCGTTTCCGGCGCTGATCCTCGCCACCATCATGCTCGAAGTCGAGCGAGCGTTCGGCTGGCCATTCTTCATCGCCGCCAAGGGTGGCGACCCGCTGCTCTGGCAGCATCTCTTCTGGTTCTTCGGCCACCCCGAGGTGTACATCATCTTCCTGCCGGCTGCCGGCGCCATCTCGATGATCCTGCCGACCATGGTCGGCGCGCCGCTCGTCGGCTACACGCTGATCGTGATCGCGCTCGTCGCCACGGGCTTCTTCAGCTTCGGTCTGTGGGTGCACCACATGTTCACCACGGGGCTGCCGACGCTGTCGCAGACCTTCTTCTCGGCGGCGAGCATGGCGGTATCCGTGCCAAGCGGCATCCAGGTTTTCGCGTGGATCGCAACCATCGCGTCCGGGCGCCTCAAGCTCACGGTGCCGGCGCTCTTTTCCATCGGCTTTCTCATCATCTTCACGCTCGGCGGCCTCACCGGCGTGATGGTCGCCATGGTCCCGTTCGATCTCCAGGTGCACGACACCTACTTCGTGGTCGCGCATTTCCACTATGTGCTGATCGGCGGCATGGTGTTTCCGCTGTTCGCCGTCATCTACTACTGGACGCCGATCTACGGCCGCCGTCCGCTCTCCGAACGATTGGGCAAATGGGCGTTCGCGCTCATGTTCGTCGGCTTCAACGTCGCGTTCTTCACCATGCACATCACCGGCCTCGCCGGCATGCCACGACGCGTCTACACCTATCCGGAAGAACTCGGGTGGGGGATGCTCAACATGATCTCCACCGTGGGCGCGCTGGTGTTCGCGGCCGGCGTGCTGATCGTCGTGTTCGATCTCCTGCGTCAGTTCCGCATTTCCGACCGTGACCTCGTGGGCAACCTCTGGAATGCGCCAAGCCTCGAATGGCTGCCGAACGACGTCTACGGCACACGCTCCATTCCCCACGTCACGAGCCGCTATCCCCTGTGGAGGCAGCCCAATCTTCCGGAGGATGTCGAGGCGGGCCGCTATTACCTTCCCGGCGCGCCGACGGGCGGGCGCGAAACGCTCGCGACATCCGCGATCGATACCGAACCCGAATTCGTGATGCGCCTCCCGCAGCCGGGCTGGCCGCACGTATTCGCCGCGTTCTTCATGGCGTTCGCGTTCCTCGCGCTCGCCGTCTCGCTCGTGATCCCCGGCATCGTGCTGGGCGCGCTTGCCGTGATCTCCATTCTTGTGTGGCTGTGGGACACCGACCCCGGACCGGACAAGGGGGATGTCGAGATCGCGGAAGGTCTTCGCGTGCCGACGTACGCGACCGGCCCGCAGTCCATCTCGTGGTGGGCGATGGTGCTCCTGATGCTGGTCGGCCTTGCGCTCTACCTCTCGTACATCTTCTCGTATTTCTATCTCTGGACCGTCTCGCCACAGGTCTGGCCCGATCTCACGCTCGGCGCCGTCCCTGCCGTCCAATGGCCGATCCTTTCGGCCGTCCTGCTTCTCGCGAGCGGCTTTGCCGTCCGGTATGCGGGCTACCTTCTGCCGGAGCCGGGCGGCCGCCGGCCCGCGCTGCCGCTCACGCTCGCGGTCGCTGCGGTCTGCCTCGTCGCCGCACTGTCGATCGACCTCATGGCACTTCGAAATGCCGGCCTCACGCCCAGCGCGGACAGCTTTGCGGCGCTCAGCTATCTGGCGGTCGGGCTCCAGGGCGGGCTCGTGATCCTGCTCACGCTTGCAGCGGGCTTCGTCATCGCGCGGTACGCGGCCGGGCGTCTCGACACGCATCGCTGCCTCACCTACCAGACGACCTATCTCCTTTGGCTCTACAGTGTCGCGCAGGGGCTTACCGGCCTTCTCATCGTGCACGGGTTCCCGCGTCTTGTCGGAGGTGGCCTATGACGACGGAAACTCGCAGACGACACACCCGCGAGTTCGTCGAGACGCTGCTGGGGCCGGCGATCTATCTCGTCTACTTCGTGATGGCCTATGGGGCGAGCAGCGTGGCTTGCGCCCTTGGGGAGGGCTCGGCGCCGATGCTCGCCGATGGCGCGGCGGTGGTTCGCAACGTGGTGCTTGTGTTCACTCTCGCCGCACTCGGCGCCGTGGCCCTGGTGGCGGTTCTGGCCGCGCGGCGGCTAGCCCCGTCACGCGGCAGCAACGCACGGGCCGAGGACGATCAGGATCTTTTCATGGCGCTCCTGACGCTGGCGCTGGCGCTTCTTTCCGCGCTCGCCATCCTCTGGACCGGCATCGCGACGCTGCTGGTCTCGGCCTGCGTCTGAGCGCGCGGAACGCGGCCCGGGATCGTCGCAGGGAACAAACACCAGCCAACCGGGCTTCGTCTGCACGTGCGTTCGTTTTCCCGTTCAACCTCGTCGTGGCCTGCATGACACCTGATCTCACCGACACCGTCGAAGCGCTGGCACACCGCATCGTGGAACAGCTCACGGAGGAGAAGCTTACGCTCGCGACGGCCGAATCCTGCACAGGCGGGGCGCTCGCCTGCATCCTCTCGGCGGCGCCCGGATCGGGCGAGATCTTCGAGGGCGGCTTCGTCTGCTACTCGAAACGCGCGAAGGAGCGCGTGCTGGGCGTGTCGCCCGCCGTGATCGCCGAGACCACCGCCGTCAGCCGCCGCGTGGTGGAAGCCATGGCTCACGGCGCACGCGATCGCCTGGATTGCGATTTCGCGGTCGCCATCACGGGCGTGACCGGTCCCGAGCCCGACGAGGACGGAAACCCGGTCGGGCTCGTTCACAGCGCCGTCGCCGCACGCGCGGGCAACGTCAATCATCTCGAGCAAACGCTCCAGGGGGTGCCGCCCGAGACGTTGCGCGAGGAAGCGATCCTCGGCGCACTTCGCCTGCTCGCGGCGGCGCTCGACCGGAGCTCTCAGGCCCTCACTCCCGGCGACGAGCGATCAAGCACAGCGCAGCGTGCGTCCCCGCGCTAGGCTCCAAACCCAATCAGGATGGCATCACGATGAGACAAGATTGGTCGAGGGCCAGGAGAGACGCGAAGAGCGATGCCTGCGCATCGGTCGAGCGGTTCGACGCCGCCATCGGCCAATCTTGTCTCACGGCGGAGCCGCGCGGTTCTTTTGCCCGCC
>ERZ869909.1243-NODE-1243-length-21351-cov-4.787158_pt1 | contig 21351 bp, 22 predicted proteins | sample MGYA00520892_ERZ869909 | MGnify/ENA primary metagenome ERZ869909 (study PRJEB32215, sample SAMEA104723947) | bioreactor metagenome | biome: bioreactor; feature: anaerobic bioreactor; material: water | place: China | collected 2015-03-12 ... | reverse complement strand
GATGAGATGTATGCCCGCTTCAACCTCAAGCCCTTCCTGTGCGGCAACTCGGGGCCGCAATGGGCTGGCTGGTTCCGCAACGAAATCAATACGCTCGACGATATCCGCGGCATGAAATACCGCACCACCGGGCTCAATTCGGAAGTCATGGCCAAGCTTGGCGTGGCGGTCGAGGCGATGTCGGGCCCGGCGATGTTCCAGGCGCTGCAATCGGGCGCGCTGGATGCCGGCGAGTTCATCGGGCCCTGGTCGGATTCGGCGCTGGGGCTGCAGCAGGTGGCTCCCTATTACTACAACAACGGCGTCGGCGAGCCGTCCTCGGCCGAGGAATGCGCGGTCAATCTGGAGACCTGGAACGCGCTGGAGGATGACCTCAAGGAAGCCGTGAAACTGGCCGCCGAGAGCCTCTATAACGTGGTGCATACCGAGTATAACACCAAGCACGCGCTGGCACTGCGCGAACTGGTGGCCGGTGGCACCCAGGTGCGCGAATGGCCCGAGGAAATCGTCATTGCCATGGGCAATGCGATGGGCGAAGTTCTGGAAGAGATGCGCAACGACAGCGACGAACTGGTGGCGCGCATCACCGAGAGCTTCATCGACTATCGCAACCTGATGGCCGAATACCAGCCGCATGCCGAAGCCGCGCAGCTTGCCGCGCGCAGCCTCGATTTCACCTACGCCCGCTGAGGGGCAAAGGGCCCCCCGGGGCCGGAAGCCGGGCGGTCACGGCCGCCCGGCCATCTTCTGAGGGAGTTTGCGCATGGCACGCCTCGCCGATGCCCTGGACTGGATCAACCGCGCCGTCGGCGCGGTGGTGATGTGGCTGGCGCTGGCCATGGTGCTGGTGCAATTCGCCGTGGTGCTGATGCGCTATGTCTTTGGCTATTCCTCGATTTTCATCAATGAGAGCGTGCTCTACCTGCATGCTTCGATCTTCATGCTGGGGGCGGGCTATACGCTCTGGGCGCAGGGCCATGTGCGGGTGGATATCTTCTATGCCAATCTCGGCATTCGCGGCCGCGCCATGGTCGATATCTTCGGCCATCTGGTGCTGCTGGGGCCGTCACTGCTGATGCTGCTCTACTGGTCCTGGCCGATGGTGCGGCGTTCCTGGGCAATCCTGGAGGGGCCGATCTCGGTCGGCGGTATTCCGGCCTCGTTCCTGCTCAAATCGCTGGTGCCGGCGTTTTGCGTGCTGCTGCTCATCCAGGGGGCTTCGGCCCTGATCCGCGACCTGATCCGCCTGCGCGAGGACCCGAATGCCGCTTGACCTTCTGATGTTCGCCGCGCTCATCCTGTTCATCCTGATGGGCTATCCGGTGGCTTTCACCATTGCGGGCGTGGCCACGGGTTTCGCGCTGCTGGGCTGGTGGCTTGATGTCTTCTCCATCAACCTGATGGGCGCGCTGGGGCAACGCTTCTTCGCCATCCTGACCAATCCGGTGCTGACCGCCATTCCGCTCTTCGTGCTGATGGGCGTGGTGCTGGAGAAATCGCGCATCGCCGAGGAACTGCTAGAAACCATGGGCCGACTTTTCGGTGCCATGCGCGGCGGGCTGGGGGTTTCGGTGGTGGTGGTCGGCGCGCTGCTGGCGGCCTCGACCGGTATTGTCGGGGCAACCGTGGTGGCGATGGGCATGATCGCCCTGCCGGCCATGCTGCGCAACGGCTACAATCCAAGGCTGGCGGCGGGCACCGTCTGCACCGCCGGCACGCTGGGCCAGATCATCCCGCCCTCGACGCTGCTGATCATCCTCGCCGAGGTCATGTCCACCTCGTTCCAGCAGGCGCAGTTCCGGCAGGGACTGTTTTCCATCGAGACCATCTCGGTCGGGCAGACCTTTGCCGCCGCGCTGGTGCCGGGGTTCTTGCTGGTGGCGATCTACATCCTTTACATCCTGGGCCGGGCCTGGCTGGTGCCCGGCGATGCTCCGGCGCTGCCCAAGCGCGAGGCGCGCATCAACAAGCTGGAGGCTCTGGGCGCGGTCATGCCGCCGGTCATTCTGATCGTGGCGGTGCTGGGTGCCATTCTTGGCGGCATCGCCTCGCCCAACGAGGCCGCGAGCGTCGGTGCCGTGGGCGCGATCCTGCTGGCCGGGCTGCGGCAGGGCGCGCCGCGCTGGCTGATCCTGGCAGGTGCGGCGGCGCTGATCGGGCTGGCCTTCGCCGCCGGGCTGGCGCCGGTGCGGCTGCAACGCTCCGATACCGGCGCCTTTGAATACATGCTGGCCGGTATCTACAGCGCTCTGGCGCTGGTGGGCATCGCGGCGATCGTCGCGGCGCTGGCGGCGCTGATGCGGCGCAAACTGGTGGTGCCGGCGCTGAGCCAAACCATGGTGGTCACGGCGATGATCTTCGCCACCATCCTCATGGCCTCGTTCTTCAGCCTGGTCTTCGTGGGGCTGGGCGGCGAGCACCGGGTGGCAGCGATCCTCGAGGCATTGCCGGGCGGGGCCACCGGGGCGCTGATCTTCGCCATGATCTTCATCTTCATCCTCGGCTTCTTCCTGGATTTCGTCGAGATCTCGGTGATCCTGCTGCCGCTTCTGATCCCGCCCCTGATCCTGATGGGCCATGATCCGATCTGGCTGGCGGTGCTGATCGCGGTCAATCTGCAAACCAGCTTCCTGACCCCGCCCTTCGGCTTTTCGCTCTTCTATCTGCGCGGGGCGGCGCCGGCCAGCGTGACGACGGGCATGATCTATCAGGGCGTGGTGCCGTTCATCATCCTGCAGGTGCTGGCGATCCTGATCATCTGGATGCTGCCGCAGATCGCCACCTGGCTGCCGCGCACGGTGTTCTGAGCGCCGGGGCGCTCAGCCCAATGCCGCCGCGCAGCCCAGAAGCGCGGCGGCATCATCGAGTACCACATGCAGGCCGATACCGGCCAGAATATCGTCATAACGCTCGCCCGGGCGGCGATAGGCCGCCTCAAGCCCCAATGCCAGCAGATGCGGCGCCAGCGCGCGTGCCATGCCACCGATCAGATAGATGCCGCCATGCGGCAGATAGCTCAACGCCAGATCGCCCAGCACCGTACCCAGCGCCTCGGCATAGAGCCGCCCGGTGGCCATCGCTTTCGCCTCGCCGGCGACCAGCCCGGCGATGATCTCGGGCGAGGGGCGGCCCTGCCCGTGCAGATGCGCATCGAGCGCCACCAGCCCGCGCCCGGCCAGCGCCTCCTCTATGGTCGGGCGGGGATGGTGCTGCGCCAGCCAGCGGGCCAGATCGCGCTGCGCCTCGCTGCGTTGCGGCAGGAGCGCATGGCCGTATTCCGAGGGCGGCGCCAGCAGCTGCCCCGCCACCACATGCAACACCGCGATATTGAAGCCGGTGCCGATCCCCAGCGCCAGCCGGCAGGCATCGGGCGCGGCGGGGGTGCCGGGCCGCAGGCCGCTCAGGCTGGTGGCGGGCAGGGTGGGCAGGGCCAAGGCCTGTGCCTGAAGATCGTTGATCAGCGCCAGCCGTTCGGCGCCCAGCTGCCCGGCCAGCGCCGCACCGTCGATGGCCCAGCCGAGATTGGTCATATGGCCCTGGTCGCCCTTCACCGGCCCGGCCAGCGCCAGCGCCAGCGCGTTCACCGGGCCAGCTTGCCCGATGTCGCGGCAATAGGCCTCCAGCAGCGCCGCCGGCCCGTCGAACTGCGCGTTGCGATAGACCCGGGTGCATTCGTCCAGCACCTGGCCGCCGCGTGCCAGCCCCATACGGCTATGCGTGCCCCCCAGATCGCCGAGAATGGCCAGGGATTGCGGCTGCGCTGCGCGTGCTGCGGCGGATGATTCGGACATGGTAGCGCTCACATCTGGGGTGGACGACAAACACCATGAACCAGACCGGGCTGCAAGAGTGCAAGCGCCGCGCGCCGTATCGGCCTTTCTGACGCTTGCATCCGCCGCGCCAAAGGCCGAAGTTGCGCCAAGCCTTTCCCAGCCGGAACCCCGCCATGACCACCGAGCGCCCGCGCCATTTTCCACCGCCGCCACCGCTGGCCCCGCCACCCGGGCTCTGGCGTCGTACGCCGCCGGCGATCTTTCCACCGGTCATGGGGCTGTTGGGGCTGGGGTTGGGCTGGCGGTTCTTCGGGCAGATCACCGGGCTTGAGACGCTGGCCGCGCTGGCCGAGATGCTGCTGGGAGCGGCGGTGTTGCTCTATGGCTTCTGTGCCGTGGCCTGGCTGGCCAAGCCGCTGCGCCGGCCGGGAGTGCTGATCGATGAGCTGCGCATCCTGCCCGGGCGTGCCGGCATGGCGGCCGGGGTGCTGGGGCTGAGCCTTGTTGCGGCGGTTCTGGTGCCCTATGCGCCGGGGCTGGCGCAAGGGCTGGTGCTGCTGGCGATGCTGCTGCTGGCGGCTCTGGGTGCGCTGGTCGCCTGGGTGTTGCTTGCCGGCCCGCAGGAGCAACGCATGGTGACGCCGGTTTTTCATTTGATCTTCGTGGGCTACATTCTGGCGCCGCTGTCGCTGGTGCCGCTGGGCCAGCTGGGCGTGGCGCGGTTGATCTTCTGGGTCACGCTGGCACTGGCGCTGATGATCTGGGCGGCGAGCGCCTGGCAACTGGCCCGCCGCGTGCCGCCGGCACCGCTGCGCCCGCTGCTGGCGATCCATCTCGCCCCGGCAAGCCTGCTGGCCACGGTTGCCGCGATGCTCGGCTGGGGCATGGTCTCGGCGGGTTCTGCGGTGCTGGCGCTGGCGATCCTGCTGGCGCTTGTCGGTGCCGGGCGCTGGCTGCTGGCGGCGGGTTTCAGCCCGCTCTGGGGGGCGCTGACCTTCCCGCTGGCGGCCTGCGGCGCGGCGCAGCTCTATGCGTTCGGGGCCTATCCGGCCGGGGTGATGCTGGGCGCGGGGCTGCTGCTGGCGGCCAGTGCGCTGACGCTCACCGTGCTCTGGCGGGTGCTGCAAGCCTGGGCGCGGGGCCAGCTGGCGGCCAGGACCAACGCCGCCACCGCCTGAGTTACCGCCTGAGTTGCGGCCGGAGAAACCGCCTCAGCCCATGCGGAAATGTTTCGACAGTTTGAGCCCCTGGCCTTGATAATTCGAGGCAATGCCCGCGCCATAAAGCGTTTCCGGCCGGGACAGCATGCGCTCATAGACCAGCCGGCCGACGATCTGGCCATGTTCCAGCACGAAGGGTGCCTCGTGGCAGCGCACCTCCAGCACCCCGCGCGCACCGGCGCCACCGGCCTCGGCATGGCCGAAACCGGGGTCGAAGAAACCGGCATAATGCACCCGGAACTCGCCGACCATGGCCAGATAGGGCGCCATTTCGGCGGCATAATCGGGCGGGATATGCACCGCCTCGCGGCTGACCAGAATATAGAAGGCGCCCGGATCGAGGATGATGCGGCCGTCCTCGCTGTGCAGCTCTTCCCAGAAATCGCCCGGGGCATAGGCGCCGATCCGGTCAAGGTCGATGACCCCGGTATGCGGCTTGGCGCGGTAGCCGACCAGCGTGCCGCCCTGCGGGCGCAGATCGACAGAAAAGCCCAGACCCTCCGAGATATGCGCTTCGGTGGAAACCAGCGTCTCGCGCGCATGCAGCGCCTGCAATTCGGCATCATCGAGCACCGATTGGCCGGCGCGAAAGCGGATCTGGTTGAGCCGCATGCCGGGGCGCACCAGCACCGAAAACGAGCGCGGGCAGATCTCGGCATAGAGCGGGCCGGTATATCCCGGCGCCACGCGGTCGAACTCGACGCCCTCATCGGTGATGACACGGGTCAGCAGGTCCAGCCGCCCGGTCGAGCTTTTGGCATTGGCCACCGCCTGAATGCCCTGCGGCAGCGCCAGAGATTCGGCCAGCGGCACGACATAGACGCAGCCCTTTTCCAGCACCGCGCCGGCGCTCAGATCCATCCGGTGCATTTCGAATTCGGCCAGCCGCTCGGCCACGCGCTTGCCGCGCCCGGCCAGAAACGAGGCCCGCATGCGCCAGGCGGTATCGCCCAGCCGCAGATCGAGGCTGGCGGGCTGGATCTGCGCCTCGGTCACCGGCGGCGTGGCATGGATCGCGCCGGCTTCAACCAGGCGGCGGATTTCCTGCGCCGGAAGGACACCTGTTTTCCCTGCCAGATCAGCAAGTTGCGCCATGGCGTCAGATCCTTTGGCCAGTTATGACAGCGGCCCGGGGCAGGGGTGCTGCCTCGGGCCGTTGATGATGGTCGGGCTGGCGAGATTCGAACTCACGACCTTCCGCCCCCCAGACGGACGCGCTAACCAGACTGCGCCACAGCCCGACGAGGCGCTTTCTAAACCTTTTCGCGCCGGGGGCAAGCGACAAAATGCTGACCCGATGCGGAAAATCGGCACCGCCGGCGGGGGGCGCAAAGGCGCCCGTCTGCAAGGGGGCAGAACCCACCCCGGCTACCAGCGCCCGACGCCCGAGGCCACCGACATCCGGTCGAGCAACCCGTCGAGCCGCCGTGCCAGCATCTCCAACCGGTCCCGCTGCCCGGCGATCGCACCGGGGGGCAGGTCGCGCAGGCTTTGCGCCAGCCGCGGATCGCCGCTCAGCGCCAGTTCGGGCTCGGGTGCCGGGGGTGGCGCGGGCGGAGGTGGCGGCGGGGCAGGGGTTGCCATCGGGGTGGGTGGCGCCATTGGCGGCGCAATGGGCAGTTCGGCGGCGGGCTTGGATGACAGGGCCACCTCCGGCAGCGGTTCAGGCTCGGGTTCAGGCTCGGGTTCTGGCGTGATGTCTTCAGCCGACGGCGGTTCGGGCAGAGCGGCCGCAACCAGATCGGCCTGCTCCGGGTCAACCTCAGCCGCCGCCGCAAGCGCCGGCGCGGGCTCGGACGGCTGGTCATCGTCCGGCAGCAGCGGCAGTTTCGGCTCGGCCGCGGATTCAGCGCGCGGCTGCGGCGCGGCGAGAGGCCTTTCCACTGCCGTCGCCGGCAGGTCATCGCCGGCCAGCACCGCGTCAGGGTCGGACTCCAGCACCTCCGCCAGCCCCGGCGCCAGCGCCGCGACATGGCGCACGCCTTGTTCCTGCAAGACCTTCTGCACACCGCGAATGGTCATGCCCTGATCTTGCAGGAGATGCCGGATGCCGCCCAGCAGCGCTACGTCATCGGGGCGGTAATAGCGTCGCCCGCCGGCACGTTTGACCGGGCGGATCTGGAAGAACTTGCTCTCCCAGAAACGCAGCACATGCGCGGGCGTTTCCAGCAGATCGGAGACCTCACTGATCGTGCGAAACGCCTCGGGTGCCTTTTTCATCGTCTGGTCCTTGACCCTTCCTGGTCAGCCGCGCGCGGCCTAGCCCTTGGCGCGCTGCATGTTCCCGCGCGAGACCCGCTCCTTCATCAGATGCGAGGGTCGGAACGACAGCACCCGGCGCGGGCTGATCGGCACTTCCTCGCCGGTCTTGGGGTTGCGACCCAGCCGCGCGGTTTTCGAGCGCACGCTGAACGTACCGAAGGACGAGATCTTGACCTGCTCGCCGGCCACCAGCGCATCCGACATATGCTGGATCACCGATTCCACCAACTGCGCGGATTCGTTGCGTGACAGTCCCACGGCACGGAATACCGCCTCGCTCAGATCCATGCGTGTCAAGGTCTTGTCGCTCATGGTCGCTCCCTCCGGCCGCACAATGCTGCCGGGCAAGGATGCGGCATGGAATTTTCCGAGTCAATATCAGGGACTTGCAGCGCGCTCTTTGCATGGCCCGGCAGGCGGGCTGCCGCCGCCCCGGCGCGGGCTACCAGCGCAGCACCACCGCGCCCCAGGCCAGCCCGCCGCCGATCGCCTCGGTGACGATCAGATCGCCCGGTTTGATCTGCCCGCGCTGCACCCCGACCGAAAGCGCCAGCGGGATCGATGCGGCCGAGGTATTGCCGTGATCGGGCACGGTAACCACCACCCGGTCCATGCCCAGGCCCAGCTTCTGCGCCGTGCCCTTGATGATGCGCAGATTGGCCTGATGCGGCACGATCCAGTCGATGGCATCCGCCCCCAGCCCGGCACGGGCCAGCGCGGTTTCGGCGGTGCGGGCGAGTTTTTCCACCGCATGGCGGAAAACCTCCTTGCCCTGCATGCGCAGATAGCCGGCGGTGCCGGTGGTGGCCACGCCGCCATCGACATAGAGCAGGTCGCGATGCGTGCCGTCCGAATTCAGATCGACGGCCAGAATGCCGCGGTCGTCGCTGCTGCCGCCGCCTGGCTGTGCCTCAAGGATCACCGCGCCGGCGCCATCGCCGAAAAGCACGCAGGTCGAACGGTCGCTCCAGTCCATGATGCGGCTGAAGGTTTCGGCGCCGATCACCAGCACGCGCCGGGCGGTGCCCGACAGGATCAGTGCATTGGCATTGGCCAGCGCATAGACGAAACCGGCGCAGACCGCCTGCACATCAAAGGCGAAACCCTGCCGCATGCCCAGCGCCGCTTGCACCATCGTGGCCACCGAGGGGAAGGTCAGATCCGGGGTCGAGGTGGCGACGATGATCGCATCGAGTGTCTCGGCGCCGATGCCGGCGTGATCGAGGGCGGCGCGCGCCGCATGGGTGGCAAGATGCGACGTGGCCTCATCCTCGGCAGCGAAATGGCGCCGCTCGATGCCCGAACGCGAGACGATCCATTCATCCGAGGTGTCCAGCGTGGCGGCGAATTCGGCATTCGGCACCACGCGCGCCGGCAGATAGTGACCAACGCCGATGACGACGGCGCGCATGGTGGCGCTGTCCCCGGCCGTTTGGGTAGTGCTCATTGTGCAACTCCTTCAGGACCGGCATCCTGCGCCGCCTGCGCGGCAATCACAAGCCGTTCCGCCATGCGTCCCTGATAGCCCGATTGCGCCAGCTTCGCGGCCAGCCGCACCGCCGCCGCGACCCCGGTGGCATCGGCCGAGCCATGCGACTTGACCACCGTGCCGTTGAGGCCCAGGAAAACTCCGCCATTGACCCGCCGCGGGTCGATCCGCTGGCGCAGACGGTCCAGCGAGCCGCGCGCCAGAAGCGCGCCCAGCATCGACACCCAGCCAGAGCGCAGCGCCCCGCGCAACAGATCGCCGACCAGCTTGGCGGTGCCCTCGCCGGTTTTCAGCGCCACATTGCCGGTGAACCCGTCAGTGACAATGACATCGACGCGCGCCGAGGGGATATCGCCACCCTCGACAAAGCCGATGTATTCGTAGCGCCCGGTTTCCTGATGCGCGGCGATCAGATCATGCGCTTCCTTGATGCCGGCGCGCCCCTTGTGTTCCTCGGTGCCGACATTGAGCAACCCCACACGCGGGCGCGGCTCGTTGAAACCATTGCGGAAATAGGTGGTGCCCATGATCGCGTAGGCCAGCAGGTCCGGCGCGTCGGCTTTCACATCGGCGCCGACATCGAGCATGGTGTTGAAGCCGTATTTCCCGCGCGAGGGCCAGAGGCAGGCGATGGCCGGGCGGTTGACGCCCTCCATCCGGCGCAGGCGCAGCATGGAAACCGCCATCAGCGCGCCGGTATTGCCGCAAGACACGGCGGCATGCGCCTCGCCGCTGCGCAAAGCCTCGATGGTGGACCACATCGAGGTGTCCTTGCCGTGGCGCATCACATGGCTGGGCTTGTCTTCCATGGTCACCGCGCGCTCGGCATGGCGCAGGATGCAGCGCCCGGCGAGATCCCCCTGGCGCGCCAGAAGCGGCGCCAGTTGGGCTTCGTCACCATGCAGCAGGATGGAAAGCGCCGGATCTTCGCGCAAGACCTGGGCGCAGCCGGCGACGACTGCCGCCGGGCCAAGGTCGCCGCCCATGGCATCGACCGAAATCACGGGACTACCGGTTGGCGCGCGCGCCCCGGAAATGCCGGCGTGGTTGGGATGTTCCTGTTCGGAGAGCATCGGAGCCGCGCCGGACGATTGCGTCAGGCCGCGTCGTCTTCCAGATCCACGTCGTTGGCTTTTGCCACGACTTCACGGCCATCGTAGTGACCGCAGGAGGGGCAGACGTGATGCGGGCGCTTCAGCTCGCCGCAGGAGGGGCACTCGTTCGGGTTGCCGGCCACGAGGGCATCATGCGAGCGACGCATGTTACGGCGGGAACGGGTTACGCGGTTCTGTTGAACGGCCATGGGTCAACCTCTGATATCTTCTGGCGGGCGCGAATCTGGGCGACCCGGATCTGTTGAATTTCGCAGCGGGAACCCGGCCCTTACACCGCCTCGGCAGCACTTCCAAGCCCTGACCCGCATGAGGCGCGGAACATACGGACTTTTCTGCCCGGCGCAAGGAAAATCATCCGCCCGGTCCCGGGGCCAAGGCCGGGCCTTCAGGGCTTGCCGGGGCGCGGCGCGTCGGACGGGTCGTCGCTGGCGGCGGCATCGGGCGCGTCTTTATCCGAGTCGCCACCCGAGTCGGGCTTCAGGGCGGCCAATGCCGCGAACGGGTTCGGGCGGGTCTCGCTCAGCGGTGCGGCACCCGGCGGGGCGAAGCTGGCCTCGTCAAGCGCGGCACCGGCAGCGCGGGGATAATCGGGCAGCGCCAGCGCAAGTGCCTCGGCCATGACCACGCCGGGGTCGATCACCGGGCCCAGCGCCTCGATGGTGTCATCCTCGGGCATTTCAGTCTCGGCGCCCACCGGCTCGGGCAGATCGCGCATGAAACGGCGGGTGACATCGATATCGATGCGGGTGCTGACGGGTTCGGCGGTGATGATGCAGGGCTGCACCGCCGTGGCGCCCAGCCGGGCATCGAGCCGCCAGTCATGGCGCCCCTCAGGGGTCAGCGTGCCGCGAAAATCGCATTTGCGCAGCGCCAGCAGGCCCAGTTCCTCGGCCAGCGTGGCGCGGGCGGTGGCATCGGGGGTGATCTGGAAGCGTTGCGGCTTGCGCCCGGACAGATCGGCCACGCGCAGCGGCATGGTGGCATCGGTGCAGGGCGGCAGGGCGCGGGGGGCGGCAGTATGCGGGGGCATCGGGGCTCCGGGGGCAGGGCCGGCACGGCGGGCAGGGGCAGGGCGGCGCCGGTTTGCCGCATCCTTCCTTGAACAGCAGAGATTCCTTCTGTAATCCATGTCGGGGGTGGGGTTCCATACCTTGCGTCGCCGGCCGAAACGGCCGCCCGCCCAGAGATGAGGCGCCGGGCCTTGCCCGGTCAGGCAGCGAAACGGACAGCAAGAGGCTGGTATGACGAGCAGGGCGGTTGAAACGGGCAGGGTCTTTGGAGTGTCGCTGCTGGCGGTGCTGGTGCTGGGGCTGCTGATGGCCGCCTGCTCGCCGATCATGCGCTTTCACGGCTATGCGCCCAGCGACGAGGATCTGGCGCAGATCGTGGTCGGCCGCGATACCCGCGAAACCGTCGCCGAAAAGATCGGCAGCCCGGGTGTGGGCGGCGTCATGGAAGGCTCGGGCTGGTATTATGTGCAGTCCGACTGGCGCCATGCCCAGTGGCGCCCGCCGGTGGAAACCGACCGTCAGGTGGTGGCGATCAGCTTCAACCAGCGCGGTGTGGTCACCAATGTCGAGCGCTTCGGGCTGGAGGATGGCGAGATTGTCGCGCTGTCGCGCCGGGTCACCGAAACCGGGCCGACCGGCATGAGCGCGCTGCGCCGCATCTTCGGGGTGCTGGGCCAGTTCTCGCCGGCGCTGATACAGGGCGGCTGATCGCGCCGCCCCGCCGCCGGCGGCACGGCTCAGTCCTCGGCCTCGAAGCGCAGCGCCACGCCGTTGATGCAGTAGCGCAGGCCGGTCGGTTGCGGCCCGTCGGGAAAGACATGGCCAAGATGCGCCTCGCAACGGCTGCAATGCACTTCCGTGCGGCGCATGAAGAAGCCACGATCTTCGCGGGTGCCCACCGGCGCATCGTCGCGCGGGGCCCAGAAACTGGGCCAGCCCGAACCCGATTCGTATTTCTGTGCCTGATCGAACAGCGGCGCATCGCAGCAGATGCAGCGAAACACGCCGGGACCCTTCGGGAAGTCCTCGTGGCTGCCGGCGCGCTCGGTGCCATGGCGGCGCGTGACCTTGTAGGCCAGTGGCGAAAGCCGGGCCTGCCATTCGGCATCACTTCTGGTTATCTTTTCGCTCATCGAGGCCTCCGAATCCATCCGAGCATCCATCTGAGCGATAGCTAGAGATCATCGCCGCCATGTCCAGCCCCCCGTTGCAGCACGCTTTTGGCGCCCCGCTTGCCCGCGATGGCTGGCTGGTGCGCCCGGCCCGGCCCGATGAGCTGGAGGCGCTGCGCGCGCTGCGCGGGCTGGCGTTTCGCGGCGGGGCGCCCGATGGCGACAGCCATGATGCCGATTGCCTGCATCTGTGGGTCGCCCGCGAGGGCGGGCCGCCGCTGGCCACGATCCGCGCCCGGCTGCATGCCGAGGGGCCGCTCGATACCGGCTATTCGGCACGGCTTTTCGATCTGGCACCGCTGGCGCACGCGCCGGGGCCGTCGCTGGAGCTGGGCCGGCTTTGTGTGCATCCTTCGCATCCGCAACCGGATCTGCCGCGGCTGATCTGGGCCGGGGTGACGCGGCTGGTCGAAGGCTCGGGCGCGGCGCGGCTGATGGGCTGCTCCTCGCTGCCCGGCAATGATCCGCTGCGCTATCGCGCGGCACTGGCGGCACTGGCGGCGCGGCATCTGGGCCCGGCCGGGCATCGCCCCGGCCCGCGCGCGGCCGAGACCTTTGCCTTTGACAGCCTGGCCGATGGCAATGGCGCGCCGGGCGATCTGGCGGTGCTGCCGCCGCTGCTGCGGGCCTATCTGGCGATGGGCGGCTGGGTCGGCGACCATCTGGTCATCGACCGCGATCTGGGCACCTGCATCCTGTTCACCTGCGTCGAGATCGCCAGCATGCCGGAATCGCGCAAGCGGGTATTTCGCGCTCTGGCCGGCTGAACGCCCCCCAGGCCCACCGGATGCCCCTTGACCGCTGCGGGCGCGCCCGGTAGCCGGCGGGCATGGCACAGACACCGCTTCTGCAACTCAATGACATCGCGCTGACCTTCGGCGGCAACCCGCTGTTCGACGCGCTCGATCTGGTGATCCAGCCCGGCGACCGGCTGGCGCTGGTGGGGCGCAACGGATCGGGCAAATCGACCCTGATGAAGGTCATGGCCGGGCTGATCGAGCCCGATCGCGGGGCGCGGGTGCTCAGCCCCGGCGTCAGCGTCGGATATATGGAACAGGAGCCCGATTTCGCCGGCTTCGCCACCCTGGGCGATTATGCCGCCGAGCGGCTGGACCCGTCCGAGCAATACCGCATCGAGATCGCCGCCGAGGGGCTGGGGTTCGACCCGGCGCTTCCGGTCTCCACGGCCTCGGGCGGGGAGCGGCGGCGCGCGGCGCTGGCGCGGCTGCTGGCCGAGGCGCCGGAGCTGATGCTGCTCGACGAGCCGACCAACCATCTGGATATTCAGGCCATCGGCTGGCTGGAGGAGCGGCTGCGCGAAACCCGCGCCGCGTTCGTGCTGATCAGCCATGACCGCGCCTTCCTCAATGCGCTGAGCCGCGCCATGCTCTGGGTTGATCGTGGTCAGGTGCGCCGGCTGGACAAGGGTTTTGCCGCTTTCGAGGACTGGCGCGACAAGCTTTGGTCCGAGGAAGACGAGGCGCGCCACAAGCTCGACCGCAAGATCAAGGCCGAGGCCCGCTGGGCGGTCGAGGGCATCAGCGCGCGGCGCAAGCGCAATCAGGGAAGGCTGCGCGCGCTGGCCGATATGCGCGCCGAACGTGCCGCCCAGATCCGCCGGCAGGGCACCGCCGCCATGGCGCTCGATGCCGGGGCGCAATCGGGGCGGCTGGTTGTCGAGGCCGAGGGGATCGCCAAGCATTTCGGCGACACCACGATCCTGCGCGATTTCTCCATCAAGGTGCTGCGCGGCGAGCGGCTGGCGCTGGTGGGGCCGAACGGGGTGGGCAAGACGACGCTGCTGAAGCTTCTGACCGGCGAGCTGGCTCCAGACAGCGGCACCATCCGGCTGGGCACCAATCTGGAAATGGCGGTCTTCGATCAAAGCCGCGCCCGGCTGGATCTGGACGCCAGCCTCTGGGAGAACCTGACCGGCGATCCGCTGATGCGGGTCTCGGGCCAGGCCGATCAGGTGATGGTGCGCGGCCGGCCCAAACATGTGGTGGGTTACCTCAAGGAATTCCTGTTCGACGAGGCACAGGCCCGCGCCCCGGTGCGCTCGCTTTCGGGCGGCGAGCGGGCGCGGCTCTTGCTGGCCCGGATCATGGCGCGCGAGTCGAATCTGCTGGTGCTCGACGAGCCGACCAATGATCTGGATGTCGAAACGCTTGACCTGTTGCAGGATCTGCTGGGCGATTACCCCGGAACGGTGCTGCTGGTCAGCCATGACCGCGATTTCATCGACCGCGTCGCCACCACCACCATCGCCATGGAGGGGCAGGGCAGGGTGACGGCCTATCCCGGCGGCTGGTCGGATTATCAGGCCCAGCGCCCGAGCGATCCGGCCCCCGTCACGCCCGCCAAAGCGGCGCCGAAGGCAGCAAAGACCGGCGCCAAACCCGCCGCGCCCGCCACGAAAGAAGACAAGAGCCCCGGGCTCAGCTTCACCCAGAAGCACCGGCTTGACGCCCTGCCCGACGAGATCGCCCGGCTGGAGGCCGAGATTGCCAAACTGGGCACATTGCTCGCCGATCCGCAGCTCTATAGCCGCGAGCCGGTGAAATTCGCCAAGGCCAGCGAGGCGATGGCCCAGCGGCAGGCGGCGCTGGCGGCGGCCGAGGAAGAATGGCTGGATCTGGCCGAGCGCGCCGGAATTTAGGCCGGGCTGTGACACGCTGGGATTGTGGTTCTGGCCGCAGCCCCGCCATTATGAACAATTTTCTGGACAGGGCGCGCTTCTGGCGGCAGCATGAGCGCGTTCTGGGGGCATGTCAGGCCGGCAGGTGCCGGGCAGGGGGGCGCCGTCCGGAGCGGTGCAAACGGAGTCACTCATGTTCAAGTATCTGAAATACGCACTCGCGGCGGTGCTGGCGCTGCCGCTGGCCTCGGCTGCCGAGGCGCAGAATTATATGCTGCGTCCGTCCTATGGTTCGATCTCGTTGCAGGCAGGCTTCCTGCCCGATCCGCGCACGCGCACCGTTCGCGCCGGCGGCGATAATTACTTTCAGGGCGGTGGCGGGTGCCCGGGCGGCGGCTGGTTCGCCAATGCGCCCGATTACCGGATGAACTACCGCGCCGGCGGCTATGCGCTGAGCATCTATGTGCGCGCGCCGGGCGATACGATGCTGCTGGTCAATGACCCCAGCGGCAACTGGTTCTGCAACGATGATTTCCAGGGGCTGAATCCGGCGGTGGTGTTCAACAATCCCCGCTCGGGCCAGTATGACATCTGGGTCGGCACCTATAACCGCTCGCGGGTCGGCAATTCGACGATCTTCATCACCGAGATGGGGCCGTTCAGCCGCTGATCCATCGTCCGGAACCGAGCGCCCGACAATCGGGCGCCGGTCAGGCGTTCAGCGTTGCCATGATGCGCGCGGCCTCGGTGGCCGGGGCGGTGAGAGCGCCACGATCCTCACCGGGGAAGAAACGCGCCCGTGTGGCCGTGGGCATCGGGGCCGGCCGGTCGATCAGCACACGCGGCGCCCGCCCCGGGCCCAGCGCGGCGCATTCCGCCGCCCAAGCCGCAACCAGCGCCATCTGCCCGGCTTTCGCCGCGCTGTAAGCCCCGAAGAACTTTCGGGCCGCGCCGCTGTCATCGAACCTTGCCGTATCGTCGAAAAACAAGGCCGTGCCCTGCGGGCTGGCGCGCAGCAGCGGCTCGATCAACGGGATCAGGAGGCCGGTGGCGCGCAAAGTGATATCGAGCGTCCGCCCCCAGTCCTTGGCGGCAATATGCCCGGCCGGCGACAGCGGTGGTGCATGCACTGCCGCATGAACCCACAGATCCAGCCGCCCCCAGCGATCATGGATCGAGCGGCACAGGTGGCGCATCGCATCGTCCTGCGTCACATCCATCGGCGCCAGGGTGGCTTGCCCACCGCGGGCCTGGATGCGGTCATCCAGTTCTTCCAGCGCGCCGGTGGTGCGCGCCAGCGCCACCACATGCCAGCCGTCAGCGGCCAGTGCCTCGGCCATCGCGGCGCCCAGTCCGCGCGAGGCGCCGGTGACCAGCGCCACGCGCCCGCTGGCGTCAGCCTGCACGCGCATGGGCGCGGTCGATTCGTCGGATCGGGTGTTTTCGCTCATGGCGCGCTCATGCCATTGCCCGGCGGTGGGTGCAAGTGATGCCGGCTGGCGCGCGCTTTTGCCTCAGGTTTCGCGGCGCCCGGTGGCTGCAAACCCGCCGGCTTTGCAAGGCCCAAGGTTTGCAAACTTCCGCGTGGAAAATTGCCGGCGCATCGGGCGCGGTGCTTGACGCCGGGCAGGCAAGTGCCAATAACGGGCAGACGCGTTTGAATGGCGCGAAACGGTTTCGACAAGGTTTCGACAAGGGAGAACCAGGATGGCGCAGGCCAAAACCCTCATCCAGGCAACGCTGGGCGCGCAATCGCTCGGCGCCAAGGTGCTGATCGTGCTCGGCGGCTCGGTCCTGATCGCGCTTGGCGCTCAGGTCAGCGTGCCGATGCTGCCGGTGCCGATGACGCTTCAGACCCTCGCGGTGCTGCTGGTCGGTCTGACCGCCGGCTCGCGGCTCGGCGGTTCGGCGGTGCTGGCCTATCTTGGCCAGGGCGCCATGGGCCTGCCGGTGTTCGCTGGCGGCGCCTTCGGCCTCGCGCCGCTGATGGGCCCGACGGCGGGCTTCCTGTGGGGCTTCGTGGCGCTGGCCTTCGCCGCCGGCTGGCTGGTGGAAAGCGGGCTGGCGCGCGGCATCTGGCGCACGCTTGCTGGCTTGCTGGCGATCTCGGCGGCACTTTATGTGCCGGGCCTGCTGTGGCTCACCGCCGTCACCCCGCTGGATCTGGCCCGCGCGGCACAGGTCGGCATGGTGCCTTTCCTGCTGGGTGATGCCGTCAAGGCGCTGATCGCCGCGCTGATCGTCAGCGGTGGCTGGGCGGCGCTGAGCGCACGCCGCAGCTGAGCATTATCAGCCTTCCAGACACCCGGCCGTGCTTGCCGCGCGGCCGGGTTTTTCATGCGCTCTTGCCCGCTCCGCGCCGCCATGCCAGAACGGCGCGCAACTCAGGAGTGACCCGATGTCCGACACCCCCTCGCTGATCCGCCGCACCCCCTGGCCGCAAAGCGCCTCGCGCCCGGTCGGCACGCCGATCCAGCCCTCGGTGGTCTATGCCTCGCCCGATCCCGATACGCTCGATGCGCAATATGGCGGCCAGCTTCCCGGCTATACCTATGCGCGTGAGGGCCATCCCAATGCCGATGTTCTGGCGCAGAAGATCGACGGGCTTGAGGGGGCCGAGGGCGGGCTGGTGCTGGGCTCGGGCATGGCGGCGGTGACGGCGGCGCTGATGGGTGTGCTGAAAACCGGCGATCACCTGCTGGGCGGCGATCAGCTCTATGGCCGCTCGCTGCGGTTGCTCAGCCAGGATCTGCCGCGCTTCGCCATCAATGCCTCGCTGGCCGATCCCACCGATGCCGGCGCTTTTGAAGCCGCGATCAGGCCCGAGACGAAAATGATCCTGCTGGAGGTGGTCTCCAACCCCACCTTGCGCGTCGCCGATCTCACCGCCATCGCGGAGATCGCCAAACGCCGCGGCATCCTGCTGGCGGTGGACAATACCTTCACCACGCCGCGCGGCTTGCGCCCCTTCGATCACGGCGCCGATATCATCATCCATTCGGTAACAAAAATCCTTGCCGGCCATTCCGATGCAACGCTGGGTTACGTCGCCGCGCGCGATGCGACGATCCGCAAGGCGATCTACGATTTCGCGGTCACCACCGGCCTTACCCCCAGCCCGTTCGATTGCTGGCTGGCCGAGCGCGGCCTCTATTCCTTCGAGCTGCGTTATGACCGCGCCGAGGCCAATGCCGCCGCGCTCGCAGATCACCTTGCCAGCCTGCCGGGGGTGCGCCGCGTGCTCTATCCCACCCGCCACGATCACCCCGATCACAACCGTGCCGCCGCCCTCCTGGGCAGCCGTGGCGGGCATATGGTCTCCTTCGAGATCGAGGGCGGGCGCGCGGCGGCCAATGCGCTGACCCGTGCCGCGCCGAATATCGCCTTCGCGCCGACATTGGGCGATATCGGCACCACGCTGTCGCATCCGGCGTCAAGCTCGCACCGCGCCCTCACCCCCGAGGGCCGCGCGGCGCTCGGCATATCCGAGGGTTTCTTCCGCGTCTCGGTCGGGATCGAGGATATCGCGCTGCTCAAGGAAGAATTCGCCATCGCCATCGAAGCCGCCAGCAAGGCCCGCTAGAGCCGGCCGCGCGCCCGTCTTTGTGCCATAAATATCCTGGGGGTGAATGGGCGCAGCCCAGAGGGGGCAAAGCCCCCCTGCACCGCTTCCATCACTACCGCGCCAGCGCCGCCGCCTCGCGTGCCAGCCGTGTCACGCCCGCCCAGTCGCCGGCCTTCATCAGCCCGGCCGGCGCCACCCAGCTGCCGCCGACGCAGGCGACATTTTGCAGGTTCAGATAGCGCGGCGCGCTTTCCAGCGTGATGCCGCCCGTGGGGCAGAAGGTGGCCTGCGGCAAGGGCGCGCGCAGCGCCTGCAACATCGCCACGCCGCCCGCTGCCTCGGCCGGGAAGAATTTCAGCGTCCGGTAGCCGGTTTCCAGCAGCGCCATGACCTCGCTGGCGGTCGCCGCGCCGGGCAGGAGCGGCAGGCCTTGCGCCACACAGGCCGAGATCAACGCCGGCGTCGCCCCCGGCGAGACCGCGAATTCCGCCCCCGCCGCGCGCGACCGCGCCGCATCATGCGCCGAAAGCACCGTGCCCGCGCCGACCCGCGCCCCCGGCACCTTGGCCATTTCGGCGATCGCCTCGATAGCGCAGGCAGTGCGCAGCGTCACCTCCAGCACCGGAAGGCCGCCCGCCACCAGCGCGCGCGCCAGCGGCTCGGCATGGCGCAGATCCTCGATCACCAGCACCGGGATCACCGGCGCAAGACGGCAGAGCGCCAGGGTGGCGTGGCTTTGCAGGGCAGGGGTCATCGGCAGGATCCGCTCCAAAGGTGATGGTTGCGCTATCATCGCGCCATTGCCCGGGCGGCGCAACCGCGATAGCGCCTCAGACCACGGTATCGCGGGCGATTTCGGTCAACAGCCAGTCGCGGAACTGCGCCACCGCCGGCTTGGCGCGCTGGCCCGGTGCCGGTTCCGGCTCGACGAAATAATAGCCAAAGCCGCTGGGCACTTCCTCGCCCAGCACCGCCAGCGCGCCGCTGTCGAGTTCCGGCCGGATCAGGAAGGGCGGCATCAGCGCCAGCCCCATGCCGGCGACCGCCGCCTGTGCCAGCGTTGCCACCTGCTCGAAGCGCATCAACGGCGCCGGCGGGCTGCCGCGCAGGCCGCGCGCGGTCCGCCATTCCGCCCAGGCCTGCGGGCGCGAACTCAGGGCCAGGAGCGGCAGATCCTCCAGCGACCGGCCGCGCGCCAGCCCCGGCGCACCCACCGGCACCACGCGTTCCTGCATCAGGAGCGTCACCCGCGCCCCGCGCCAGTCGCCGCGCCCGGAATGGATCGCGGCATCCATCCCTTCGGCGCCAAGGTCGAACTGGCCGATCCGGGTGGCGAACTGCAGCGTCACCTCGGGATGGCGGCGCACGAATCCCGGAATGCGCGGCATCAGCCAGCGGGTGCCGAAAGTGGGCAGGATGGCCAGTTTCAGGCTTTTCTCCGGCGCCTGACCCAGCGCTTCCAGCGCGCCCTGGCCCAGCAGTTCCAGCGCCGCGCGCACCCGTTTGGCATAGGCGCGCCCGGCCTCGGTCAACCCGGCGCGGCGCGACTCGCGCGCCACCAGCACCACGCCAAGCTGCGCCTCCAACGCCGCGATCTGGCGCGAGACGGCGCCCTGGGTCAACGACAGATCGCGCGCGGCGGCGGTGAAACTGCCGCTGCGTGCCAGCGCATCGAAAGCCAGAAGCGCCGAGATGCCGGGCAGAAGGCGTCGCTGCATGATCCATTCCCTTTGGTAATGATTATATGATGGATTATCGTTTTGCCCGGCGCAAGCTGCATGATATTGCCGCCCAAACCCCAAACAAGGAGAGCGCCATGGACGCCCGCCCGACCCTCAAACCCAAGGACAAGCCCGATCTGGGCAGCTTCAAATGGGATGACGCCCTGCTGCTGGACGGCCAGCTGGCCGAGGAAGAGCGCATGCTGCGCGACGCGGCGCAGGAATTCGCCCAATCGGTATTGCAGCCGCGCGTCATCGCCGCCTACCGCGAAGAGAAATCCGACCCGGAGGTGTTTCGCCTGATGGGCGAGGCGGGGCTTCTGGGCACCACCATCCCCGAGGAATACGGCGGGCTGGGCGCGGGCTATGTGACCTATGGGCTGGTGGCGCGTGAGATCGAGCGCGTGGACAGCGGCTATCGCTCGATGATGTCGGTGCAAAGCTCGCTGGTGATGTATCCGATCTATGCCTATGGCAGCGAGGAACAGCGCAAGAAATACCTGCCCGGCCTGGCCTCGGGCGAGTTGATCGGCTGTTTCGGCCTCACCGAGCCCGATGCCGGTTCGGACCCCGCCGGCATGAAGACCCGCGCCGAAAAGACCGCCAGTGGCTACCGGCTGACGGGTTCGAAGATGTGGATCTCGAACAGCCCCTTCGCCGATGTTTTCGTGGTCTGGGCGAAATCGGATGCCCATGGCGGGCGCATCCGCGGCTTCGTGCTGGAAAAGGGCATGAAGGGGCTTTCGGCGCCGAAGATCGAGGGCAAGCTGAGCTTGCGTGCCTCGACCACCGGCGAGATCGTCATGGAAGGCGTCGAGGTCGGTGAGGAGGCGCTACTGCCGCATGTCGAGGGGCTGAAAGGGCCGTTCGGCTGCCTCAACCGGGCGCGCTACGGCATTGCCTGGGGGGCGATGGGGGCGGCGGAATTCTGCTGGCATGCGGCGCGCCAATACGGGCTGGACCGCAAGCAGTTCGACAAGCCGCTGGCGCAGACGCAGCTGTTCCAGAAGAAACTGGCCGATATGCAGACCGAGATCACCCTGGGCCTGCAGGCCGCGTTGCAGGTGGGCCGGCTGATGGACGAGGCCCGCGCCGCGCCCGAGATGATCAGCCTGATCAAGCGCAACAACTGCGGCAAGGCGCTCGATATTGCGCGTCAGGCGCGCGACATGCACGGCGGCAACGGGATTTCCGAGGAATTCCAGGTGATCCGCCACATGCTGAACCTGGAGACGGTCAACACCTATGAGGGCACGCATGATGTGCATGCGCTGATCCTCGGTCGGGCGCAGACCGGGTTGCAGGCGTTCTTCTGAAACTCTGGGGCAGGGGGGCGCTGCCCCCCTCTGGGCTACGCCCATTCACCCCCCGGGATATTTTCGGCAC
>ERZ869909.1242-NODE-1242-length-21354-cov-4.169385_pt1 | contig 21354 bp, 19 predicted proteins | sample MGYA00520892_ERZ869909 | MGnify/ENA primary metagenome ERZ869909 (study PRJEB32215, sample SAMEA104723947) | bioreactor metagenome | biome: bioreactor; feature: anaerobic bioreactor; material: water | place: China | collected 2015-03-12 ... | reverse complement strand
CGCTGATTTCGGGTGTCGAGGAAGGGGTTCGGGGCGGGATGGAATGATTTCGGGAGTGTGGGCGTGCTGCTACAGTGGTATGCGTGGTGGTGTGTCGCGGTGTTCGGTGCGTGCGGCGTCGGAGTGGAGCCGGCAACCTCGTATCGGCGTATGGAATGTCTCGGGGCCTCGGACGGCCCCCCACTCTTGAGTGGCCCGGTGCGAACGGGCCGAGGCGGAGTCTGAACGACCCATGAATATTCTCGGCGAGAGCGTGGCAGTCAGCGGCGAATCGATCACTGGGCACATCGCCCTGACGGGGGATCGGAAGACGGATCCGCACGCGACACGCCTTGGGAAGTTTTTGCAGGCGTGCATCAAGTTCGGGGGCTCGGACCTGATCGTGAAGACGGGAACGATCCCCAAGGTTCGTCTGCGGGGCGCTCTCAAGCCGCTGGACACGGACCCGGTGACGCAGGACGACTTCGTCAAGATCCTGAAGAGCATCCTCAGCGAACAGCAGATGACGGACCTGCAGAAGTTCGGCTCGGTGGACTTCGCGTACGACTACGACTCGAAGAATCGCTTCCGCATCAACCTGTTCCAATCACGGGGCAGCTTCTCGATCGCGGCCCGACTCATCACGAGCAACATCAAGAACTTCAAGGATCTGCACCTGCCGCCGGTGATGGCGGAGGTCGCGATGCAGCCGCAGGGCATCGTGCTGCTGGCGGGCGTTACGGGATCGGGCAAGTCGACGACGATCGCCTCGATGCTGGACTATGTGAACGAGCGGAAGCCGATCCACATCGTGACGCTCGAAGACCCGATCGAGTACATCTTCGAGGACAAGAAGGCGACGATTCACCAGCGTGAGATCGGCATCGATGTCCTCGACTTCAAGACCGGTCTGCGGGCGCTGGTGCGTGAGAACCCGGATGTCGTGCTGATCGGCGAGATGCGCGACTCGGAGACCTTCGAGGCGGCGCTGCACGCGGCGGAGACGGGCCACCTGGTGTTCGGGACGATCCACGCATCGTCGGCGACGGAGACCTTCAGCCGCATCTACGACCTGTTCCATCCGGATGAGCGGGAGCAGGTGCGGAAGATTCTCGCATTTCAGATGCGAGCGATCGTCTACCAGAAGCTGCTCCCGACGCTGCACGAGAACATCCCCCGCATCCCGGCGGTGGAGATCCTGATCAATACCGCGCCGGTGCGGAAGTACATCTCGGACGGACGCGAGGGCGAGCTGCGTGAGATCATCAACACGCAGGAAGCGGAGCAGATCGGGATGATGGACTTCAACCTGTCTCTTGTGAAACTGGTTGAGCAGGAATACATTCACATGCGTACCGCCATGGAGGCGACGCCGAATGCCGATGAGCTTCGGATGCGTCTCAAGGGCATCTCGTGACCTTTGAAGGTTGTCCGGCGTACACCGCCTGCGGATCGCTCCGTGTGCGGGTGTCGGAGGCCGACGGACTCGGCGAATGAACTCAATGATCGATTACTCATCGTCCCTGTTGCACCCGCTCGTGATGGGCGCGGAGCCGCTGTGGCTGGTTTCTGTGTGGAAGCCGCTGCTCATGCTTCCTCCCCTGCTCGCGTGGGCATGGGTGATCTCCACGATCTATGACAAGGATGCCGAGCGCTGGCACTTTGCGCGTGAGACTTGGAACCTGGGGCACATGGCGGCGGGGCTGGCGAGCGTGGCGGTGGTGGTCTTCGTGCCTCTGACGATCTGGATCACGCTTCCGCTCATGATCGTGATTCTGGTGGCGGACCTCGCGGTGTACTACGCGTACCGGAACAAGCACGAGATGGTGCCCGTCGGATCGCGCTGGAGTCTTGATCCGAGCGAGCTGTTCAAGAAGGAAACAGAAAAGAAGAAGCGGAAGAAGGCGCCGAAGGGGACCATCCGTCTGGTCATTCGCAGCAAGCGAGGGGAGATGGAGATTCCCGAGCCGGAGACGCCAGAGTTCGAGATCCGCGTGAACGCGGAGACTCTGTTGATGGCGGCGATGGAGCAGCGGGCGAGCCAACTCGACATCGGCCCGGTGAAAGAGGGCGTGTACGGGGCCTCGATCTCCGTGCATGGCGCGAAGACCGCCCTGCCGCAGATGGCCGCGCCGCAGGCGATCGCTGCGATGGATTACCTGAAGCAGGCGGCGGGCCTGGATGTTTCGGATCGGCGTCGGAAACAGAAGGGCGATATGGAGGTCGGTCCCGCGGCCACAACCACGCTGCCCGTCAGCGTGACCACGCTCGGCGGCTCCTCCGGCATGCGGATGTCGTTGCTGTTCGATCCGGTCCGCCAGGTCTCGATGCGGGTCGATGACCTCGGGCTGCACAAGGAGCAACTGAACGCGCTGCGGTCGATGATCACCGAGGACCGCGGCGTGGTGCTGCTGGCGGCTCCGGCGGATGAGGGCCGGACGGCGACGATGTACGCCATTTTGCGCGAGCACGATGCGTACACCTCGAATGTGCAGACGGTGGAGAAGGATCCGCAGTCGATGATCGAGGGCGTCCGCCACAATGTGCACGACCTTCAGAAAGATGGCGGCGAGTACAGCACGCTGGTGCGGTCGATTCTCCGTCGCGACCCGGATGTCGTCGGTGTGACGGACCTCGAAGAGGACCAGAACACCGCGAAGGAAATCGCTCGGGCGGACTACGAGCGGACCCGGGTATACCTCAGCGTGCGCACGGATGACCCCTTGAAGGCGATCCAGATCTTCTGCCACCTGGTGGGCGATCCGAAGCTGGCCGCGAAGTGCCTGCGAGGCGTCGTGGCGCAGCGGCTCGTGCGCCGGTTGTGCAACAACTGCAAAGTGGCGTTCCAGCCGACGCCGGAGATCCTGAAGAAGCTCGGGCTGCCGGCGGAAGTGCGGGAGCTGCACCGCAAGGGCGGGCGCGTGCTTGTGAAGGACAAGGAAGAGGAGTGCCCCGTCTGTGCCGGGCTTGGCTTCGTCGGGCAAGTCGGCGCCTTCGCGGTGCATCCTTTGAACGAGGAAGAGCGGGCGCTGATCGCCTCCGGCGAACTGAATGCACTCCGGGCGATGTTCCGCCAGAAGAAGGAGTTGAGCATCCAGCAGGCGGCCCTCCAGCATGTGATTCACGGGAACACGAGCATCGAAGAGGTGGTGCGCATCGCGACTCCGAAGAGCGCGGGCGCGAAGAAGTCGGGGACGACCGCGACGGAAAGCCCCGAAAAGCAGCCCGCGAGCGGCTGATGAGACGATGAGCAACAAGCACCGGTGAGACAACGATGATTCTGAATGTACTTGTGATTCTGTTCACTGGCGCCATTGCCCTGATGTGGGGCTTGCGCGGCAAGGGACGCGGTTTCTTCTCCTCCTTCCTCGCACTGGTCTGCACGGTGATCGCCGGAGCTGTCGCGTTCGCGGCGTGGGAACCCCTCGCGTATGGATTCCTGCTGGGCTTCCGGGAGGATTTCGCGTGGGGGCTCGCGCTGGTGTTGCCGTTCGTAGCGACACTGATCGTGACGCGGCTCCTCATCGAACTGGTCATCCCCAAGAATGTGCGGATGGGCGATACCGAAAACTTCATCGGCGGCTTTCTCTGCGGCGTCGGGAACGGGGTGATCACGGTGGGCATCGCTGTTCTTGCCCTGACATTCTTCACCGGCCCTCCGAGTCTTGCCGGTCACTCGCCGATCGAGAGCGATCGCGGCAACCTTGTCTACAAGCGTTCGCTCTGGCTTCCGGTGGATCGACTCACTGTCGGCCTCTACGAGGCGCTTTCGATGAATGCGTTCTCGACCCCGACGCCGCTCGCGCAACGCGCCCCCCGTCTGTACGAGCAGGCCGCGCTGAGCCGACAGGTCTTCACCCGCGATGACCCGGACGGCAAGCGCGTCGCGCGCACAACGATCCTGCCGGAGCAGTTCGTCATTCGCGGGCACTACACGGTCGGCGAGACACGCGAACGCGTTGTCTTCCCCGACGGCGGCTCGCCCAACAATCCGCAGACCCACGGGTTCATCGTCGAGTTCCGCGCCGGTGCGGGCGAGCAGGGCACGGGCCAGGTTGTCATCGGCAACGGCCAGGCGCGGCTCATCGCCCGCAGCGATGGCGGGCGCGGCGATCGCGTCGTGGCCGCGCATCCCTTCGCGGCGATCGCGATGCGTCAGGACGGGCTGGGTGTCCATCGCTGGGTGTTCGATGCGGATGAGATCTTCATCGGATCCGTCGGCGGCGGCGATTCTGCGATCTTCACACTCGAATTCGCGCTCCCCCCGAACTACCAACCGACGGATCTCTTCATCAAGAACGCACGCGTGCCGTTGCAGGGCACGGACTTGGCGCAGCCGCGCACACAATTCGCCTCCGCGGATCTGCGGAATCGAGCCATTCAGGACGGCTCGCTGTTCCGCGAGTTCGGCGTCGCCGCGGGTGTGGGCGAGGTGACCATCGTCGCGACCGACGCGATCACGATCTCGCCCGATGTGGTCGCGCGTGCGTGGGGCGGACTTCCAGAGAACTGGATCCTCAGCGGCGTCGCCGGCACCGGCGGGTTGACGGTGCAGGGTCGAGACATCCGCAGCGGGACCGGGACATTCCCCCTGACACGACTCACGGATCGGACCATACCGCTCACCCAGCGCATCGATACTTTCCTGACAACAGCAGATACGACGATCGTTCAGGTGCAACTCGCCAGTGCTGGGAATTTCAGCCCCGTCGGCGAAGACATCGTCCGGCGTTCGATGTCGGGAGCCCCCGTGATCGTCGATTCTCAGAACCGTGCGTACCCCGCGGTCGGCTTTGTCTACGCCGATGGCACCAACGGCACGATCAGCTACACACCCTCCCGCCCGCTGGAGAATCTCCAGGCATTCCCGGCAGCCCTGAGCCCAGCCCGCGGCAACCAGACCGCGCACCTGATCTTCCGGCCGACACGGAATGTTCAGATCGTCGGATTCGGATTCAGGACAGGGGACAACCAGGTGGATCTGGTCGCTCGGTTCAATCCGCCGCTGCAAGCCGGCAACCGATAGCACTCATCTGAACCACACCAGCGCATGAAAAAGCGGGCCTCGGAGGCCCGCTTTGATCGTGTCATCCGAACATCGTTGAGATGGATCAGGCCTCGGTCGGCTTTGCTTCCGCCTCTGCTTCGGCGGCGGGCTCCGGCTGCTTCTCGACGAGTTCGCCTTCCGCGTCGAACTCCATCTCCTCGCGATCGTCGACGGACTCGAGCTTGCGATCCGCGACGACCCAGAGCTTGATGGACGCTTCGAGATCGGACTCGGGCTTCACGGTGATCTCGTAGGAGTCGATCCGCTTGATCGTCTGGCCGAGTCGAACATCGCGATCTCGCACATCGAACCCCGCATCGCGGAGAGCCAGAGCGATGTCGTGCTGGGTGACCGAGCCGTAGAGAAGCCCCTGATCGTTGCAGGCACGCTGGAGGGTGAGTTCGTAGTTGTCGAGCTTGCTGATCATTCCCTCGCGCTGCTTGCGGAGTTCGATGAGCTGACGCTCGGCTTCGGCCCTGCGAGCCGCGAGGGCCTGGACCTTTTCCTCGCTCGGCTCGGTGGCGAGTTCGCGGGGGAGGAGGTAGTTGCGGGCAAAGCCGGAACGGACCTTCACGACATCGCCGACGATGCCGAGATTCTCGACATTTTCGGTGAGCAGGAGTTGCAGTGTCTTTGGCATGGTTTCGCTGTCCTTTCGCGCCGGTCGGCGCTGGAAGTTGAGGAGCCCGCACCGTGCGGACCCCAACGATGGATCGGCCGCCGAAACGGACCGCGGACCGGATCAGAACGGGATGTCATCCTCGTCGATGGGCTCGTGGGCTTCGGTGCCGCTTCGCGCCGGGCCGCCAGCATAGGCGCCCCGACGGGCTCCGCCCCCACCACCGCCGCCGCCACCTCCGGATTGACCGCCGCCGGAATCGACGAACTGGAACCCCTCGACGAAGACGAGGAGCTTGGATCGCTTCTGGCCGGTCTGCTTGTCTTCCCACTGATCGAGTTTGAGCCGTCCCTCGATAAAGACCGGACGGCCCTTCTGGAGGTACTGGCTCATGACCTCGGCGGTGCGGCCCATGGCTTCGCAATCGACGAAGGTCGTCTCCTCGCGCTGCTCCCCGGTGGAGGTCTTGAAGCGACGGTTCACCGCGAGGCCGATCTTGGCGACGGGCGTGTTCGTGTTCGGGAGATAGCGGAGTTCGATGTCGCGGGTGAGGTTCCCGAGCAGCAGGACCTTGTTGTAGTTTCCGGCCATGTGGGATGCCTCCGATCAGGGGTAAGGGTGGAGTGATCTGGATTCACGAGGCGGAAGAGGACTCGGCGGGGGATGCGGCCTCTTCGCGCTCCTCGGCCATGCGTGCCTTGCGGAGTTCGATCTCGGTGGCGAGTTCGGCCTGGCCGTCCGCGGCCTGCATTTCCTCAAGCGTCAGGTGGTCGGCGCGGATGATGAGCGAGCGCAGAAGCTGCTCAGAGAGGTTGCAGGCACGCTCGATCAGGGCGAGGCGGGAGGGGTCGGCCGCGAAGTAGGCGAGGATGTACACGCCCCGCTTGTTCTTCTGGATCTCGTAGGCAAGACGACGCTCGTCCCACTTGCGGAGCGAGATGAGCTCGACATCGCCGCGCCCGAGGATCTCGCGGATGTGCTGGATCGCACCGCCGAGGTCGGTGGCGACGCTGGGAGAGATGAGGAACATCGCCTCGTAATAATTCTTCCGATTCTTCGATTCTGCCATGATTCAGTTTCCTTCTACGGTTCGGCGGGACGCCGACTGGTTCGGTGTCGACTGGTTCAATGTCTGGTTCTGGTCGGGATCGCCCATCGGGGCGCTGTCCTGTGAGCTTGTGTCCGTGTCCGAACGGGGCTTTGTGTTGAAGCGGTTCATCGCGGCGTCGATGCCCTCGCGCGCCCAGACCTCACAGGCATCGGCGGAGCGTTCAAGAGCATCGTCGAGGGGCTGGAGTTGTTCCTCGGTGAAACGCCCGAGGACATAGTCGACCTGCGGGATGACGCCGCGGGGGCCGATGCCGATGCGGAGTCGCGGGTAGTTGTCGGTCGCGAGCGCCCTCTCGATGTCGGCGAGGCCGTTGTGTCCGCCGGGAGAACCCTTTGGACGCAGGCGGATGTCGCCGACATCGAGTGCGACTTCATCGACAACGATGAGCAGGTCGCGATGCGGTTCGATGCGGTAGTAGTGGACGGCCTCGACGACGGAAAAGCCCGAGCGGTTCATGTAGGTCATCGGCTTGAGCAGGAGAAGACGGATGTCTTCCTCGACCGTCGCGGGCTCGGGTGAGGGAACGGGCTTTGCCCAGCCGGACGGTCTCGACTTGGGAGAGAGACGGGCCTCGATGGCGAGACCCTGAAAACGCGAGCGAGAGACAGCGCCGGGCGCATGGCGTGCCGCGAGCCGGTCGAGCGTCATGAACCCCGCGTTGTGGCGGGTGCGCTCGTACTGGGGACCGGGATTTCCAAGCCCGACGATCAGTTTCACGCTCAGTCGCCCTCTTCCTCGTCGTCCTTCTTCTTCTTGATGACCTCGGGCTGTGCCTCTTCGGCACCCACCGCGGCGGCCTCACCCTCAACAACTTCTTCGATCTGTGTATTGATGGATGCGATCAGGTCGGAGGGATCGCTCAGAAGCTTCACACCCTCGGGCAACACAACATCGCCCGCGGTGATCTGCTGGCCGACATCGAGGTCCGCGATGTTGACCCTGATCTCCTCGGGAATGTTCCGGACGGAGCACCGGATGGTGATGGATGTCGTCGGATGGGTGAGGATGGCGTTGGCTCGCTTCAGGCCGCGGGCTTCACCGACGAGATGGATGTGGGCATGGGATTCGACTTCCTCGTCGAGATCGACGCGGGCGAGGTCGACATGGATGATGTTCGTGCCCAGATAGTCGAACTGGATGTCCTTGAGGAGGACGGTCTGCGTCTTGCCCTCCTCGCTGAGTTCGATGTTGAACACCTTCTCGCCCTGATTGAAGAAGCGGATCGCCTCCTTGGCATCGAGGGTCAGCGAGACGGGAGGACGCCCGTGTCCGTAGAGGACCGCGGGGAGTCTTCCGGCTTCACGATCCCGCTTTGCGTAGCGGGTTCCGTTCTTTTCACGGCGCTTGACTGCGAGTGTGTGTGTGCTTTGCATGATGATTGCTCCCGGGGCTGCTGCTCGCAGTCCCCAAACCTTTGAACGAATGTGTTACCTCTTGGACTCCGAGAATCGCTTGAACAGAGCGCTCACGGATTTGTTCTGATGAATGTGATCGATGGCGTCGGCAATGAGTTGGCTGACGCACAGAACGGTCAGACGATCGCGGATGGGACCGACGCGATCGTCGGTCACGGGGATGGTGTTGGTGATGACGATCTCGTCGATCGGGGCCGCGCTCAGGCGCTGCACGGCCTCGCCAGCCATGACGGCGTGCGTCGCGGCCACGATGATCCGCTTCGCCCCGTGCTCTCGCACCAATGTCGCCGCCTCGCAGATCGTCCCGCCCGTCGAGATCATGTCGTCGACCATCAGGACATTCCTGCCCTTGACGGTGCCGATGATGGTTTCGGCATCAACGACCGTTCCCGAGTGACGCTTCTTGTAGACAATGGCGAGATCGGCACCGAGGCGATCGGCGTAGGACTGGGCGATCTTGACATTGCCCACATCGGGGCTGACGACAACCAGATCGTCCAGTTCATCCCGCATGGAGTTGAAGTGCTGGAGGAAAATGGCCCCCGCAGCGAGGTGATCGACGGGAAGATCAAAGAAGCCCTGGATCTGCGCGGCGTGCAGGTCGAGCACGAGGACGCGGCTGTACCCCGCGGTGGTAATCAGATTCGCGACGAGCTTCGCCGTGATCGGCGTGCGACCGCGCTCCTTGCGGTCCTGACGGGCATACCCGAAGTAGGGCATCACTGCGGTGATGCGCCGAGCGGAGGCGCGACGCAGTGAATCGGCGAAGATAAGCAGCTCGACGAGGTTCGAGTTGACCGGCTCGCTCGTCCCGAGAACCACGAAGCAGTCGCGCCCGCGGACATCCTCCTCGACATGGACGATCAATTCGCCGTCGGGGAAGAGCTCCGTGCGGGCGTAGCCGAGGGGTATGCCCAGGTGATTGCAGATCCGCTGTGTCAGGTCGATGGAATTGCGACCGGCGAAGACCTTCAGTCCGTTGACATCATCCCATGCCATCAGCGCATCCCTCCGGTGGTGCGTGCCGTGCCGAGGCGGGAGCGAAGAATCGCATCAACCTCCGCGAGTTGCTCGGGTGTGTTGATCGAGAGCACATCCTCGCTCGGCACCGCATCGATGACTTCGACGCGTACGCCATCCGCCAGCAGCAGCGCCGGAACATCGGTGAGGAAATACTCGCCGGTCCGTTCGTCGTGCGAGACACGGGCGAGAGCATCAAAGAGCGCCCCCGAGTCGAAGCAGTAGTACGAGGGATTCACCTCGTTGATTTCACGCTGCTGGGGCGTGCAGTTCTTCTCCTCGACGATGGCGAGGAAGCGGCCCTGTTCGTCGCGAACGATCCTGCCGTAGCCGGACGGATCGGGAATGATGCTGGTTGCGAGCGTGGCCTTCGCTCCGGATGAAGCATGCCGATCGTGGAGCGTGGCGAGCGTGGCAGCGCGGATGAGCGGGCCGTCGCCCGCGAGCACGAAGACATCACACGCCGGACGACCCTCGAAGAACGGCTCGGCGCAGCGGACGGCATGCCCTGTACCGAGCTGCGGCTCCTGCACCGCGAACTCGACCGCGCACTCGTCATTGTCCCAGTCCTCGAAGATCGCGCGGATGATCTCCTGCTGATGACCCACGACCAGAATGATGCGCGAACACCCCGCCTCGGCGCACGCATCGGCGACCCAGCGGACCATCGGAGCATCCGCGACATGGTGCGCAACCTTCGGAAGGTCGCTGCGCATACGCGTGCCTTTGCCCGCAGCCAGAATGATCGCGGTGAGTTCTCGCATGTGTCGTTCTTGCCGGTCGATCGAACGCTCGGGTACGCGGGAGTGCGGAACAGACCCGCTAGGATTCGAACCTAGACTGCGTGGACCAAAACCACGAGTGCTGCCGTTACACCACGGGTCTTGCGTACCTCACGGCGGAGCGCCGCTTCATTCGATCGGGGGTTGAAGACTCCTGTTGCTTGACCGACGCCTTCGGCCGGATTTTCACAGACCACTCTCGCGGCCTGCACTCCGGAAACTCCGGCGTCGCACCGAGCGACAGAGCGAGCAGGTCCGCGGCCAAACTTCCACCGGAGCGAGACCCCCGCATTGCCGCGGTTTGAGGGCCCATGACGCGCCTCACGCCCGAGGGCGATCCGTCGTCGTCGGCTCCCGAATGGGGAAGTGCGGGGAGTGTATCCCGCCGCTCCCCGGGGCTCAACAAAGGGATTCTCCCAGCCAACACCCCCCACCGCCCGCTCCTCCTCTGAACTTCCCGGGGAGCAGCCATCGCCCGGCACGCCGAGAGCCCGCGACACCAGCCGATCCGCCATGAATCCGTTCCACGAGCGTGCCCGCGGCCGGTCGGCGTCCTAAAAATTCAGTCCGCGCAGGCAAAGGAGGCCCCGAATGGCATCACACTGGAACCGAGCACTACTCGACGCCAAGCTGACGACGACCGTCGCCGAGACCTTGCAGGCCTGTCTGACCGACCTCGTAGACCTCTCCCTTGCCATGAAACAGGCCCACTGGGTGGTCCAGGGAGAGCACTTCCGCTCGCTCCACCTGCACCTCGATGAGATCGTCGAGGTCGCACGCGAGGCGAGCGACGAAGTGGCCGAGCGTCTCTCGGCGCTTGGAGTGGCTCCCGATGGACGGGCCGGTTCGGTCGCGAAGTCGTCCCGCGTCGAGGCGTACCCACCCGGCTTTGTCGGCTCCAAGGACACGGTTCGGCTGTGCAGTGACCGCACCGCCGCTGTGGTCAAGGGGCTGCGCCACGCCATCGAAGTGCTCGACGAGCACGATCCTGTCTCCCAGGATCTGCTGATCGGCATCTGCGCGGACCTCGAAAAACACCTCTGGATGCTCCAGGCCAACGAGAAAGAGTGACCCCCCGCTCCCCGGCACCCGCCTACTCGGCGGGGATCTGCTGTCCGGGTTGCTCGCTGGGGACATGCACATCCGCCGACTGCTCGCTCAGCGTCTTCTGCGTATCCGCGGCGGCCTCGGCCGACCGTTGGGCATCACGCAAAGTCGTCTCACTGATCGCCTCGTAGCAGGTCGCGAGCAGACCCACGAGGGGGAACCGCCCCTCCTCGAAGGGGGTCGGACCGAGACGACGCAGGAGCGGATGACGGACCTCCGGACGCCGAATCGGTGTCTCAACGAGCATGAATTCGGGCCCGGCATCCCAGAATCGATCGATGCACGCTTCCAGCGGCTGTGCCGCGCGCTCCGCGCCGGGGAAGGCGCGCCGGGCGACACCGGATCGCGGACGCCCATCCTCCGCGCCGGAGGTGGCCTCGCGCCGCTGGCGGAGCCGCTCGATCAGGTCGTCCGAAGCCATGCCGCGGATGGTGAAGAGGGTCAGGGGATCTTCATCGATGATCTCGGCGATCAGGTACGCCACCGCGCACGCGTGCTTGCACCAGTCCGCCGGCTCGTCGCACTCGCAACTGGCCTGCCACCTGGCGGGAGAAGGCGGGAGCAGTTCCATGCCCGCCGATGCGAGGACTTCCTCGGTGTTGGGCGGCCATTCGCCTGCGAGAAGCTTGGCGCTGAAAAGCGCCTGCTCGACCATGATCCGGATGGCGGTTTCCCACTGCTCGGTCGTCAGGGGCTTGGTCTGAATCGTGGTTCGGTACGCGCGAAAGCGCCGCCCCTGAACCGATGCGACGATCTTCCCCGGTTCGATGGTGAGTTGACGGGTCTGCCCCTTGGATGCGTACTCCATGCCCTCGACCCACGCCTCGGGCGCGCCCATCGGCGCGAGGATGGCGAGGAAGCGCTGCGCAAGCGGCGAGAGCCGCTCCGGAAACCCCTTCGCATCGAGACGAACCCCGCCGCGGACCCGACGCGGACGCTCGGTGTACTTGTTCGGCCGTTTGAAATGTCCTGTATCCATGGCCTATTCGTCTCCAATGGCATCCGGACGGAGTTGCAGGATGTCACGGAGTTGCTGGGTCGACAGCTCGGTGAGCCAATCCTCGCCGGACCCGATCACATCTTCCGCGAGCGCGATCTTGCTCTCGATCATCTGATCGATGCGCTCCTCGAGCGTACCCGTGACGACGAACTTGTGAACATTGACGGTGCGCTTCTGACCGATGCGGAAAGCACGGTCGGTCGCCTGATTCTCCACGGCGGGGTTCCACCAGCGATCGAAGTGGAAGACATGCGATGCCGCGGTGAGGTTCAGTCCGACGCCGCCTGCCTTCAGCGAGAGGATGAAGATCGGGCAGGTTCCATCGCTCTTCTGGAAACGATCGATCATGGCTTCGCGCTGCCCCTGCGCTGTGCCGCCGTGCAGGAACAGCACATCGCGGTCGAAGGCGTGCCGAATCATCGAGGCGAGCAGGTGGCCCATCTGGCGGAACTGCGTGAAGACAAGGGCGCGTTCGTCGGAAGCGACCACTTCCTCGAGCATCTCCAGCAGACGGATGCACTTGCCGGATCGCGTCGGCAACATGCTCGAAGGCGTGCCGGTGTCTTCCTTGTCGAGTAGCGAGGGGTGGTTGCAGACCTGCTTCAGGCGGATGAGCGCGGTCAGCACGATGCCGCGCCGACGGATGCCCTCCGTGCGCTCCACCTCTCCGAGCATGGTGCGGACGCACGACTCGTAGAGATCGGCCTGCTCGCTCGTGAGGCGGCAGTACTCCTTGGTTTCCAGCTTCTCGGGAAGATCGGAGATGACCAGCGGATCGGTCTTGAGACGCCGGAGAATGAACGGGCGGACGAGCGAGCGGAGCTGGTTGGCCCGCTGCTTGTCGCGATAACGCTCGATGGGGATGCCGAAGGTGCGCCGGAACTCGCCGGCGCTGCCGAGGAAACCCGGATTGCAGAAGTCGATGATCGACCACAGTTCGCTGAGCCGGTTTTCGAGCGGCGTGCCCGTGAGCGCCACACGACGCGGCGCATCGAGCGAGCGCACCGCCTGACTCTGCTTCGCGGAGGGGTTCTTGATGTTCTGCGCCTCATCGAGCACGACGCGCCCCCAACGGACGCACTCAATGGTCTCATGGTCGCGGTGCGCCAGGGCGTAGGTCGTGATCACGAGATCCGCCTGCGCCGCCTTGCGGAAGAACTCCTCACCGGTCGCACGCTCCACGCCGTGATGCACCATGACCCGCAGCGATGGAGCGAAACGCTTTGCCTCGCGCATCCAGTTCCCGACAACGGACATCGGAACAACGATCAGCGTCGGATCGATGTTGTGCGCCCCCGGAAACTCCGGGGGTTCCGGGGATTCCGGGGATTCCGGGGAATTCGGCTGAGCGTTGGCCGCGATGTCCTGCTCCCGCTCATGTACGAGCAGCGCGAGCAGTTGGATGGTCTTGCCGAGACCCATGTCATCCGCGAGGCACGGCCCGAGACCGATGCGATCGAGAAAGACGAGCCATGAGAGGCCCTTGCGCTGGTAGGGCCGCAGCTCGCCGTGAAAACCCTGCGGGGCTTCGACGAGGTTGAAGCTGCTCTGCCCCGGCTCCTGACCGAGAAACTCCGCAACCCAACCCGAAGCGTCGATGCCCGCGATGGGGAGTTTGAATTCGCCCATATCGAGCCCGTAGGCCATGCGGAGCGCCTCGCCCATGCGGATCTCGCCGCCGGGGTGCTCGCGGAGGAAGTTGATGGCGTGCTCGATGTCTTCCGGGCGGATCTCGACCCATCGTCCATCGACGCGGACCAGCGGGGACCGTTGCGCTGCGAGTTTCTCGAACTCCGAGAGCGTCAGCGGGACATCGCCGACCGCCAGACGCCATTGGTACGACACCAGCGCCTGGAGCCCCATCCGAGACTCGGAGACGGAGTTCGGCCCGGTGCCGCCCGACTCGGCCAGCCGGGCATCGCGCGGACTGAGCATGAGACGAGCACCCAGCCGCGCCGATGGCGAATCCCACCATTCGGGTGCCACGACACCGAAGCCCTGCTCCATCAGGATCGGGCGGACCTCGCGCAGGAAGTCGTACGCCTTGGCGGTGTTCAGCTCGATCTCGATGGGCGATGTGTCTTCGAGCGCCGCTTCGATCGGCTTGTAGATGCGCGAGGCGCGACCAAGCTCCGCGAGCAGCAGTTCCTGCGGCGCTTCGATGGCCTGCCCATCCACGGAAGCGGATGAGCCGCGCAGCGCCCACACATCTTCCGCATCCAGCAACACGCGATCATTTTCCAGCGATTGCAGGTGGAAACTCAATGTCCAGACCACATCGCTGTCCGGCGGGCCGAACTCGGGAAGATCCCCGATCGCGAATGGCTCGTTGATCCGCAACGCCAGTCTCCATGCGCCGCCCTGACCCCGGTCCTCCAGACCACCGATCCATCGGCGGACGCCACGAACCAGCGACGCCTGACGCATCGCCTCGGCGGGCACCTGCGGCTCGTCCAGCAGCAGACCGGTCAACCATGCCACATGCGGATCGTCCCGATCGTCCCAGTCTTCGAGCGCCTCGTGCATCTTCTCCGCGTGGAGGACCCGACGGCAGAGCGCATCGGCGAGCGTGAGCATGAACGATTCCAGAATCGCCGCGCCGTCGTGCCTGTACTCATCTTCCGCGGCACGCAGCGCCGGCGGCATGGCGCCGAGCAGAAAAGCGATCTGCTCGCTCACACTGTCATCGGAGAGCCACGGCTCCCACGCCGCTCGGAGCGGCAAGTCGCGATCCTGCACCACGGTCGGCACGAATCGCTCCGCCGCGAGCAGCGACTGGACCATACGCGTCGCCCCGGCGAGATAACGCACCGAGTCCGCCAGCAGGATGTGGCAGGCGATGTCGTCCTCGTGGCCCGCCATCTCATCAAGAAGTCGACGCTCGGACCAGTCGCCGATCTCTTCCAGAGCTGTCAGCAACGCCGGAACTTCACCCGCTCCGAAACTCAGAGCAGGAACCGAGGCGCTGAGCATCTCGAAGGCGTCGCTGGTGTTTTCCGGGAGCCCGAGCCAGTGGCGAGCGCTGCGGCTGGGCAGCGTCGAACGGCTGCCGGGTTCGGCGGGCAGACGCAGGGCGAGTTCCGTCTCGACCACATCATCCGGGAGAATGTCCTGTGCGGCAGTACGGAGCGTGGACGGATCGACCGCGAAGGGATGACGCCCGGGCAGGGGAGGCGCACCATCCTCCGGAGCGGTTTCCCCCCAGAGGTGGAGGTGTCCGTCGCTCCACTGCGCGTGCAGAACGATGACGGCGGGAATCCGGAGAATGGGGGTGCAGGGACTCGAACCCTGGACCAGCGGCTTAAAAGGCCGATGCTCTGCCAACTGAGCTACACCCCCTGAAAACGCATGCTAACGCGTGATCGTTGAGGTTTCATTTTCGATTCGTCCCGGTGACGCCACCGGAGTCAGACGAGCGACCCATGGGGAAGGGGGAATCTTACCCATCCACCAAGTCCGCGACCGCCTCGGCAGATTCCCCAGAGTGAAGTGGTCCCGAGGGCGGCGGTGTGGGAGACTGTGCGGATGGCTACAGAGGAATCCTTCGTTCGGAATCGGATCGCCCGCTCGGCCCGGGTCATCGCCTCGCTGGAGTCGAACGCGGGCGCGATCGCCCGCATGATCGACGTGATCAAGGATTCGCTGTCCCACGGGCGGCTGCTGGTCTCCTGCGGGAACGGCGGGTCCGCCGCCGAGGCGATGCACCTCACGGAGGAGCTGATCGGCCGCTACCGGCTCGACCGCCCCGCACTCCCCGCGATCTGCCTCAACGCCGATCCGACCGCCCTCACCTGCATCGCCAACGACTTCGGCTTCGAGCAGGTCTTCTCCCGACAGGTCGAGGCGTTGGTGCATCGGGGCGATGTGGTCGTCGGCTTCTCGACGAGCGGCGCAAGCGAGAATGTCCGCCGGGCCTTCGCCAAGGGCCGGGAGAAGGGCGCCATCTGCATCGGGCTGCTTGGCAAGGGCGGCGGGGCGTGCGCCGCCCTCTGCGATCACGCGATCATCGTCGATTGCGATGAGACGGAACACATCCAGGAGGCCCATCAGGTGCTGGTGCATCTGGTGCTCGAAGCCATCGAGGCCGCGTACACGCTCAAATGAAACGCCCATTCGTCCCAGACGATGACGACATCGTTCAAGGGCTTCTGAACGCCTATCGGATGGGTGCGTTCCCGATGTCGGACAGCCGGACGGGGATGATCGGGTTCTACACCGCCGATCCGCGCGGGATCCTGCCCCTGCACGAGCGCGAGGGCTTCCATGTGCCGCGATCGGTGCAGAAGGTCATCCGGAGCGGCCGCTTCGAGATCCGAGCGGACACCGCCTTCGAGGAGGTCATGCGCCGGTGTGCCCTGCCCCGCTGCCCGGGGGATGAGGCGTGGATCTCGGACGAACTCGTGAGTTGGTACACCGCGCTGTCGCGCCACGGGCACGCGCACAGCATCGAGGCCTGGCGACGCGACCCGGTCAACGACCGCCCCACCCTTGTCGGGGGGATCTACGGCGTGTCGCTCGGCAGCGCCTTCTTCGGCGAATCGATGTTCTGCGAACCCCGACCCCGTTTGCCCGACGGACAGCGCGATCCGCTCGACGGCACCGATGCCTCCAAAGTCTGCCTCGTCATGCTCGTCCGTCACCTCGCCGCCTGCGGCTACACGCTCTTCGACACCCAGATGGTCACCGAGCATGTCCGCCGATTCGGGGGACAGGAGGTCAGCCGAGCCGAATTCGAAACCCGCCTCGACGCCGTCAGCGACGACCCGGATCGCTGGATCCCCTTCCCTCACCCCGCACTCGGCTACGATCCCCGCCCCACACACTCCCCCTAGGCCACTTGATTCGATTGGGATGCAGCATGGAAGCCGGGATTGTCGGTCTGCCCAATGTCGGGAAATCCACTCTCTTCAACGCACTCACGAGTGCGAGCGCCTTGGCCGCGAACTATCCCTTTGCGACCATCGAGCCGAATGTCGGCGTGGTGCCCGTGCCGGATCCCCGCCTCCACACGATCTCCCAGTACATCCCGACGCAGAAGATCATCCCCACCGCGCTCCACCTCGTCGACATCGCCGGTCTCGTCGCCGGGGCGAGCAAGGGCGAGGGACTCGGGAACAAGTTCCTCGGCCACATCCGCGAGGTCGATGCGATCTGCCATGTCGTGCGCTGCTTCGAGAAGGCACCGGGCGGCGAAGACATCACCCATGTCACGGGCAAGGTCGATCCCCTCCACGACATCGAGATCATCGATACCGAACTCATCCTCGCGGACCTCGAAACCGTCGAATCCGCCCTGCCCAAAGCGGAGCGTGCCGCGAAGAGCAAGGATCCCGAAGCGGTCGCCCGCCATCGCGTCCTCCGCGAGCTCCACCCCGTGCTCGCCGAGGGCAAACCGGCGCGCGTGCTCACCGAGGCCGGCGCGTTCGAGGACACGGAGTCCAAACGAGCAGTGAAGACACTGGGCATGATCACCGCGAAGCGCGTGCTGTACATCGCCAATGTCGACGACACCGACCCCCGCGGCGAGGGCGAGATGGCCAGCCGTGTCCGCCAGCACGCCGAGCGCGAAGGGATGCAGATGGTCCCCGTGTGCGCACGCATCGAATCCGAACTCGCGGACCTCGACGATGCGGACCGCCTCGAGATGCTGCAGGATCTCGGCATGGAGGAGCCCGCCCTCCACAGCGTCGCCCGCGCCGCGTACCGACTCCTCGGACTCCAGGAGTTCTACACCGCCGGTCCCAAGGAAGTCCGCGCATGGCCCATCCCCGTCGGATGCAAGGCGCCGCAGGCCGCCGGAGTCATCCACACCGACTTCGAGCGCGGATTCATCCGCGTCGAGGTCTACTCCGTCGATGACCTCGTCCGGCACAAGACCGAGAAAGCCATCAAGGAAGCCGGCAAGATGCGCATCGAGGGCAAGGAATATGTCATGCGGGATGGAGATGTCTGCCATTTCCTCTTCAATGTCTAAATGGATGCAGCGACCATGACGGACGAGCCGCTGACCAATCTCCTCGTCCTCAACACCCCCGTCCACCGTCAGTGCGATGTGCTGATCGACGGCGAGCCCCGAACGGTTCGGCTCCGCATCCGCGCCTCGACACCCGGACTCGATGCCGGACCGATCGTCATCGGCGACCGCATCGACCTCTCACCGATCGATGATGCCAACGAGGCGGACCTGCTGCGCGTCCACACGCGACACAACCACCTCGTCCGACGCAGGCCGGGCGAACGCGAAGAACCGATGGTGATGTGCGCCAATGTCGATCGGCTTCTGTGCATCGTCTCATCGGCGCAACCCAAACCGGCATGGGGCATGCTCGATCGTTCGCTCGTCATCGCCGAGGCCCAGCGCATCCCCCCCACCGTCGTCCTCACGAAGAGCGACCTGAAGGGCGCGGCCGCCGCACGCGAGCACGCACGCATATACGAGCAGGTCGGCTACCCCGTGCTCAGCGTCTCCATCATCTCCGGCGAGGGCATCGAGGCGCTGCGCGAGCACACACGCGACGGCATCACGATGATGCTCGGCCAATCCGGCGTAGGAAAATCCGCCCTCACCGCAGCGCTGTCCAGCGAATCGCGCGAAGTCGGCAAGATCTCCCATCGCACCGGCAAGGGCCGACACACCACGACACGGGCGCGCCTCGTGCCGTTGCATGGCGGCGGATTTCTCGCCGATCCGCCCGGCATCCGTGCCCTCGTCGCGTGGGACATCGAGGACGATCGCCTGGCGTACCTCTTCCCCGATCTCCGCAAGCATCTGGACGACTGCAAGTTTGGCGGCAGTTGCACGCACATCCACGAGCCCGGCTGCGCCATCCTCGCCGCGCTCGAACGGGGCGAGATCGACCCGCGCCGTCATCAGGCCTACACCCGCATGCTGCGCAAGGCCGACCGAACCAGCGGACCGAAGCCCCGCCCGATGGATCCCGACGATCCGACCTTCGATCCGTATCAGTAACGGATCCGCATGCGCAGCCCGCACGCATCGACCTCCTCCATCTCATCCGGATCGGGCACGCACGACGACTCGCCCAGCGCGATCCGCGCTGCCGTCCACAGACACGCGTGCGCATCGACCACATCGTCGAGCTTTGCTCCGGGAAGCGCCGCGGGCGCGACCGCGATCCCCGACGCCTCCAACACCGCGATGCGCTCGGCAGCTCCCTCCGGCGTGGCCTTCCGGTGCGACATGGGCCGCCCCGCCATCGCGGAGAACGACAACTCCGGGTGACACTCCTCGACGATGACTCCGGCCCGCGAGCGCACGACCTCATCCACCTCGCGGATCTTCGCCACGATGTTCCATGTCTGAATCGTCAGCCCGATGGCGTGTTCGGAACTGGCACGCATCACGCTCAGGGCCTCGCGGTAGGTGGCGCACCCAAGCACTTCACGGATGGGCGTCGAGAAGACGCTCGATGCGCGCTTGCCGAGCATGGCCCGCGCGGCACGATCCGCCGTGCGCCCGCCCGGCATCGCCGCTCGCGGCAGCCCGATCGGGATGTCCACCGCGACGACACCGCATCCCAGCGCGACAACCGAACGAAAATCCCCGAAGATTCGCACCTCATCGACGACGATGACCCGCTTCACGAGATGACCCAGCACGCCCACCCACCCCGCGCGGCATCCATCCACACCCACAATCCCTCTCGATGCCGATTCGCTCACGCGCTACCCACCGGGCAGCTCCGCTGCGATCACCGCGTCGACCTCAACCTCCACCAGCGCCATCGGCGATGCCAGCGCACTGACCTCCAGCATGGTGCAGCAGGGCATGAGATCGCCGAAGAACTCCAGGTGCGCCCGCCCGGCATCGTCCTGATTGCGTATGTGCTTCACGAAGATCCGCGTGCGCACGACATCGCGCTTCGTCGCCCCCAGCTTCTCCAGTGCCCGCTCGATCTTCTCCAGCGCGTACACCGTCTGAAGAAATGTGGATTCCGGCGCATGGATGTTCCCCGACTCATCCGCCGCGATCGTGCCCGAAACATAGACAAACGGGCCGATGCGCACCGCACGCGCGTACCCGTTGCGTTCCTCCCAGGTCGTTCCGGTCAGCACCCGTTGTCGCTGATGGGGCATCGGCCTTCTCCCTGATCCGAAATCAGCATCTCAAAGTCACAGTCGGCGTGCCGCTTCGAGCATGTAGTTCGGCGATTCCTTCGTGATGCGGATGTCGTGCGGATGGCTCTCGATCATCGACGCTTGTGTCACGCGGCAGAACTGCGCATCACGCCGCAGATCCTCGATGGTTCCGCAGCCGCAGTACCCCATCGCCGCACGCACGCCCCCCGTCATCTGGTACACGAACTCCGCGAGCGAGCCGCGGTACGCCACCAGCCCTTCCACACCCTCCGGCACGAACTTCACCGCGGCCGCCTTGTCGGCTTTCCGGGCTTCGAGCTTCTCCGATTGCGAATACCGATCGGCCGAGCCCGCCGCCATCGCCCCCTCCGACCCCATGCCCCGATAGGTCTTGTAGCGACGCCCCTCGCTGATCACGACCTCGCCGGGAGACTCATCCAGGCCCGCGAACAACCCCCCCATCATCACGCTGTTCGCTCCCGCCGCCAGCGCCTTGGCGATGTCGCCCGAACTGCGAATCCCGCCGTCCGCGATCACCGGCACCCCTGCGCCCTCGCACGCCTCCACCGCGTTCATCACCGCGCTGACCTGCGGCACGCCGACACCCGTCACCACCCGCGTCGTGCAGATCGAGCCCGGCCCGATGCCGACCTTCACCGCGTCCGCACCTGCATCGATCAGCGCCCGCGCCCCATCGGTCGTCGCAACATTCCCCGCGATCACTTCGATGCTGTAACGCTTCTTGATCTCGCGGACGGTCTCAAGAACGCCCTTGGAGTGGCCGTGCGCCGTGTCCACGACGATGACATCCACCTCCGCCGCGATCAGCCGCTCGACACGCTCGTACTGGTACACCCCCACCGCAGCCCCGCAACGCAGCCGCCCCCGCGCATCCTTGCAGGCAAGCGGGAAACGATCGAGCTGCTCAAGATCGCGCATCGTCACCAGCCCGGCCAACTGCCCCTGCCCGTCCACGAGCAGCAGCTTCTCCACCTTGCCGCGGTTCAGGATGCGCTTGGCCTCCTCCAGCGTGGTCTGCGGCGGCGCGGTCACGAGGTTCGACTTCGTCATGACCTCGCCGACAGGCACATCGGGCGAGTCGATGAACTTCAAGTCCCGCTCGGTGAGAATCCCCACAACCCGCCCGCCCTGACGCGGCCCCATAGTCCCACCC
>ERZ869909.1240-NODE-1240-length-21380-cov-4.183401_pt1 | contig 21380 bp, 24 predicted proteins | sample MGYA00520892_ERZ869909 | MGnify/ENA primary metagenome ERZ869909 (study PRJEB32215, sample SAMEA104723947) | bioreactor metagenome | biome: bioreactor; feature: anaerobic bioreactor; material: water | place: China | collected 2015-03-12 ... | reverse complement strand
ATTTGGGTAATACCAAGGTCAGGTGCACTGAACAAGATGAACACCAGCGCGATGGTGTAACCAACGCCACCCATAGCGGCAACCGCACCCAAGCGTGAATGGGTGACGCTGGCCGTGATGGCTGCGGCCACTAGGACGCCAAGCACCATGATCTCATGGAAGTACACCGACACGTCAAAGTTCCAGTGAATCTGATAACGGCTCAGCAAGGTGTAGCCGGTTAAGCCGACGAATACTAAGACGATGGTGCGCAAATAGTTCCGCATGGAACCATTCTGCAATTTGCGGGTTTGCCATTCGGCGACCCAAACAATCGCGTCCATAAACCAGAAGTATCCGCGCTCAGGACCACGAGCAATAATCGGGTCAAGGACGCGTAAGCGTGCACGGGTACCGTCCCATACTTTAAATAAGATTAAACCGGCAATTAAGCTAACAGCTGAAAGCATCAGCGGCAGATTAATACCGTGCCAGAGTGCTAGGTAGCCATCGACAACCGTGCCAGCAACGGCATTTGTTGCAGGTTGTGTAATCCAGTAACCAGCCAAGCCCGGTAGCAGGCCAGCCACTAGCGACAGAGTCACTAGCACGATAGGACCAGCGAGCATGGCGATGGGCGGTTCGTGAATCTTTTCCGCCGCTTTAGGTGCTTTAAAGGCACCAAAGAAGGGGCGTAGAGCAATGACGGCCGCTACGGTGACAATGAAAATGGAACCGACGATGACCAAGGCGTAGATAAACCATGCGAATGCGCCTTCAATCATGGCTTCCAGCAAGAGCTCCTTGGCAACGAAACCAAATAACGGCGGAATACCGGCCAGAGACAACGCGGCAACCCCGGTTAGGACCGCTGTGACCGGTAAGTACTTGCGTAAACCGCCGAGCTCTGTAACTTCGCGACTACCGGCTTCGTGGTCGACAATCCCGGCGAGCATAAACAGCGCGCCTTTGTAGAGTGAATGCGCAAGCAAGTAAGCGGCAAAACCAAGCATTGCGAGCTCGGTGCCAATACCGAGTAACAAGGTTAAGGTACCGAGAGCCATGACGGTGGAGTAGGCCAGCAACTTTTTCAAGTCAGTGCTGCGCAAGGCCATAAAGGCACCGGTAAATAAGGTTAAGGCACCAAATGTACTAAGAATAATTGTCCACAGTTCAGTACCGCCAAGTTGCGGTTGCAGGCGCGCCAATAAATAGATACCAGCCTTGACCATTGTCGCAGAGTGTAAGTAAGCACTCACTGGCGTTGGCGCTGCCATGGCATTTGGCAACCAGAAATGGAATGGGAACTGAGCAGATTTGGTAAAGGCACCCAGTAGCAAACAAATGAGCATGCCGGTGTACAGCGCATGGCTGGTCACGCTGTTGCTACTATTGAGAATTTCTTGAATTGAGTACGAGCCACCGGCAATCGCGAGCATGACAATACCAGCAAGCAGCGCGAGGCCACCGGCAACGGTCACGATTAACCCTTGTAACGCCGCTTTCCGAGCGCTTTCTTGGTGATGGTTAAAACCAATCAACAAGTACGAGGTGATACTGGTGAGCTCCCAGAATACGAAGAGGGTAATGAGATTATCAGCCAGGACTAAGCCAAGCATGGAGCCCATGAACGACAGGAGCACCACTAAAAAGCGGTTCTGGTCTTCATGGCCCTTCAGGTATGCTCCTGCGTATAGCACAATAAATGTACCGATACCGCAAATGAGCAATGCAAACATCAGTGATAAGCCATCGAGCACCATAGTAAACGAGATGTCGAGACCGGGAATCCAAGCAAACTCGTGGATCAGTACTTCACCGCTAGCAATGAGTGGAATGTGTCCGGCGAACCAAATGGTCAAGGCTGCGGGCACAATAGCCATTAAGTAGGCGGTTCGGTGCTGATGCTGCACGAATAACCAAGGGGTTACGAGTGCTGCAAGGTAGATCACCAGAACGGCTAGTTGCATGCGTTTTCCTCTTTCAGCAAACCCAAAATCAATAAGTTACCGAAAATATCGGCGCGTCGAACGGGATAATCTAGCATAAATCATAAAAAATCTGTAAGTAAACTCGTCCGAAAAGTTTAATCATTCATCATTGCAATTGCGTGATCGCACCCTTATTTAACCCTTGCAAATTAGTCTTTCCAGCTCTAGATTGCGCCCTAATTCCGTGTTGAAGAGAAGTAAACGTAAAAATGGAACGAGCAGATTACCAAACTTGGCAAGTACGCTTCGAAAACTTACGCAGCAATAAGGTTTTTGAGCTTATTGTCGTGGCGATTATTATTTTTTCGGCTTTGGTTGTGGGTGCGAAAACCTACGAGGAAACAACCCGTTTTACCCAAATCATGGATGTACTGGATTGGGCGGTCACGGTATTTTTTGTGGTTGAGATTGCAATTCGCATGCTTGCCGAAAAGCGCTACCGCGACTTCTTTAAGTCGGGTTGGAATATCTTCGATTTTGTCATTGTGGTCGCGAGCTTAATTCCAGTCGATGGCGGGCAAAGTGTGCTTTTGGCGCGTTTGCTGCGGGTTTTCCGAGTGCTGCGCTTAGTTTCGATTGTGCCGGAGCTGCGTGTGCTCATGAATGCGTTTTTGAAAGCGCTGCCGCGCATGGGCTATGTCGCCCTGTTCATGTTTATTATTTTCTATATTTACGGCGCCGTCGGCAGTTTTATCTTCCGTGATATTAACCCATTCTATTGGGAGAATATTACCATTGCCATGCTCACACTGTTCCGCATAGCGACATTTGAGAGCTGGACGTCGATCATGTACGAGACCATGGAAGTCTATCCGATGTCTTGGCTGTATTACGTCAGCTTTATCTTCCTCAGTGCCTTTATTTTCTTAAACATGATGATCGGTATCGTGCTCGAAACGATGCAAAAAGAGAGTGCTGCCCAAGAAGTGGAGGACGGCAAAGGTGAAGCCGCGGATATTCATTGGATGCGTGAACAGATGGTAATGATGCAACAGCAGATACAGGACATGCACGCGCAAATTGTGCCGGCGAATCGCACGCCAGAAGGTTCTGCTGAGCGTTTACCGACAGAGCAGGAAGACCGCCAAACAAATTAACACCAGTTCCGCCGGCCATTCGAGACTGCCGTATTTGAAGCAGCAGAATTTGAAACAGCAGAATTTGAAACAGTAAGACGAACAAATCCGACGTGAAGTAATGTGAGATCCAACTATACTGATTGCAACGTTATCGTTTTCTATGTGATGTAAGCGATACTGTATCGCATGGCCTCACACCTACCGTTCATTGCTAGTCGCCAATAGTCGGTGGCAACGGTGGGTATCCAAATAGGGAGGATAAACATGGCAAAGCTAGGTTCTTTTCTGGTGTCATTGCTGTTCGGACTCAGCCTCAGCGCTGCGATCGCAAATGAGCATGTGACAGCATTTGAAAACGTAAATGTTCTGACCATGCAGCCAGAACACCAAGGGCAAATCCTCCGTCGACAAACAGTCGTGATTCAAGGTGACCGGATTATTGCAATGGGCACACAGGGCGATGTTGAGATTCCCGCCCATGCGCAACGTATTGCGGGTGAAGGTCGGTATTTAATGCCCGGTTTAGCGGAAATGCATGGTCATGTGCCGCCCACGCAGTCATTTACCGGTATTCCAGAGCGCTATTTAGACGACGTTTTGTATTTGTATCTTGCCGGTGGTGTGACGACGGTTCGTGGCATGCTTGGGCATCCCCATCAGTTGCAGTTGAAAGAGGATATTGCCGAAGGCCGCCGTATTGGTCCGACGCTTTACCTCGCCGGCCCAAGTTTTAACAGCAATACAGTGCGTGACCGAGCGCAAGCACGGCAGCGAGTGCGTGAGCATGCCGAAGAAGGCTGGGATCTGTTAAAAATTCATCCGGGCTTGAGCCTTGATCAATACCAAGCGATTGCCGCTGAGGCGCAAGAGCAGGGTATCGACTTTGCCGGCCATGTGCCGACGGATGTGGGTATTCGTCACGCGATTATCCTAGGTAGTCGCACTATCGACCACCTTGACGGGTACTTGGCCGAAGTGGACGGCTTTGAGCAGCCTGTTAGTGATGAAGTTTTACAAGAATTGGCTGAGTTTACTGTTGCCCATGGTGTCGGCGTGGTGCCCACTCAAGCCTTGTGGGCGACCCTAATTGGCGCAGGCGATGCGGACGCAATGCGAGCATACCCTGAACTGCAATACGTACCGCAACAAGTACGAGCCGGTTGGTTTAACTTCTTGGACGACCCGCAAAGTGTGTATTACACAGGTAACACAGCGGCAGTGCATCAGCAGAACCGGCAGCGTTTACTGGCTGCATTGTATGAAGCTGGCGCAGAAATTCTATTGGGTACCGATGCACCGCAGTTATTTAGCGTGCCGGGCTTGTCGATGCGCCGGGAAATTCCATTCATGGTCGACGCTGGCATGACGCCCTATGACATTATTTATTCGGGTACGGTGGCGGTTGGCAACTATTTCTCGCAACAAGACGAGTTTGGTCAAGTCCGCGAAGGACATCGTGCAGACTTATTGTTGGTGAGCGAGAACCCGCTTGAGAACATCAGCACGCTGTATGAACCAGCCGGCGTGATGGCTCAGGGGCAGTGGCATAGTCGCAGCGCCATTAGCGAGAAGCTAGCCGAGATTGCAGCGGCGTATCGAGCAGAGTAGGCCGCTGTTGCAGCCTTTAGATGACTTTTAAACAGCTACTTTAAAGCTACACGATAAAGTGTTTGGAAATATGGCGGAACGTGTCGGTACCTGCACGTTCTAGCCATTCAAACACCACCATTTCATAACTGACCACATGCGCACCAGCGGCTTGCATACGCTGCAGGGCAAGTGCTTTGTCACCATCATTGCGAGAGCCAACGGCATCGGCAACCACGTAAACCGTATATTCGGCCTCGAGCAGATCAAGCACGGTTTGCAAGACGCAGACATGGGTTTCAGTTCCACAAACCACGACCTGATTCCGTTTGAGCTCTTCAAGAGCAAGCGGCAAGTGCTCTTCGCGCATGGCACTGAAATGAATTTTTTCAATGACTTTGGCGTGGGTCAAATGCTCCTTTAAGCTCGCGGCTGTGTGGCCGAGGCCTTGTGGATACTGTTCGGTGATCAGGGCGGGAATTTCGAGTAAATGACTCACTTGGGCAAGTTTTTCGCTGTTCGCGACAATGCTGTCGGCATGGGCGATTGCTGGGCGCAAACGCTCTTGGATATCAATCACAAGCAACACTGACTCGAGCCGATTTAACGCATCAGCAGAACGATAGTCGAACATGCAAACCTCCTCAGGCCTTTGAATTAATTCGCGAGCCTCCAGATGTGGATTTGCCGTCAGCACCGTAAAGCGGCGTGCCGGCTGCTTCACGAATAATATTGAGCATTTGTTGGTTATGTTGCAAGCGATGTTGGATTAATTCGCCGTTGAGTTGATTTTGCCGGCTAACCTCACGCGCGAGTTCCAGAACTTGCTGCCAGACGTCGCTGCAGCCAGCGATTTGCGCAAGCTTTGCAGCGCCTTCGCGACTTTCGCCGAGGCCTTGCCCGGTTTGCAGCGTGCGTCGTTGTTGTTCGTTTTCTTGCAGAGCCGCAAAATGTTCAGCTTTGGCTTTCGCGATGGTTTCTAGCGCTTTGCCGTCAATAGAACCAACACCAAGTAGTTCCTGCTCTTGATTAAGCAAGTCGGTAAGTTGCTGCAAACGCGAGTGTTGGCTGCTGAGGAATTGATTTAGGCGTTGAGATAATGCTGTGCTCACTCTATTTTCCTTATCGCTAAGACCCTAGTGACAATAACCGAAAGAGCCGAACAGTGAATTTGGATACCGAGTGAGCGAGGTTCAGGCCGCAATGAATTGCGACCTTGATTAGCTTTGTGATTTCAGTAGATCTTGCACGCTAGCGATTAGGCCATCGGCAATTTTGTCTACGTTAATATCGAGCTTACCGTCACGAATTGCTTCGCGCAGCTCTGCTACTCGGGCCATATCAATGTCTTGGCTCGTGTCTTGTGTGGTTTGACTAAAATGCGTCACCGCCGCCGGTGAGGAAACAGGTTCAGAGCCAGATGACTTCTGAACTTTGCTGCCTTTGTTCGGTTCCGTTTGTGAACTTGGAGGTAACGGCTGTGTACCATTAATTTTCAAGGTAAACCCCTTAGCTATTCGTGCTATCTATCGTTCTACATGCGCTTCGCATGTGCTGCATACCGAATTTATCGGCACGAATCAGCGAAACTTTAGCGAAACATCACAGCAATTATACGGTCAAGTGGTGAAAAAAGCAGCTTTTACGCTTTCCTTACAATTGCACGCGCGCTTGGCCTGGTCCCGTTACTCGAGCATGAATAATTTCACGTTGTCCCACACGAATTCGAATTGCTTCACCAACCGCGCCATTTTCAAGAGCCTCGCCTTCGCGGGAAACAGAAAAGCCATTGCCTTCCGCACGAATCACGACACTTTGTCCACGCTGAATAACGGGTGGCTGGTGCACCATGTGACTTTGCACGGGCTGGCCGCTGCGAATCTGGCGCCGACTGACCTGACCGATCAGTTCACTCGCCGCATAGACGCTTTGTTGTGAGGCACGGGATAAATCCATCCGCTCAGTCGAGAGTAATTCTGCCGTGATTAATTGGCCAGCAGGGATGTCTTGATTCGCAACCACAACCTCACCGATCAGCTCTATATTCGCTTGCAAATAACGCACGAGTTGCGGGTTCTCCGCACAAGTCGCCGCAACGGAAACTCGGCCAAGGAAACGCTGTTGCCGGTTCGGCAATGAAAGCTGCGGATTGTCACAGGGCAAGCCTGCGGGCGGTAGCGTCATGGTGACTTTAGCTTGCGAATAGGGTGGTACCAATGTGGTCGTGCGTTCGGCAGTGGCAAGTTCTTGCAGTAAGAATTCTTGTACAGCGAGCTCCAATTGCGCATGGGAATCAGCAGCGTGAGCGACAGGCACAAGCAAACTCGGCAACCCCAAGAGGAGCACCGAAAATAGCCGAGCTGTTACGCCAAATGCTTTATTAATCATGCGCTTAGAATTCCGGTCACGGTCCCTAATGCTGTGCTGCAGAATGCTGGCAGCGTGAATATGGCGAGCATTATACGGTGTTGTCTTGCTGGCAAAGGCGAGAAATAAGGTGAAAAAAGTGGCTTTTTTGAGCCATTGACTTTACTCGCCTGCAGTTAATCTTCACGGTGCGAAATCCCCCTTGCAAGAGTTGGTTAAAAAATAACCAAGCAAGCGATGGGACGAACAACAACAGAGAGGCATCGAGATGATCGATAAGTTAACAGGCACTTTGCACTTCCATCAGGAAGCTTTGAATTTGCGGCATGAACGTCAGCAGGTGTTGGCCAACAACATTGCTAACGCCGACACGCCAAACTTTAAAGCGCGCGATTTTGACTTCCGCAGTGAATTGGAGCGGGCAGTGCAGCAAGGCCGCAATACGACGGGTACCGGCCTTGCGACGACGCAAAAAGGTCATATCCAAGGTGGTAAACCACAGTTTACCGTCGACAACTTGCAGTACCGTAACCCGCATCAAGCGCGAATGGACGGCAATACGGTCGACATGGATATGGAGCGCAGTCGTTTTCTCGACAACTCGGTGCGTTATCAAGCAAGCCTGCAATTTATTGATGGTCGTATTAAAGGCCTGCGAACTGCAATGCAGTCAGAATAACCGGAGCAAAAACTATGAGTATGTTCTCGATTTTTGATATTTCGGCCTCAGCATTGACTGCCCAGTCGCAGCGCATGAATGTGTCGGCCAGTAACCTTGCGAACGCGGACAGCGTCGCCGGCCCTGACGGTCAGCCCTATCGCGCCAAACAGGTCATTTTTGAAAGCCGTTTGCAAGACGCGCAAAACTCGCGCAACGGTGTTGCCGGTGTGCAGGTAAGGGAAGTGGTGGAAGACCAATCGCCGTTGCGGATGGAGTATCGCCCAGGGCATCCGTTGGCCAATGAAGACGGCTACGTCGCGATGCCTAACGTCGACCCAGTTGCGGAAATGGTCAATATGATTTCGGCATCGCGCTCTTATCAGGCCAACGTTGAAGTCATGAACACCACCAAACAGTTGCTTAGCCGCACACTGACGATTGGAGAATAAGACCATGTTGAACCAAATTGATACGTCGGTTTTACAGAACGTCAACGGCCAGCAAACACGCCGTAGTTCTGAAGCCGATGATTTGCACAAAAACTTCATGACCTTGTTGACGACACAACTGCGCAACCAAGATCCATTGAACCCAATGGAAAACGCCGAAATGACCTCACAGTTGGCGCAAATTAATACCGTCAGCGGCATCGAAAAACTAAACGACACGATGGACGTGATTAACCGTCAAATCGAGTCGGATCGCTTTATGCAAGCGTCCTCACTCATCGGTAAAGCGGTACTCGTACCGGGTGACAAACTGCTGATGGGTGACGAGGGTAACCCAACACCGATCGCGTTTGATTTAGCTGAGCCTGCGAGTGAGGTCAAAGTGCGCATTCTCGATCTGAACGGCAATGTGGTCCGCGAGTTTAACGCCGGAGCGACGGGTTCAGGTCTGCAAACAATAGGTTGGGACGGCAAGCTCTCAGATGGTACGCGTGCACCAGCAGGGGCATACCGGTTTGCCGTAACGGCGACCAATGATGGCCGCGCAATTAATTATGAATCGCTGAATTATGCCGAAGTCATGGCGGTCAGCAAGGGCCACCCAGACGGTCTCCGTCTTGATTTGGGTGGAATTTTTGAACCAGTTCGTCTGCAAGATATACGTCAGGTCGTCTGACGGGCAACCGTCTGAGTACCCCAAGCGGTTGCCTGACGGATCGTGATCAAAACAATTAAAGGAGCTCATTATGAGTTTTTCACAAGCATTAAGCGGTTTACGAGTTTCCGCAGAAAGCCTGAACGTGGTCAGTAACAACATTGCCAACGCCCGTACAGTCGGTTTTAAGTCAACCGGTATTCGGTTTGCTGATGTTTACTCGGACAGCCGCGTGGGTTTAGGTGTTCGAGTGGGTGGTTTGGTACAAAACTTCAATGCCGGTAACCAAGAAACTACCAACCGTAACCTCGACTTAGCAATTAACGGTAACGGTTTCTTCCGTCTTACTCAGAACGACCAAACCGTGTTTTCGCGCAATGGTCAGTTTAGTTTGACCAAAGACGGTTTTATTGAAAACGCCCAAGGCGCGCGCTTAACCGGTTATAACCGTGGTACCGCCCAAGGTACCGCACCTGAAGCGATTCGTATCCCAGCTGACGGTATTAGTGCTCAGCGCACAAACAACGTTGATGCGTCGTTTAACCTTGATTCACGCGCAGAAGCAATTGCTGCAACCGGCGCTGGCAACCAAACCTTTAGCCCTGACGATCCAAACAGCTACTCATATGTCAGCAACGTGTCGGTTTATGACTCATTAGGTACTCGTCATGACGTGCGTATGTTCTTCTTCAAGCATGACGACAACGAGTGGTCGGTTGGCTTCTTAACCGACCAAGACCAACCGTTAGACCCAAATGCGATTCCTGTGCAGTATGACGTGGCAACACAGCCAGTGGAATTCGCAGCGGACGGGACCATTGTGGTGCCTGATAATGGCGTTGGTATTGCTTACAATTTCGACCCGCAAAATGGAGCTGACCCAGTGAACTTCGCGCTGAATCTGACTGGAACCACCCAGTTTGCGAATAACTTTGAAGTTGCCGCTTTGGCGCAAGACGGTTACACCTCTGGCTCGCTGTTACGTTTGAGTGTCAACGAACAAGGCCAAATCGTCGGTACTTATAACAATGACCAACAACAAGTGCTTGGTACCTTAGCGTTGGCGACTTTCCGCAATAACGAAGGTTTACGAGCGATTGGTAACAACGTTTGGGTTGAAACCGGCAATTCAGGTGCGCCTATTGTTGGTGTACCAGGGGAAGCTCAGTTTGGTCAGATCGCTTCAGGTGTTGTTGAAGCGTCGAACGTTGACCTCAACCAAGAGCTGGTCGACTTGATTATCGCTCAGCGTAACTATCAGGCGAATGCGCAAAGTATCCGTACTCAGGACGAAGTTCTGCAGACCACGGTGAACTTACGCTAATTACGAGTCATAAAAAGGCCTAGGCACCCGGTGTGATACCGAGTGCCGAAGCTCTGAATACTGCAGGAGCAAACCATGGATGCAATGATTTACACCGCAATGAACGGGGCTCGCAATACGCTCGATAAACAGAGCAGCATTACCCACAATCTTGCGAATGTGAACACCAGTGGCTTTCGTCAACAGCTTGATGCGACGCGTACCGTCTACATTGACGGCCAAGGCACCTTAGCGACGCGAGCAACCTCGGTGGCAACCACACCGAGCTTTGACAGCACGGCTGGGCCGGTTAACCAAACCGGACGGCCACTGGACATTGCTATTCGTGGTGAAGGCTGGCTTGCCGTGCAAGCGCCTGACGGCAGCGAAACCTATACCCGCCGTGGTGATCTGAGCATCGACGAAAATGGCGTCTTGAATAGTAACGGTCGCCCAGTCATGGGTGACGGTGGTCCGATTATCGTACCGCTTGGCGCTGAATTAACGATTGGTGACGACGGCACGATTACTGCTCGTGGCCAAGGCCAGAACGCGAATGAAGTGGCGGAAATTGACCGCTTGAAGCTCGTTCAAGCAGCCCCCGGTCAGTTGACTCGTGGCGAAGACGGTCTATTTCGGAGTGTCACCGGTGCGCCGTTCGCCGCTAGCGAGACGGTACGCGTGGTGAGTGGGGCATTAGAAGGTAGTAATGTCAGCTCCGTTGAAGCTATGGTGGCCATGATCAGTAACCAGCGGATGTTCGACATGCAGATGAAGGTGGTTTCGACCGCTGACGAAAATGCTCAACGTGCCAACAGTTTATTGTCGATGTCGTAATCAGCACGACATTGCGGAGAAAAGCAGATGATTAAGTCACTATGGACCGGTAAAACCGGCTTAGAAGCACAACAGTTCCAAATGGATGTGATCACCAACAACCTTGCCAACGTAAATACCACCGGCTTTAAACGTTCGCGCGCGGTTTTCGAAGATCTGTTGTATCAGAATTTACGTCAGCCAGGTGCGATGAATAATGCCCAAGATCGCCTGCCTTCAGGCTTGCAGCTAGGTACGGGTGTTCGTGCGGTGGCAACTGAACGTTTACACACGCAAGGCAACTTGATTAACACGGAAAACTCACGTGATATCGCGATTAGCGGCAAAGGCTTTTTCCAAGTCTTAATGCCTGACGGCAACCTTGCCTATACGCGCGATGGTAGCTTCCAGCTTGACCAAAACGGTCAACTTGTTACTGCGAACGGTTATCCGATTGAACCGGGCATTTTCTTACCAGCGAACGCCATGAGCGTGACAATTGGCGAAGACGGTATTGTGTCGGTGACAACGCCAGGAAACAACCAAGACCAACAAGTGGGTCAAATTACCTTGGCGCACTTTATTAACCCAGCCGGACTTGAAAGCATTGGCGGCAACCTCTATCGCGAAACTGCGTCATCTGGGGTACCAGAAGAACAGATTCCGGGAAACAATGGCGTCGGTCGTTTAATGCAAGGTTTTGTTGAAAACTCGAACGTGAACGTTGTGGAAGAGATGGTCAATATGATTCAGACCCAACGTGCGTACGAAATTAACAGCCGTGGTATTCGTACCAGCGACGAAATGCTGGCGCGTTTAACTCAATTGTAATGAAAGTTGTAAAGACAATTGTAACGACGTGAAAACTTTAAAGGTGAGTGAGGGCAAGTACATGAACAATTCAAAGCTTATGCAGGCGGGCCTTTGCCTTGTTGCTGTTGCTTTTCTGGCGGCATGCTCCTCACCGCCAAAACCACGTGTGGTGTCTGAGCCTGAGCCGATGATGTATCCGGAGCGGGTCGAAATGGTTGCCAATGGCTCGATATTTCAGCCTCAACGTGGCTATGCACCTTTGTTTGAAGACCGCCGGCCACGTATGACGGGTGACATTATTACCATTTTGCTGGAAGAACAGGTGAGTGCTTCAAAAAGTTCGCAAACGTCCGCGAGCCGAAGCAGCTCGATGTCCGCAGATTTAGCGAATTTGCCCGATGTTCTCGACCGTTTAGCGGAGCTCGGCTTCAATGTTGGCACCGACAACAGCTTCCTAGGCCAAGGAGCAGCAAGTGCGAATAATCGTTTTCAGGGCACCATTACCGTATCGGTTTTAGAGATTCTGCCGAACGGCAACCTGCGGGTGCGTGGTGAAAAACACATTGCGATTAACCAAGGTGCCGAATACATCCGATTTTCTGGCGTGGTAAACCCACGAGCAATCACCGCACAAAACACGGTGTTGTCGACCCAAGTCGCCGACGCTCGAATTGAGTACATCGGTGACGGCTATGTGCATGACGCGCAACGTATGGGTTGGATGCAACGGTTCTTTAACTGGGCTAGCCCGCTGTAGGAGTTTCTATGAAACATATTCTCATCAAAGTGACTGCAGCCTTGGTACTAGCAACGCTGACCTTTAGCGCTCAAGCTGAAAAGATTCGTGACCTCGCCGATTTTGCCGGTGTGCGTGACAACGTGTTAGTCGGCTATGGTTTAGTTGTTGGCCTTGATGGTACGGGTGACCAAACCACGCAAGCGCCATTCACCGGACAAAGTTTAAGTAATATGTTGTCGCAGCTCGGCGTGACTGTTCCACCTGGAACAAACATGCAGTTACGTAATGTCGCAGCCGTGATGGTAACGGCTGATTTACCGGCATTTTCTCGCGCAGGTCAGCGTCTCGACATCACTGTGTCGTCGGTGGGTAACGCACGTAGCTTACGCGGTGGCACACTCTTAATGACACCTTTGCGTGGTGCCGACGGTGAAATTTACGCCTTGGCCCAAGGCAACTTACTGATTAGTGGTGCCAGTGCCGAAGCTGCGGGCAGCTCGCAAGTTATCAATCACCAGTCGGCAGGTCGGATTGCCGGTGGTGCCATCGTTGAGCGCGAAGTTCCACTGGTTATGGGCGGTAATCAAGGTGAGCTCGAGTTACAGTTAAAAACCAACGACTTCTCAACCGTTGAACGCGTTGTGCAACGCATTAACGAAGAGTTCGGGTTATTTGTTGCCTCAGCGGTCGACGGTCGCACCATTCGTTTATTTGGTCCAAACGATGCCAATGAGCGCGTTAGTTTTATGGCGCGAATCGAACAGATTGAGATTGATACACCGGAGGGTCCAGCGCGCGTGGTGCTGAATTCTCGTACCGGCTCAATTGTGCTGAATGGTCAGGTTCGCTTGCGCCAAGCGGCGATTGCCCATGGCAATTTATCGATTGCGATTCAAGCTCGGCAGCAAGTTAGCCAACCGGGCGCACTGAGTCGGGGCCGCACAGTGGTGACGGAACAGGCAGACATTGATATTCAACAAGATGACGGCACTTTAAATATCGTTGAAGGTGCAGATTTGATGGAAGTCGTGAATGCCTTGAACGCACTGGGTGCGACACCAGCAGATTTAATGGCAATTCTGGAAGCGTTAAAAGCATCCGGTTCATTGCGGGCAAGTTTGGAGATTATCTAATGGCAGATATTTCGGTGAATAACCAGCTGCTCGGCCAACGTTTAGCCATGGACGTGACGCAATTAGAAAGCATTAAAACGGTGAACCGCCACGACCCGAACGCTGGCTTAGAACAAGCAGCGGAAGAATTTGAAGCCTTGTTCCTGCACATGATGCTAAAAACCATGCGTGAAGCGAGTGGACCGTCGGAGTTATTTGACAGCCACGAAAGAGATACGCTCATGTCGATGCATGACGAACAACTGGCTCGTCACATGGCGACCAAAGGCATCGGCCTCGCGGAACAGTTGGTGCAACAGCTGAAACAACCGCAAAAGTAAAAGTGGTAGTCAGGGCTCAAGTTTGTTGCGCCGCTGCCGATAATTCTAAACAGATGAATTTGTTGTGAGGCTTTGTTTGTATGAGTGTATTTAATATTGGTGTTGGTGGGCTGCAAGCAGCACAAGCGGGCTTGTATGCGACCAGTAATAACATTGCCAATGTATACACACCTGGGTACAACCGTGAGATCGTACAGTTCGGTGAGAACAGTACCGGCGGTGTCCAGTTATTGTCGATTGAACGCCAGTTTAATCAGTTTATTGCCTCACGACTCAATAGCGCCGAGAGCAACCTCAATGGCCTGAAAGCCTACCAAGCACAGATTAGCCAAATTGATAACCTGCTGTCCGATGCCGACGCCGGGATTGGTCCAATGCTGCAACGCTTCTACGCCGCGGTCAGTGACTTGTCGTCGAACCCTGCAGACGCTGCGGCGCGCGAAGGTGTTCTCGGAACGGCGAATAGTTTAACCGCACAGTTTCGCGCATTTAATAACTATTTGAACGACATGCAAGGCGATATCAATGGTCAAATCGCCAGTGAAGTCACCAAAGCCAATGAGCTAGCTAAGCAAATTGCATCACTGAACGGAGACATTACCGCAATGCGAGCGGCGGCAGGACAAGAACCAAACATGTTGTTGAATCAGCGCGACCACGCAGTAGCTGAGCTCAGCAAGATCATGGACATTCGCGTCAACGCCCAAGGTAATGGCCAATACAATATTTCCTTTGGGAATGGTTTGTCGCTAGTTGCGGGTGAAACGGCGACAACGTTGCAGCCAATGCGTGATTCGGCCGACCCAAATCGCCTTACCCTTGGCTACATTAGCCGCACCGGCGCAAATATTCCGTTGGAAGAAAGTGTTTTCAAACAGGGTACGCTAGGTGGTTTAATGCAATTCCGCACGGAATCGTTAGATAAGCTACAAGGTCAATTAGGCCAAATGGCTGTGTCGATGACGCAAGCTTACAACGAAGTGCATAACGCCGGCTTTGACTTGAATGGTCAAGCGGGTGAAGACTTATTTACCATTGGCCAACCGCGGGTCAACGCACATAGTCGCAACGAAGGTAGCTCAGTCGCAACGGTTTCTTTCGAAAATGTTGAGCAGCTGAACTCTTCTGCTTATGACGTGAATTTTACCAATGGTGAGTTCACCGCAATTCGTCGTGACAATGGCCAAGCGGTTGCTGTGACGGTTAATCCCGACAACACCATTAGCTTCGGCGGTTTGAACATGAGCTTCGATGGCACGCCAGAGAATGGCGATCGGTTCCGTGTCTATCCGGTGCAAGATGTTGCTTCTGGTTTTGGCTTGAATATTACGGACGCAGCAAAATTGGCAGCCGCAACCTCCCCAAATAGTGGTGATAACACCAATGCGATGGAATTGCAGTCGTTACAAAACCGTGCAGTTGTGGGCGGTTCGGCGACATTTACCCAGGCTTACTCAGCCATTGTCAGTGACACCGGCACACGGATTAGTGTGTTGAATGCCAATTTAGCTGCCCAAGAAGGTCTAGCTGACCAATTACGAATGCTCCAGCAAGCCGAGTCTGGCGTGAATTTAGACGAAGAAGCCGCGAACTTAATGCGTTATCAGCAATACTACCAAGCGAATGCACGGGTCATTCAGGCTGGTATTACGATTATGGAAGAGCTGCTGCAGCTACGCTAACGAATAAGGTGACCCCATGCGAGTCAGTACACAGATTATTTTTGACCAAAACATGAAGTCGATGAGCCAGCAGCAGTCTGCGTTCATGAAAGTCGGTAACCAGTTAGCGACCGGTCGTCGGGTAGTGAATATCTCCGATGACCCACAAGCTGCCTCGCGGGCAGTGAACGTGCAGCAGTCCAAAGCGACGACGCAGCAAATGCTCGACGCTCGTGTTTCCGCACGGAATAACTTGTCACAGCAAGAAAGCGTTTTAAATGGTTTAGGTGACATGATCACCCGTTCGAAAACCTTGTTAGTGCAAGCATCAAACGGCGCCATGAGTGAGTTGGATAAAGCGTCGATTGCAGCTGAACTTGAAGGGCTGTACGAAGCCATGATTGGCCAAGCGAACGTGACCGATGGGGGCGGCCGCTTCTTGTTTGCTGGTCAAAAAGACGACTCAGCGCCGGTGGTCAAAATTGACGGCCGTGCCCAGTTTGTGGCGGATATTGTGCCACGTGAGCAGTTCATCGACGACAACCGCAAAATGACCGTTCGTGATACCGCTGAGCGCGTCTTCGCAGCAGCACCTGGAAGCACCACGTACCACGTAAAAGTTGACAGTGCTAACCAAGGCACGCTAGTTATGAATTCAACCAACGTGTTGGATACCAGTGACCCACAGTTTGGTGAGAAGTTTACCGTCGCGTTTGCCGATGACGGTGCAGGTGGTTTGACGTACTCGATCACAACTGCCGCAGGTGAGCAAGCAACCGGAGCCTACAATTCGGGTGATGCAATTGAGTTCGCTGGTTTACGTTTTTCGACCTCAGGAACGCCGAGCGCAGGTGATAGCTTTACCGCCGGGCGAGCCGCAGAAATGGATCCGAACCTGTTCCGCACCATGGAAGACGTGATTCAACAGCTTCGTCAGCCACTTGAGACTGACGAACAGCGTGCAGCCCAACGTAATGTTTTAAGCGAGTCGATGCGTGAGCTCGACCACATGCTCGATAATATTTTGACTCGCCGTGCCTCGGTCGGTTCACGGTTGAACGAACTCGACACCCTAGACTTAGTTGGCAACAATCGTTTGCTGGCCTATGAGCAAACACTATCGGATTTGGTTGACCTCGATTATGTGAAAGCAGCGTCTGACTACAGTATGCGCATGATCGGCCTGCAAGCAGCGCAAAAAACCTTTGTCGACATTAAAGGCATGAACCTATTTGATTATTTGCGTTAATTAACTCGCCGTTTAGCTGGCGCTGAGGTTCACACTGAATATCGGTGCCGCTAACAAGAAGATCTTTATCTCCTCGCACAATGCGTTATTTTGCTGTTTAGCACACCCAGTTCATTTTGTTGACTGAGTGTTTTTCTATGTGGCACGTAAATGTTGCAAGAGAACAAATTGGTACGCTTCATTACACCGCAGGGATTGGCGCTAGGGCGTGAATCAGCTCGTCAACAAACGAAATCGCTTGGGCAAACAAGCCTTGAAGGAAGCCTCCGAGGTTGGTGGTGAGGATCATCAATAAGAACAAACCCATGGTCAGAGACATGGGGAAACCAATCGAGAAGACCGTTAGCTGCGGTGCCGAGCGGTTGAGGATACCAAGGGTAATGTTGATAATTAGCAGTGCGCCAAACACAGGTAGCGCTAACAAAATACCGCTAATAAAAACAATGCTGCCAAAACGCGCTAGTGTGTCAAACGCTGAAAGGTTTAAGCCGGCAGTACCAATGGGCAAATGCTGAAACGAAAAAGCCAGCACTTCAATCATCATTAAGTGTACATTGAGCGCCAAGTACATCAGCATAGCGAAGGTGTGCAAAACGCGTGATAAAACCATGCTGTTAGTGCCGCTGTCGGGCGAAAAGAAGGTCGCAAAGGCAAGGCCCATTTGTAAGCCGATAAACTCACCAGCAGCCATTACAGCGGCTAGAGTGACTTGCATGACTAGGCCAATAGCAACGCCAATCAGCATTTGCTCAACGATGATGCCAAACGCTGCCCAAGACCATAATGGAATGTCCGGCATGGGGGGTAGAATGGGGCTAATGACTATGGCGAGCAGGGCAGCAAAGCCAATTTTAAGCTGATTCGGTATCCGTGAATGACCTAGAATCGGTGCAATCGCCATGAAGCCAAGTACACGCACCAGCGGCCAGAAAAATGCGGCTATCCATTCTTGCAGCTGTGTAAACGTGACTTCAATCATACGGGTTCCAGCCTACCGATAAGCGCATGGCGGCGGACTAGGAAACCATGAGCGGAATATTGGTAAACAGCTCACGGGTAAAGTCCATAATCAATTGCAGTAGCAGCGGACCGATAATCACGAGAACAATCACCACGCCTAAGATCTTCGGAATGAATGATAAGGTCATTTCGTTAATTTGCGTGGCGGCCTGAAACAAGCTCACGGTTAAACCAATCAGCAGAGCAGTTAACAACAGTGGGCCGGCGAGATAAAGCGTGACGCGCATACCTTGATAGGCGATGGTCATGACTTGTTCTGGTGACATAGCTCTGCCTCCTCGCTAGACAAAAAAGCTTTGGGCTAAGGAGCCCACAAGCAGTTGCCAACCGTCGACTAACACAAACAGCATGAGTTTGAACGGCAGTGAAATGGTTGCAGGTGGTACCATCATCATACCGAGGGACATCAAGACACTGGCAACAACCAGGTCGATAATCAGAAATGGAATGAAAATAGTGAAACCAATCTGAAAGGCAGTTTTTAATTCGCTGGTCACAAACGAGGGAATTAAAACATGCATCGGCACTTCTTCTGGGCCAGCGACAGGCCCGATATCGGCTAAGCGAATGAACAAGGCCAAGTCGTCTTGCCGCGTTTGCGCGAGCATGAATTCTCGCAATGGCTCACTGGCGAGCGTCATAAACTGCTCGAACGTAATGGTGTCTTCCGTGAGCGGCACCCAAGCGACTTCGTAAATTTGGCTGAGCACTGGCGACATAATAAAGAAGGTCAAAAACAAAGCGAGCCCGAGCAGCACTTGGTTCGGTGGTGCAGACTGCGTACCCATGGCGGTACGTAATAAGCCAAACACAATAATCACACGAGTGAAACTGGTCATCATTAACAGCATGGCTGGCAAAAATGCCATGCTGCTTAATAGCAATAGGGTTTGCAGCGGCACAGACCATTGCTGACTGCCGTCTTCTGCAGTTTGGCTGGTTATGGTTGGTAGCGACTGGGCGAGTGCATCGGCCGGTAGCCAAGCAAAAATACTCAAGCCAAGGATGGTCCACAACATACGACGCATGGATTAACTCCCTGACTTTGGACGGGTAAGTGAATTCTTCAACAGCTGGGCAAAGCTCGGTGTTTGGGACTGACGATGGGTTGCACCTGCAACTGCTTGCTCTTCAGCTTCAGCTGGAATTTCGCCTTCACTGAGCGCGGTAACATTCTGAGCGGTCACGCCAAGCGCTACACGTTTACCGAGCATGTCGACGATCACCACTTTCTCTTTTGGCCCGACATTGGCGCTAGCGACGATGCGAATGTCTGAACCAGCAACCGGCAGATAACCACTGCCAAAGCGGCGCACTAACCACGCGCACATTAAGATAAAAACGATGATTGCGAACAGTGTGAACGACACCTTCCCAAGCGTCGCTAAGCCCGACGCCATGTCTGTACTGGCAGCAGATTGAGTTAATGTCGAGGTGGCGCTCATAACGGCTGGTTTCTCAGTTGGCTTAACGATTCAGCTTTTGCACGCGCTCAGCCGGGGTGATAATCTCAGTAATCCGAATACCGTATTTGTCATCAAGCACCACGACTTCACCTTGTGCAATTAAATAACCGTTGATCAAGATATCCATGGGTTCGCCGGCTAAGCCGTCAAGTTCCACCACCGAGCCCTGAGCTAAGTCGAGCAGTTGCTTAATGGTAATGCGGGTGCGGCCAAGCTCAACGCTCAACCGTACCGGAATATCCATGATGATATCGAGCTCATTGGCAGCTGCACGCTGAGCATTGTCTTGCAGTGGTTTGAACACTTGGTCACTGGCTTTTCCGCTCAGGCCTTCTTCTTTCGCTGCATCTTCCCAAGCGTCGTTTGACTGCTCAGGTTGGTCATTCTTTGGCGTATCACTCATTTTCAAAATCCTCAGCAGGGGCTTTAAATACCGAGCCTATTTCCCGCTTCTGGGTAGGCATAACATGATTTTCTAGCACTTTTTCAACGCGCAACGCACGATGATCATTCACAGCGCCATATTCGCATTCAAGAACCGGGATGCCGCTCACTGTTGCTGTTACCGTGGTAGGTAACTCAACGGGCAGCACATCACCAACTTTCAATCCCATAATTTGCGGTAAGCGCACGGGAATTTGCACAAAATCGGAGACAAGCTCGACTTCGGACTCCTGAATTTCTTGGCTGAAACGTTTGCGCCAAGCTTGATCAGAAGCGCTTGAACCGTCGGCGCGTAAATTCGTCAAGCGGTCACGCAGAGGCTCGATCATCGAATAGGGCATACAAATCTGGAAATTTGCTTCTAAGTGACCGACTTCTAAATGGAAGGTGGTCGCGATAACAAGCTCACTCGGAGAGGTTGTTATGCTGGCAAACTTAGGTTGCATTTCCGAGCGAATGTAGCTCATTTTGATCTGAAAAACGGTGCGCCATGCTTCTTGATATGCGTCCATGGCTAAATTGAGCACGCGATTAATAATTCGCTGCTCAGTGGCGGTAAATTCCCGAATTTCGTTACGCGAAATTAAACGGCCATCGCCCCCAAACAGGTTTTCGACAATCATCGACACCATGTTGTGTGGGAATACGATTAACGCCGTACCACGTAATGGCTTCATGGTGACAATATTCAGGTTGATCGGGCTTGGGATATTGTCAGAGAAGTCTTGGAAACGCTGATAGCGGACCGACTCGACTGTGATGTCGGCGTTCCGGCGTAACAAGTTAAACAAGTTCATGCGGAACTGACGCGCAAACCGTTCGTTAATAATTTCAAGGGTATGCAAACGCTCGCGCACAACACGATGCTGCGAGCCGGGGTCGAATGGCCGCTCGTTCACTTGTTTTTGTTTCACACCGCTAGAGCGCTCGCTGCGCGTCGACGTTTTCACGTCTTGCGTAGGCGCTTTAGGCTTCGATACTGCACCTAAAAGCTGGTCAATATCGTGCTGTGAAAGCGGTTTGTCACCCGACATAGTCACTTGCCCCTTGGTTACTGAACAATGAATTCAGTAAACAGTACGTTGTGAATTAAAATCTCTTGGCCGTTGCTATAAGGCTCGCTTAAACGCTGCTTCACTAACTCGGCTAATTCGAGTTTGCCTTCTTGGTTACTGATGTATTCCGCGTTCATTCCAGATAACAACAGCAATAAACGGCTGCGAACCTGTGCCATGTTGGCCATTATGGTTTCGCGGCTAATGCCGTCTTGTACTTCAATGGTAATCGCCGTGTACAAAATTCGCGGCCCAAACTGGTCGCTGCGCAGGTTAACTGACAGTGGTTCAAGCTTAACCAATACCGGTGCTGGCGCTTGTTGGCTTGGACCGAGTTGTCCTTGTAACGCCGCCAATGTGGTGTTTCTGGTGTCGAGCAGTAACCATGTATTAACGCCGACCGCAGCAACAAGTAAAACGACCAATGCGGTGAGGACCAGCACGATCGAATTCTGTTTGTCACCTTTCTCTTTTTTCTGTGCTTGTGGTTTAGCCATGCAATTACCCTTGCTCTAATTCATTTCATTATGCGTCAAAGCGCGTCAACCAAAAGCTTAAATAAAAGCGCTTGAGACGGCTATTTCACTCGTCAA
>ERZ869909.1238-NODE-1238-length-21410-cov-4.196409_pt1 | contig 21410 bp, 16 predicted proteins | sample MGYA00520892_ERZ869909 | MGnify/ENA primary metagenome ERZ869909 (study PRJEB32215, sample SAMEA104723947) | bioreactor metagenome | biome: bioreactor; feature: anaerobic bioreactor; material: water | place: China | collected 2015-03-12 ... | reverse complement strand
GCATCGGCTGCAAGTACTGCATGATCGCCTGCCCCTACGGCGTGCGCTTCTATGCCGATGAAAAACCGCTGATCGAACCCGACATCCGCGACGCCTACCCTAGCGAGAATGGCCAGCTCTGGAGCCCCCCCTACCAGAACCCCGAGGAGGACTGGCAGCGCGGCATAGGCATCCAGCCCAAGGGTGTGGTCTCCAAATGCACCTTCTGCTACCACAAGGTGAAGCATGCCCCCGAGGGGATAGCCGACCTCGACGAAGACGACCCCGAGGTCAAGGAGTATGTGCCGGCCTGCGTGCGCACCTGCGCGCCCAAGGCACGCTACTTCGGCGACCTGGACAACCCCGAGAGCCAGGTCAACCGGCTGATCGGCGACAAGCACGGGGTTCGCCTCAAGGACCATACCGGCAACAAGCCGCAGGTCTACTACCTGGGCGCCGGTGCCGGCGTGCCCGCCTTCACCCCCACCGACAGGGAGCATGACGCATGAACACCACCGACACTCGTGCCAATGCCCTGCAGGGCTCGCTGGGCTGGGGGCTTCTGGTGATCGCCTGCGCGGTGCTGGTCGCAAGCCTCGGCTTCGCCCTGGCGCAGTTGATGACCGGCGGTCACACCTCCTTCAACACCAGCTCCAGGCTGCCTTGGGGGCAGCCCATCGCCACCTATCTCTATTTCGCCCTGGCCTCGTCGGGTCTCGGCCTGATCGCCTCGCTGCCGCTGGTCTTCGGCTTCAAGCAGTATTACCCGGTCGCCAAGCGCTGCATCTTCCTGGCGTTCATCGTGCTGATCTCGGGGATGAGCGTGCTGGCCCTGGAACTCGGCAACGTCTTCCGTATGCTGTGGGCCATCCCGCTCAACCTCCAGGTGCAATCGGCGATGTTCTGGATGGGCGTTTTCTATGCCCTTGACCTGCTGTTCCTGCTGTGGAAGTTCAGCAAGCTGCAGGGCGGCGAGTGGGACAGCAGGACCGCCAAGCAGGTGGGCGTCGCCTCCTTCATCGGCGTACTGCTGGCCAGCGGCAACCTGGCCCTGATCTTCGGCATGATGAGCATGCGCCCCTTCTGGTTCGATGCCTTGCTACCGATCTATTTCTACTTCACCGGCGTGACCAGCGGCGTGGCCGCCCTGGTGTTCTTCACCTACCTGGCTCATGGCTTCCAGCGTGAGCAGATGCCCAAGGCCCTGCAAGCCCTGCTCACCGGCGCCCTGCCCAAGTTGTTTGCCGCGCTGATCGGCGGCACCCTGCTGTTCATCGCGGCACGCGCCATCACCGGGCTCTACAGCAACAACCCCGAGATCCATCTGGTGTGGACCGACTACCTGTTCAGCTCCGGCCTCTACAACGCCTCGCTGCTGCTGGGCCTGCTGCTACCCTTTGCGATCATGCTGAGCCCGGCGCTACGCAACCGGGTGGGTGTGCAGGTGCTGGTGGCCTGCCTGGTGTTCCTGGGACTGTTCGCCGAGCGATTCTACTTCGTGGTGGGTGGCCAGGTGGTACCGCTGTTCCAGGGCACCTGGCAGCCCGGCCTGATCGCCTACAGCCCCTCCGCCACCGAGTGGGCACTGACCCTGGTCGGCTGGTCGCTATGCTTCGTGCTCTACCTGCTGGGCGAGCGGTTCATGAACCTCGGCGACATGCCGCGCCAGATGACCGAGGCACCGGCCGGTGCGACCGCCGGTGCCACCTGAGCCGAGACATCACTCCTCACGGACCACAAAGGAGAGGGGGTGGCCTGCCCGTCGGCAGACCATCCCATCGATATCATGACAGCACCCAAGCAACTGCCCGATCTGCTGCCGGCCGCCGAGCTGTACCTGTGCCTCTCCCGGGCCTTGCTCGCCCCACAGGCAGGGGTCACCCTCGCCGAACTCCAGGGCCCCCTGCTCCAAGACCTGCGCAGTCTGGCCGATGAACTTCCGACACTGAAGGCTGAGCATCTGGACGATCTAGCCCGAGCCCTCGACGCCCTGACGAGCGACGAGCAGTTGATGCTGGGCTACAGCCGGCTGTTCCTGACGCCGCCGGCCCCTACCCCGCTCAACCTGGGCGTCTATCTGGACAGTGCCCTGATGGGCCAGAGCACCCAGTCGATACTCGCGCTCTACCGCCGCCATGGCCTGGAGCACGATCCAGCCTTTCGCGACCTGCCCGATCACCTGTCCCTCAATCTGCAGTGGTTCGCATGGGTCTACAGCGAACTCATGGAAGCCCGAGACACCGGCGAGGACACCACACCGGCGGTCGCGGACGCCGTCAACATGATGAGTCGCTTTACCCTGCCGGCTCTTACCAGCATGCGCAGCAAGTTGGCCCAGTCCACCCCGGGGGAGATGCCCGCCCGACCCTGGGGGCTGCTGATCGACCTGATTCACGCTGCCTTGGAACATGACCGTGCGCGTCTCGAGGCCATACTTCCTGCACTCGCCCCGGCGGCTGTCCAGCAGCCCGGCCAGAACAGCACCCCGGGCGCACCAGTCACTTTCGAAGCGAGCGAGGCTCCCCGCGAGCAGTTGACCTGCCGCAGCTGCGGCGAGACCTTCGAAAGCGACCCGGTGATGGCGGAGATGCGTCAGCGGCTGGCCGCCGCCGGTGTGAGTGCCGAGCATATGTCGGTCTGCCCACGCTGCCAGGGCCGCGATAGCGCCTCCCCCTCGCTGAAGCCACCTGGCGCTGGCCTGAAGGCGTGGCAGTGATGCCCCGAAAGGAGACGACAATGACGCGCATCGCCCCCCTGTGCGAGATCACCGCCGAGTACGTACTGACCGACGAGGAGGGCCAGCGCCTGGCGGCTTCGACGCCCGAGACGCCGCTGCGCTATGTGCACGGCACGGGCCAGATGCTGCCCGCCCTGGAGCAAGCTTTGCTCGGCAAGCGGGCGGGGGATGAGGTAACGGCGACCCTGACGCCTGAGCAGGCCTATGGCCCTTACCGGCCAGAACTGGTGTTCGAAGCGGTACGCGAGAACCTTCCGCCTGGCCAGTCGATCCGTGTCGGCATGACGCTGACGCCGGGTGGCCAGCGCGGGAAGTTCTCGCTCAAGGTGGTTGGACTGACCGAACGCGGTGCCATGCTGGATGGCAACCATCCCCTCGCCGGCAAGACCGTGACCTGGCAACTGGAGATCCTGTCCGTCAGGCCGGGACCTGCACCGGGCCGGGAGAATATCGATCATCAGCCCATACGCTGGGTGGAACTCGATCACTGAGCCCATTCATCGTGGTCACCGGTTAGAACCATGGCCACAACCACTGGCCTTGGCAACCTCCGCCAGGCGCCTGACGGCTCCAGTCGCGATGCGGAGTGGGGGCGCCGGGAGGCCAAAGGCCTCCCGGCGGGCGAAAATGCCCAGCGTCAAAACATGCATCAACACGCATGATCAACACATGGCCAGGCGGCGCTCCGGGCGGTTGCCCATGGATGCAAGGCGCTGTTGCAGCCGACGCAGCCGCTCCACCTCCCCCTGCGCGGCTGCCTCAAGCGTCTTCACGGCCCAGACCGGCAGTTCCGCCTTCAGGCCGTAATAGACCCACTGACCGTCACGGCGATCATTGAGCACCCCACAGGCACGCAGTTGAGCCAAGTGACGCGATACCTTCGGCTGCGACTCGTCCAGCATGTGGGTCATTTCACAGACACACAGCTCACCCTCCTGCAGTATCAGCAAGGTCAGCAACAGCCGGGTTTCGTCGCCCAGGCATTTGAAAAATTTGTTGGGTTCCAGAGAGTTCAAGGCACATTCCGGGTTTCTGAGTCATTGCTCAGTTTACCGCAACCCGACCATGGCGTCAGTCCATCCCGGCGCAGGCACTGCGCCGTTAACGGTTCGGTCACTCGATCAGAGCAGCAGACCGAGAGCGGCCAGGGTACATAGCGACAGCGACGCCCCCTGAAGCAGGCGGCGATCGAGGCGATGGGCGATGCGGTCCGCCAGGGCATTACCGACGAGCACCGCCGGTAGAAATGTCATCGCCAACACCAGGTGCCACATCCGCACCTGCCCGGCAACCGCCAATGTCACCAAAGTCAGCAGTGACGTAATGATGAAAAAAGCCGCCAGATTGCCACGCAGGCGATCCGGTGACAGCCCATGCAACAGGAGCACCATGGGGGGCCCGCCGATAGCGGCCACGGTGCCCAAGATACCCGACAGCACCCCGGCGCCAAACAGGGTTGCCCGATTGACCGGCAAACGAAACCGAAACAGGGTCACTGCCACGGCAAACAGCACGCTGACGGCAATCACCTTCTCGAGCACTACCATGGGAGCAGTCAGCAGCAGCCAAAGACCGATGCCGTTACCGGGGAGCCTCCCCACCAGCGCCATGCCGATCTCGCCGATACGGATCTCATGTCGATAATGGCGGACCATCATCAGCGACACCATGAAGCCGAACAACACCAGGATGACAGGCACCAGACGTGGCTCCAGCATCAACAGCAGCGGTGCCCCAACGACGGCCAGACCGAAACCGGTGGCGCGTTGCACGAAAGCCCCCAGCATCAGTACCAGCGCACAGCCCAGCCACACCGTGAGGTGCATGTCGAGCCATGACTGCAGCGCCTCAGGCATGGGCCGGCTTGCCCGCTAGCCGCCGCAACCCCAGGTTGCCGATCAGCGATGCCAGCAGCATGGTCAACACCATGGGCCACAGGCTTTCGATCTCGAAGATTCCGACCATGACGCCGGCCAGTGCGGCGGAACCGAACTTGATCCCGCCCATCATGGCAGTTGCCGTGGCACTCATATGACCGAAGTTATCGAGCAGCGCCGACATGGCGTTGGGCGTGATCAGCCCGATCATGCCGGCATAAACCATGACCAGCAGCACGACGACAGGAAGCGATGCAAGCCCCAGGGCCGCCGCCAGCGCCAGCGCCATGGCAGCAACCAGCTGAATGCTGAGGCCGAGATGCAGATTCTGATGGGGCGAGCGACGAACCAGCAGATGAATATTCACCCGATTGGAGAGCGCAATCACCAGCACATTGGCACCGAATACCACCGGGTACATGGCCGGCGACAAACCGAAATACTCCAGGTAGATATAAGGCGATGCCGTAATGAAGGCAAACAGTCCACCAAAAGAGGCTGCAACGGCACAGATGTAGCCCATCGCCTCGCGGTGGCGCAGCACGCTGGCGTAGTTGGCCAGCACCTGGCGAAACGATGCGACAGGCTGGCCTGGGTCCCGGGTCTCGGGGAGCCGGGTGCCCATCAGCCACAGCAGGAAAGCCGCATAGACGGCAAGGAAGGCAAAGATAAGCCACCAGTCGGCGAGATGGAGCAGCCCACTCCCCACCACCGGTGCCACCAACGGCGCCAACATCATGATCATGACCATGGTGGACATCACTTTCGCCGCCTCGCGGCCGCTGAAGCAGTCACGGACGATGGCCGCCGAATTGACCACGCAGGCACCGCCTCCCAAGGCCTGGACGAAGCGCCATGCAAGCAGCTCTGGCAGGGTACCGATAGTGGTAATAGCCAGGCTGGCCAGCAGGAATATTACCAGCCCGCCCAGCAGGACAGGCTTGCGCCCGATCCTGTCGGAAAGTGGGCCGAAGAGCAGCTGACCGATGGCAAATCCGGCCAGGAAGACGCTGATCGAAAGCTCTGTATGATGAATGCTGGCCCCTATACTGTCAGCGAGCGCCGACATCGCGGGCAGATAAGCATCGATGGCGAAAGGTGCCAGCGCCGTATTGGCAGCCACCAGAAGTGCCACGCGTCGAGGATTCAGTTTCAAGACGACTCCGAGTCGATTGATGTCCGGCTGATTGCTAGGCTGCTAATGATAGACCAGATCAGCGTGACTTGTCGTGCATCACCCTGTTACCGCTCCGGGCCGCTTGCTAAAGTGGTCGCATACTCAACCCCAGGAGCGTCAAACAATGGCAGAGGACCTGCTTTCACAACTCAAACAGATGAGTACTGTGGTTGCCGATACCGGAGATATCGACACCATTCGCCGTTTCACCCCTCAGGATGCCACGACCAATCCCTCACTGATTCTTCAGGCGGCGCAACAGGAAAACCGGCGTTCCCGCCTGGCGGAGATCGCCTGCCACAGTACCGATATCGACGACGCGCTGGACGCCGTGGCAGTCGAGATCGGCAGTGAGATCAGTGCTTTGGTACCTGGTTATGTCTCCACCGAAGTCAGCGCCAGGCTCTCCTTCGATACCGACGCGACCCTGGCACGCGCACACTCCCTGATCGAGCGCTATGACCGTCACGGTGTTCCTGCCGAGCGTATCCTGATCAAGGTCGCCGCCACCTGGGAAGGAATTCGCGCCGCCCGTCAGTTGGAACGGGAAGGCATCCGCACCAACCTGACCCTGCTCTTCAGCTTTACCCAGGCGCTTGCCTGCGCCGATGCCGGCGTCACACTGGTCTCGCCTTTCGTCGGGCGCATACTGGACTGGCACAAGGCGGAGTGGCCGGATGGCGATTTCAGCGGTGACAATGACCCCGGCGTCAAATCGGTCAGGAGAATCTACGAGCACTACAAGGGGCACGGCTACCGCACCATCGTCATGGGTGCCAGCTTTCGCAACATGGGCGAGATCCAGGCGCTGGCAGGCTGTGACCGGCTGACCATCTCCCCTGCCCTGCTTGGCGAACTCGCAGAGACCCAGGGTCGTCTCGAGCGTCGCCTGGTACCGTTCGATGCCGAGACCTCGGCCCCGGAGCCACAGGATGAGGCCGAGTTTCGCTGGTCTCTCAATGAGGATGCCATGGCCACCGACAAGCTTGCCGAAGGCATTCGCAAATTCACCGCCGACCAGCGCAAGCTGGAGACGCTGTTGGCAGAATTGCGGAAAAAGAGCTGAGGAAATAGTGTTGAGAAGGGCAGCGTGAAGGAAATCCACGAAACCTGAGCATGCGCCGCCAGGGCATGGGTCGCCTTGGCGGTTTACCTCGGCCGGCAAGTGGGGGCACGATGCTCAGGGCTGTTTCAAAACCCGCTCAGGGCTGTTTCAAGATCCGCTCAGGGCTGTTTCAAGATCCGCTCAGGGCTGTTTCAAGATCCGCTCAAGGCTGTTTCAAGATCCGCTCAAGGCGCTCAAGGCTGTTGCGAAGAAGTCTCCTGGGCTTCCAGCATTTCGACGAGCGGCTGGAATTCCTCGCGATTGTGCTCGTTCATGCGCATCAGGATACGGTGCGCCTCGAGAATACGCTGCCGTGTTTCCTCCATGTCGGATGGCAGCTCGGGAAGCTCGCACAACGCACAGGACTCCGTGATGGGAGTCTCTACCATGGTGAAGAACTGCGAAAAGCCCATGACCTCGAGCATACGCTGAACATCGGGGTTATGTACCACGATGGTGGGTTTGTAGGATATCCGGTCCTTGACCGCCATGGCCACCTTGGCCAGAAACCCAAGGGCGGTGGAGTCCACATTGGTTGCCTCACGCAGGTCGATTATCAACGTCTGCAGACCAGGCGTGTTCGCCAGTTGTTCAGCCTGGCTGTCCAGCGTGGCACAAAGCGTGAGTCGCACGTCGCCGCAAAGCTTGAGCACGAAGACGCCGGAGTCGAACGCTGCCTTAACGCGGCCCTCATTAGTGGTCATCGCCAAATCCGCTCAACATCATGATCGTCAGGTCATCAGGCAGCTCTTCGCCACTGAGATCCCCCTCGGCATCGATGTCGCCGGAAGCATCCAGGGCCAGGCTGTCTCGAAGTCGTTCCAACGTAGTACAGGTTAGAACACGTTGCTCCAGCTCCCTGAGCCTCATGTCGAGCGTCTCGCCCGGCAGGCACTCCAGAATCCCATCTGAACACAACCATAACGTGAAGTTCGCCGGCAACCTATACCTCAAACGTGGATACTCCACATTGGGAAACAGACCGACCGGCATCCCCTCACCGGGCAACTCGACGACCTTGCCATCGGCCACCAGCAGCGGCTTCGGGAGCTGAGCCCCCAGCGAGTAGTACAGCCAATGATCGTCATGATCTATCACACCGACGAGCAGGGTCGCGTGCTTGCCGATCCCGGTATCGAGAAGCTCCCGGTTTAGTGCCGTCAACCAGTGTGCGGGCAGATGTTCCGGCTGCTTGCCGTCCCACTCATTCAACCAGCGGTTGCACAGATACTTGAGCAGAACGGTGACGAATGCCGAAGACGCGCCATGACCCGACACATCGGCAAAATAAAACAGCGTGTAGCGATCATCGTAGCGCTGAAAGTCGAGGAAGTCGCCCGACAGGTAGAGGGACGGCACCAGCCAGTAGTCACAGGTGATCCCTCCCAGGGTCTGCGGGCGCGGTGGCAATAGCTTGCGCTGGATCTGCCCGCCCGCCTGCTGGTCCAGGCGCAACAGGGCCAGATGAGTCTCCAGGCTCTCGTTGAGCTCTTCCAGGTGTTCGTTCAGCTGGGCCAGACGCTCGCGATCGAGATTCCTCTCATCCTCAAGCCGACGCAGCTCGATGGCCTTGCGTATCATTCGACGCAAGAGTTGCCCATGCCGCATGGGCTCGACGACATAGTCCACCAGACCCACGTCCACTGCCGTCAGCAAGTCGGCATCTAGGCGTGAGTCACTCACCACCACCGTCGGCAGACGCTCGGTCAGGCTCGCCCACGCCAGGCTCGGCACCGCCCGTGCATGAGCGACGACCAGCGATGTCTCGGCGGGAAGATCCTCAAGCCGCTCGGCGGCCAACACTGCCAGACCATCCCGGGCAATGGTGTCGGCCAGGGCATCACGGTAATCGCCCGGTTCGTCGAGAACGCCTATCAATGGCTTGGGTGCATCCATGGATCAGGCCTCAATCGGCGAAATCAGAATCGTCGAAGTCCGCATCGTCAAAATCGAAATCGTAGTCATCGCTGGCAAAGGGATCGTCCCCCAGTTCCCCGTCGCTGACTTCGAAACGCCGTCGCTGAAGGTAGGCGTCGCGGATGAAGACGTAGCGGTCACCATGTATCAGCTCTTCCTGATCGAGAAGCCCTGCGCGCATGTCCACGATCCGCAAAGCCGTCAATCCGTAGCGCACCTTGTCATCTTCTACATAAGTGAGAGGATAAGTATAGGTGTCAAGCGGCAGTCCGGTAGTGTCTCGCACGGTACTCGGGCCCAGCAGAGGCAGCACCAGGTAGCGCGACTCCTCCCACCCCCAGACCCCCAGCGTCTGGCCGAAATCCTCGTCGCGCCCGGTGATCTCCATATGGGTCGCAAAGTCCCAGAGACCGCCGATGCCGACGGTAGTGTTGATCAGGAAGCGCGAGGTGGCGATGCCAGCATTGCCGGGCTTGCCTTGGAGCAAGCTGTTCAGCGCCGTACGGATCTCACCGAGGTTGGAAAAGAAATTTCCCACCCCGGTTTGAACCGGCTGGGGCGTGACGGTGCGATAGCCACGTGAAACCGGCTTGAGAACCGCACGGTCCAGCGCATCGTTGAAGGCGAAAACCTGACGATTGAACCCCTCCCAGGGATCATCCGGATGGCGATCCTCGATCGGTATGTTGCTGGCACAGCCGGCCAGCATGACCATTGTCATCAAGGCGACCAGGGGCCGTGTGACGGAACCGGTCCGTTTATTGCCCATCGCGAGAGACCCCCTTCATGGATGACCGGAGTGGCAGCATCATTGGCGACGCACCACAACGCAGCCGGCACTGTACCCGGCTCCAAAGGAGCAAACCACCCCCAGTGCCCCCGGCGTCAGGTCGGCATGGTGTAGATGGAAGGCTATGATGGAACCTGCCGAGCTGGTATTGGCATAGCGATCGAGGATTATCGGCGCTTGGATGGCATCGGGATCGTGGCCCAGCACCCGGCGCGCAATCAGGTCGTTCATGTGACGGTTGGCCTGGTGCAGCCACAAGCGGGAAAGGTCGTTACCGGAGAGCTCGAGGCTGGCCAGATGGTCGCTTATCAGGGCCGCCACCATGGGACAGACCTCCTTGAACACGCGTCGCCCTTCCTGCACGAAAAGCTTGTCGACCGCCTGTGGATCACTGTCGGTGACCCGATTGAGGAAGCCGGCATTGTTGCGAATGGCATTCGAGAAGCGTGTGATCAGGCGTGTGCCGAGGACCTCGAAGCGTACCTCGGCGGTTGCCAGTTCCGCATCTTCCAGCACTACGGCGGTACAGGCATCGCCGAAGATGAAGTGGCTGTCACGGTCACGGAAGTTGAGGTGCGCCGAACAGATCTCAGGGCTGACCACCAGCGCACGCTTGACGTTGCCGGAGCGAATTGCGCTGGTGGCCATGTCGATGGCAAACGTGGCCGAAGAGCAGGCCACGTTCATGTCGAAGGCACAGCCGGCAGCACCCAGCGCCGCCTGCAGTTCCACCGCCACCGCCGGGTAGGGGCGCTCCAGGTTGGAACAGGCGACGATGACCAGCTCGATGTCGCCAGCTTCGATGCCCGCGGTTGTCAGTGCCTGCCGGGCCGCCGCCAGAGCCATCTCGCACTGGATCGATGGCTCGTCGTTGGCCCGCTGAGGCAGGTGTGGGCGCATGCGATCGATGTCGAGAATGCCCTCGGCATCCATCACGTATCGGCTGTGGATACCGGAAGCCTTGACGATGAACTCGCTGCTCGAGTGTGCCAGCGGTAATGCATCTCCAGCCTCGATGGCCGCTGCATTCCGGCCGTTTTCCGCATCGACCCAGCGGTTGAACGACGCCACCAGGGCATCGTTGTCGATGGCGTGCTCCGGCGTGAATAGTCCCGTGCCGGTGATCACGACGTCTGTCATGGCGTTCTCCCTCATGCGGCCACCTGACCGCGTATGCTGTACCGGGCACCGGCCTTACCGATGCCCCATTGTCCTGGGCCAGCCTCGCTTGGCCCTACCTGCCCGACATCAGCCCCCGGCTGGCTTTGACCCTGTCAGTTCGGCCCAGCGTCGCTCCAGGCGCTTGGTCGAGACCGGCATCCGGGTACCGAGCTGCTGTGCGAACAGAGACACACGCAGCTCCTCGATCCACCATCCGAACTCGACCAGCTCTGGATCCTCGTGCCCGCCACGCCGCTGGCTTTCGCGCCGTGCAGCCAGACGCGCCTCGAAGTCCTGGATCATCTGCATGTGCATCTGGTCGCGCATGCGCTCCCGCGGTGCCTTCTCCAGGCGGATCAACGCCGCTTCCATGTAGCGTGGATATTCGAAGAGCCATTCACCGGCCTCCCCGACGAAGCCCGGGTGCACCAAGCGCTGCATCTCGGCCTTGATATCACTGTAAACCAGCGCCAGCGCCAGGCTGAGATTGCCCTTCAACGCCTTGGTCACTGCCAGGTGCCCTTCGAGTGAGGCCTGCAGGGTAGCAACCAGGGTTTCGGCATGCGGCAGGAGCCCCGCGGCACAACGACTGATACGAGCCTCCAGTTCCTCCCGGGAACGAGGCAGCGGCGAGGTGCTAAGCACCTGGGTGAACACGGCCTCCACCACATCCTCATGGAGCTGTCGCTTGCTGCCCACCTTGGCAAACAGCAGCGCACAGGTATTGAGTCCCTGCAATCGCTCGATCGCCTTGACCTGCTCCGGCAGCCTCGCCATGGCCAGCCTCGTTACACCGATGCGATGAGCCCGCTCGGCCTTGCCGGAATGGTCGAAGAGTTCGACCCGGAAGGCATCACCCTCGGGCACCAGCGCAGGGTAGGCCTCGACCCGTATGCCGGCCTGCGTGGTCACACGGGATGCCGGCAACGGCTCGGCGGGCAGATCCGTGACGGCCTCAGCGATGCTGGCCTCAGCGGCCAGGGCTCTGGCCCCTTCCCCCGCAGCCGCCTCGAAGCGGCGCTCCAGAGCCCTGGCATCGCGCCCCTCTCCCAGCGCCCTCGCTTCGTGATCGACAACCTTCAGATTCATGATCAAGTGCGGCTCGAGCTGTTCAATACGCCAATCGTCCGGGTGGACCCGTACACCGGTCTTGCGGCGCAGGAACTCGCCCAAGGCCTCGGTGAGCGGGATGTCGTCGGGCACCAGTGCCTCGAGAGCAGCGTCCACCCAGTCGGGGATCGGCACCACCTGGCGTCGCATCGACTTGGGTAGCGACTTCAGCAGTGCAATGCACTTGTCGCGCAGCAACCCCGGCACCAGCCACTCCAAGCGTGCCAGGGGCAGCTGAGGCAACATGGCAGCAGGCACCGTCAGGGTCACGCCATCATCAGGCGCGCCAGGCTCGAAACGATAGCTCAGTGGATAGCGTACTCCATTCAGCACCAGTTCATCCGGGTATTGCGCCTGGGTGATCTCTTCGGCTTCACGAGCCAGCAGTGCGCCACGGTCGAACTTGAGAATATCGGGGTTGTCGCGCTCGGCGCTGCGCCGCCAATGCTCGAATCCCTTGCCGTTGTGTATGTCGCCGGGTATGCGGGCATCGTAGAAAGCGAACAGTGTTTCTTCATCGACCAGAATATCACGCTTTCGTGCCCGGTCCTCTAACCCCTCGACCTCTTCGACCAATGCGCGGTTGTGGTCAAAGAAGTCTCCCCGGGTGCGGAACTCGCCTTCCACCAGGGCGCGGCGCAGGAACAGCTCGCGTGCTTCATCGGGAGCGACAGGGCCATAGTGAACCTTGCGACCCGAGACGATGGGCAGCCCGAACAGGGTCACCTGCTCATTGGCCACCACCTGGGCCCGCTTCATTTCCCAGTGGGGGTCGCTGTAGGTGCGCCTGACCAGATGGGCGGCCAGCGGCTCTATCCACTGCGGTTCAATCCTGGCAACCGTACGGGCAAACAGCTTCGACGTCTCCACCAGCTCGAAAGCCATCAACCATTTGGGCGACTTCCTGGCCAGCCCCGAGCCAGGGTGGATGAAGAACTTGCGGTTGCGTGCCCCCAGGTATTCGCGGTTCTCGGTGAGCAGGCCGAGGTGGGACAGGAGCCCGGGAAGCAGCGCCTTGTGCAACTGTACGGCGCTCTCGCGACGTGCACGCTCCCTGACCTGCTCGTCCTCGACTACACTCGCCGGCGGCGTGGGTGGGGGGACCTCGATCTCCATGTCGCGCAGCAGCTGGCGCAGCTGGCGAAAGGTGTCATGCCATTCGCGCAGGCGCAGGTAATTCAGGTAGTTTTCCTTGCACCAGCGCCGCAGCCGGTTGCCGGAGAACTCGACGCGCGCAGCCTCGAAGCCATCCCAGAGATTGAGCAGCGCCACGAAGTCTGAGTCAGGATCCTGCCAGCGCCGATGTGCCTGATCGGCGGCCTCTCGCTTTTCCGCCGGCCGGTCGCGGGGGTCCTGCACCGCCAGCGCCGAGACTACGACCAGCACCTCCCGCAGCCCGCCCTGCTCCGCGCCGGCCAGCACCATCCGGGCCAGGCGGGGGTCGATCGGCAGTCGGCTGAGCTTGCGTCCCAGCGGCGTCAGTCGGTTGGCCTGATCCACGGCACCCAGCTCGAACAGCAGGCGGAAGCCATCCTTGATGAAGCGGCCGTCGGGCGGATCGACGAAGGGAAAGTCCTCGATGTCACCCAGTTTCAGTGAAAGCATCGACAGGATCACCGAGGCCAGATTGGTGCGCCGGATCTCAGGGTCGGTGAACGGGGGGCGGGAGAGAAAGTCCTCCTCGTCATAGAGCCGAATACAGACACCTTCCGCCACTCGGCCACAGCGCCCCTTGCGCTGGTCGGCACTGGCCTGGCTGATCGGCTCCACCGGCAGACGTTGAATCTTGGACTTGTAGCTGTAGCGGCTTATGCGCACCAGCCCGGGATCGATGACGTAGCGAATGCCCGGTACCGTGAGCGAGGTTTCGGCAACGTTGGTGGAAAGCACAATGCGCCGCCCGGCATGAGCCGCAAAGACCCGGTTCTGCTCGGCGTTGGAGAGCCGCGCATAGAGCGGCAGAATCTCGGTGCCCTTGAGGTCGGCACGTCTCAGGGTATCAGCGGCCTCACGGATCTCACGCTCCCCGGGCAGAAAGATCAGGATATCCCGAGGACCATGGAACCAGCGCTTCTCGCGCTCGACGGCCTCGATCTCCTCCACAGCATGAAGGATCCCCTCCTGCAGGGTTCGGTCGGCCTCGTCGTCGGCTTCACGCAGCAGCGGCCGATAGCGTACCTCCACCGGATAGGTGCGACCCGAAACCTCCACCACCGGCGCCAGCCTTGACTCGCCATCCTTTCCGGGCAAGGAAAAGTGCGCGGCGAAACGCGCCACATCGATAGTTGCCGAGGTGATGATCAGCTTGAGATCTGGACGGCGTGCCAGCAGACGCTTCAGGTAGCCGAGCAGGAAATCGATATTGAGGCTGCGTTCGTGAGCCTCGTCGATGATGATCGCTTCGTAACGGGTAAGATCCGGGTCATGTCGCGTCTCGGCCAGCAGGATGCCATCGGTCATCAGCTTGATCAGCGTGTCGTCGCTGGTCTCGTCGGTGAAACGGACCTGGTAACCCACCTGCCCGCCCAGGGGCACCGCCATCTCCTCGGCGAGCCGCGTCGCCACGGAGCGTGCCGCCAGCCTGCGAGGCTGGGTATGACCGACCAGGCCACGGCGGCCCAGCCCCAGCTCGAGGCATAGCTTGGGCAACTGGGTGGTCTTGCCGGAGCCCGTCTCCCCCGCCACCACCACTACCTGGTGATCGCGCAGGGCGGCCAGGATATCGTCGCGCCGCTCGACCACCGGCAGGGACTCGGGATAGGCCAGCGTCACCGGCCTTGCCGCACGTTGCGCAACCAGCGCGGACGAACGCTCGATAGCCCTTGTGGCTTCGGCGAGCCCCCGATCTACCGCCTTACCCTCTTGCAGGCGCCGTGCCAACCCGTCGAGCCGACGTCCGAGCCCGGCACGGTCACGCAGCATGACATCGTCGAGCGCCCGGTAGAGGCGATCGAGTTCATTGTGTTCCGGAGTAGTAACGGCAGAGCCTGAACGGGTTGCGGTGGTCACGACATCCTCGCGCAAATGGAAAAAACCTGCCCGCTCCAGGCAAGCCGGAACGGGCAGGTCATTGTAACGCTCAGCGGTGGGTCGCGCCTAATAGGAGCTGCGACCCAGGTGTGTCAGATCTTCTACTCTCCCTGCTTGCCCTGGTCTTCATCGCGCAGCTGGCGACGCAGCACCTTGCCTACGTTGGTCTTCGGCAGCTCATCGCGGAATTCCACGAACTTGGGCACCTTGTAGGCGGCCAGCTCCTTCTTGCACCATTCACGCAGGCTCTTCTCATCGAGGCTCTCGTCGCTGGCGACCACGAACAGCTTGACCGCCTCGCCGCTATTCTCGTCGGCGACGCCGACGGCTGCCGATTCGACAATGCCCGGGTGTGCCGCTACCACGTCCTCGATCTCATTGGGGTAGACGTTGAAACCCGACACCAGAATCATGTCCTTCTTCCGGTCCACGATCTTGATGTAGCCATCCTCCTGCAGTACGGCGATGTCACCAGTCGAGAACCAGCCGTCATCGCTCAACACCTTCGCGGTTTCCTCGTCGAGGTTCCAATAGCCCTTCATGACCTGGGGCCCCTTGACGCACAGCTCCCCGGGCTCGCCCAGCGGCAGGTCATTGCCATCGCCATCTACTACCTTCACCGAGGTGCCGGCCACCGGCTTGCCGATAGTGCCAAGCTGAATGGCATCGATCGGGTTGAAGCTGACTACCGGAGACGTCTCGGTTAGCCCGTAGCCCTCAGCGATGGAGCAGCCAGTCACCTCCTTCCAGCGCTCAGCCGAGGCCTTGGTCAACGCCATGCCGCCGGAAATGGTCAGATGCAGCTGGGAGAAATCGAGGCTGCGGAAATCGTCGCGGTTGCACAGGGCATTGAACAGCGTATTAAGCCCAATGAACGCCGTGAACTTGATGCTCTTGAGCTCCTTGACGAAGTTGTCCAGATCGCGGGGATTGGTGATCAGGATCGAGTGATTGCCGGTTTTCATCAGGAACAGGCAGTTCACGGTAAACGTATAGATGTGATAGACCGGCAGCGGCGCGATCACTACCTCCTTGCCCTCGTCCAGGCCCGGACCGATGGCTGCATCCGCCTGGAGCATGTTGGCCACCAGGTTGCAGTGGGTTAGCATGGTGCCTTTGGGCATACCCGTGGTGCCGCCGGTATACTGAAGCGCAGCAATATCGTCCAGCTCACGTTCGACCTCACGATGGTTGCGCGAAGCGCCGTCTTTCAGCGCCTTGCGAAACGGCACGGCCATGGGCAGCGAGTAAGAGGGCACCATCTTCTTGACATACTTGACCACGGCATTGATCAGGAAGCGCTTGGGAAAGCCGTGCAGGTCGCCAAGCTCGGTGACCAGCACATGCTCGATATCGGTGCGATCAAGCACCTTCTCGAGCTTGTCGGCCATATTGGCGAGGATGAGTATCGCCCGGGCGCCGGAATCCTTGAACTGGTGGGCCATCTCCCGCTCGGTATAGAGCGGGTTGGTATTGACCACCACCAGGCCGGCACGCATGGCGCCGAACACCGCCACCGGGAACTGGAGCACATTGGGCAGTTGGATGGCGATGCGGTCTCCCGGCTGCAGTCCGGTCTCATGCTGCAACCAGGCCGCAAAATTGCCGGAAAGCTTGTCCAGTTCGGCAAAGGTAAGAGTCTGGCCCATACATGTGAAAGCCGGGTTGTCGCCAAACCGTTTCACCGCCTCATGGAAGACATCCATGAGCGACCGGTAATTTTCCATCCCCTTCAACTCGGGGCCAGTCAGTATCTGGGTGTTGGCGTGCTCACTCATCAGCATAATCTCCGCAGCATCGTCGACGTCGGTCGCTCACCATCAAGCATCGACAGTTTTTATTGTGGCCAGCGCCTAAGATATACCAGGCGCCACACCACTGTAAAACGGTCGATTGAAACAGACGTTCATGTCCGAGGCATCCATCCCTTTGGCAAGCTGCTGCTCATAAAGCTGGGCAAAGAAAGGGAAAAAGGCAAGTTTGAGCTTTCACGCAACGATCCGACCCGGTATCAGCCAACCTCGCCGGCTGGCCCGATGCGGGCCTCGATTTTACCGTGGCGCCAGACCAGTAATTCACCGGGCAACATCCGCACCCACTCTTCGTTGCAGGTCAGCGGCTCCGTGGCCACCACCGACACGATGTCGTCAGTCGTGGTGTGCTCGGCAAAGTTAACCGTCAGCTCCGCATCGGACAATTCGGCCTTGCCGAAGGGGGCTCGTCGAGTAATATGGGCGAGCTTGGTGGAGCAATAGGTGTAAAGATACTCGCCATCTGCCAATAGCAGATTGAAGACGCCCAGACTGCGCAGCCGCTCACAGAGTTCATGCAGCAATTGCCACAGCTCCGACGACGCCTCCTGTCGCGGGACGTCGGGGTAACGGTGGCGCAATTCAGCCAGCAACCAACAGAAGGCATGCTCGCTGTCGGTATCACCAACAGGGCGATAGAAGCTCAGTGGCAGAGCCTGCCAGCCTTCGAGCTGGCCGTTATGGGCATAGCACCAGGTACGTCCCCACATTTCCCGAGTGAAGGGATGGGTATTGGCCAGGCGCACTTCCCCCACGTTTGCCTGGCGAATATGGCTGATGACGATGTGCGATTTGATCGGGTAATCGGTGATAAGCCGGGCGATCGGCGAGCGCACCGAGGGATGCGGATCGCGAAAGTCGCGGTAGCCCCCCGCTTCGTAGAAGGCAATACCCCATCCATCCCGATGCGGCCCTGTGCCGCCACCACGGTGCAAAAAACCAGTAAAGCTGAAGCAGATATCCGTAGGCACGTTGGCACTCATGCCGAGCAATTCACACATGCGGCTCTTCCCGCTGCCTCGTTGTGACACGTCGCCGCCACGAGCGCCGCCGCATACGCTGCTGCTGGCGCCGCCAGGCCAGGCCCAGCAACAACAGCGCGAGAGTGAGCAGCAATATCAGCCCCCAGATACGCGGGTCGAGCCGGCCGGCCTCGAACTGCCTATCCAGCATGGGCTTCCAGTCGTCCCATTGACTCTGAGCCAGCCGCGGAAAGCGCTCCACAAAGGTGAGGAATCGATCCATGCCGCCGGTCTGCGAGGGGGGGAAGTGCAGCTCACGCACCGGATCCAGCTCCTCATGGAAGCGCTCTATACCCAGCACCGCAGGACCTATGGCCTGGTCGATCGCGATTTCGCCCTGGGGGAAAAGAAGCAACCTGGGCAGACGCAGCTCACGTGTCTCACCGTCAAGCGTCACTTCTGCACGCAACAGCAATGGTTGGCTGAGCCCGGGATCCAGCTCCGGCAGCCCGATCAACCAACGCCGCATCGCCTCTGGTTCGGCATCCAGTCGAGCCCCCTGTAGCTGCCCGTGCAGCCGCGTATTGTCGCGATCCAGCAACGGGTGTTCGGCCGTCAACACGACCCGGTCATTCTCAGCCTCATGCTGCGCAGCGATAGCCGGCAGAACATTGACGGCCTGAATCCGCTGGCGCCTGAATCCCTGCCCCTCGGCTCGAATCACCAGCTGGGCCGTACCGATCAGCGCAGGAGCCGGCAAGGTGCCGGTGAAACGCTCTGCCACCTGATCGAACACCACTGCCGCATGGGTCGAGCCCATGTCGTCATGCAACACAGCAGTCACCTCCAGGTGCGCCGGCAGCTCGTCCTGGTCCACCGTCTCCCCGTCACGCGTCAGCCAGACCTCGATAGGAACCTCGAAACCCAGGTAGAGGGTGCCGGGTACTCCGCTGGTCTGCAGGCTCAGCGGTGAAACGATGGTAATCCGGCTCTCCTTTTCCACGCCCCCTTCCAACCGCCACTGTCCTGGCATGGGGTCAGGGACCTGCACCAGGTCGTAGCGGGATTCGCTTCGCCAGGTGGCACCATGGGGGGGTGAGTCCACCGAGTATCGGCTGCCATCCGGTGCGATCAGCACCGGAGGGGGCCTCTCATGGCCGCTGGCCTCAGTGGGCACTTCGCGAAACAACAGGGCAGTAAAGCCATCCAGGCCTGACTCGACGAGAAACTGACCGTCGGTGAGAGGGAGACGATCGCTTGGGAAGATACGGTCGAAGATATTGAGGAAGGCGCCCAGCAGCGCATCAGGAGTCTCTACCGGTGCCGACAGGCCGCCTGTCTGCTGGGACAATCGCTCCACCAGGTCCAGGTCGGCCTCGTCGGAGAAGGCAATAGCATGAATTGCGACGTTCTCGGCGGCCAAGCGGGGGCCAACGGACTCCAGCAATGTCCGGCGGGAGACATCGTCGATACTCGGCTTGGCGCCGAGCCTGGGGGGGAGGTCGATGACGCCGTCCGTCAGCAACACCAGATGTGGATAACCATGGGCCTCGGGAGTTGCTGCCTGGCGGATGGCGGCCTCAATATCGGTGAACTGCTCATACTCCACCAGCCGGGGTGCCAGCGACACCGCCTCCTCTCGCCACTCGGCATTGACAGGCCCCGAGGGCAGCGGATTCTCGACACGCTCACCGAAGGTCCAGACGCCGGCTCTCGCCCCACTGGGCAGCAAGGCCACCAGTAGCTCCAGTGCCTCCGCCGCCAACTGCTCGGGATCGTTTTGGCGCATGCTACCAGAAACGTCGATGATCACCCTGACATCCGGCCGCGCCTCCAGTGGGGCCGCATGAAGGCTACCCGACAGTATCGCTGGACCCAGCAGCACTGCCAGCATAAGCCAACTCTTTTGCAACACCCTCCCCATCGGGGGCTCCCTAGCCGATCATCGGCTCACGGCGCTCGCGCGGCTCACGGGATTGTCCACCATCGCGGCCATCACGCCCACTGTTATAGTCATCGTCGATTTGCGCATACTCACCGGCCGGGCGCAGCATCCTCCATTGCAGCAGGCCAAGAGCGATTCCCAACCCGGCACCGGCCGCTACCAGCAGCGTGGATGACATCATGGCCGCGCCATTGCGCTCGAGAAAGGCGACAGAAGCCACCACCACGGCCGGTGCCATCCCGGTATAGAACTCTCCTTCTTCCACCAGCGGCAAGCGAAAGCGCGTGGGCACCCACAGCATGCCCGCCACGGCCCAGGTGAGAGGTAGCCGCAACATGCGCGGCAGAAAAGCCAGCCCCAGATAGCCAGTGACGAGTATCACCAGCGACAAACCCAGATAGGTCAGCCATAGTAGGGACATCGAATCGGTCGTCAGCATCGATACCTCATTTTCAGCGCCACGGCCCGCGACACGGACCGCACAGTATGGAATTCGTTATAGAGTATGGTACACCCGACCCGATGAAAGCACAGCCACCCCGTGATACCAGCGATGCCCCGTCAGCCGACGGACACCCCCTTTCCCCCACCAGCCGTTTTCGCCGAACCGACGATCCTGAATGGCACTGGCTGGAGGATCGCGACGACCCAAACGTCAGCGCCTTCCTCGAGGCGGCCAACCGGGAGTCCCGCGACTGGATGAAGCCACTCGACGGCCTCGTGGAACGCCTCTACCACGGCCACCTGGCGCGACGGGAGCTGGCGGTCCATGGCCTGCGAACGGCATTGGACCACCACACCTACTGGAGCGAGACGGCGACAGACGCCGACTATCCGGTCTGGTGGCGCCACCCCAACGACCGCGAACAGGAAGCCATGCCATTTCTTGATCTGCATGCCCGGGCCGAACAGCAGCGGTTTCTCGAGCTCGGCGACATGGCCTTGTCCCCGGACGAGCGGTGGCTTGCCTGGACCGAGGATATCAGCGGAGATGAGCGCTACACACTCTATATCAAGCACCTGCCTTGCGGCGAGCCGGTCGCACTGCTCGAGGATATCGCCTCGGAGCTGAGCTGGGCAGAGGATAATCGCACGCTGCTATTCACCCGGTTCGATGCGACCCAGCGCCCGGACAGCATCTGGCGGCTACCCCTCATCCTGATAGCCGACACCGCTCCCCGGGCGGATGAGCCGATATGCATGCTTCAGGAGGCGGACCCCGAGTTCTGGGTTGGCCTGGGCAAGACACGGTCACGGGAATGGCTGGTGCTGGACAGCGCCTCCAAGGATACCAGCGAATGCCACCTGGTCCCCGCCAGGGATCCCGCAGCCACCCCTCGCTGCTTCCGGCCGCGTGAAAAAGGCGTGGAGTATGGCGTGGAGCATCGTCCCGGCCACTTCTACGTCCTGCATAATCGCAACGCAGCGCACTTTCGCCTGGACAGGGTGGATGAGACACAGCCCAGTGCCGCCTGGCAGCCACTGGTTGCGCACCGCGAGGGTGCCACGCTGGAGGGTGTCGACGCCTTCGCCTGGGGCCTGGTATTGACCGAACGCGACCACCATGAAGCGCAGGTCCATGTGCGCATCATCGAACTCGACCGGCAGCATGCCGTAACCCGCGATGAGCGTCTGCCACTCCCCGAATCTCCTTGCAGCCTGATGCTGGGTGACGTACCGCACTTCGCCAGCCGCCGCCTGCGCTTGCGGGAGGAGTCCTTCGTCATGCCGGTTCGCTGGCTGGAGCACGACCTGGATAGCGGGGAACGGCGGGTAGTGAAAACCCAGACGATCCACGGCGACCTGCAG
>ERZ869909.1236-NODE-1236-length-21421-cov-4.422648_pt1 | contig 21421 bp, 18 predicted proteins | sample MGYA00520892_ERZ869909 | MGnify/ENA primary metagenome ERZ869909 (study PRJEB32215, sample SAMEA104723947) | bioreactor metagenome | biome: bioreactor; feature: anaerobic bioreactor; material: water | place: China | collected 2015-03-12 ... | reverse complement strand
AGGAAGGTGCTGATCGCCGGCATGCGCTATGCCGGCGAGATGAAGAAAGCGATGTTCTCGGTTCAGAACTTCCTGCTGCCGGACTTCGATGTGCTGCCCATGCACTGCTCTGCCAACGTCGGTGAGGATGGCGAGACCACCCTCTTCTTCGGTCTCTCGGGCACCGGCAAGACCACGCTTTCGGCGGATCCGGCACGCTACCTGATCGGTGACGACGAGCACGGCTGGGGCCCGGGCACCGTGTTCAACATCGAGGGCGGCTGCTACGCCAAGTGCATCGACCTGTCGGCCAAGAACGAGCCGGTGATCTGGGATGCCATCAAGTTCGGCACCGTGCTGGAAAATGTGGTACTCAATGACCGTCGCGAGCCCGACTACACCGACGACAGCCTCACCCAGAACTCCCGGGCCGCTTACCCGCTGGAGCATGTGGGCAAACGTGTGCCGGAAAATCGCGCGGGTGAGCCCAACGCCATCATCTTCCTGACCTGTGACATGTCCGGTGTTCTGCCGCCAGTCTCCGTGCTCTCCAAGGAAGCCGCGGCCTACCACTTCCTCTCCGGCTATACCGCCAAGGTTGGCTCTACCGAAATGGGTTCCTCTGCCGGCCTCGAGGCGACCTTCTCCACCTGCTTCGGCGCCCCTTTCTTCCCGCGTCCTGCCCGCGAGTATGCCGACCTGCTGATCAAGCGCGTAGAGGCCAAGGACGCCCAGGTCTATCTGGTCAATACCGGTTGGACTGGCGGCGCTTATGGCGAGGGCGGTTCGCGGTTCTCGATCCCGACCACCCGTGCCATCATAAGCGCCATCCAGTCCGGCGTGCTGCGCGATATCGAGACCCGGCGCATCGATGGCTTGAACCTCAAGGTGCCCACCTCGGTTCCCGGTGTCGAGTCGCGTCTGCTCGACCCGCGCGAGACCTGGGAAGATCCGTCGGCCTATGACCGTAACCTGCGTGATCTGGCAGCCAAGTTCGTCGACAACTTCAAGAAGTTCGACGGGGTCAGTGACGCCATCGTCAAGGCCGGGCCCAGCTTGACCTGAAGCGAACCCAGCGTGTTTCGAGTGGTCTGAACGGGGAAGGACGATCATCCTTCCCCGTTTCGTTGTGCGTCCCGCCTGTTGGCCAGGGCCTACAAGAGCGAGCGACATCAACGATGGAGAGCCGTCATGAAGCGACGTCATTTTCTGGGTCTGGTCGGTGCCACTGGCGCTGTGGGGCTGCTGCCGGGGGTCACCTGGGGGTTTCCTCGTCTGAATCTCGAACCCGCGCCGGAGCTCGAGCGGCTGGAGCTCTCCAGCGAGGAGTGGCGTGAGCGGCTCACCGCGGAGCAGTACGACATCCTGCGCGACCACGGCACCGAGCCACCCTGGTCTAGCCCGCTGGACGACGAATGGCGTGACGGTGAGTACCACTGCGCCGGCTGCGATCTACTGCTGTTCACCAGCGCCATGAAATACGACTCCGGCACCGGTTGGCCGAGCTTCTTCGAGCACGTCGAGGGCCACCTGTTGACCCAGCTCGACTTCAGCATGATCTGGCCGCGAACCGAATACCACTGCGCCCGCTGCCACGGTCATCAGGGGCATGTCTTCAGCGACGGCCCCGAACCCACCGGGCTGCGCTGGTGCAACAACGGCCTGGCATTGACGTTTACCCCCGCTACAGCCTGAACTCCTCGATGATGTACTGGGCCAGGCCCTCCACCACCGGCGAAGTCGCATCCGGTGATCGCAGCAGCACGATGGAGGCGTCGGGCAGGGGGGGGAAGCCTTCCGTTTCGTCGAGAATGCGCATGTTCGGCGTGACCAGGCTCTTCATCCAGGCTGACACGGCAAGGCCGGCACCGACCACTGCCTGAAGGGTGGCCAGGCTGGGGCTGCTGTAGGCGATTCGATAGGGGAGGCCGGCCCGGGTCAGGGCATTGCAGGCGTGGCGACGGCAGAAACAGGGCTCCTCGAACAGCGCCAGCGGCAGTGGCGATTGTCGGTGTGGCTGGTGCGATTCGGCAACCACCCAGACCGTTTCATCCTGCAGTAGAACCTCGCCGATCTCGTGTCCCACTTCACGGGTCACGATGCTCAGGTCGAGCTGGCCCTTCTGACGGTTGATCAGCTCGGAGGAGGGGGCGCACTGCACCTCCACATCCACCAGCGGCCACGTATGGGAGAAGGACTTCAGGATGCCCGGCAGGTAACGCATCACATAATCGTCGGGCACGCCGAGCTTAACCTTCCCGACCATATCCGGCTGGCGGAGCATGGTGAGCGCTTCTCCATGCAGGTCGAGAATGCGTCGCGCATAGCCGAGCAGGGTAGCCCCTTCGCTGGTCAGCAGCATTTGACGTCCCTGCCGCTCGAACAGCTGGCGCTGGATCACGTCCTCTTCCAACCGCTTGATCTGCATGCTCACGGCTGACTGCGTTCGGTTCACCGCCTGGGCGGCTCGGGTGAAGCCACCGTGGTCGACGATGGCGACAAAGGTGCGTAGCAGCTCGTGATCGATGGTCTGGAGCATGGGCATTTCTCATTGCTGTTTCATCGTTTTCTTATCAATACTGTTGATGCTAGGCATCAGAAGTATTCGTTGGATTGATTCTATCCGCTCCTCGACACTTCCTCCACAACCCAGGCTTCACACACCAGGAGGAGGTCGCCATGACCACGGAATCGATCTGCGCTTCGGCTTCGGCTGCACCGAGCAGCACCTGCGCCAACCGTCCGGTCGAGCACGCTATCGCTACGACCCGGCAACGGTGGCTGTTCATCGTACGGCTGTGGCGCTGGGCGCGCCGCATGGACCGGCTCGTCCAGCTGCGGCGTGAGCGCCATCAGCTGCATGAACTCAGCGATGAACTGCTGCGGGATATTGGTCTGACGCGTCACGAGGCCAACCGGGAGAGTCGTCGCCACTACTGGGATGACATCGGCTGGCGGCGCTGATGTTGGCTGCGGCGAGCGCGTGGCGTTTATGGTAACTTGGCGCGATCTTTTGCTGTTGCTACATCAAGGATGTCATGGACGCCACGACCCGAATCATTTCACGCCTCGCCGAAGAGCTCGCCGTTCGACCGCAGCAGGTATCGGCTACGGTGGAGCTGCTCGACGGCGGGGCCACCGTGCCCTTCATCTCACGGTACCGCAAGGAGGTCACCGGTGGCCTCGATGATACTCAACTGCGCCAGCTCGACGAGCGCCTGCGTTATCTGCGCGAACTCGAGGAGCGCCGCGGCACAGTGCTCGCCGCCATCAAGGAACAGGGCAAGCTGACCGATGCCCTGGCGGCACAGATCCAGGCGGCCGACACCAAGCAGCGTCTGGAAGATCTCTACCTGCCGTACAAGAAGAAGCGCCGGACCAAGGCGCAGATCGCCCGTGAGGCTGGGCTCGAGCCGCTGGCCGATGCCCTGTTCGCCGATCCAACCCTGGATCCGGAGGCCGAAGCCGGCCGCTATCTGCGTCCTGCCGAGGGCGATATTCCCGCAGTGGAAGATGCCAAGGCGGCGCTGGATGGAGCGAGGCAGATCCTGATGGAGCGCTTCGCCGAGGATCCCGAGCTGGTCGGGCACCTGCGCGAGCGCCTCTGGAGCGAGGGCGAGCTTAGCGCCAGGGTGCTGGCCGGCAAGGAGCGCGATGGAGCCAAGTTCTCCGACTACTTCGAACATGACGAGAAGCTGGCCAAGGTGCCGTCGCATCGGGCTCTGGCCATGTTCCGCGGCCGCAACGAAGGGGTGTTGACCCTGGCGATTCGCCTGCCCGGCGAAGACGAGGCGCCGATTCACCCGGCCCAGGTCGCCATAGCCCGCCACTTCAAGATCCGCGACGAGGGCCGGGCCGCCGACAAGTGGCTCGCCGACGTGGTGCGCTGGACCTGGCGGGTCAAGCTCTATACCCACCTGGAAACCGAACTGATGGGGCGTCTGCGCGAGAGCGCCGAGCTTGCCGCCATCGGTGTCTTTGCCGCCAATCTCAAGGACCTGCTGCTGGCGGCGCCGGCCGGACAGAAGGCAACCCTGGCCATCGACCCCGGCCTGCGCACCGGCTGCAAGGTGGCCGTGGTGGATGCCACGGGCCAGTTCCTCGAGCACGCCACCATCTATCCCCATGCGCCCCGCAACGCCTGGGACGCCTCCCTGGCCGAACTGGTCAGGCTGGTGGAACGCCACGATGTGGCGCTGATCGCGGTGGGTAATGGCACCGCCAGTCGTGAGACCGACCGGCTTGCCGGCGATCTGCTAAAGCTGTGTGCATCACGACAGGGGACCGGCAAGCGTGCGCTGGCCAAGGTGATGGTCAGTGAGGCCGGTGCCTCGGTTTATTCCGCCTCGGAGTATGCTTCCAAGGAGCTGCCTGAGCTTGACGTCACCATCCGCGGGGCTGTCTCCATCGCGCGGCGCCTGCAGGACCCGCTGGCCGAACTGGTCAAGATCGAGCCCAAGGCGATTGGCGTGGGGCAGTACCAGCACGATGTGTCCCAGCTGCAGCTCTCCCGTAGCCTGGAAACCGTGATCGAGGACTGCGTGAATGCCATTGGGGTGGACCTCAATACGGCATCGAGTGCGCTGCTCTCGCGGGTGGCCGGCCTCAACCCGGCCCTGGCCGAGAATATCGTCGCCAAACGCAACGCCGAGGGGGCCTTCGTCAGCCGCCAGCAGCTCCTCGACGTGAGTCGTCTGGGCCCCAAGACCTTCGAGCAGTGCGCGGGCTTTCTGCGCATCATGAACGGCGACAATCCGCTCGACGCCAGTGCGGTCCATCCCGAGGCCTATCCGCTGGTGGAGCGCATCGCCAAGCGTAGCGGCCGGGAGCTGTCCAGCCTGATCGGCCACAGCGCCACCCTAAAGGCGGTCAAGCCCGCCGAATTCGCCGATGAGCGTTTCGGCGTCCCCACCGTCAGCGATATCCTCAAGGAACTCGACAAGCCGGGCCGCGATCCCCGGCCCGAGTTCAAGGCGGCCGAGTTCCGGGAAGGGGTGGAAACGCTCAAGGATCTGGAACCGAGCATGATCCTCGAGGGCACCGTCACCAACGTGACCCACTTCGGTGCCTTCGTCGATATCGGCGTGCATCAGGATGGGCTGGTGCACATCTCGGCCCTGTCGGACAAGTTCGTCGACGATCCGCGTACCGTGGTCAAGGCCGGGGATATCGTCAAGGTCAAGGTGATGAGCGTGGACCTGGAACGTGCCCGTATCGGTCTCACCATGCGTCTGGACGACCAGCCGGACGAGGAGACGGGCGGCAAGCCGCGGCGCGGTGGCGGTCGCGAGCGCCAGGGTCAGGATCATAGCCAGGGCAAGCCAGCACGCAGGAACGGCACCGCCGGACAGAGCCAGCCGGCCAGCCCTGTCGGCGCCCTGGGTGCCGCGCTGCTCAAGGCAAAGAAGGGCAAGTCTTGAACCCTGCATACCTGACGCCATACTCTCATCAACAGCTGTCAGCCCATTGTCGGCCGCCCTTGGCGGCCGGTACGCTTCGACCGGGGAACCTGCATCAGGCTTCCGAGACATGGGGTCAATGCCTTGTCTGATTCATACACTGCCACCGTTTCACACCTTTCCGCTCTCGCTGCACAGGGGCGCTTCGGTCGCCTGCTTCGGGGCATCGAAAAGGAGGGGTTGCGCGTCGATGCCAGGGGGCGCATTGCCGATACACCGCACCCCCGGGCGCTGGGCTCCAAGTTGACCCACCCCTATATCACCACCGACTACTCCGAAGCGCTGCTGGAGTACATCACGCCGGTATATTGCCGACCGAGCGATGCCATGGCCTTTCTGGCCGACCTGCACCGCTTCAGCTATCGCCACCTGGGCGATGAGCTGATCTGGCCGGCCAGCATGCCGTCGCGCCTCGACGGCAACGACAGCGTGACCATCGCCGATTACGGCAGCTCCAATGTGGGCACCATGAAGCACGTCTACCGCAAGGGGCTGGATGTGCGCTATGGCCGGATCATGCAGTCGATTGCGGGCATTCACTACAATGTTTCATTGCCGAACGAACTGTGGGAGGTGCTGCGGGAGCAGGATGGCGCAGAAAACACCTCCATGAACGACTATCGCTCCAGCCGCTATTTCGGCCTGATCCGCAATTTCCGGCGCCACAGCTGGCTGCTGCTCTATCTGTTCGGTGCCTCGCCGGCGCTGGATCGCAGCTTTCTTCCCGACGGCAGGATTCCCGACAAGCTGCAGGCCCATGGCCACAACACCCTGGTTTCGCCTCATGCCACCAGTCTGCGCATGTCGGACCTGGGCTACCAGAACAAGGTGCAGGCGCAGCTGAAGATCTGCTTCAATTCCCTGTCCAACTACGTGGGCACCCTGCGCCATGCCATCTCCACGCCCTGGCCCGCCTATGCTGCCCTTGGCGTTCAGGAGAATGGCGACTGGCAACAGCTCAATGCCAACATTCTGCAGATCGAGAACGAATACTACAGCGACATTCGCCCCAAGCGGGTGACCCGCCACAACGAGACCCCCAGTCAGGCGCTGGAGGCGCGCGGCGTGGAGTACATCGAGGTGCGCTGTCTCGATCTCGACCCGTCACTCGCCCTGGGTATCGACGAGTCCCGACTGCACTTCCTCGATACCTTCCTGATGTGGTGTCTGCTCTCCGAGAGCCCCTGGATTCCCGACGAGGAGTGCGACCGGCTCGATGACAATCGTCAGCGTGTGGTGGAGCGCGGGCGCGACCCTGAGCTGCGCCTGGAGCACGGTGGCCGGCTTCGCTCGGTGGCGGACTGGGGCGGAGAGATCTGCAGGGAGATGGAGCAGGTGGCCGAACTGCTCGACCAACTGGAAGAGGGCTCACCGCACCGGGATGCTCTGGCGGCACAGGTGCCGAGCCTCTCCGACCCCGCATTGACCCCCTCCGGCAAGTTGTTGAATCGACTCGAGGAGAGCGGCGAGGAGTTCGTCGATGTCATTCTCGCCCTGGCCCGGGAGCAGGCCGCACGGCTACGGGCCGAGCCCATGGACCCGGCCCGCGAGGCGCTGTTCGACCAGCTGGTGGAGACCTCCCACCAACAGCAGGGCGACATCGAAGCCGCCGATGTCGAGGACTTCGATGCCTTTCTGAGCCACTACTTCGACAGTGCCCGTGAACCCCGCGCCGCTGTGGCGGCAAGCCGGGGAGAAGCGTCATGACCTCGACACTGCAGCAGCTGAGCGTGCGTCACTGGAGCCTGGCCGGCCTGGCATTCTGCGCCTTGATGATGATGGTGGCACTGGGGCTCGAGCATATCGCCGGCCTGGAGCCCTGCCCGCTCTGTATCTTCCAGCGTGTGGCGGTGCTGGCGGCCGCGGCGGTATTCCTCGTTGCCGCGATTCATAACCCGCGTGGGCGGGTTAGAGCCGTTCTGTATGGAGGACTTTCGCTGGCCGCGGTGATCGGCGGCATCGCGGTGGCCTGGCGCCATCTCTGGCTGCAGTCGCTGCCGCCGGACCAGGTGCCGAGCTGTGGCCCGGGGCTGGACTACATGATGGATGTGCTGCCGCTGCGCGACGTGATGGCCATGGTGTTCTCGGGTTCCGGCGAATGCGCCGAGATCGACTTCCTGCTCATGGGTATCTCGCTGCCCGGCTGGACACTGATCGGTTTCCTGGTGCTGGCACTGGCGCCGCTGGGCATGGTGCTGTCGGCCTTCCGGGAGCGCCGCGCCGCCCTGGCATGAAGCATAGCCACCAACAACAACGATGATTACAGGAGCGTGCATGCTCTATCGGGCGTTTACCACCCAGGAGGAGATCGACCGCGAGTATGACCCCTCGCGGGGTCGGGACCCGCTTGCGATGCCGGCGTTGCTGGAAGCGTGGCGCGAGAGAAGCGACGCCTCCCGTGCGCGCTACCGGGTATCCCGGGATGTGGCCTTCGGTCCGACCCTTGCCGAGTGCATGGATATCTACCATGTCGATGGCGATGTTCAGGCGGACAGCCCCTCGCCGGTGCACCTCTTCATCCACGGCGGCTACTGGCGCTCGCTGAGCCACAAGGAGTTCGGCTTTATCGTCGACGGCCTGGTGGAGGCCGGCATCACTGTGGCGGTGGTCAACTATGCGCTCTGTCCCGCGGTGCCATTTGGCGAACTGGTACGTCAGAGCCGGGCGGCGGTGGCCTGGATCTATCGACAGGGCGAATCGCTGGGCGTCGACCCACAGCGGCTGAGCGTTTCCGGGCACTCCGCCGGCGGCCACCTCTGCGGCATGCTATTGGCCACCGACTGGGAAGGTGACTACGGCCTGCCCAACGACCTGATCCGTGGCGCGCTGGCGATCAGCGGTCTCTATGACCTGCGCCCCTTCCCCTGGTCATGGCTGCAACCCAAGCTTCAGCTCACCGGGCGCGACGTTGCCGACTACAGCCCGCTGTTCCAGCCCTGTCGGGTACCGGCCAGGGTACTACTGGTGGCTGGTGGCAAGGAGTCCAGTGAGTTCGAGCGGCAGATGCTGACCCATGCCGAACACCTGCGTGCCCAGGACATCGACGTCAGCGCCGATACCCTGGAAGCCGACGACCACTTCTCCATTCTCGATCACTACCGCCCCGGCGGGCGCTTCGTCGAGTGGATACGCGGCTGCCATCGCTGACGTCTCCGGCACGGGAGCGTCATCGTCAAGACCAAGAAGAGGCTATCAGTGATCATGGCCCGGGGGCACCCGAGGGGTCAGGCCTTCGGCCCGCATCTGTTCCCTCACCTCTACCGGAGAGGGGGGAGGGAACTCGACGCCACGCTGAATCATTCTATCGCGCAGTTGGATAAAGTCGTTCTGCAGCGAGCCAGGTTGGAGGTCTTGGATTCTTGAATGAACACGCCAGGCGGTAGTGACCCCCGTTCCAGTGCGAACGTTGGGCTGGTCGCTGTGTTCCAGCAAATAAAGTGCAACTTTTGACTTGGTTCCTGAAGTGCTTAAATCAAAAGCTGTTCTTCCTACTAGGCCTGACTTTGCATCAGTATCTGCGCCTCGCTCTACCAATAGCTTGACATGATCTAATGTTCCGCTAATAACGGCTTTCTCAAGCAGAGGGGAATCACCATTCTTACCATCATTCGGTGAGAGTCCGCCATCCAGCATGGCTTCCAGATAAAATGTATCTTCACTCATCAAGGCGGCTCCCAATGGGGTGCGTGCTTGCATACCATCCATTTCATCGCCACTGGGGTGTACGCCCAGTTCCACCAGGGTGCGGATGGCGTCGGTATTCTTCTGCATCATGGCAAACCACATCAGCGTCATCTGCTGCCTGCCCTGGGCATGGAGGTCCACGCCCTCGGCGCCCCGGCGCAGTGCTGCCATGTCGTTGCGTTCGATGGCCTGGGCCAACTCGAGCTGCGGGCCGGTAAAGATATCGTCGGCGGAGTAGTTGCGTGACATGCTAAGCCCCTTGGATGGTTGGCAGCCGCTGACAATCAGCACCGCCAGCAACAGGATGAAAATGGCGCAGTTGATTCGAGCGTATCGCGGTCTGGTGTTGGGCATAGTGGCTCCTGGCTATTGACCCTTGGTTAGCGGCACTGCCGGCCGGTGGCATCGGCAATGACGCGCTGGTCCATCGTCTTCTGGGCTTCGAGCCCCTCGATGACCTGGACCATGCTGTGCCGTTCGATGGGATTCGTCCCCCGTCCGGGCAGGCGGTAGGGCGTACCCACCGCATCTGGCATCAGCATGGCCAGGGCGTTGCTGCCCAGTGCGCCGATCGCCGCGCCTTTCCCTCCGCCGACCAAGGAGCCGAGACCCGCTCCGGCCAGGGTCGAGCCCCAGCTATGTTCCTGCAGGCTGGTAAGGATATCGCCATTGATACGGAAGGCCTGAATATTCTCGGTGGGCGGGAGATGCAGCGTGCCGCCATAGCGTTCCACCGTCTTGGGATGCAGCCCGGCGGCATTGAAGGTGGTGGCAGGCAGGCCGCTGGTTCGTGAAGCTGCCGAAGCGAGGCCACCCCCCAAAGAGTGTCCTGTAAGATGTGCCTTTGTACCAACCTCGTTCAGTGTGTTTCCAAGGGACACAGCTCTTTCGTAATACTCTGACCTGATGTTCATCCCTTGAGCAAGGTTATTTTTGATGTCCTCAGATATAGAAAAATTGGTACCTCTGAAAGCAAGCGAGAGCTCAAGATAATCATCATATATAGTCGGATCTGGCATATAAATTCCAGCGCCGAAGTTGCTATCCATTGGCTGCAACTGCCTTGGGTCGATATCCATATCAGCTAGTAATTCCGCATCCTGACTAATATCCGCCCATCCCGTTGGCGCAGGCTGGCTGGGGTGATAGACATGCTGTGACAGCCGGGCGTGTTCCACCGCCACATTGTTCCGTTCGAACCTTTCGGTAGCCGCCAGAAGAGTGGCCCGTTCGTCATTGGCCGGCATGGTTTCGGTCTTCTGCCTGGCGGCAGCAATCTGGCCCTGGCGACACTGCCAGCGGGCCGCCTTCTGGCGTTTTTCCTCTTCGGGGTCGATCGCCGGCCCTTTCACCAGATCTTCCACCACCTCTTCCATGGGGTCGTCACCCATGGTATCAGGCGCTGCGGTGACCGCAGCGGCTGCGCTGGCCAGGGTGACGGCCATGAATCCCTCGGCTTCCTGGTGGCGGTGGTTTCCCGTGAGCGTCACGTCTTCGCTCGTTTTCGCCGTGGCCTGCCCCGGAAGTAGTGCCATCACAGCGGCCTGATCACTCCCCGAGCCCGGGCTACCGCCAGAATTGATCTTCACCTGGGCACCGACGACGGTGATGCCGCTGGGGTCGAGCTTGATAAAGCTGCCGCCGGCCTTGATAGTGATTTCGGCACCGGCGTCGATGACCGCCTTGGTGCCGGCCTTGTGGTGCACTTCCTGTCCGGCTTCGACCAGCTGGGCACGGCCGTATTTCTCGTGGCGGGTGGCGTTGACGACCAGGTGATCGTCGCCGTCGATCCTGATGCGCCGCTGCCCATGCACGGTCAGGTGGTCGCTCCCATGGATCTCGCTCACTCGGTTGTGGTGTACGGTGAGGCAGCTGTCGTTGCCGATCTCCTCGCTGCGGTCGTTGTTGGTCAGCAGTTCCAGGTCCCTCTGGGCGTGCAGCCAGATCTGCTCCCGCTCGGCCTCATCCTCGAAGCGCAGTTCGTTGAAGCCCTCGCCCTTGTGGCTCTGGGTACGGATGACGGAGCGGGTCTTGTGCGCCGGTAGCTCATAGGGCGGCGTATTCACGGCATGGTAGGTGCGCCCGGTGATCAGCGGCTGATCCGGATCACCCTCCAGGAATGACACCACCACCTCGTGCCCAATCCGGGGTATGGCGATGCTACCGTAGCCGCCGCCGGCCCAGCCCTGGCTGACGCGAATCCAGGCGCTGGCACGGCTTTCTACAGCGGCTTCGCCGCGAGCCCCGGCGGTTACAGCGGCTTCGCCACCAGCCCCGACGGTTACAGCGGCTTCGCCACCAGCCCCGGCGGTATTCGGCTCGGCGTAGCGATCCCAGGGAAACTGCACCTTGACCCGGCCGTGCTCGTCGCAGTGGATCTCCTCGCTCTCGGGGCCAACCACGAAGGCGACCTGGGGGCCGTCCACTCTTGGTTTGGGATTGGGCTCGGGTCGCCAGGCCGTATCGGCAGGTATCAGCACCAGCTCGTTGTGGTACTGGGTCATGCCGTCCTGATCGTTTCCCTGAGACGCTTTGCCAAGAGCTATGCCATCCTCTTCCAGCGCCTGGGGTTGCTTGCCGGTGTGGGTAACCGAGACCACCTGCCAGTCGCGGTTGAGGCGCTCGAGGTCGTGGTCGATGAGCGTAAAGCGACGGCCCGGGGTAAGCTCGGGCAGGTCGCTCTCGGCGTTGGCGGTCAGGGCGTCGTGGCGCAGGTGCTCCAGGCGAATACGGGTGAAGGCCTTACCGGAGGCATCACGCTTGTAGCGTCCGGGGTAGTCATACTGTTCGTACTCTTTATCAATGACGTCGTCATGCAGCTGAGCCTGATGTTGCTGTGAATAGCCCGGCCGCTTGAAGGAGTAGTCCTTGAGCATGACCGAAGTGGGCCGGATCCGGGAGACCTGCTTGAGCCTGCGGACATGGCGCAGTGGTGGCGTACCGCCGGCGCGTCTGTGGTAGCTGCGCTCACCCAGGTGGGCCAGCGCTTGAGGAACATCGGCAAATACCAGGCGATGGGCGCCACCGGGGCTATCTTCGCCTGTCTCGAAAAACTCATGGAAATAGAACAGCCCCTCTTCCGCGGCCAGGCGCTGAATAAAGGCGAGGTCGGTCTCGCGGTACTGCACGCAATATTCCCGCTCGGCGGGTTCGCGGGTGACGGCGAAGGCCAGATCGGTGATGCCGCGCTCCTCGCACAGGGTATTGATGATGGTCAGCGGGGAGACGTGCTGGAAGAATCGCGAGTTGTGGCGCAGTGACAGGCGCCACAGCGCCGACTGCAGGGTCAGCGTATAGAAGGTGCGGCGATGGCCGCTGTCGCCGCGGCAGAACTCGGTGGCGATGCCGTGGACCCGGCGCAGCGCCAGACCGTCCTGCCAGATCGTCAGGGTGGCATCGCGGTCGAGATGATCGGCGGGGTCGAGCCCGGGGTCACGGCTGGTGAAGGTGATCGTGAGCTTGAAGGGAGTCGAGAGCCTCTCGTGATGAATGAAGTCGACCACGGTGACATCGTTGGCTCCGGGGAGGAGGAGAGTGAATTGCAGACCGGTCGCGTTAGCCATGTGCCGTTCCCTGACAGATAAGCATGACGGATAGGAATCCATGCAGATTACCGACCGCTTGGGAATGCACAAGACAGGGAAGGGCGGTGACGCAAATCACCGATACAAACTTGAGAGATATCTTACAAAATTGGGAGTTGTACAGCGCCCCGGCAGTGCCGGGGCGCTGGTGCTCTGGAGTGGCTCTTGGTACGAGGCGGTCAGAGGTTCAGTCAGCGGGCAGCACCGCGGTTGCTTCGATCTCGACCTTGGCACGGTCCTCGATCAGGTCGGCCACCTGGACCATGGTCATGGCGGGGAAGTGCTTGCCCATGACTTCACGGTAGGCGGCGCCCACCTCCTTGAGCCGGGTCAGATACTCCCGCTTGTCGGTGACATACCAGGTGATACGTACCACATGCTGCGGGCCGGCTCCCGCTTCCTGCAAGACGCTGACGATATTGGCCAGCGCCTGGTGAATCTGGTCCACGAAGTCATCGCTCTCGAAGACCTGGTCGCCGTTCCATCCGATCTGGCCGCCGACGAAGATGGTGCGGCCGGTCGCCATGATGCCGTTGGCATAGCCCACGGCGGCCTTCCAGTTTGTCGGGTGGAGCTGCTGGTGTACGGGGGCATCATTCATGGGTCAATCCTTGTGGGCAGTCGATGACAAAGTGGCGGCGCATGGCCTCTGGCCAGGGCAAAGGGCGGCCGCTGTCCAGGTCGACGAGGACCAGGGTGGAGTCGCAGGTGAGTCGTGGCTGGTCGCCGCAGTGGGTCGTCATGCGCAGGTCCAGGCTGGTGCGGCCGACGTGGCGTACGGCCAGTTCAAAGCGGAGGGTCTCTCCCAGCCGACTGGGGGCGTGGAAGTCCGTGGTGAGGCTGGCCGTGGGGACGCCGGTACGTGACGCGACGTGCAGCTTGTTGAAGTCGTGTCCGACCACCTCGGCGAACCAGTCCTCGACCACGGAATTGAGCAGTTCGAAATAGCGCGGGTAGAAGACGATACCCGCCGGGTCGCAGTGCTGGAAGCGCACCTTGCGCAGGGTGGTGAATGGCATCGGCTCGTCTCCTCAGACACCCAGGTAGCGGTCGCGAATATCGTCATCCAGCGCATCCGGCTGGCCTGTCCAGGCAGTGCGCCCCTTCTCGAGGATGACGCATTGGTCGGCCAGAGGCAGCAGCTCGGAGAGCGACTTGTCGATGATCAGCGTCGACTGTCCCTGCTCCTTGAGTAGACGAATGGCCGACCAGATCTCCTTGCGTATCACCGGGGCGAGCCCCTCGGTGGCTTCGTCCAGCACCAGCAGTCTCGGGTTGGTCATCAGGGCCCGGCCAATGGCCAGCATCTGCTGCTCGCCGCCCGAGAGAGTATTGGCCATCTGATGGCGCCGTTCGGCAAGCCGGGGAAAAAGCTCTTCCACCCGGGTGAGGCTCCAGTAGCCCGGCCGTGCGGTCACCACCAGGTTTTCGCGTACCGAGAGATTGGGAAAGCAGCGTCTCCCCTCGGGCACCAGGCCCAGCCCGGCCTGGGCGATCCGGTAGGCGGGCAGTCGTCGCAGATTCTTCGTCTCGAACTCGATGCTGCCGCTGCGGGCCGGGGTGAGGCCGAAGATGGAACGGATGGTGGTGGTCTTGCCCATGCCGTTGCGGCCCATCAGGGCGACCAGCTCGCCGGCCTTGACCGAGAGATTGACGCCGAACAGGGCCTGGGAAGGACCGTAGAAGGTCTGGATATCGGTGACGGTAAGCATTTCAGTCTCCCAGGTAGGCTTCGCGCACGTCGGGGTTGCGTCGGATTTCGGCGCTGCTGCCCTGGGCGATCACGCTGCCGGCGACCAGTACCGAGATGCGGTCGGCGAGCCGGAACACCGCGTCCATGTCGTGTTCGATCAGGAGGATCGGCACCTCCTGCTTGAGTGCCTCCAGGAGGTTGGTGAGATGCGCGGTGCCTTCCGGCCCCAGGCCTGCCATGGGCTCGTCGAGCAGCAGGGCGCGGGGCTTGAGTGCCAGGGCGCAGGCGACTTCCACTTGACGACGCTCGCCGTGGGAGAGCTCGGATACCGGGGTATCGGCGCGATGGCTCAGCTGCATGCGCTCCAGCGCCTCCCGTGCCGGTGCCAGCAGGCTCTCGTCGCGGTGTACCGGTTTCCAGAAGCGGAAGCTGTGGCCCTGCAGTGCCTGGACCGCGATCATCACGTTGCGCAGCACCGACAGGGGCTCGGCCAGGGAGGAGACCTGGAAGCTGCGGCCCAGGCCCAGGCGGGCTCGCTGAGCGACGCTCAGGGCGGTGATTTCCTGTCCCGCCAGATGGACGCTGCCGGCATCGGGTTTCAGGTTGCCGGCGATCTGGCCGATCAGGGTCGACTTGCCGGCCCCGTTGGGGCCGATCAGCGCGTGGATCTCGCCCCGTTTCAGTTCCAGGGAGACGTCCCGGGTGGCCTGCAGTGCCCCGAAGCACTTCTGCAGCTGGTTGAGTGTCAGTACGACGTCAGACATGTCGCTCCCTCCCAGCCAGCCAGCCCATGACACCGTGCTTGGCAAACAGCACCACCAGCAGCAGGACCAGGCCGAGAAACACCTTCCAGTACTCGGTCATGCCGCCCAGCAGGGTCTCCATCATCACGAACAGGATGGCGCCGGCCAGTGGACCATAGAGCCGGCCCACGCCGCCGAGTATCACGATCACCATTAATTCGCCGGACATGTGCCAGCTCAGCATGGTCGGGCTGATGAAGCCGTTGAGGTCGGCATAGAGCGCGCCGGCCAGGCCGGTGATCATGGCCGATATGACGAAGGCCATCAGGCGAATGGGGTAGGGGGAGATACCGGCCGTGGCGAGGCGCGTGTCGTTCAGGCGCGCCATGGTCAGGGCAGCCCCGAAGCGCGACTTCATCATCCTCGAGGTGATCGCCATGGCCAGCAGCAGGCCGGAGAAAGCGATCAGGAAGAAGGTCCATGGCTGGCTGGTATCGACCAGGGGCAGGCTGTTGCGGATATAGATCGGCAGGCCGTCCTCGCCGCCGTAGGAGGGCCAGGAGTTGGCGAAGTAGTACATCATCTGGGCGAAGGCCAGGGTGATCATGATGAAGTAGACCCCCGTGGTGCGCAATGAGATCGCCCCGATTGCCAGCGCAAGCAGGCCACACAGCAGAATGGCGGCCAGCCAGATCACCAGCATGCTGTCACTGCCCGGGATCGCCACTGGCCAGCTCATGAACAGGCTGTAGTCGAAGGCGTGATAGGCGCTGATGCCGGCGATATACCCGCCAAGGCCGAAGTAGGCGGCATGGCCGAAGCTCACCATGCCACCGTAGCCAATGGCCAGGTTCAGGCCCACGGCAGCCATGGCGATCAAGGTGATCCGCGAGGCCAGGTTGACGTAGTAGATGTGGCCCAGCAGGTGGGCCGCCAGCGGTGCCAGGAACAACAGGGCCAGCAGGCCGATCTGTGCCATTCCCTTGCGGTCGAACCAGGCGCTCGGCAGCGCCGGTAGGCCGGGCAGGGCAGTGGTTTCACTCTTGAGCTTATCCATGGGCGGCAAACAACCCCTTTGGCTTGAACGCGAGAATGATGGCCATGAGGATGTAGACCAGCATGGCGGCCACGGCGGATCCCACCCCGGCGGCTTCGGATGGACTCATGAAGTTGCGGAAGAGGCTCGGCAGGAAAACGCGTCCCATGGTATCCACTACCCCGACCAGAATGGCGCCGAACAGGGCACCCTTGATCGAGCCGATGCCGCCGATGACGATTACCACGAAGGCCAGGATCAATACCGGTTCGCCCATACCCACCTGGACCGATTGCAGGGCGCCGACCATGGCGCCGGCCAGGCCGGCCAGCGCCGCGCCCATGGCGAAGATCAGGGTATAGAGTCGCGCGATGTTGACGCCCAGGGCGCCGATCATCTCGCGGTCGCTCTCGCCGGCACGGATACGCATTCCCAGGCGAGTCCGAGCAATCAACAGGTAGAGTCCGATGGCGACCACTACGCCCACGGCGATGATTACCAGCCGGTAGAGTGGGTAGCGCACGCCGCCGGGCAGGGTGACGAAGCCCCTCAGCATCTCGGGCGGGCTGAGCCACAGCGGCGAGGAGCCGAATAGCCAGCGGGTGCCCTCGGAGAAGATCAGGATCAGCGCGAAGGTGGCCAGCACCTGGTCGAGGTGGGGCCGATGATAGAGGCGGCGAATGACCAGTAGCTCCACGAGTGCGCCGACGGCGGCGGCGGCCAATACGCCTGCGCAGAGCCCCACCAGGAAGGAGCCTGTCGAGGCGGTGGCGAGTGCGGTGACGTAGGCACCGACCATGTAGAAGGAGCCGTGGGCCAGGTTGATCAGGCCCATGACGCCGAATACCAGGGTCAGGCCGCTGGCCATGAGAAACAGCATGGTGCCCAGCTGAAGGCCGTTTAGCAGCTGTTCGAAAAACAGGGTGGCGGTCACGTCATGCATCCCGTGTCAGAAGGTGACGGAAAGCCGGGCCAGGAGGCCCGGCACCTGTGACTTACATCTGGCAGTCGGCGGCGTAGACGTCCTGGATATCCTCGATGGCCAGGCCGACGAGGCGGTTGGTGGGCTGGCCGTTCTCGCCCTCGACCACTTCGCGGACGTAGATGTCCTGGATCGGGTGGTGGTTGTCACCGAAGCGGAACTTGCCGCGAACCGAGTCGAAGTCGGCTTCGCGCAGGGCCTCGCGGAAGGCGTCCTGGTCGCTCGGGTGCGCCTTGTCGAGGGCGCTGAGGATCAGGTTGGCGCTGTCGAAGCCTTGGGAGGCGTAGAGGGTCGGGGTGCGCTCATAGGCTTCGCGGAAGCTGTCGACGAAGGCACGGTTGGCATCGTTGTCCAGGTCATAGGCCCACTGCGACGTGTTCATGGTACCGATGGCGGCGCTGCCCACGGCCTGGATGATGATCTCGTCGAAGGAGAAGGCGGCACCGAACAGCGGCAGTTCCACCCCGGAGTTCTCGTACTGTTTCATGAACGAGATACCCATCCCGCCGGGCAGGAAGAAGAACAGGCTGTCGGCATCGCTGGCGCGGATCTGGGCGATCTCGGCGGCGTAGTCGTTCTGGCCCATCTGGGTATAGATCTCGTCGACCACCTCGCCTTCATAGCGGTACTTGAAGCCCGCCAGGGCATCGGTGCCGGCCGGGTAGTTGGGCGCAAGCAGGATCGGCCGCTCGAAGCCCTGTTCCCTCATGTAGGCGCCCATGGCCTCGTGCAGGTTGTCGTTCTGCCAGGCGACGTTGAAGTAGTTTTCGTGACACTGGCGGCCGGCCAGGGCGGAGGGACCGGCGTTGGGCGAAATGTAGAAGGTGCCCTGGCGCACGGCGGCAGGGACTACCGCCATGGCCAGGTTGGACCAGATGAGGCCGGTCAGGATGTCGACGTTGTCTCGCTGCATGAATTCGTCGGAAAGGCTTCGGGCCAGATCGGGGCGGTTGGCGTCGTCCTGGATCAGGACCTCGATGTCGTCGCGTCCCGACTGCTCGATGGCGAGCATGAAGCCGTCACGGACGTCGACGCCCAGGTGGGAGCCGCCACCGGACAAAGTGGTGATCATGCCGATCTTGACGTCGTCGGCCTGGGCCGCCGTGAGGGCGGAGGTCATCAGCAGGCCAAGGCCGAGGCTGGCAATTGTCTTCATGGGGATCATTCCTCTATGCGTCATTGCTTGTTGTTGGTCTTGCTGCGCTTTGATTCGCTGTGTCCTTCGTTGCTTGTTGCTCGCTGCCGTCGAGGTCCGGGCTAGCCGTCGTTCGGGTAGTGCTCCTGTCGTAGCCGGAAGCGCTGGATCTTGCCGGTAGCGGTCTTGGGCAGTTCCTCGACGAAGCGGATCGAGCGGGGGTACTTGTAGGGCGCAATGGCCTGCTTGACGAAATCCTGCAGGCGTTGCGCGCAAGTCTCGTCCGGCTCGATCTCGTCAGACAGTACCACGAAGGCCTCGACGATCTGCCCACGCTCCCCATTCGGTGCGCCGATCACGGCACACTCCTGCACGTGATCATGGGCCAGCAGCGCCGCCTCGACTTCGGGGCCGGCGATGTTGTAGCCGGAGGAGACGATCATGTCGTCGTTACGGGCCGCGAAGTGGAAATTGCCCGCCTCGTCCTGATAGAAGGCATCGCCGGTGATGTTCCAGCCATCCTGGACATAGCCTGACTGGCGGGTATCGTCCAGGTAGCGACAGCCGGTGGGGCCGCGAACCGCCAGCCGGCCAACCTCGCCCCGGGGCAGTTCGTTCATGTCGATATCCACCACACGGGCTTCGTAACCCGTCACCGGCTTGCCGGTGCAGGCCGGACGATGGTCGTCGAGGCGGTTGGAGATGAAGATATGCAGCAGCTCCGTAGCACCGATGCCGTCGAGGATCGGCGTGCCGGTCTTTTCGATCCAGTCATGGTAGATCGGTGGTGGCAGGGTTTCCCCGGCCGAGACCGCCAGGCGCAGGCTCTCCAGTTCACGGCTACTCTCCGGTGAGGCGAGCATGGTGCGATAGGCGGTGGGGGCGGTGAACACCACGGTGGCGCGATGCTCGCGGATGATATCGAGCATGAGGGGTGGCGAGGCGCGCTCCAGCAGCACCGCCGTAGCGCCGAAACGCAGCGGGAAGATGGCCAGTCCGCCCAGGCCAAAGGTGAAGGCCAGCGGCGGCGAGCCGACGAAGACGTCTTCGGGCGTCACCTGCAGCACTTCCCTGGCGTAGCCGTCGGCGATGATCAGCAGGTCACGGTGAAAGTGCATGGTGGCCTTGGGCTTGCCGGTGGTGCCGGAAGTGAAGCCGAGCAGCGCCACGTCGTCGGCGGCGGTGGCCACCGCCTCGAAGTCGGTGGGCTTGTCCAGCGCCAGGCGGTCGAGCTCGGCATCATGATTGGCGGTGCCATCGAAGGCGACGACCCGCTGCAGAAAGGCGCTCTGTGCTGCACAGGCTTCCATCTCATCGAGCAGGCGGCTGTCGCACAGGGCCAGCGACACCTGGGCCTTGTCGACGATCTGGCTCAGCTCACCGGCCCGCAGCATCGGCATGGTATTGACCACCACGGCGCCGGCCTTGGTGGCGGCCAGCCAGCAGGCGACCATCGCCGGGTTGTTGGCCGAGCGTATCAGCACCCGGTTGCCCGGGCGCACACCGAGGTCCTCCACCAGGGCATGAGCCAGGCGATTGGTCCACTCGGCAAGCTCGCGATAGCTGCGCTGTCGGCCGTTGCCGATCAGGGCGATCCGGTCGCCGTGACCCTGCTCGACCAGTCGATCGCAGAGCTCCACCCCCGCATTGAGGCGGTCGGGGTAATCGAAGCCGTCGAGTAATAGCGCCGGATACTGCTCCGCTGGCGGCAAGTTGTCCCGGGCGAAGGTATCGGCGTGTGCCGATGGTGTCAGCATGACCATTCTCCGTACAGCGTGTTGTTATTGTCCGGCGCCGGTCAACGGCGTCGAAAGGGGATACGGTGTCTGGCAGTTCGTCGTCGTTATTGTCGTGTTGTCGGGTTGCCCTCGGCAGTGGCGTGGTCGGCGAGGGCGCTGCGGGCGATGACGACCTTCTGGACGTCCGAGGCGCCCTCGTAGATGCGCAGGGCACGAATCTCGCGGTAGAGGCTCTCGACGATGTGGCCCTTGCGCACGCCGTCGCCGCCATGCAGTTGTACCGCCTTGTCGATGACGTCCTGTGCACGGTCGGTGGCAAACAGCTTGGCCATGGCCGCCTCGCGGGTGACCCGTGCGGCCCCCATGTCCTTGGTCCAGGCGGCGCGATAGACCAGCAGCGCCGCGGCGTCCACGTCCAGCGCCATCTCGGCCAGATGCCCCTGGACCATCTGCAGGTCGGCGAGACTCGCCCCGAACAGCTCACGACCACGTGCCCGTGTCAGTGACTCGTCCAGCGCGCGGCGGGCGAAGCCCAGGGCAGCGGCGCCCACGGTGGAGCGGAAGACATCAAGCACCGACATGGCGATGCGAAAGCCCTGGCCGGGCTGGCCGATCAATGCGCTCGCCGGTAGGCGCATGTCATTGAAGCCGAGCCGCGCCAGGGGGTGCGGAGCGATGGTCTCCAGCCGTTCGCGGATCTCGAGCCCGGGGGTGTCGGCGGGCACCAGGAAGGCCGAGAGGCCCTTGGCGCCAGGCCCTTCGCCGGTGCGGGCGAAGACCGTGTAGAGGTCGGCGATGCCGCCGTTGGAGATCCAGGTCTTTTCACCGTTGAGCCGGTAGCCGTCCCCGTCGCGTTCGGCGATGGTGTCGAGCTGGGCCACATCGGAGCCGGTGCGAGGCTCGCTGAGGGCAAAGGCAGAGAGCGCCTCGCCGCGGAGGGTCTTCTCCAGCCACGCCTTCTGCTCGGTGCTGCCGAACAGGCTGATGGCCCCGGTACCCAGCCCCTGCATGGCGAAGGCGAAGTCGGCCAGGCCGTCATGGCGTGCCAGGGTCTCGCGGATCAGGCAGAGGCTGCGCACGTCGATGGCGTCACCGGCAGTGCCCTCGAGGAAGCCTGCCCGCCCCAGGTCGCGCACCAGGCGGATGCAGGTCGCATCCACGTCGGCGTGGTCGCGGGGCAGTTCGGCCCGGCACCACACTTCCAGCCTCTCGGCCAGGTCGCGGTGGCGCGGCTCGAAGAAGGGCCAGTCGAGAAAGCTCGTATCGCTCATCAATCCCCCTCGAAGACCGGCTTCTGCTTGGCGGCAAAGGCGCGATAGGCGCGCTCGAAGTCCCGAGTCTGCATGCAGATCGCCTGGGCCTGGGCCTCGGATTCGATGGCCTGGTC
>ERZ869909.1234-NODE-1234-length-21452-cov-5.018994_pt1 | contig 21452 bp, 20 predicted proteins | sample MGYA00520892_ERZ869909 | MGnify/ENA primary metagenome ERZ869909 (study PRJEB32215, sample SAMEA104723947) | bioreactor metagenome | biome: bioreactor; feature: anaerobic bioreactor; material: water | place: China | collected 2015-03-12 ... | reverse complement strand
CCGCCGGCGGATGTTGGCGGTGAAGCCGGCGTACACCTCCCCGCGCTCGGAGAGCAAGAGGTACACATAGAACCGGGGCAGCCGTTGCACTAGCCCGGCCCTTGGTCAGGTTCGGCCGAGAGCGGTGGGGGGGTGGTCGTGCGCAGCACATCGTTCCAGTCCGTGCCCCGCACCGGTGGCCGCTCGTCGCGGAGCTCAAGGTCGTTCCGGTCCGCCTCATGAAACGCGCCGGCGAGCAGGTCGGTGAGTCGATCTCCTCCAGGGTCGTTATCCATCGCCAGAACGACCTCGCCTCCGGCTGGCAGGTTCTGGATCGCTGAAACGATCAAGGCCGGCTGGTGGGTGTTGAGCTCGCCGGCGACGCTGAGGAATCGTGAGCGATGGTGTCCGGCGAGAGCGGCGTAGCTCAGGGCGTCGATCGCGGTCTCTGCGATCACAAGCGTGATGTCATCATCGCGCTTTCTGCTTCCCCACAGCCCCTTGGTTCCGCCCTTGGCGAATCCGGTGAAGTCCGTGTTCTTGATCTCGTAGCCGCTCAGCCCGTCGTGGGTGTAATGGGGGAACACCGCGTTCCCGCGCCCATCGGCTCGGATGCGATCACGGAAGATGTCCTGCCCCAAGAGCCCGGGCGGGAGCTGGCGCTGCTCGACGAGATAGGGGTGATAGCCCGCGATGGGTGTCATATCCTCGTAGCGTGCCCTCACCTGGGCGGCGTCGCGGGTGATCGGTTCCAGCGACGGCACGAAGCACGACGGATCGACGCGATGGACCTGCGCGGGCGCAGGCGAGCGCAGCCAGTCGCGAAGCCGGCGGCGGACATGGCCGAGGTTCTCTCCTGTGCGCCGCTGCACGAAGTCAATGACCGTTCCGTTGTCGCCCGGGTCGCGAACCGAGAAGTAGACCCAGTGGCCGTCGTGCCCACGGGCGACGATGAGCTTGTCGCCACCAGGATGCACCATCGCGGCCGAGTTGCGCGAGGTCGCCTTGCGATCCAGCGCGTAGCCGAACGCGGCCATGATCTCGGAGAGATTGATCTCCGTTTTGAAGGCTTCGAGCTCGTCAGGCCGTGTCGTCATCCGTGTCTCCTCGTGGTTCACGCTAGCGCAGTTCGGGCTGTCCGTGAACCCCTGGATTCACTGCGGTGCAGCATCGAAAAAGGTTGACATTTCTCGGATGGTTATGGCAAACAGCCCCCATTGTCATAACACAAGCGGGGGCTTGGGTGGGTGCGGTTTTGAGCGCAATCGCTGTCGGTCCCGGGGAGGACGGCGATGGCGCTGGATATCTACAAGGCGGTCACGGACCGCATCGTTGAGCTGCTGGAGCAGGGGACCGTTCCCTGGCGTCAGCCGATTCGTAGCAGTGGGGGGGAGGGAACTTTTCCGACGAACTTCGCCTCTGATCGAGCCTATCGCGGGATCAATGTGTTTCTTCTGGCGGTCACCGCCTGGGTGGAGGGGTACGAGTCGCCCTACTGGCTGACATTCCGCCAGGCAAAGGAGGAGGGGGGCCATGTCCGCAAGGGCGAGAAGGGCTCGTTGGTGATCTTCTGGAAGCAGTATGCGACCCAGGACCGCGAGAGCGGGAAGGACATCACCGTGCCGGTGCTTCGGCACTACACCGTCTTCAACACCGAGCAATGTGAGGGGATCGAAGCGCGTTCGCCGGCAACGCCAGAGGTGGATGCCGGCGAGCAGGTCTTCTCGCCGATCGAGACCGCCGCGGCGATCGTCGCCGGCTTCAAGGGCGGGCCTCGGATCGAGCACAAGGGGGGCCGGGCGTTCTACCGCCCGAAGGAGGATCTCATTCGGATCGCCGAGCCCGATCGCTTTGTGGACCCGGAGTCGTACTACGCGACGCTGTTCCACGAGCTGGTCCACGCGACAGGGCACAGCTCTCGTCTCGACCGCGGGCTCGATGCGAACCTGTCACCGTTCGGCTCTCCGGACTACTCCAAAGAGGAGCTGGTTGCCGAGATGGGCGCCGCGTTCCTCGCGGCCGCCGCCGGCATCGGCCAGCAGACCATCGAGCAATCGGCGGCCTATATCGACGGATGGCGGCGCAAGATCGGCTCCGATCCAAAGCTGGTCATCCATGCCGCCGGGGCGGCCCAGAAAGCCTCGGATTGGGTTCTGGGCGATCGGGGGCCAGCCTCCGCCTAACAAGGGCCTTGGCGGACCGTATGCGGTGTGAGATATCCTTTCGGGCGACTGAGGGGTCCACCGAACGATGAACGACCGTGTTGGCACAGCAGAGTGGTTCCCACCGGCGGAGTTCGCGGGCTCATACCCGTATGAAGAGGGGATGTTTTGGCTGGGCCGATCACCCCTGGGTGGTGAGCCGATCGGGTACATAGACGACCGCCACATCTGCCTGGTGAGCGGATCACGCTCCGGCAAGGGCACGACCACGATCATCAACAACCTCTGCCTCTGGCCGGGTTCGGTGGTGGTGGTTGATCCGAAGGGAGAGAACGCCACGGTGACGGCCGCCCGTCGCGGCCCGGGCTCCAAGTACTGCGAGGGCATGGGGCAGGCGGTGCATGTGCTCGATCCGTTTCGCGTCGCGGAGGTTGATGAGAGCCTCCGCAGCCGCTTCAACCCCTTGGACGCCCTCAACCCAGACGATCCGCTCGTCGTAGACGAGGCGGGACGCCTGGCCGATGCGATCGTTGTGGTCAACAAGGACGCGAGCGAACCGTTCTGGGATGAATCGGCGCGGACGCTGGTCAAGGGACTGATCTTGCATGTCATCAGCTCGCCGCAGTTTGAGGGGCGGCGGAACCTGGTGACGGTCCGGGAGCTGATCGCCCGCGGGGACCACGAGGGCGTGGCCACACTCAGGGGCATGGGCGTTGAGGATGTTCCTTCCGCCCAAGGCATCTTGTGGGAGGGGGTCTCCCGGAACCCTGCGTTCGGGGGCATTGTGTCGGGGATCGGCGAGACCCTCGTCAACATGGCGGTGAACAGTTCACGGCTGTTCGAGAGCGTGTTGCAGGTTGCCCACCGGAATACAGAGTTCCTCGACAGCCCCGGGATGCGAGCCTGCGTGTCCGCTTCGGATTTCAGGCTCTCCGATCTGAAGACCGACCCGAACGGGGTCAGCATCTACCTCTCTCTCCCGCAGCGATACATGCCCGAGCACTACCGCTGGCTTCGTATGATGATCGCGTTGATCGTCACCGAGATGGAGGCCGTGAAGGGCCAGCCGGCGTGCGGGCATCGCGTGCTTCTGTTCCTGGACGAGTTCGCCGGCCTCAAGCGCATGGAGGTGATCGAGAACGCGGTCGCGCAGATTGCCGGCTTCGGCGTGACTCTGTTCTTTGTGCTCCAGAGCCTTGAACAGCTCGAAAAGGTTTATGGGAAGGGATGGGAGACATTCCTCGGGTGCTCGGCGATCAAACTCTTTTTCGCCATCGACGACAAATTCACGCGGGAGTATGTCTCAAGGCTCATCGGCGATACCGAGCTGATCCGGGAGGTTCGCTCGCACGGGCAGACCGATGGCACCAACGAGTCGGACACCACCGGGCGCAGCCGCAGCGAGACCGCTGGCGAGAGTGCGAGCCGCTCGACAGGACGGACGCTCTCGGTGAGCGAGAGCAACTCGGAGAGTGTTTCGGTTGGCCAGAATCGAAGCACCACCGACGGCACGAATCAGAGCGTGACCAAGGGGGTCAACCAGAGCCTCACCGAGGGGCAGAGCGAGAGCACGGGCTGGAACCGATCTAAGAACACCGCGAAGAACTGGGGGACGAACACCTCGGAAGGCCAATCGCAGGGCTCATCTCACAACGAGAGCTGGTCTCCACCGCCGTTCTTCTTCCGGAACACGATGCGGTATGTTCCATTTCTGCGCGACAACGAGACGGCGAACTACGGCACAAACCAGGGAACGAACTCATCGAGGGGTCGCTCGGATGGGGGCTCGCGCGGGACAAGCAAGGGGACATCGGGTTCCACGAGCGAGAGCACGAGCCAGACCGAGGGATCGAGCCTGTCCCACACAGACGGCCGCTCCAGCTCAACCACGGTCGGCGACAATCACTCCAGAACCCTGGGGCGTTCCGGCTCGCGCAGCGAAGGGCTCAGCGAGTCCAGCTCCGTCAGTCAATCCCGGTCGCAGACGGTGGGGGAGAGCGATTCCCATACGGCGGGCCGTTCCTTCTCGCGGAACGAGGGCACGGCCGAAACAATCCAGAAGCGGCCGCTCATCACGGCGGATGAGCTCGGCGTTTTCTTCGACCGGCCGAGCGGCGGCCGGGTTGGCTGGGCTCTGGTGCTCATCGGCGGGGCCAGGCCGGCGATTCTGCAGAGAACGCCGTACTACTCCGATCCGTTCTTTGCCTGGCTGTTCGATCCTCACCCCGATCATGCTCCGCCGCCCGAACTCATGGGCGAGGAGCCCTTCATGCTGCCTTCGCTCACCGAGAACACGGTGAACCTTCTCATGCAGCCACTTGAGCTAAGGGCTGAGGGGTGTGTGGTCCGGGCGGGCGATCCGATCGCCGAAGCGGTTGTCTGTGGCCCAAAGACCTTGTACCCGCATATCAGCGATCTCTATGCCCATCTTTCCCAAGCGCCGGGCCTGAATGCGCCCAGCTTCAACTGGAACGGCGAGCAGGTCGGCTTGAACTCGGCCGGACCGATCCGACTTCCCATCCATTCGCCGGCTTCTGGGTGTCTGGTGCGTTGGAACCACGACGGGGAGGGTGCGGTCGATCTCTCGGAGTGCGGCATTCTGCATGTCAATCGGCGACGGTATGTAGACGAACTGGCGCTGCCAGAAGCCGATGCGTTGACGCGGTATACCTGGTTTCTGGATGAGATTGAGAGTGCGGTCGGGGCTGCCGATCGAGCGATCGCTCAGCGGCAAGCACAGGAGAGAGCAGAGCAAGAGGCTCGCGAAAGAGCGGAAGCGGTAGAGAAGCTGGCCGCTGAGCTGGCCAGAGTAGCAGAAATTGAAGCTCAACAAAAAAAGAGTGAGCGGTTGCGCCAAGCAGAAACACGATACTGTCGCCCAAAACCTCGAAAACCCGTTAATGATCTTATAGAACATACGGTAACGAGCACGAGACACGGCATTTCCACCGTTATGGTGGGTGTCGTCATCGGGCTCATCTGGGCCCTCGCCTCTGATGTTCCATGGTTGGCTGGAGTAGTTATCGGATACATAATGTCTTGCATAACCATCGCGGTTCTTGTTCTGGTATACGATTTCTATCTTAAAACTATGGAGAATTCGAGGTCGCGTAAATGGAGCAATATGAGCGACGAAGAAAGGGAACGCTACGCCCGAAGCATCGGGCTGTAGGTCAGCCCAAGCTGAGCCCGTCGTTCTCCCGGCTGCGATCCTGCGGGCCGCTTCGCGCCTGGAAATCCTGCATGATCTCCCGGTATCTGGCCTCTTTGGCGGCCTGGTCATCACGCTGCATGTCCGCGGTGTGCTTCTGGCGATCCGGCTCGCGTGCGATCTCTGGCGGCGGCCGCATCTCATGGGCCGGCCCGCTCTCTCGCACCTGTTGTGACCCCTCGACCACTTGACGGTCTTCGGGGGCCGGATTGGACGCCTTCTCGAACGCTTGACCAAGATCGGGGGCGTTCTCCAGGGAGGTGCCCTTCAGAGCATCCCGGTCGTACATATAGGCCGCGGTGATCCCAGGACTTTGCCGGGTTCGTGCCTGCTCCAGAAGCTCGTTCGCCTTGGCCAGTTGCTTGCGATCCATGCGGCCGCTCCTTTCCGCTTCCATCCGGACAATGGTAGGGCATCACCGTTCGCGCTCATCCCGCTTCCGCTGGTTGTCCTGCTCTCTCGCCCGGTCGGCGGCTTGCTGCCGCTTCCGGTACGACTCAGCCAGGCTCTTGAGAGCTGGATCGCCCGTGATGCTCTGGCGACCACCCTCGGGTCCCATGGGTTTGCCATGGGAACGGTTCTTCTCAAAGGCTGCCCGACGCTCGCTGGAACGCTCGCGCCATTCGGCCCGGTTCCCCGCTCGTTCCAAGTCATGCTTCAGGATCATCGAGGCCCGCTCCGCCTTGAAGAGCGCCCGTTGCTCGCTAAGACGCCTGGCCCGGGTGGCCTTCACTGTCTCGATGGCCTTGAGTTCCTCGGCCCGCTGCCGGCGTTCCAGTTCGCTGTCCTTGCTGGCCTGGGCCCGCCTGAATGCCTCCAGCCGTCCGCCGGTCGTAGACAGCGCGTTGTACGCATCACGCACCGTCGAGCGTCTGTCCCGACCGGAGAGGATCGCGGAGAAGTTGACCGCCCGGAGGGCGTTGCTGACCCGGCCGAGGAACTGGTTTTCCCGTCGCTCGAAAGCCCGGAGCTCCGCCTGGTGCTCATGGAATCGTTGCTCCCACGCGGGCCGGAAACTGGCTCGAACCCGATCCCTGGCCCGCATGGCCTCCTGGTGCGATTGCGCTTTGATCTCAGACCTTGTCTGTTTGAACCGATCGGCAAGCTCGGCGGACTCTTTCGTGTGCCTGGACCTGAGCTCTCGCGTCTTCCGGCCGAGAGCGAGGTCAAGCCGCTTCTGGGCGGCCTTCACCTCCTCGACACCCGGGGCGTTGTCGTTCGCTGCTTCAAGCTCGTGAATGTGCCTGGGCTTGTCCGGTTTACCGCGGGTGTACTCGCCGCGATCCCGGGCGGCGTTGTTGATGACCCGCTGCTCGCAGAGAATCGCCCCGCGCTCGGCCTCATACGCCTGGGCCCACTGTGAAAGCCGCAGACGCTCTTTTGAGCTGGGGAGCATTTTCCCATCGGTGGGCGAAACTCGGTTGAGCAGGATGTGAACATGCGGCTGTGGTTCGTCGCTGTGCGAGACCAAAAGGGCCTGGCGATCCTCGGCCCCGAGCGCCCGGATCGCGCCATGGGCGGCTCGGATCATCTCATCCTTGGAGAGCCCTTTGGCCTCTTCGGGGTGCCAGGAGAGCGTGAGGTGAAGGACCGGGTCTACAGACTTGCGGCCTGTGTTTTTCACGCCCGCCTCGGCCTTCAAACGGCTCTGGTCCATTGCCGTCGCGGCCATGACCCGCCATGCAGCGTGCGGGTTCTGCGTCGCAAGATTGCGCGTTGAGGTCCAGGCCACCCGCTCGGTCGTGGGAGCCCGATCCTTGTCGTGAAGGAGGTAGCTGGCGGCCCCACGGAACGAGCGCCCCTTCTTGTGGACCTTGGGGATCATCGGCCGTCATCCTCGGGATCGGGCTGGGCCTCGACGACCTGTTCAAGAACCTGGGTCAACTCCTCGCCGATCGCCTTCCAGAAGCGAACGAAGTCGCGGCCCGTATGGGTGGCCAGCGCGAGCTGGTTGACATTCACCCCGATGCGGTTGAGCTCGGAAACAAGGGCTGGGTCCGCCCGGCGAAGCCCGCCCCCGGGCGGCACGTTGTAATCCAGCGATCGCCGGCGGATGTACTCCATCACCGTGAGACCTGCGGCGTCGGCCTGGCTGCGGACATACTCGATCTCCGCCAGCGTAAAACGCAGGTTGTAGCGCTCGGTGCGCTTCTCGTCTGGTTCTTTGTTCGGCCGGCCCATCTGCCCGTCTTCCTTCTCCCTAATGCCCCGCGTCGAGGGACGCTCCCTCGTCGGGATGCAACGCCGAAACGTTGCTCGTGGTGGAGCGGCGAATCCGCTCCTCGTCATGCAAGGGGCGAGACCCTTGCTCGATGGTCCAGGAGAGCCGAAGTCTCCTGGTCGTGGTCCACCGACGAAACGGTGGCGGCATCCAACCCGCGCAGGGTTGGCCGCCCGCAGCCGCGGGCGGAACGACACGCCATACACCCCCCGGCCTAGCGGTCGTGTGTGGCGTGTCGGAGCCGTTGAAGCCCCTTGGCTCGATCGCCCACGATCGGGTCAAGGGACGCGAAAACGGCTCATCGTATCCAGGGGCGAAACCCTGGCCAGACCCCCGCAGGGGGCCGCGGAGCGGTTGTTTTTGGGTACCAAAAACACATCTGGCTACTCTATTATCGCAACCGTTTATCATAACCCGCCTGTCGGTGCAAATTTGGCGCATCTGTGGTCCCCTGAACCCCTGCTATCCGCCTGCTTCGCGCCCCCGAACTCAGCCCTTCGCTGCGTTCTTGCGGGCACCCGGCTTGCGTCCTGGGCGTTTGGAGGCCTCCCGAGGTTCGAGCCGGACCCCGATGGGGCGGCAGAGCTCGGCAATGGCCGATGCAGCCTCTTTCATCCGCTCGCGTTTGGCTTCAGCTTCGGCTTCGTCGAGGGCTTTCATGGCGGCCTTGAGACCCTCGGCTTTCAGGGCGCCGTCGAGCTCGCCCATCTGCTCGCGCAGCCGTGAGATTCTCGCCGTCGTCTCCGAGGGGCGATCGAGCCACGCCTGGAGTTCCTGGGTCATCCTCTCGATAATCGGGCGGAGGTCTTCATCCATGCGTCCATCATAGAAGAAAGAGGCCGGCCCCGTCCGGGGCCGGCCGGGAGCGTCAGTGCTCCGAGGGGAGGTAGAGGGTCCAGTGCCGACCGTCGAACGCGGCCCAGATGTCCGCGTGGTCGAGCGGGAAATCGGTGAAGCCGATCTCCTGACGGATGGCAGCCGGTTCGCCACTCTCCGCATGGCAGAGCACCTCGGCCCCGCCTTCCGCGTGGACATTGAGTCGCCAGAACTGCATCTCCGCGAGGCGGTCATCGGCCCGCATGGCCCTGGCCATCTCAGGCGATCCGATGTGGCTCGCGATCACGTCCAGGAGCCAGTAGGCCCCGGCCTGCTCGGCGAGGAAGCGGACCCCGGGCGTATAGATCACGTGCGGGTTCAGTGGGTGCCGGTAGCGCTCCAGACTGCCAGTGAACTGCCGCAAATCGGCGTGTGTGAGGGGGCTCATTGCGAGCCTCCCTCGTTTGCGTCGGCACGCAGCTCCGCGGCCCGGTCGTAGGCTTTGCCGGCGAGACGGGCGACCCGGAGAAGCTCGCTCCCGGAGAAGCTGTCGCTGTCGTGGAAGGTGCCCTGCTCGTCCGTGTAGGTCCGAGTGATCCGGACGCTGTAGAACGATCCCTTCTCGCTCTGGTTCTTCCAGATTGAGGCTTTGAGCGATCCGTCGCGGATGGTCTCGATGGGCTTGGCGTTCGTCTTCTGTGTCATCGGTGTTCTCCTTTCGTGGTTGGTTGACCGATGCCCACCGACGAGCAGCCGGAAAGCCGCGACCGTCCAGGGGTTGGTGCGGGCCGGACCGCCGGAGCGCAGCGACGCCGCGGGACAACACGGCCCCTTGACGGCGTGGCGACGGATGCCAGGTTGGGCGAAATAGGGTCAATCCAGCCGGCGAAAGGGGCGAACTGACGCGGCGAACGGCGGGCCAGAGGCTTTTGTTGCCTAGAGCGATTCGACGAGACGCCGGAGGTCTCGAAGGGTGTCTTGAAGCTCGCTATCCGTGTCCGCGGCTCGCCACTCCTCGGGCGTCATTTGCGCGGCGACTTCAGCATTCAGCAACCTCTTGACGACGTTGTCGTGGGCCTTCGCTTGCTTGCCGTCTGGGAGAGGGATTTTCTTACCGGCCGCCCGCATCGCCTCAGCGGTGAGCTTCGCGGCGCACTCGTCAGGCTTCACCTCGACCTCGACCTCACAGACTCGCCTGATCGCATCGGGGTGCAGGTAGCACTCGGCGGCCACTCTGCCGAGCACCTTGGCCTTCGATCCGTCTGTGCGTGCATTGACGACTTCGATGGATGCCGTGACACTGGCATCGGTGGCGTAGTCGCCGTCGTAAACATGGAACTCCGGACGGTTCAACTCTGCGAGGTAGTGCCGCTCGATCCACTGCTCAAGGGTCCGTCCGCCCACGGGGACAAAGGCCACCTGTGGAGAGTCGGACAAATCCAGAATCTCACCGTCGGTTAGTGCCAACGCGCGGCTCGCATTCCGGAAGAACTCGACGTCGTTCGGGCCTTCCACGAAAAAGAGCACTTTGATGCGACTGTCCGGAATCACCCCCAACGACGCGGCGACTTCGCGGAGTAGGCCCTCATCGGCCTCATTTTCTGAGGTCGAGCGAATCACTCGGCTGCCTGTCTCGTTCGTGGTCACGAATCGCAGTGAGCCAAGGGGAACGGTGCCGGCGAGGCCAGGCACATGCGTTGTGAAGAGAACCTGAGCGGTGCCAGCACCGGTCAGGTCCCGGAAGGCGTCCATGAGGAGCCGTTGGTTGTTGGGATGCTGGGATGTCTCAGGCTCTTCGATCCCGTAGATGACAGAAGGCGCGTCCTTCTCGGAGCGGCGGCGTTCCGCCTCAGCGCGAAAGAAGCTCAGCAGGATGAGCCTGCGCACACCGCTTCCCCGTTTGTTCAAGGGCACGCCATTGTCCGAGTCGAGCTTGACCTTGAAGGCACCCTTCCACGAAGGGGCGTCGATTCGAGGGTGCAGCTCGTTCGCGAGACCGGGCGCGATGTCTCGGAGCTTTTCTAGCGTCCGGTTCAGGACATCCCTGATCTGGTCGGTGACCTGCTTCTCCGCCTTTTTCAGGTCATCCTCTGCCTGCTTGATGGCTTCCTCGATGGCGAGTTTCACGGGGTTCTGCACCTCGCTATCCGCGTCGGTGCTCGGCCGATCCGATTGGAAGAGGGCGAATATGGGGAGCTGCCGCTCAAGAGCCTTCATGATGGCGGCGCAGTTCTCGTCGTCCATCGCGAGTGCGGTGTCCACAGGGTCGGTGGTGAGGTTCTCACGGAGCGCCTGTCGCAATAGGGGGTTCTTTTTCGTGTCCTCAACGGTGAGCCCCGCGTCTTTAACCGCTTTCTTGAGAACCGTGTTGTTCAGGCGGAGCAGGGAACTCCCGTCGTCACACAGACGGTGCCGGGCGAGAACGAAAGTCGTCGCCTTGGGCGTCTTGAGCGAGCAGTCGTAGACCTTGTGGATTTCCAGAAGGCCCTCCGGGTTCAAGAGCTCCTCTTGGGCCAAGGTGGTCTCACTGGACGAATCGAGCACCAGTTGCGTCGGAAGCTCGTCGAACACGCAGCCGATGCGGACCTGCTTCGCGTCAACGTGCTTCGCCTTGCAGGCATCGTCGGCATCCATCTTGACGGCCGAGCTGTTGAAGAAGATTTCGAGCGCCTCCAGGATCGACGACTTGCCAGCGTCGTTCTTGCCGACGATGGCGGTCAGGTCTTCCACCAGAATGTCCACACGGTCGGCGTAGCCCCGGAACCCCTCGATGATGACCTTTCGCAGCTTCACGCTCTCAGAGTACTAGAAGGCGCTCAAGGCAGCCGGTCCCAGCACTCCTTTTTACTCTTGATAAAATACATTATCAAGAGTACTCTAGCCGATAGGAGGGCCATGGACGACCACGTACTCACCACCACGAACGGGCGCGAGCTTGCCCCGGCTTTAAGACCCCGAACGCTCACCGCCGAGCAGTTTCAACGCCTGGCCGATGTGCCGGCCGCGGCCGTCTGGCTCGCGAACATCGACAATGAGAACACCAGGCGGGCCTACAGGGGTGATGTCGAGGCCTTCGTCGCCTTCTGCGGTATCGAGACGGCAGAGGAGTTCCGGGATGTGACCCGGGCCCATGTGATCGCCTGGCGGAGCACGCTGGAAACGGCAAGCCCCGACGGGAGCCCCCTCGCCCCGGCGACGATCCGACGGAAGTTGTCCGCTGTCAGCTCCCTCTTCGACTACCTGTGCAACGCGAACGCCGTCGAGATGAACCCGGTCGCGGGCGTGAAGCGGCCGACCGAAGGGGCGAACGAGGGCAAGACGCCCGCGCTCTCCGACGCCCAGGCCCGGGCCCTGCTCAAGGCCCCAGACGGCGACACGCTCAAGGCGACCCGTGACCGGGCCATCCTGGCCACCTACCTGTTCCACGCCCTGCGCCGCTCCGAGGTTGCCGAGCTCCGGGTGCTCGACCTGCGCGAGCGCCGCGGCGTGATGCACTTCACCGTCTTCGGTAAAGGCTCCAAGACGAGGTATGTGCCCGTGCATCCTGCGGCCCTCTCGGCACTCCAGGAGTACCTGACGGCCGCGGGCCATGCGGACGATCGCTCCGGCGCACTCTTCCGGCCCGTTCGGAACAACCGCACCGGCCGGCTCGATCAGGCTCTCACGGGTGATGGCATCTACAAGCTGCTCAAGCGGTATGGGGCCAAAGCCGGCATCACGATGGACGGCCTCTGTCTCCACGCCCTGCGGGCCACGGCCGCCACGAACGCCCTGGAGCATCAGGCCGACATCGCGTATGTGCAAATGTGGCTCGGCCACTCCAGCATCGCCACGACCAGGCTCTACGACCGGCGTCGCTCGCGGCCTGAGGACTCCCCCACCTTCAAGGTGAGCTACTGAACCCGGGGCAGTAGGGAAAAGAGGGAGTTTGCGGATCTCTGGGCCTCGCTGGCGTGCACAGGGAGACCATGATGTGGAAAGCCACCCTTTGGGGCTTGACAAAGGCTCGCCGGCTGATGACTATAAGTAGCACGCATAGACCAAGGATGGCATAATGGCACAGCTCAGTCCCCCGCGACTCACCACCCGCTACGACCTCGTCACCGAGCAAAAAGCGTCTGGTGCAACCTACACCCCGCCGGAGCTTGCGGATTTCGTCGCTGCGGAAATGGTTCGTGAGTGGGACGGGGAAACCCGTCAAACGCTGAAGGTTCTTGATCCGGCGGTGGGCGAAGGCGAGCTCTTGGCCAGCTTACTCAAGCACCTTCCGCAGAATCGGCGGGTCGATGTCTACGGTTTCGATAACAATCCTGCCGCCCTAGAGGCCGCCAGCCAGAGGCTGCAAGGCCTCCACTCTAAGGCCAAGCTTCATCTTGGTCTCGGGGACTTCCTCGCACTTGCTTGTGGAGATGCGCAAGTGGGCGGGTTGTTCGAGACGAAGCAAGATGCTGCGAGCACTTTCGATCTGGTCATCGCAAACCCGCCGTATGTCCGGACTCAGATCATGGGGGCGAACGCGGCTCGTGCTCTGGCGGCACAGTTCGGCCTCACCGGCCGCGTCGATCTTTACCACGCCTTCATCCTCGCGATCGCCAAGGTGCTTCGGCCTCATGGCGTAGCAGGGATCATCGTCTCCAACCGGTTCATGACCACGAAGGCCGGAGCCACGGTGCGTCGGGTGTTCCAGGAGCAGCTGCGCCTCCGGCATGTATGGGACCTGGGCGACACGAAGTTCTTCGACGCGGCGGTTCTGCCGGCGGTTCTGATCGCCGAAGGCCTGAACGGCTCCCCTCGCACAGAGCCAACGTTCACTTCGATCTACGAGACAAAGGATGACGCTACCGCTGAAGCTCCAAGCGTCGCTGACGCGGTGAAGAAGAACGGCGTGGTAAAAATCCCGGATGGCCGGAGGTTCCGCGTGCAACGCGGAGCCCTGGACACCTCGGATGACATCGAGGGAGTCTGGCGCGTCGCGACTGAAGAGAATGATGCTTGGCTGGCCACGGTGGACCGTCACTCTTGGGGGACATTCCGTCGGCTGGGCAAGGTCCGGGTTGGCGTCAAGACTTGCGCCGACAAGGTGTTCATCCGCCGCGACTGGGACAAGCTCCCCTCTGAGGAACTGCCCGAGCTGCTTCGTCCCCTGACGACGCACCACATTGGCCGTCGGTTCCGAGCCGAGCATCACGATACTTCGCGGAAGATCGTCTACCCACACGAGTGCGTCAGCGGCAAGCGTCGGGCCGCAGACCTGTCGAAGAACCCGCGGACGCTCCGCTATCTGGAGGCTCATCGGGAGCAGCTGGAAAGCCGGTCATACGTGCTCGACGCTGGGCGCAACTGGTACGAGCTCTGGGTACCACAGGACCCTTGCCTCTGGTCGCGGCCGAAGCTCGTGTTCCGAGATATCTCGGAAGAACCGTGCTTCTGGATCGACCAGGATGGAACGATCGTCAACGGGGATTGCTACTGGCTGGTCTGCGACGACGAGGCCCAAGAAGACCTCCTCTGGCTGGCGTTAAGCGTGGGAAACTCAACCTTCATCGAGGCATTCTACGACCATCGCTTCAACAACAAGCTGTACGCGGGGCGGCGCCGCTTCATCACCCAGTATGTCGAGAAGTTCCCGCTTCCCGATCCAAAGACGAGCACATCGAAAGCGATCATCGAGACGGCGAAGAGGGTCTACAACGCCGCCGGAACACCTGAAGCGGACGCCCTGGCCGTGACGCTGGACGGGCTGATATGGGAGGCATTCGGCTTACCCGTCGAAGAAGTCCGTAGGTAGCGGGATTTGCAGCTTCTTGTTCAGCACCTTGCCTTGGAACTGCGGGAATCGGGTGAAGAACGCTTGTCCGGTCGAGACGAAGAGGTGCGTCAGCTCCACCCGCTTCCCATCGGTGGTGGCGTAGAACACGGCGTAGCGAACATCGCAGTGGCGGATCTTGTTGCCGTCGATCTGTGGCACGTCGAGAGGCTCTGTGCTGCTGGGGGTGACCAAGCCCAGGTCAATGGTCGGAGAAGTCTGAAGTTTCACTTCGAGCAGCTGGTGACGGACATCGGGGAACTGCCCATCATCTTGATATCCGGCGTATCCCAGGGCGTGGCAAACAAGCCGGTGTAGAGCGGCACCGCGATTCCGCTCCTGGTCGATCCCGATGTCATCGAATCCCTGCCCTACCAGCACTTTCAAACGGTCGTAGACTGAAGCGATCGGTAGCAACTGTCCCTTGGCCGGATGCAGCACCGGGGTAACGGCACTGGTGGGCGAGAACCTGCCCGAGACGAATGGCCGTAGCAACTCCGTGTCCTCCGCAGCGATCAGCTCCGAGACATCCTCTCCTGGAATACAGCGGGCCTGGTACTTCTGCGTGAGCGTGCCGGTGGTGTCGAGCTGCGCGAGAGAGTCGCCGGTGACCACCTTCACCCGCGCGATCGTGTCCTCGGTGTTGACGCGGATGATGACATAGCGGCGCGTCGGCGAGAGCTCCTCGTTCCAGACCTGGAGGTTGTTCGACTTCTGCACATAGGTGTCGAACAGCTGGCCGGGAAAGCGAGGCTGGGTCTTGCGAAACGAAGATGGAACGGGGTAGCCGAGAGCCTTGCAAACATGCTCTTTGACGACCTTGGATCTGGTGCGGAGTGGAAGACCGGCGAGAGAGATTCCTCGGAGTTCTGCATCGAGCAACGCCTCAAGCTCGGGCGTCGGAACCCACAGGTTGGGATCGCCCACCTCTATGTCGTCATAGATCGTGAGGCCACTGCCGGCGATGTTGGTTGCGAAGCGCTGTGGGTCAGTCGGTGGGGTCGCGTTTGCCATCGGGTCTCCGTGGAGTGAGCAGTTCGGGAACGGACACTCTGAGCACAGAGGCAAGGACCTCTAATGTGCTCAGCGTCACATTGCGCTCACCACGCTCCACGGAACCTACATAGGTCCGATGCAGGCCACATCTGGCTGCCAGCTCTTCCTGCGACACACCTTGAGCACGCCTAAGCGTGCGAACATTTGAAGCGAGTACTTCGATGAGATGCTCACCTGGTTTGCGTGTCTGCCTCTTCTTCATCCGGTGGACCTGGTTCGCGCACGGTCAAAACGAATGGTGTCCACGATGAATCCTTTAGGTCTACAGACTCTGAGTAGCATCACGCCTCACTCATGACTCGCACCTGCTGCGACTGATAGGCCAATCGGCGCTGTTCGTACGCGCCCAGAGCCGCATCCCAGCGATCGCGGGTCCAGCCTTTCGCGTGCTGTGCCGCTCGGAACGGATCGTCCAGGCGTCGTTGCTGAGCAACCCTCATGCACGCCATGACGATCCGATCGTCCTCCGTCCAGGACGGTGCCGCCGGACGCTGCGTCTCCCTCCCCCCCCACTGCTCTCCATCGTGATGGCGACGCCGCGGACCGTTGAAGTGCTCTCGGAGGCGTCTGGCCGCTGCTTCCTCGTCAGCGTGGGTGATGAAGCTGAACTTTCGCTCGCGAAGCAGCCAGTAGAACAGAGCACCCGCCCGCCGGCCCCTAGACCGGGCCCGTTCGGCCAAGGCGAGGAAATCGAGCCGGCCGGCATCGCTCCCCCCGACCAGTCCGATTGCCGCGGCTTGCTGGTGAAGGTCGAGGAGCCGTTCGGTGCTCTCCAGGTCAGCGGATCGAATATCCCGGATGTTGGGGCGATCTCCCCTCGTCGCCAGCCTGCTCATTTTCCTACTGCCCAAAGTCGTGTCGCGCAAGACACCAGAGCGATTCGCCGTTTGGGGGAGCTTTCTGGTTTTTTGATCTCCCGTAAGGGAGAGAGAATCTGTTAGATCAGGGCTGGCAGAATTAGCGTCAGAATGTCCTCTTGGGCTAGCAGAAATGGCGTCGCGCTCTTGCCCCCCCACCGCTTCCGCTTCCTCGCTCTCGGCCGGTGGAGCCCAGTCGGTGACGATCCGGTCTCGGAGCCCCCAGCGGTTCATCTCCCACTGGTTCACGTCGATCGGCTCAAGCCACCCCAGCCCAACGAGCTTGGAGCGGGCCTCGGTGGCGGCGCGTCTGCTGATTCCGAAGTGCTTGGAAATCCAGGAGAGCTTGTAACGGCCGTCTGTGCGGTAGTCGGATGTCTCTTTGTGCCAAAAGAGCCCGCGGATCAGAACGGCGGTGATGAGGGCGGTTGCGCCTTTGGAGAAGCCGGCGGCGAGGGCACGGAGCAGCCGCCTGGGCACAGGGACAGAACGCCGGCGATTAGGCATCTCCTGGAACATCGACCAGAAACCGGAAAGATCGTCAATGCGGAGCTGATCGGCGGAGACGGCGAAGACCACCCGGTGCTTGGTGACCTTGGCCAGTCCAAGCCGGGCAAGGGCCCGGAGGTCTGCCCGCAGCTCTCGAAGAGCCCTGTCATCCCCCCTGCCCCCCACAAGGCGGGCGATCTCGCCCATGGTGTAGAGCGGCTTCGCGCCCCGGTGCTCTGGGCTGGTGTAGCGCCGGCGTTCGGCGAGTTCATGGGCCGCGAAATAGACCCGGTACTGCCTTCGGGTCATATGACCCGAATGGTACAGCCACCAAGCCATCACAAGCTGGTGGACTGTGATCCGGCGAAAGCTGCCTTCGATGCGGGTTTCGCGTTCGCCGATGGCCGGGCGAGGGAGTCCCCCCCCACTCTTCGGCCTGGTTGTGGGAATAGCCATGCACGGACTCCTTTCCGTGCGCAGGCACAGCGATACCGCCGACCGAAGAGGGTCCCTCTTGACGGTGCCAGCGGATCGCGCTACCTTGGAGTTGCGAGTTCTAGGTAGCCGCCGCCTCCCATCCGTGGGGGCTCCGGCCTTGAAAGCCGCCCGTCCATCACTGGAGCAGGGCGGTTTTTCATTTGTGAGGCATCAACTGGTCTGCGCCTCCTTGCTGGTTGAACTCCCCCACCCCATCGTGGGCCGACGGGATATATAGGGGGTTGGATACTCTTGACCCACAATATGTCGCGAATCAGAGGGCCGCGTCAAGTCCGCAAGGCGCGCGCTGGCAAGCACTTACGACCTAAAACAGGAATGAAATGCGGCCATATGACCATATGGCCGTTTCAAAAAGGCCGTATTGAACAGGTCACAAGGCCATATGGTCATATGGCCCGAAAAACTTGTGGACAAAGGCAGCGCCTTGCCGAAGAGGGGATTGCGCCCGATGATCGAGGCGCGATACGGTCATATGGGCAGTTTGAAGCGACCGTATCAAAAGGGTCATGTGGCCATCTGGTCATCAAGGCATATGGCCATAATGGTCGGGCAAAAAAATTTGTGGAAGGAGCCGGTTATGCACAATCAAGCGAGGGCCACGCAGGTGATCGCGGTGGGCAATCAGAAGGGGGGCGTCGGGAAGACGACCAATACCCTGCATCTTGCCGCGGCCCTGGGAGAGCTCGGGAAGAAGTCTCTCATCATCGATCTGGACGGCAACTGCGGGGCCACCAGGGGCCTGGGAGTGGGCACAGACTGGCTCGGGACATTCGAGGTGCTCCTGGGCGACCAGGAGCCTCTGGATGTCGTGGTGACAACAGACCAGGCCGAGGGGACGGACCTGCCTCAGAATGTGGAGTTGATTCCCGCACGCCGCAATCTCGAAGACTTCGAGAGCGAGTACCGCAAGCGGAACAAGTTCGCTGACCCGACGGGGACACTGGCTCCGGTCCTGGAGAAGGTCCGCGGGCTCTACGACTTCGTTTTCTTGGATACAGCCCCCAACGCCTCGGCTCCGACGATCGCTTCGTATCGGACGGCGCAGTGGTTTATTCTCTCGACCGAAGCCTCCAAGCTCTCGGTTGACGGCTTGAACGACGCTCTCACGGACATTGTGGCCGTGCGGGAGGCCGGGAACGCCCGGCTGCGCCTTCTGGGCGTGGTCATGTGCAAGGTTGACAGCCGGACCCGGATCGCCTCGACCTATGTCGATCGCATCCGCAAAGAGTTCCAGGCAGCGGGGGAGCTGGGGGCATTCGAGACATTCATCACACGGGCAACGGCCATCGAGCATGCCCAGGCCGAGGGAAAGACCATCTTCCAGACCCACCCCGATCACAAGGTGGCTGAGCAGTACCGCTCGCTCGCAAGAGAGGTCCTGGCTCGCCTGGAGACGGCCTCGAAGATCAGTGGCTCGGTAGAGCCCAAGCCGGAGGTGAGGGAGGCGTCGAATGCCTAAGCGAGCCGCTCTGGATGACACGATCGACCCCGTCCGCTCTCGGCTGGCGGCGATGGCCGCCTCGCCCCCGGTGAGCGCCCCGTCCCGTGTGAAGGAGCCGGAACAAGCTCCTGAGGCGCCGCCTGCGGGCGAACGGGCATACGAGGAGCCCGAGGGGCGAGCAGTGGGGGGGGGGCAGCGTCCTGCGGAACGGGACTCTCGCCGGCCAAGCCGGCCACTGTCTCGCAGCGCCAGCCGGATCATGTCGGTGAACCGGAAGATCATGGTCTCTGAGGCTGAAGCTGAACGGATAGAAGAGACCATGGCCGCGATCTCGGCGGCGTTCGGGAGCAAGGTCAATTACAGCCAGGTGACACGGGCGGTCTGGTCGATTCTCGCCGGCGCGGAGGAGGCGATCCGGGCCGAATCCAAGCGGGCTCCTAACCTGCGGGTGCCCTCGAAGGGGGACCACATCGCCATGGCGGAGTACGAGGATGCTGTCGCCGACTTCCTCGCGATGGCCTTGAAAAGGTCATAAGGCCATATGGTCATGTCATGCGGGCATCAGCACCGTCTTTTTTGTCAGGGCTCCTTGCGGGCAGATCAAGATGAAGACCTGGTGCGTGCTGTCGAAGCCTTCTGCGATGCATTCGTGCTGGGTGCCGTTCGCGTCCGTCAGGACCACCTGCTGGGGCCGCGACATTCTGCGACCGATGGGAACGATTCGGCCGAGAGCGTCATCCGGTGTGAACACCTCCGGCCAGCTCATCGGACCGAACTGTGCCTCGAAAGTGGGGGAGGCGACTACCCTCCGGAGTTTGGCAGTGAACCCATGCCCCGGAACCAGTGTTGTCGGCTCAAGAACCACTACGACACAGGAGCGGGCGTTGGTGCGGACATAGCGACGCACGGTGGAGTAGACCGAAGCGCCGTACTTCTTGCTGAGCGAGAGCGGCGTCTTGATGGCGAAGGGGTGATCGGCGGCTTCGCGGGTGAAGGTGTCCACCTGGAAGAGAACCTCTGAAGCAAAGGCGTTGGTCTCACGCTCGAAGATATCAGTGATTTCCGGGTCGAGAGTCTGCTTGCAATCGGCCGTGAGCGCGTAGATGTCGTGCTGCCACGGAAGTATGCCGTGTCCGAGCTCGTGGAGTTTCAGGAAGGGGAGTTTCGCCGCGTGCACCGTTCTGTCCAGGTGCATCGTCTTCGCGGCGATGTCTAGGACACCGAGCACTTTGGACAGCGCCTTTTTAAGTGCTCCGCCCACCCGCTTCGTTGCTTTGGCGAGAAATCGATCGTCGATCTCCTGATCGACGATCACGCTGTGTTTTGCGGCTTCGATGATGTCATCGACAGGTGTGGGGAACACGCCGAAACCGCCAGCTTGTTCGATCGCTTGCGCAGCCAGGTCGCGGATTCGTGCGAGCTGCTGTTGGTCCTCGATCTGGTCGTCTGGCTTCACTTTTGCCCTCCCTTGCGAGAGCGGAGGAAGGCCAGATACTCCAGAAGAGCCTCCTCTTCCTCCGTAGTGAGATCGTCTGTGGCGAAGGTGGGCACCTGGGCGTGCCGACCGGACTTCTGCTTGGGTTTAGCGGTCTCGGTGATGTAGCCTGCCTTGGCCATGAGCGTGGCGTAGGGGACGGCGTAGACCTGGGAAAGGGCGTGGAGGATGTTCGGCGATGGTTTGCTGATCTTGTCGTGTTCGAGCTGGCTCAGGTAAGCGTTTGAGACGACGCCAGCGCAGGCTTCTTCCACTTCGCGCAAGGACATCCGTTTCGTAGTTCGGACATTGGCGAGGTACTGACCGAGCGATTGCGCTCGACCGCTCTCGGGGGTGTTGGCGTGCATGGGGCTCTCCTTGGTGGCTCCCGGACGGGGAAGCCAGCCCAAAGGAGAGTGTAGCCGCGGTGCTAAATTTCTCAAGCGTACCGCTTGACTGCTTGATAGACTTAGCGAATGATGTAGGCGCAGCACTATGGCGGAAGGTCTCGGGGCGTGTTGCTCAGGGCTTTCTTCCTGGGAGATTCAACGATGGCAAATCACTGTGGCGGCAAGGCGGGCCGTGGGCCCAAGACGGTTTCGGTTGGCGGACACCGGCGCTCGACGCCGGGGCCGTCGTGCTACGGGCCTGGGAAGCCCGGGCCGAAGACTGTCAGCGTTAGTCCCCATCGGCGATCGAAGCCGTGATGGGGTGATTCAGCGTCAGCATTTCAAGTGAAAGGAGGCCGACATGGCCAAGGGCAAAAATGTGCATGTGGTGCCGAGCGGAAAGAACTGGCAGGTGAAGCCTGCGGGTGAAAAGCCCGTCTCCAACCACAAAACGCAGGAAGCCGCAACGAAGGCGGCGAAGCCGATCGCTCAGAAGAACAAGAGCGAGGTCGTCATTCACCGCCCGAATGGGCAGATTCGGGATTCGGACAGCTACGGCAACGATCCGAATCCCCCGAAGGACCGCAAGCACTGATACCGCCGCGGCAGCCCCGAGGTGTGTAACCCGGGGCCAGCCGCGGCCAGCATCGGAGTCTCTCTCATGTACCGACCGATCAACCGTCCCGAGTTTCCCCCACGGCCGATGGTGCCCGAGCGGCCGCGTCCGGGGCCGATCCCCGAGCGTCCGTCCTACCCGCCTCCGGCTCCGCGCCCGTTTACTCCCTCGCGTCCTGTCCGGCCGTTCATCACCAAGTAGAACGGTCACGCCAGAGCGTGCTCGATGCCGTGTCTGCGACACAGCTCGCGGAGGCGGCGTCGTTCTCTCCGCACCCAGTTCTGTTTGTCGTAGCGCGAGCGTTTGAGCTGCCGCTCCACCATCAAGGCCGAGTGGCGGTCGAGAAAGCAGCGGACCGCGAGAAGATGCCAGCACCGCCCGCCCGTCCAGCCGGTGTTGGTCTCGGCGTTGTGTTCGCGGAGCCGCCGGCGGATGTT
>ERZ869909.1233-NODE-1233-length-21463-cov-33.151969_pt1 | contig 21463 bp, 21 predicted proteins | sample MGYA00520892_ERZ869909 | MGnify/ENA primary metagenome ERZ869909 (study PRJEB32215, sample SAMEA104723947) | bioreactor metagenome | biome: bioreactor; feature: anaerobic bioreactor; material: water | place: China | collected 2015-03-12 ... | reverse complement strand
CGCGGCACCCGCACGGTGATCGCGAACCTTACGTTTACGGCAAACGCAGGCGAAGCGCTGCTGCTGACGGGCCCGAATGGCGCTGGCAAAACGACGCTGATCCGCACCATCGCCGGTTTCATCGCACCGTTGAGCGGAAAAATCGCACTCAAAGGCGACGTGGGGGATCGGAATATTTCGGAGCTGTGCCACTACGTCGGTCATTTGACGGGTGTGAAAGCCAACCTGACGGCAGAGCAGAACCTCGCGTTCTGGGCGGAGTATCTCGGCGGCAAGGAAAGCCGCGCCATCGCGGAGCGCGTCGATGAAGCGCTCGATGCGTTCGGCCTTCTCGCATTGGCGGACTATCCGGCTGGCCTGCTCTCCGCGGGACAGAAGCGCCGCCTCGGCCTTGCCCGCCTCATGGTCGCCGAGCGACCGATCTGGCTGCTCGACGAGCCGACCGTCTCGCTCGATGCCGCATCGACGACCCTGCTGGCGGGGCTCATCCAACGTCACCTCGCAAACCAGGGTCTCGTGATCGCCGCAACGCACCTTCCGCTCGGTCTCGAACAGCCGAGCTATCTCCGTCTCGGATCAGCCGCACCGGCGACCGCTGGCCCCCGGGAAGGAGCCGCCCCATGAGCGGCTTCCTCGCCCTGCTCCGGCGCGACCTCATGCTCGCGGTGCGCGAAGGCTCGGCCCTCGGAACGGCGCTGGGCTTCTACTTGGTCGTGGTCGCCATGCTGCCGCTCGGGCTCGGCCCGGACTTGAAGCTCCTGTCCCGCATCGCGCCGGGCGTGTTGTGGATCGCGCTCTTGCTCGCCGCGTTGCTCTCGCTCCCCCGGATGTTCGAAGCCGACCATGAGGACGGCTCGCTCGAAGTCATGGCCACCGCGCCGCTTCCGCTGGAGCTCGCCGTCGCGGCCAAGGCGCTCGCCCACTGGATCTCGACCGGCATCCCCCTCGCCCTCATGGCGCCCATTCTGGGGTTGATGCTCAATCTCGAGCTCGCCCTGACGCCGGCGCTCGTCGCCACCATGCTGGCCGGCACCCCGGCCGTGAGCTTTCTCGGCAGCATCGGCGCGGCCCTGACGCTCAAGGCGCGCCGCGGGGGCCTGCTGCTCGCGCTGCTGGTGTTGCCGCTCTACGTGCCGACCCTCATTTTCGGCATCTCCACCATAGGCTTCGCCAGCGTCGGCCAGGATGGGTTCGCCGCCTCGCTTCTGGTTCTGATGGCGGTGTCGGTCGCTTCGATCGCGGTGGCTCCCGTGGCTGCCGCGGCCGCCCTGCGTCTCCAGGTATCTTAACTCTCCTTCAGATAGGGCGATCTCCGAATTGCAGTCCCGCACGCGAAGCCTTAGATGAGCCCCATGCAGACATTGACTCAACGCTTGGCCAATCCAACCCGCTTCATGGCGTTCTCGGGCGCCATCCTGCCGTGGATGGCGGTGGCCTCGGCCCTCCTCATCGCCTACGCGATGTATCTGGTCTTCTTCGTCGCGCCGCCGGACTACCAGCAGGGCGAGACGGTCAAGATCATGTACATCCATGTCCCCTCCGCCTGGCTCGCGCTCGGGGGCTACGCGATCATCGCTTTGTCGAGCTTCGGTCTGCTGGTCTTCCGCCATCCGCTGGCGGATGTCTCGGCCAAGGCGGCCGCTCCCATCGGCGCGGCGTTCACGCTCGCGGCCCTCATCACCGGCGCCCTCTGGGGCAAGCCCATGTGGGGCACCTATTGGGTGTGGGATGCGCGGCTCACCTCGGTGCTGATGCTGTTCTTCCTCTATCTCGGCCTGATTGCGCTGCGCTCGTCGCTGGAAGACGAAGCGCTCGCAAGCAAGCTCACCGCCGTGCTCGCGCTCGTCGGCGTCTCGATCCTCCCGATCATCAAGTTCTCGGTCGACTGGTGGAACACGCTGCATCAGCCGTCCACCGGCTTCACCTCTAGCGTGGATGCCTCGATGCGCGCGCCGCTTCTGATCTCGGCGGCAGGGTTCCTGCTGCTCTTCATCGCGCTTCATCTCAAGGCTATGCAGAATGAGATCATGCGCCGCCGCGTGAAGGCGATGCGCGTGGCGGAGGTCGAGCGCGGCGACCGCCTCATGTCGGCGGGCGCGGAGTAAAGCCATGGATCTCGGACCGCACGCAGCATTCATCTGGGCGTCCTACGGCGCCTTCGTCCTGATTCTCGCGCTTCTCGTCGGTTGGATCTGGCTCGACGGCCGCCGCCAGGCACGCGCGCTTGCGGATGCGGACCGGCGCGGCGGAAGGCGCCGCTCGTCCGGCGCTGCCGAGGGGTCGCCATGACGGTGGAATCTGGCAGCCAACCGACCAAGCCGGCGGCAGGCGCGCGCAAGCGGCGCGGCTGGGCCATGGCCCCGCTGATCATTTTCGCGGTCATCGCGGCACTCTTCGCATTCGCGCTGACGGCCGGCGATCCGAGCAAGCTCCCATCCGCGCTGATCGGCAAGCCCGTCCCCGCGACCGAGTTCCCGCCGTTGGAAGAGCTGACCGACAACGGCAAGCCCGTCCCCGGCTTCGGCGCGGCCGATCTCGTTCAGGGTAAGGTCTCGGTGGTGAACTTCTGGGCGTCCTGGTGCGTGCCGTGCGTCGAGGAGCACCCGTTGCTGATCGAGCTGAGGCAGCGGACGGGCGTCGACCTCTACGGCGTCAACCACAAGGACCAGCCGACGAACGGGCGCCGCTTCCTGGGCCGCTATGGCAACCCCTATACGGCCGTCGGCACGGACCGCACGGGTCGCGCCGCCATCGAATGGGGCGTGTACGGCATGCCCGAGACGTTCGTGATCAACGGGCGCGGCGAGATCGCCTACAAGCACGTGGGGCCGATCTCGAAGGAAAGCCTGGAGCGCCAGCTTCTCCCCGCCATCGCCGCCGCCCGCGAAATCGCCGCGGCCGAGTAGCCTTAGCGTAAGCCGCTCTGGGTCCCGGCTCTCGCTGCGCTCGGTCGGGATGACACGGGTGGAGCGCGCCTCCGCTCCCGCAGCTTGCGTCCGAAACCGAAACAGCGCGTCAGCGCTCGGGGCGCGACCGCGCCCCCGGCGCAAGTGCGCCGGCCGTCCGCCAGCACCCGGCCCGTTATCCGAAGCTTCCCGCAACTTGTGTACGAAACTAACGCATCAAAGCGAGAAAAACTCTCCGCGCGAGTGGTTCAGCACGCGAAGGTCGCCGGACTTGATGTCGAAGTAGGCGCCGTGCAGAGACAGCCGGCCCTTGTCCTCGACATCCTTCACGAACGGGAAGGTACGCAGGTTTCTGATGGATGTCTTGATGCCCTCTCGCTCAAGAGCCGCGAGTTGATCGGCCTTGGGGGCCATTTGATGCGCGGACAGCACCTTGAGGCGCGCATCGTCCAGCATCGACATCCAGCGCGAGATGAACTGGGCTTCCGTCTGGATGGCGGCGCTCTGGTCGAGGGCGGCTTTCACACCGCCACATCCCGAGTGCCCCATGATGACGATGTGCTTCACGCGCAGGTTGAGCACTGCGAACTCGATCGCCGCGCTGACGCCGTGGAACAGGCCGCCCTTTTCGAACGGCGGAACCAGGTTGGCCACGTTGCGGACCACGAACAGCTCGCCGGGCATCGCGCTGAACACGGTCTCCGGATCGACGCGGCTGTCGCAGCAGGAGATGACCATGACCTGCGGGTGCTGGCCGTAGGTGGCCAATTCCTCGTACTGGTCGGAGTTCGGGACGAAATGGCGGTGCTTGAAGCGGCGAAAGCGGTCGGTGAGTTGCTCGGGGAAGCTCGACATGTAGCGCGTTCCAGACGTTGGAGGTGGGGTGTTGCGACGATCGCGGATCGCCTCCACCCATGCCAAGGAGTGACGGCAGATGCAATCGGACACATCAGCCGAGGGTTCCAAAAGCGATGGTAAACCTTGGTTGCCGGGATATCGCGCCGGTTGCGAGCGGGAAAGTGAGCCGCTATCGTCCGCCCGTTTCGGGGCTCAGCCGTAAGAAAAATAACGGCTTTTCAAAAGGGGCGCGCCGGCCGCTCACGAAGGCTTGGCGTGGTAGGTCATGACTTCAACGCCATCGGCGTCCGCGTCCACGTCTTTCTCGGCGACCATCGGCAAGGATTTCCTCGCCTCGATCGTCGTCTTCCTGGTTGCCCTTCCTCTCTGTATGGGCATCGCGATCGCCTCGGGCCTCCCGCCCACTGCGGGCATCATCACCGGCATCATCGGCGGCATCGTCGTCGGCTTCCTGGCGGGATCGCCGCTCCAGGTGTCGGGCCCGGCCGCCGGCCTGACGGTCATCGTGCTTCAGCTCGTTCAGGAGCACGGCGTCGAGATGCTTGGCGTCATCGTGCTGTTTGCGGGTCTGCTGCAGCTCGCGGCCGGCCTCCTCAAAATGGGCCAATGGTTCCGCGCCGTCTCGCCGGCGGTGATCCACGGCATGCTCGTCGGCATCGGCGTCCTGATCCTGGTTTCGCAGTTCCACGTGATGCTCGACTACAAGCCCATCGGCACGGGCATCGAGAACCTGATCGGCATCCCGGGAGCGATTGCGAGCGCGATTTCCTCGGGCGGCCCGCATCTCGCGGCCGGCCTGATCGGCTTTCTCACCATCGCCGTGATCTTCGGCTGGGGCGGCCTAGCGCCGAAGTCTCTCCGTGTGATCCCCGCGCCGCTCGTCGGCGTTCTCGTGGGCATGGTGACGGCCATCGCGCTCGGCCTCGATATCGCCTACGTGTCGGTGCCGGACAACATCTGGTCGGAAACGATCTTCCCCACGCCCGAGCGGATGATGCGCGTGCTCGAGCCCGCGATCATGGTCGGCGTCGTTTCGATCGCCTTCATCGCAAGTGCGGAAACCCTGCTCTGCGCCACCGCCGTGGACCAGATGCACAGCGGCGAGCGCACCAAGTACGACAAGGAGCTGTCGGCCCAGGGCGTCGGCAACACGCTGTGCGGCGCGCTCGGCGTGCTTCCGATGACCGGCGTGATCGTGCGCTCGGGCGCCAACGTGGAAGCCGGCGCTGTGACCCGCAACTCGGCCATTCTGCACGGCTTCTGGCTCCTGATTTTCGCGAGCCTCATTCCCTTCACGCTGCGCTACGTGCCGGTCTCCACGCTGGCCGCCGTGCTCGTGTTCACGGGCTACAAGCTCGCCTATCCCAAGATCGTCCCGGCGCTCATGAAGTTCGGCAAGGGCGAGGTCCTCATCTTCATCGTCACCGTCGTGACGATCGTGCTGACCGATCTTCTCAAGGGCGTCGTGCTGGGCCTCGTGCTCTCGCTGGCCAAGCTGCTCTACGCTTTCTCGCATCTCGTGATCCGCAAGGAGGAGAAGCCGGAGGAGAACCGGGTCGATCTGCATCTCTCGGGCACGGCCACGTTGATCCGTCTGCCGATGCTGGCGCGCGCGCTGGAGGAGCTGAGGCCGGACGCGAAGGTCCACGTGCACATCGACGAGCTCGATTACATCGACCACGCGTGCATCGACCTGCTGACGAGCTGGGATCGCCAGCACAAGATCAGCGGCGGCTCGCTCGACATCCAGTGGGACGGTCTGACCGAGAAATACAAGAACCGGACGGCGGAAGCGTTCCGGGCAGCCCGGAGCGATCCTCTGATTACGGGTCGCTTCCCGCAGAAGACCTAGAGCGTGATCAATTTCGATTGAATCGGGATCACGCTCTATCTCTTTGGTGAGACCGATGGTTCACGCTTCAGGCTGATAGGGCCTGAAGCGATCATGGTCTAAACGCAAGCGGCGTTGCCGCGTGCCAGGGCGTGGGGTCCGAGAGCAAGAGCTCGTCCCCGCCCCGGCTCGCCGCGATGGCCTGGGCAACGCCGGCCACGGCCCGTCCGGCTGCATCCGAAAGGGCGGCCGGCGGCTCGCCGAGCACGTAGCCTGCAAACAGTGCGGTCAGAAGATCGCCGGTGCCGTGCGGTGCGCGCGCGTCGTAAGCCACCGTCGCGACCGCCGCCCCCTCCGCCGTCACCAGCACGTTGGCGAGCGCGCGTGCTCCCGCAGGTACGGAGCTTGCGAGCACCGCTTGCCGGCCAAGCCGACGCGCCGCGACCGCTGCATCTTCCGGGCTGTCCACCGGGCATCCGGAGAGGAAGCCAAGCTCGAATGCGTTCGGCTTGAGATATGTGGCGAGCGGAACGAGGTGGTCGCGCACGGCGTGGGCCACGCCCTCCGGCACATAGAACCCCTCCGGCAGGTCTCCGAGCACGGGATCGCAGAACAGCGGCATGTCCGGGTTGTGCCGACGCGCCGAGAGAACGAGCGACGCCGCCACCTCCGCGTGCTCCGGGCTCGGCAGGTAGCCGGTGAGGATGGCGTCCGCCCCGGCCAGCCATCCGTTCGCGTCCAGCGCTTCGATCATGGACCGAAGTGTCTCGGGCGCGATGGGCGTACCGGCAATGCGGGCATAGCCGAGGTGGCTCGACAGGAGAACGGTCGGAAGCTCGATCGTTTCATGACCGAGCCGATGCAGCGCGGCCCTCACGGCGCGAAGGCCCACGCTCCCCCGCGCAACCAGCGACGACATTGCGATGACTGTGGCCATGAGCGCTCCCGACGCGTCCGTGCCCGACGATAGACGGCTGCGCCGAGGTGGCGCACGCAAAATTCCGTGGGAGGCCGCCTGCCGCATTGGACACCGTCCAGCGATGGACTAATGTTGCATTGCAGCATTGATCGCAAACCCATATTTGGATCTGCCATGGCCCTCATCCGCCCACGACGCAGTGTTCTCTACATGCCTGGCGCCAACGAGCGCGCGCTGGAGAAATCGCGCACGCTTGCGGCCGACGCGCTGATCCTGGACCTGGAGGATTCGGTGGCGCCCGAGGCCAAGGCCGACGCGCGCGCGAAGGTCGTCGACGCCGTGCGGGAGGGCGGATACGGCCGCCGCGAGGTCGTGATCCGGCCCAACGCGCTCGAAACGGTGTGGGGCACCGCCGACATCCTGGCCGCGGCCGCGGCGGCGCCCGATGCGATCCTGATCCCCAAGGTTCAGCACCCGGGCGACATCATCAGTGCGGCCAAGATCCTGAAGTCCGTCAACGCCCCCGAAAAAACGAAGCTCTGGGCGATGATGGAGACTCCCCAGTCCATCCTGCGCGCGGCGGACATCGCGGCCGTCGGTGCGGACCCCGAGAACCGGCTCGTCTGCCTCGTGATGGGCACCAACGATCTTTTGAAGGAGAGCCGGGCGCGGGCTCTGCACGATCGGTTCGCCGTGGTGCCGTGGCTCGCCATGACGGTCGTGGCCGCCCGCGGCTATGGCCTCGACATTATCGATGGCGTCTACAACGATTTCCGCGACGAGGCCGGCTTCCGTAAGGAATGCGAGCATGGCCGCACGCTCGGAATGGATGGAAAAACGCTGATCCACCCCTCGCAGATTGCGCCCTGCAACGAAATTTTCTCCCCCTCCGAAGAGGAGGTAAATTGGTCGAAGACGATCATCCGTGCCTTCGAAGAGCCCGAAAACAGGGCGAAAGGCGTCATCACCGTGGACGGGAAGATGGTGGAGCGCCTCCATCTCGTGCAGGCGCAACGCACGGTGGCCATCGCCAACTCGGTCAAGGAGATCGAGGAGTGGTTCTAGACCATGATCGCTTCAGGCCCTATCAGCCTGAAGCGTGAATCATCGGTCTCACAAAAAATGCCGTAATTTGCTGAAATTCAACAAAATATAGGGTTGTTATGCAGCGCATCTTGTTTGGGATCGGCGTGACTGTGCGGAGACTGGCGCTGCTGGCGGCGGCCGCGGCCCTATCGGGCTGCGCCACCCTCGATATGCCCGCGCCCCTCGACATGGACGCTTATACGGCCATGTACGGGCCGCTCCCGGAAGAGCGCTTTCCCATTCCGGCCACGAGGATTGTAAACGTCGATCCGAAATTCTTGCGCACACAAGTCAACTACGAGACCTCGGAGCATCCGGGCACGATCGTCATCGATACGTCCAATCGCTTCCTCTATCTCGTGCAGGAGGGCGGCATGGCGATGCGCTACGGCATCGGCGTCGGGGTCGCCGGGCTCGAGCTGGAAGGGGCGGCGATTATCGCCAGAAAAGCCGAATGGCCCCGCTGGACCCCGACGCAGGATATGATCCGGCGCAATCCCGAGGTCAACGCCAAGTGGGCGGGCGGCATGCAGCCGGGCCTGACCAATCCGCTGGGGGCGAGAGCGCTTTACCTTCATCGGGACGGGCGCGATACGCTGTTTCGCATTCACGGCACCTCCGAGCCCCGGTCCATCGGAAAGGCCATATCGAGCGGATGCATCCGGCTGTTCAATCAGGACATCGTCGATCTCTACCGCCGCGTGCCGGTGGGCGCCAAGGTCGTCGTTATTCAGAATAATGTGGCCGTCAGCGACAACAGCAGCGTTTCCCCGTCCGACCGGTCCCTCTGACCTCCCGAGCGACCCCGCGGCATCGCCTGCGGACGCCGGACTGCGGGCGGAATCGCGCACTCGCCTCGCACGGACAAAGATGGCATAGGACGGCGCGAACAGGATTTCGAGGCGAGGCCGACCGATGAGCAAGACGAACCCCGGCAACTTTTTCGAGGACTACAGCGTCGGGCAGATTCTGAACCACGCCACCCCGCGCACGCTGACGGAAGGCGACGTGGCGCTCTACACGAGCCTCTACGGCCCGCGCTTCGCCGTTCAGTCGTCGGACGAGTTTGCGCGCAGCATCGGCTATCCGCGCTCGCCGGTCGATGACCTCCTGCTCTTCCACGTCGTGTTCGGAAAGACCGTTCCCGACGTCTCGCTCAACGCCATCGCCAATCTCGGCTATGCGGGCGGACGCTTTCTGAAGCCGGCCTATCCGGGCGATACGCTCTCCACCGTCTCCGAGGTCATCGGCCTCAAGGAAAACTCCAACAAGGAGACCGGCACGGTCTACGTGCGCTCCACCGGCCGCAATCAGCGCGGCGAGATCGTGTTGGAGTACACGCGCTGGGTGATGGTGCGGAAGCGGGACAAGGCATCTCCCGCGCCTGAGGCCGTCGTGCCGGAGCTGTCGGATCGCGTGGACCCGAAGGACATCGGCGGCGCGGTGCCCGCGCTCGATGTGTCGGCATACAATTATGCCCAGGCCGGCGCCCCCTACCGCTGGGGCGACTACGAGGTGGGCGAGAAGATCGATCACGTCGACGGCATGACGCTCGAGGAAGCCGAGCATCAGATGGCGACGCGTCTCTATCAGAACACCGCCAAGGTGCACTTCAACCAGCACACGGAATCGAAGGGCCGCTTCGGCAAGCGCATCGTCTACGGCGGCGTCACGATTTCGCTTGCGCGCGCACTCTCGTTCAATGGCCTCAACAACGCGTTCCACATCGCAGCCATCAACGGCGGCCGTCACGTCGCCCCGCTGTTCGCCGGCGATACGGTTTATGCGTGGTCGGAAGTGCTGGAAAAGGCCGAGCTGCCGGGCCGCACCGATGTCGGTGCGCTCCGCGCCCGCCTCGTCGCCGTCAAGAACCAGGACGCGAGCGCCTTCCCCTTCAAGAAGGACGACGGCGGCTACGCGGACGGCGTGATCCTCGATCTCGACGTGTGGCTCGTACTCCCCCGCTGAACCAACCGCCGGTCTCGCCGGAAACCGTGAGCGTTCGCGCGAAATCTCGTTCGGCCGGGATTCTCGACCGGCTGGCATGCCTTGTGTATAGTTGAACACCAAAGTCGAATCGTGTCTTGCGGTGGATGACTTGCGGCAGGGTGGGGCCCCTGTCCGCCGTCTCGTGGTCGTCGACAAAATTTCGGGCGTGAAGAGTGGGAGCGGCGGATGGCGGGCGGCCATCCTCGGAGGGGGCGGGGCGACTCGTCGGACGATTTTTGACGCATAAAGTGGCTGTCATCGGAGCGGGCTTGGCTGGCCTATCGTGCGCATCGTATCTGCGGCGCGCCGGCTGCTTCGTCGAGGTTTTCGAGCAGGAACGAGGCATCGGCGGCCGCGTCGCGACGGCGCGGGTCGGCATGGTCCCGTTCGATTCCGGAGCGCAGTATCTCACCGCCCGCACGGATGGATTTCGAAGCTATATCAACGAGCTGGTCTCGGCGGGTTACGCGGCGCGCTGGGACCCGAAGATGTCGTCCGGCGAAACCAAGGGCGTTCAGCTTCACACCTGGTATGTCGGCACGCCCGGCATGAGCTCCATCGTGCGTCCGCTCGCCGAGAGCGTGCGGGTGCATACGAGCCGCAAGGTCCATACGCTGTCTCAGACGGACAAGGGCTGGATGGTCTGGTTCGAAGACCAGACGAGCGTCGGCCCGTTCGCCGCCGTCGCCGTGGCGGTGCCGGCCCCCGCCGCACGCCTGCTGCTCGGCCGCATCGAGGGCATGGTGGAAGCGCTCTCGCGCGTCAGGATGCAGCCGACATGGTCGGTGATGGTGCACCTCGACCAGCAAACGCTGCCGGACCAGGACGTCTACTCGGACATGTCGGAGGTGCTGCGCTGGATCGCGCGCAACAACTCGAAGCCCGGGCGCAAGGGCCAAGGCGAAACGATCGTGATCCACGCGTCGCCCGCCTGGAGCCGCGAAACGGAGGATGCCGATCCCGAGGCCGTCGCGGACGAGCTTTGGGGCGAGGTGACGCGCCAGCTCGGCCTGCCCTCTGTTGCCCCCCGGCAGATGATGGCGCACCTTTGGCGTCACGGTTTGGTCGAACAGTCGCTCGGCGACAGTTTCATCTATTCGACGCACTACAAGGTGGGAACGGCCGGAGACTGGTGTCTCGGACGGCTTGCGGAGCACGCCTACGAGAGCGGGCAAGGCTTGGGCCGGGCCATTGTTAATTCGCTAAATTAACAAGCCGTGATGCGCCCTGCTGCCCTTTGGCGAATTGCATCGCGTACGGTCCACGCGCTAAAAGGCCAGGTGTACTTACGGAATTGTCCGTCACCGCACGCGGGATGGACGCTAGCTTTCCGTCTTTCAACGAGCAGCGGAAAGATCGTGAGGCCCGAAAGGGCCGCGCCAATGTCTTGCGGGGGACGAGGAACTGATGGCTGAAGCCAAAGCCGAGCGAGGCGCGAAAGCGGAACGCCCGCTTTCGCCGCATCTCCAAGTCTATCGACTTGAGATCAACATGGTGATGTCGATCATCCATCGCATCACGGGATCCGCTCTGTATTTCGGCACGGTCATCGTTGCATGCGTTCTGGTCGCCGTGGCGACGGGCGCCGGGACGTACGACCACGTCACGGGTCTGCTTTCCACGTGGCTGGGCCAGCTCGTGCTCTTGGGATACACGTGGGCGCTTCTCCATCATTTGGCTGGCGGCCTGCGCCATTTCATTTGGGACACGGGCCACGGCTTCGATTTGAAGACCATCGATCTTCTCTCGTGGGCGACGCTCGCGTTTTCGGTGACCGGCACGCTGCTCGTTTGGGGCTACGCGCTCTTCTACGCAGGAGGCGCTGCGCCGTGACCATGCGAACGCCGCTCAAGAATGTGCGCTACCTCGGCTCGGCCAAGGAGGGCACGGATCATTTCTGGAAACAGCGCGTGACGGGCGCCGCAAACGCGCTGCTCGCGGCTTTCGCGATCTGCCTTGCGCTCTCGCTGATCGGCGCCGACCACGCAACCGTCAAGACGACGCTGGCCAAGCCGCTCGTGGCGCTGCCGCTGCTGCTCTTTGTCGTCTCGGCATCCGTCCATATGCGCCTCGGCATGCAGGTCGTCATCGAAGACTATGTGCACGGCGAAGGCGCGAAGATCGCGCTCGTGGTCGCCAACACCTTCTTCGCGGTCGCCATCGGCGCGGCCGGCGTCTTTTCCATTCTCAAGATCGCCTTCGGAGGCTGAGGTCACGATGGCCGAAAATAGCAACGGCAAAGCACCGGCCTTGAACGGCAAGGCGTATCCCGTCCACGATCACACCTATGACGTGATTGTCGTCGGTGCGGGTGGCGCGGGCCTGCGCGCAACGCTTGGTGCGGCGGAAGCGGGCCTGAAGACCGCCTGCATCACCAAGGTGTTTCCGACGCGCTCGCACACCGTGGCGGCCCAGGGCGGCGTGGCCGCATCGCTCGGCAACATGGGCCCCGACAACTGGCGCTGGCACATGTACGACACCGTCAAGGGCTCCGACTGGCTCGGCGATCAGGACGCGATCGAATACCTCTGCCGCCACGCGCCGGACGCCGTCTACGAGCTCGAGCATTACGGCGTGCCGTTCTCGCGCACCGAGGACGGCAAGATCTACCAGCGTCCGTTCGGCGGCATGACGACCGAGTTCGGATCGGGACCGCCCGCGCAACGCACGTGCGCCGCGGCCGATCGCACCGGTCACGCGATGTTGCACACGCTCTACGGCCAGTCGCTGCGCCATTCGGCAGAGTTCTTCATCGAATACTTTGCGCTCGATCTTCTGATGGACGACGACGGCGCCTGCCGCGGCGTGCTCGCGCTCGCCATGGAAGACGGCACGCTGCATCGTTTCCGCGCCAAGCGCACGATCCTCGCGACGGGCGGCTACGGCCGCACCTATTTCTCGTGCACGTCGGCCCATACGTGCACCGGCGACGGCAACGCGATGGTGTTGCGGGCAGGGCTTCCGCTGCAGGACATGGAGTTCGTGCAGTTCCACCCCACGGGCATCTACGGCGCGGGCGTGCTCATCACCGAGGGCGCGCGCGGCGAAGGCGGCTATCTCACGAACAGCCAGGGCGAGCGTTTCATGGAGCGCTATGCTCCGCACGCCAAGGATCTCGCCTCGCGCGACGTCGTCTCGCGCTCGATGACGGTCGAGATCCGCGAAGGCCGCGGCGTGGGCCCCGAGGGCGACCACATCTATCTCCACCTCGATCACTTGGATCCCAAGATCCTGCACGAGCGGCTGCCCGGCATCACGGAAAGCGCAAAGGTGTTTGCAGGTGTGGACCTGCGGCGCCAGCCGATCCCGGTGCTGCCGACGGTGCATTACAACATGGGCGGCATCCCGACGAACTACCACGGCGAGGTGCTGACCTTGAAGGACGGCAATCCGAACCACGTGGTGCCGGGCCTGATGGCGATCGGCGAAGCGGCCTGCGTGTCGGTGCACGGCGCCAACCGCCTGGGCTCGAATTCGTTGATCGACCTCGTCGTGTTCGGCCGTGCGGCCGCGATCCGCTGCGCCGAGCAGATCGAAAAGGGCGCCTCTCAGCCGGACATTCCCGAGGCCGCGACCGAGAAGGCAATCGCCCGCCTCGATCGCTACCGCTACGCCAAGGGCTCCGAGCCGACGGCGTCGCTGCGCCTCAAGATGCAGAAGGTGATGCAGGCGAATTGCGCCGTGTTCCGCGACGGGCCGGTGCTGAAGGAAGGCGTCGAGAAAATCGCGGACATCTGGAAAGCGTCGGAGAACATCGGCGTCTCCGACCGCTCGCTGATCTGGAATTCCGATCTGATCGAAACGCTCGAATACGACAACCTGATCGCACAGGCCGCAGTCACGGTGGTGGGTGCGGAAAACCGCAAGGAGAGCCGCGGCGCGCACGCGCGTGAGGACTATCCGGACCGCAACGATGCGGAATGGATGAAGCACACGCTGGCCTTCGCGGACTACGCATCGAAGACCGTCACGCTGGACTTCCGCCCCGTGCACACCCACACGTTGACCAACGAGATCGCCTACATCGAGCCGAAGGCGCGCGTGTATTAGACCATGATCGCTTCAGGCCCTATCAGCCTGAAGCGTGACTCATCGGTCTCACCAAAGAGATAGAGCGTGATCCCGATTCAATCGAAAATGATCACGCTCTAGGGGGTTGGAAGTAGAGACCGTATCGTGGCAGTTTAGGCCGTTCGTACGCGCACGCTTATTCTTGACTGGTTTAGTCAGAAATATAATCTGAGATCGTCTAAAGCCTGTCCTTTCCTGGGGGAGCCAGCATGTCGAACGATCCCGTCCGCCCTTACAATCGTCTCATCATTCCGGGGCTCGGCCCCCTCTATGGTAGCCTCAGCGAGTTTGCCGAAACGCTGCTGCGCGTCGTTGCGGGCCTCGCGCTCATCACGCACGGCTTTCCGAAGATCATGAACCCGCTCGGTCCCGTCGGGCTGGTCGAGAAGCTCGGCATCTTCCCCGGTCCGCCGGAGATTTGGGCCGTGCTGCTGACGCTGACCGAATTCTTCGGCGGCATCCTGATCGCCATCGGCTTGCTCACGCGGCCCGCCGCCTTGGCAGCGATGTTCGTGCTGCTCGTCACGGTCTACTTCCATTGGATTTTGATGAGCGAAGGATATTCCGGCGCCGAGAAGTCCATCATCTGGGCGACGGTCATGTTTTACTTCGCGATCCGCGGCGCGAATTCTCACTCCGTCGACGCCCGGCTCGGGAAAACTTTCTAAGCGTCGCGAGGGGTGCTCGCGGACGTGTGTTCGTGTCGGCTGAGGGTCGCGCTGTTTACTCTGGCGCGGCCCTTCGCGCGGGTGTAGGAGCAGGGCTCGACCGCGCAAAATCGGCCGACGGGAGGACACGCGCTTTGACGTCCAAGCGTAATCAGGGCGGCTCTTCTCACGATGCCGACACGCGGATTGCGCCCGATCCGTTTGCTGCCGTTCTGCCGGCCATCGCCGCCCTGGGCGCCATTTCCTCGATCGCGACCATCAATTGGGCGGCGACGGAGCGCGCACCCGACCGCATCCGTCCGAAACGCAAGGCCGTCACCGCGCTACGCGAGCTGGAGACCTGCTGCCTTCACCTCAGCGAGATCTTCCGGCGCTTCCAGCGCAACCCGAGCCTGTTTGCGGGAGAGGGCGCACAAGGCTCCTCCCCGCTCAAGTTCGGCGTGCACGGGCCCCGCGTCAGCGGCGATGCGGCCCGCCTCTATCAGCAGGTCATGAACGACGTCGCGTCCATGCTGGTGCTCGCAGCTCAGAACGCCTTCGAGGTGATGTGCGCTGTCGAGGACGGCACCGTGGACGCCCCCGAGGCGATCTTCTTCGGCTTCGGCGAGTGTCAGGATCGCCTCAACAAGCTGATCCAGAATCGCGCCACACTCAAAGCGACCGTCGACACCGGTACGGAAGTCGCCGAGCGGCTGACGGAGCTCGTCCGCGAGCTCAAGAAGTACCGCACCGACTGAGCGCGATCCTTCTCCAACGCGTCAGCCCCGCGGCCCCAGCTCGTCGAACAGAACCGAGAATGTCGAGCCTTTCCCCACTTCGCTCGTGATCCTGAGTTCGCCGCGGTGCCGGATGACGATGTGCTTCACGATGGCGAGGCCGAGGCCCGTCCCGCCCTTCTCGCGGCTCGCCGCCACGTTGGCGCGATAGAACCGCTCCGTGAGGCGCGGCAGATGCTCCGGTGGGATGCCTTGGCCTTCGTCCGCCACGGCGACGAGCCCGCGCGACACCGGCGGCACCCCGTCCATCACGCGCGAGACGGCGACTTCGACGCGCCCGCCCTCGCGGCCATACTTGATCGCGTTGTGCACCAGGTTCTGGATCACCTGCACGATCTCGTCGCGGTCTCCGCGGATGCGGATCGGAGTATCGCCCTTCGTCACCACGATCTTGATCTTGGACGCTTCCGCAAGCGGGTCCAGCGCCTGTGCCACGTAGGAGGCGACGTCGTTGAGATCCACGATGCCTTTGGGCGGCAGATGCACTTTCATCTCGACGCGGCTGAGCGAGAGAAGGTCGTCGATGAGCCGCGTCATGCGCGTGGCCTGGCTCGCCATGATGCCGAGAAAGCGCTCCCGCGCCTGCACGTCGTCGCGGGCTGGCCCCTGCAGCGTCTCGACGAACCCGCGCAGCGAAGCCAGCGGCGTCCTCAGCTCGTGGCTGGCGTTGGCGATGAAGTCGGCGCGCATTTGCGCGAGCTTGTCCTGCTCGGTGAGATCGCGGAACGAGATGATGAGCAGCGGCAGCCCACGCTGGGCGTCGCGCCCGCCGAGACGTGAGACCGTCGCCGAGAGACGCCGCTCCACGGGAACGCGCTCGTAGAAATTGACCTCGATCGGTTCGCGCCGCGAGGGCTGCGCCGCCTTCTCGACGGCGTCGTTGAGCGCGGGATCGCGCGTGACGTGACTGAACGGCTGGCCGACGCGCACCCGCGGAAAGATGTCGATGAAGCGTCCGTTGAAGTGCATCACCGCGAAGTTCTGGTCGAGCGCGACGACGGCATCGGGAATGGCGTCGAGCAGCGGCCGCCAGCCCGTGGCGCCCCTCTCGGAGAGATGCGGCCCGAGCCGGAGGTTGGCCGGTTCGGGGATCGCGAACGCATCCTCCTCGTCCGGGTCGTCGGCTTCCTGCGCCATGATGATGGCGGCCATGACGAGGAAGCCTGCGAGCGACGTCAGCCAGGAGAGGCCGCCGATCAGGGCGAGCGCCGCGAATAGGGCGGCGGCCACGGCGAGGGGGCGAGCCCGTCTCCGCGCGCGAGCGCCGTGCACGCCGAGCCGTGACGTGGCGCGCGCAATGCGATGGTTCAAAGCTGACAGGTAGTGGGTCAGCGTCCGGGGATCTGTCATGGGGGAGGATAATGCCCCGATCCTGAGCGGCGCCTCAAGCATCACAATGCACCGCCCATTTGGGCACGCGTCGTTGACACGGCATACAAATCGGGCCCCTCTCTATCCGTTTGGCAATCAAGCCTCCCGATAAACAACACATGTGTGACAGTTTATCGTGGGGCCCGCGCCCAGCCGGGGAGAGCGATGAGCAAGTCGAAGGAAGACAAGGCGGATGAAAAAGCCGCGGACGCCCGTCTCCGGGCCCTGGAGACATTCGATCTCGAAAACCCGGAATTCCCGCCTGAGCTCGAGAAGATCGCGCTGGCCTCGGGCGGCTACCCCTACGACGAGAAGCTCAAGCGCAAGGTTTACGAGGACCAGCTCATCAAGCTGCAGCTTGAGCTGCTCAAGCTCCAGACGCACACGAGCGAGGCTGGCGAGCGCATCGTCGTGCTGTTCGAAGGCCGCGACACGTCGGGCAAGGGCGGCTGCATCTCTCGCATCCTGTCGCGCCTGAACCCGCGCCACACGCGCTCCGTTGCCCTGTCGAAACCGACGGAGGCCGAGCGCGGGCAATGGTATTTCCAGCGCTACATCGCTCACCTGCCGACGCGGGGCAACATCGTGCTCTTCGACCGCTCATGGTACAACCGCGCCGGGGTCGAGCCGGTGATGGGCTTCTGCACGCCCGAGCAAACCGCGAGCTTCCTGCGCGACGCCCCGGCTTTCGAGGAGCTCCTCGTCCGCGACGGCATCCACTTCTTCAAGATCTATCTGACGGTCGGCCGCGAGATGCAGCTCAAGCGCTTTCACGAGCGCCGCCACGAGCCGTTCAAGCAGTGGAAGATCACGGAGGTCGATCGCGCGGCGATCGGCATGTACGACGCATACACCGAAGCCGAGCGCGAGATGTTGCGCTTTACGCATACCGCCGTGAGCCCTTGGACGGTGATCGCCGCCAACGATCAGCGCCGCGCGCGCCTCGAGGCGATGCGCGTGATCCTGACCGCGCTGGACTATCCCGGCAAGGACAAGGATGTGGTAGGCGCGCTGGATCCCAACATCTCGAAGTCGGGTGCGGATTATTTGGCCGCCCTCGACGGCAAAGACGGAAGCAAGTGAAAGACCGAGCATAGGCTGCCCCCGAGCTGGCCGACGGCATCGGCCAGCTCGGGGGCATCGGCATTGAGACCTCAGGGCGCCGCCCCGCCCCTTACGGCAACCGGCCGCCGGCGGTGAAGAACCCATAGAGCCAAGCCGTCGCGGCGCCGAATCCGGCGCCCAGCACCAGCACGGGCCAGATCAGATCGAGATTGGCGTTGAGGAACAAGGTTTCGCCCCGGACGAGTGGAACGAGCACGAGCACGCCGATCAGCGCCGGCCCAACGAGGCCGAGAATGGCGCCCCTCACCGTCATGGATCCTTGCGGCACGTCGCCGAGGATCATGGCGAAGACCATGCCCCAAACGCCGCCCCAGACGAGGTCTGTGACGATCTGCGGAAGACCCGTCAGCCGCGACGTTTCCAGCGACCATGGCGCCCGCGAGATGTGTCCTGCGTCCGCAAGGCACAGCGCGATCAGCTCGTGCACCGTGACCAGCGCAATAGCCCCCGCCACGAATCCGACCAACAGGTTCCTGAACGAAGTCCCCTCCATGTCCGTGTCTCCCCTCCCGGTTGATTTTGGGCCTTTTGCCCCTGTTTTCATCAGTATTAACCGGATTGGACAGGGACGAAAGGGGCAGGGACATTTCCCGGCAAATTCTCGCACTGCGGGATATTGATTAAATATTCAACTTTAAATTGTATTTTGATGTTGCTGATCGATTTGCCGATCGTGGAGCGACCGATGCCATCCGTCCGCGTTGAGAGAGTTCCTGTCGAAACCCTGAGCCTCGGCCGGCTCGGCTTCGATCATCTGCAGTTGGTCTTCCGCAACGACGCCGGCGCGCGAGAGGCCCGCCAGGACGACTGGTTCGTGATCGAGGGCATCCGGGAGCCCGAGGGGGGCGACGTCCGCCTCGCGGTCGAAGGCTGGCACGGCGGCACCACCTTGTCGGACGCGAATGGCGGTCTGAGGGACGACGCGCTGACCGCGCGCATCGGCACACCGGAGAGCCGAGGCCCGCGCGAGATCGCGGACGGGAGCGGCGCCGTCGAGCTGTGGGCGACGTTCGTCTCTTACGCCGCCGAGATCGAGGCGCAGAAATTCCCGTACATCGCGCTGGCCTTGCCCGGATCGCCCCTGCCCACGGTGAACTCGTCGTCGCTCGTATCCTCGTTGCTCTACCATGCCGGATTGGACTCCCGCGACGTCATGCCGACGGGCCTCCGGTTCTCGCCCGGCAAACCAACGCTGCTCGGCACCTCGGCGGACGAGACGCTCGGAACCGGCAGAGGTTTCAACGCCGTGCTGGCGGGTGCCGGCGACGATCGGCTGTTCGGTCGCGACGAACTGGGCGCCGTCGACAAGCTGTTCGGAGGCCGGGGAGACGACGTCATTCACTGGTCGAAGGGATTCGACATCGTGCATGGAGGCGAGCCGGGCCTCGAGTATCGAGACGACGGCCTCGACACCATCGATTACTCGGGCGCTGGAAAGGTGCGCCTCGAAGCGCCACGGCCCGGCCCGCCGCACGCCACGCCCGATTTCATCGCCAGCTACCACGGCGGAACGGATCATCTCTTCTCGATCGAGACCATCGTCTGGGACGAGCGGAGCGATAAGCTGTCGATCGGACCGGGCGTCGGGCTCGCGTCGCCGCAGCTCAGGATCGATTTCGGCGGAGAAGAGCCGGCCGGAAAAGGCGACGTGATCGATCTCTCCAATGCGGACATCGGCTTCGAAATCGTGGCCGGGGCAGAGCGGACGCTGCAGCTGACGGCGCGCGTTCCTTGGAGCGGAGCCGAGGCGCATGGGCTCTCGGTGAAAAGCGCGGAATGGATCGTCGGCTCTCCGCACGGGGACCGCATGCTGCTGGCGGACGGACTGCGTGGCGTCGAAGGCGGCGCCGGCAACGACGTTTTCGATCTCAGGGCGGCGGATGGTCTGTCGGTGTCCGCAGGCGGAGGCGAAAATACCATGATCGTCGGCGCGGGCGAGATCACGGCCAGGAGCGGAGCGGGCGTCGATCGCTTCATCGTTGCCCATCCGTCGGCATCGCTCGTGATCGAGGACGCCCTGCCTCATGACCGCATCGTCGTCACGTGGACGCCGGCCCACGTGAGCGCCGTCTACGATACCGTTCGGCCCAACGACCTCGTCGTTCGCGTCGGCGCCACGCTCGACGATGAGGCGCAGGCCGAGATCCGTGTCCGCGGTCACCGGCCCGGAGATCTCGATCTCGACGTCGAGCGCGGGATCGCATGGGTCGCGGACGGCGATGGCTTCAGAATGACGTCGCGTCCGCACCGTGAGCTCGCGAACGGTCGGGAGAGCGGCGATGCGCCGACGCAGATCCCGGCCGCAGCGTCCGACGATGTCTGGGATGCGTTCGAACCCGGGGAACTGGCGGAATGTGGGTTGGGCGTTTTTTCTCCGCTGGATCCGATCGGCATGTTGGGCGGTGGCTAGATGTTTAGTCTCGGCATTTGCTGGAGCGGATAGCACCGGGCTCCCGTCCGGCAGATTTCACGTGAATCGACCGCGCAATACGCCGCTGGAGCCCGCGGCGGCGCCGTGACATGGTGCCGGCATCGGGAATGGAACATCGGGGTCATGCACCGGGAATTGCGAAACGCAACCGTGGGCGCACTCGGGGCCGTCGCATGCCTTGCGGGTCACGGCCCGTCGGTCGCCTCCGAAAGCTGCGCTCCCGACCTCGGACGGACGCATGAGGTCGTGCGCGTCATCGACGGCGAGACGGTCGAGCTCGACGATGGGCGGCAGGTACGTCTGATGGGCGCCATGGCCCCGCGGCCGAACTCTCTCACGGTCGCTTCGGAAAGCTGGCCGCCCGCCCAGGAAGCCGCGCGTGCTGCCGCGGATCTCGTGCTCAATCGGACGGTCACGCTTCGCTACGAACGCCGCCGCCGCGACCGTTACGGACGCGTGCTGGCTCAGCTGTACGTGCAGAAAGACGGCGCCGAAACCTGGGTTCAGCGACATCTCGTGGCCGCGGGATATGCGCGCGCCTACGCGCTTCCGGGCAACACGGGCTGCGTTCGTGAGCTCATGCAGGCCGAGGACGACGCACGCCGCGCAGGCCGGGGCCAGTGGAGCGGCGACGCCTTCCGCCTCTTTGACGCCTCCGACGTCGAGGGCCTTCTGCGCCTCGTCGGCCGGTTCGTCGTGGTCGAGGGCCGCGTCGAGAGCGTCACGCGGACCCGCCAGTTCACCTACCTGAACTTCGGCAGCGATTGGCGCGAGGATTTCACCGTGAGCCTTGCCACGCGTGTCGTGGACCGCGCCGAGGGCGCGGCGGAGCGCATCGCCGCGCTCGAAGGCCGGACCGTTCGCGCGCGTGGCTGGATCGAGCGGCGGAATGGACCCGCGATCGAAGTCGGCTCGATTGAAGAGGTCGAGGTCCTGGATGCGCTCCCGGCCGCGACCGCCGCGGTCTCCTCGAATGCGCCGGAGCTACAAAAAAGCACCCCGCCGTGAAGCGGGGTGCTGATGTATGTGTGTCGATTGGGACGCGGGACGGCTTGGCTTACGCCGCCTTGACCTCGTCGTCGGCGCCTTCGGCCATGCGACGGCCGCGTGCGCTCTTCGAAAGCACTTCCGTGATGCGCTGGACGGCGCCGCGCTCGTCGAGCTTCTCGACGGCAGCGATCTCGCGCGCCATGCGGTCGAGCGCGTCCTCGTAGAGCTGACGCTCGGAGTACGACTGCTCGGGCTGGGCCTCGGACCGGTAGAGATCGCGCACGACCTCGGCAATCGAGATCAGATCGCCGGAGTTGATCTTTGCGACGTACTCCTGCGCGCGCCGGCTCCACATCGTGCGCTTGACGCGCGCGCGGCCCTTGAGCGTCTCCATCGCCTTCTTGACGATGCCGTCGTCGGCGAGCTTGCGCATGCCCACGCT